>Ga0315553_10002598_pt1 | contig 14396 bp, 13 predicted proteins | sample SalMarSW160140MG_FD_203099 | JGI IMG/M metagenome (GOLD analysis project Ga0315553, IMG submission 203099) | Salt marsh sediment microbial communities from the Plum Island Ecosystem LTER, Massachusetts, United States - Salt Marsh Sediment SW1601-40 ... | reverse complement strand
TCACGCTGGCCGCGTGGGTGAATCGACGGAAGCTGCATCTTCCGTCGTTCTATTGCCTGGGCGATCCGGCTTTCCTGAGCGAAAGGGCGAGCGCCATCGGCCTCGATTGCCCGATCGAGACGGTCCAACCGGCCGACGCCGAAGCGCGTTTTGATCGCGCCCTGCCGGTGGTTCCGCTGGATGCGCGGGTCAGGGCCATCGCCGGCGTGCCCAATCCAGACAACGCCGCGGCCGTAATCGAAGCGATCGCTCGCGCAGTGGGCGACGTGCGTGGCGACGCGGCGGCCGCGGTGGTGACCAATCCGATCAATAAGAAGACGCTCTACGACGCTGGATTTCGCCATCCGGGTCACACCGAGTTCCTGGGCACCCTGTCAGCGGCGTGGACGGGTTCGGCGGCGCGGCCGGTCATGATGCTGGCCGGACCGTTATTGAGAACTGTGCCGGTCACCATCCACATCCCGCTGCGGGACGTGGCTGCGGCCCTGACGGAGGAGCTGATCGTCGAGACCGGCCGAATCGTTGGCCGCGAGCTCGAGCGGCGCTTCGCGACACCGAGGCCGCGGCTGGCAGTTGCGGGCCTCAACCCCCACGCCGGCGAGGGCGGCGCCCTCGGCGATGAGGACAATCGCATCGTGCGGCCGGCGGTTGCTGTCCTCAACGCCGAAGGCATCGCAACGCGCGGACCGCTGGCGGCGGACACCATGTTCCACGCCGCCGCCCGGGCGAACTACGACGCGGCGCTCTGCATGTACCACGACCAGGCGCTGATCCCGGTGAAAACGCTGTCGTTCGGCGAGACTGTCAACGTGACCCTCGGTCTCGCCTTCATCCGCACGTCGCCGGACCACGGAACGGCCCTTGACATCGCCGGTTCGGGGCGTGCCGACCCGGCGAGCCTGGCGGCGGCGTTGCGCATGGCCGCAGAACTCAGGCGCAACGAACTGGAACAATGAGCCCGATCGACGACCTGCCCCCGCTGAGGGAGGTCATCCGACGGCACGGTCTCAGCGCTCGCAAGTCGCTCGGCCAGAACTTCCTGCTCGATCTCAACCTTACGGCGCGGATCGCGCGGGCCGCGGGCGACGTGGCCGGCATGACCGTGATCGAGGTGGGTCCCGGCCCAGGCGGTTTGACGCGTGCTCTGCTGGCGGCGGGCGCGGCACGGGTCGTGGCAATCGAGCGGGACGAGCGGTGCATCGCGGCGCTGGAGGAGATCGCGCAACGCTACCCCGGCCGACTGACGATCGTCGCCGCCGACGCCCTCACCGTCGATATGGCCGCGTCGGTTCCGCCAACGACCCGGATCGTCGCCAACCTGCCCTACAACATCGCGACGCCGCTGCTCACCAACTGGCTCAAGGTGGAGCCGTGGCCGCCGTGGTTCGAATCGATGACGCTGATGTTTCAGCGCGAGGTCGCAGAACGGATCGTGGCGCAGCCGGGCGCCAAGGCGTACGGACGGCTCAGTGTGTTGGCTGGGTGGCGAAGCGAGGCTTCGATTCTGTTTGATGTGTCGCCACGCGCCTTTACGCCGCCGCCGAAGGTCTCGTCGTCACTCGTCCGGCTGCTCCCGCGGCCCGCCCCACTTGCCTGCGGCACGACTGCGTTGGAGCGGGTGACCGCGGCCGCGTTCGGACAGCGTCGCAAGATGCTCCGACAAAGCCTGCGGACGCTCGGCGTCGATGCCGGCGGGCTGCTCGCGGAGGCGGGAATCAAGGAGACGTGGCGGGCGGAGGAGGTTGATATCGGCGGTTTTGTCGCCCTGGCGAACGCCCTCGAAGCGGCGACGGCGTGAGGCAGGCTGCCGTCATTCGAGATTCTGGACCTGCTCGCGGACCTGGTCGACGACCGCCTTCAGCTCAAGGCCGAACGCGGTCAGCGACCGGTCGTTCGATTTGGCGCACAGCGTGTTGACCTCACGGCTGAACTCCTGGGCGAGAAAATCGAGGCGGCGACCGACGGCGCCGTCTTGGGCGAGCAGGTCGCGAGCAGCCGCGACGTGCGCATCGAGGCGATCGATTTCCTCGCGAATGTCGGCCTTGGTGGCCAGCAACACGGCTTCCTGATGCAGTCGATCAGGTTCGAGAGTCGGCGCTGCGTCGAGCAGCGCGGCGATCTGCTCGGCGAGGCGCCTGCGGATCGCCTCGGGCGCGCGTGCCGGTGACGCCTCGGCGGAGCGCACCAGCCGCTCGATTTCGTTCAGGCGGGCCCCGAGCACCGTCGCGATCGCCCTGCCCTCCCGCGTGCGGGCGGCGACAAGCTCGTCCAACGCAGCGTCGAGATCGGCGAGGATCGCCACTGCCAGGCGCCCCCGCGTTTCCTCGTCCCACTCGGTGTCGGCGGCTTCGATCACGCCACGCACCGCCAGCATGCCGTCGAGGGTCGGCGGCTCGACCTCGAGACGATCCGCGAGACCGCGCAAAGTCGCGACGATGTCCTCGAGAAGAGCCTCGTTGACCCTGATGCCCGCGGAGCCCGCCTGGCGGCGGATCGTCAGGCCGGCCTGGATACTGCCGCGCGCCAGACGCCCGCCAAGGCGCTCGCGAACGGCGGGCTCCAGGTACTCCAGGCCCGGCGGCAGCCGCAGACGCAGGTCAAGGCCCTTGCCGTTGACGCTCCGCAGCTCCCACGTCCAGCGGTGGGCGTCGTCGCCGCCATCGCGGCGGGCAAAGCCGGTCATGCTGCAAATGGGCATTGCGATCCAATGTCCATCAGAATTGGTCGGCGCGGTGCGGCGCCGAGGGCATATGACCCGCCCACGGCTCGACGTTCAAGCGAAGCGCAGTGCTATTGTGCCGGGCGGACCCGCGGCTGGAGCTCGATCGGATTATCGTCGCTACCGGTCGGCGACAGCGCCATCGGCGCGTTGCCAGCATCCGCGCCGTCGGCGGGTGCATCGCCGACGGCGGCTGAGGCCGCCTCTGCCGCAGTGATGTCGCTTACAGCCAAACCGCCGCCGTCCGCGGGCGGCTCGGTCGGCTTGATCGCGCGCCAGCGCGCGACATTACGCAAGTGTTCTTCATACGTCTCGGCGAAGGCATGACCGCCGGTACCGTCGGCGACGAAGAAGAGATCACGCGTGCGCGACGGATTGGCAACCGCCTCAAGGGAAGCGCGACCGGGATTGGCGATCGGTCCCGGTGGCAATCCGTTGACCGTGTAGGTGTTGTAGGGGGAGACGGTGTCGAGGTCGGCGCGGCTCAGCCGAAAGTCGGGCGGCGGGGCGGCACCCTTGAACAGGGCGTAGCGCACCGTCGGATCCGATTGCAGGCGCATGTTCAGGCGCAGGCGGTTGATGAACACGGCCGCCACGCGACTTCGCTCGTCGGCGAGCGCGGTCTCCTTCTCAACGATCGAAGCGAGGATCACCAGCTCCTCAGGTGTCGTCAATGGCAGGTCGGCGGCGCGACGTTGCCACACCTCCCTGACGACGGCGTTGCGCTCGCTGCGCATACGGTCGATCACGCTCTCGCGTGTGTCGCCGCGGGTGAACTTGTAGGTCTCTGGCAGCAACGAACCCTCGGGAGGAGTCTCGTCGATCTCGCCGACGAGGACGTCATGGGCCCGAAGACGATCGACGATCCGTTGGCTCGTCAGGCCCTCCGGGATCGCGACCGCATGGAGGATGCCCCGACCCGACACCATCGTGTCCATGATGTCGCGCATGCTGGCGCGGGCGGGGATGAGGTATTCGCCGGCCTTGAGATTGCCCTCCTGGTTGGTGAGCCAGATGCCGGCAACGAACAGCCACTTGCTGGCGATGACGCCTTCCTGCTGAAGGTCCTCGGCGATCGTGGTGACACTGGAGCCGCGAGCCACGTTGACCACCAGGGCCTGGTCGACGTCGCTCGGGCGCTCAAACTGCAGCTTGGCGACGAACACGGAGCCACCGGCCACGGCGGCGCCCACGATCAGCACGGTGAGGACGAAATTCAGAAAGATGATCGCCGGATGGCGAACCGCCCGTGAGCGGGCCGGTGGCGGGGGAATGGTTTCGGGTTGGAGGGCCTCGGTGGGGCTTTTGGGCGAGGTGCGCCCCAATGGAGAGTGAAGCCGAGCCGACAGGCTCTCTGCGTCGTCGCTGTAGGGCTCCCTCCTGGCGTCCATCATTTGGCCGGCTCGTGTTGGCGGTTCCGCACGGATGCGGCCCGTGGATCGGCGACTGTAACATCGAATGTGGCCAAAGCGCGATCTGGATCCGCCTCACGCATGGCGTCTGAACACCAGGGAGGCATTGGTTCCACCGAAGCCGAAGGAGTTGGAGAGGACGACGTCGATCCGCCGGCCCTTGGCGCGGTGCGATACCAGATCGATCGCGGTCGTCACCGAAGGGTTATCCAAATTCAGGGTCGGCGGTGCGACGTTGTCGCGAATGGCCAACAGCGAAAAGATGGCCTCGACCGCACCGGCCGCGCCGAGCAAATGACCGATCGCAGACTTGGTCGACGACATACTGATGCCGCCGGCGGCGTTGCCGACAAGCCGTTCGACCGCCTTCACCTCGATCTCGTCGCCGAGTTGGGTCGAGGTGCCATGGGCGTTGATGTAGTCGATCTCGTGTGGGGAGATACCGGCCCGGCGAAGGGCCGCCCGCATGCAACGTTCGGCGCCGTCGCCGTCCTCTGCCGGGGCGGTGATGTGGTAGGCATCCCCGGAAAGGCCGTAGCCGACGATCTCACCGTAGATATTGGCGCCGCGAGCGCGCGCATGTTCACGCTCCTCAAGGACGACGATGCCAGCGCCCTCGCCGATGACGAAACCGTCGCGGTCCCGGTCGTAGGGCCGCGACGCCTGATGCGGTCGGTCGTTGAAATGCGTGGTCAAGGCCTTGCAGGCGGCGAAGCCGGCAATCGCCAGGCGACCAACCGGCGACTCGGTGCCACCGGCGACCATCACGTCAGCATCGCCGAGGGCGATCAGGCGGGCGGCATCGCCAATGGCGTGGGCGCCCGTCGAGCAGGCCGTCACCACCGCGTGGTTGGGACCCTTGAGCTGGTGGCGGATCGATACCTGGCCGGCGGCGAGGTTGATGAGGCGACCGGGAATGAAGAATGGGCTAATGCGGCGTGGACCGCGGTCGCGCAACGTGTGGGCGGCATCCTCGATGCCGGAGAGGCCGCCGATGCCGGAGCCGATGAGAACGCCGGTGGCGATCTGGTCATCGTAGGCGTCGGGATGCCAGCCGGCGTCGTCCAACGCCTGGTCGGCGGCGGCGACCGCGTAGACGATGAATGGATCGACCTTGCGGCTTTCTTTGGGCTCCATCCAGTCGTCGGGGTGGAACTTGCCCTCGGACGCGGGGCCTTTGGGGACTTGGGCGGCGACCTGGCAGGCGAGATCATCGACGGGAAAATCGACCACACGTTCGACGCCGCTCTCACCGCCAGTGATCCTCGACCACGACACCGCCACGCCGCAGCCAAGGGGCGACACCATACCCAGTCCGGTGACTACGACCCGTCTCATCGCACTGTGCGCGCCTACCTGGCTGGACCAGGGACGCCCGCTCCATAAGAGGGCCGGTCAAGCCGTGTTCTTTTGCAGGAATCCGATTGCGTCGCCGACGGTCAGGATCGTCTCGGCGGCATCGTCTGGAATCTCGACGCCGAACTCTTCCTCGAAAGCCATGACAAGTTCAACGGTATCGAGACTGTCGGCACCAAGGTCATCGATGAAGCTCGCGCTCTCGGTGACCTTCTCTGTCTCAACGCCCAGATGCTCGACCACAATCTTCTTAACGCGCTCAGCGATATCGCTCATTTGCAGAACCCCAGTTGCCTCAGCTTGATCTACCCCGAAGAGCCGCGCCCCGCGAGCAACGGATCGTCTGCCTGTGCACGGAACGGGTGGGTGCGTTCAACAAAATCGGTCCAGCATCGTGACCGCCCACGGCCAATAACAATCGGCGCCGGGAAAGCCGCCGGCATCGGCGTAACGGCGCCTCGTAACACACTTTTCTGGCCTTTGCCAACAAGAGCGCGGTGCCCGTAACGCGGCGGCGCTTGACGTCGGCCCGTGGGAGATTCGCCTGTCATATCATGGCCATGCCGCCGTTGACGTGGATCGTCTGACCGGTCACGTAGGCGGCCTCCTCGGAGGCAAGGAAGACCGCCGCGGCGGCGACCTCGGACGGCGCACCGAGACGCCCACAGGGCACGCGTGCCAGAATCGTCGCGCGCTGTTTTTCGTTGAGCGCGTCGGTCATGGCCGATGTGACGAACCCCGGGGCGATACAGTTCACGGTGATATTGCGGCTGGCGATCTCGGCGGCAAGGGATTTGGTCATGCCAATGAGGCCCGCCTTAGAGGTGGCGTAGTTGGCCTGGCCGGGGTTTCCGGTGACGCCGACGACCGAGGCGATCGAGATGATGCGGCCTTGTCGGCGGCGAATCATGCCGCGCAGGACCGCCCGCGAGAGGCGAAAGGCCGCGGTCAGGTTGACGTCGATCACCGTTTGCCAATCGTCGTCCGACATTCGCGCGAACAGCGCGTCACGGTTGACGCCGGCGTTGTTGACCAGAATGTCGATCTCGCCGCCGAGCGCCTGTTCCGCATCTGGCACGAGCGCCTCGACTGCGTCGGCGTCGGCGAGGTCGCACGGCACAGCGTGACACCGGTCGCCGAGCTCGCCGGCGAGCGCATCGAGCGCTTCCCGCCGGGTACCCGAGAGCGCGACTGCGGCGCCCTGCGCGTGGAGGGCGCGTGCGATGGCACCGCCGATCGCACCGCTTGCTCCGGTTACCAGGGCGCGTTTATCGGTCAGGTTGAACACTTGATCTCCCGTGCGTATCCGTCAGGCGAGTCTGGCGAGCAGCGGATCGAGGTCATCCGGCGCACCGACCGCGAGCGTTTCGGCGCCCTCCGCGATTCGCCGCGCCAGACCCGATAGCACCTTGCCGGCACCGATCTCAACGAACAGGTCGACGCCGGCGGCGGACAGCCACTCGTTGGTCTCGCGCCAGCGCACCATGCCGGTCACCTGCTCGACCAGCCGGCGGCGGATCTCCTCCGGATCGCTGATGGGTCCGGCGACGACATTGGCGATCAGCGGGACGACGGGCGCCCTGAGGGCGACCCCGGCGAGCGCTTCCTCCATTGCCCGCGCCGCCGGCGCCATCAGTGAACAATGGAACGGGGCACTCACGGGAAGGAGGATCGCGCGCTTGGCTCCGCGCGTCTTGGCCATCTCGACAGCGCGCTCGACCGCCGCCTTGCGGCCGGAGATCACCACCTGACCGGCGCCGTTGTCGTTGGCGACCTGACAGACTTCGCCGCCGGCCGAGGCGGTAGCGATGTCGGCTGCCGCGGTGAGGTCCAAGCCAATGAGAGCGGCCATGGCGCCGCTGCCAACTGGAACCGCCTCTTGCATGGCGCGACCGCGGATGCGCAGGAGCCTGGCGGCATCGTCGACGGTGAGGCCGCCGGCGGCGGCAAGGGCGGAATACTCACCAAGCGAGTGTCCGGCGACGTAGGCGACCCGCTCCTTGACGGAGACCCCGCGCGCCTCGAGCACCCGCACCGCCGCCAGGCTCACCGCCATCAGCGCCGGCTGCGTGTTCTCGGTCAGCGTCAGCTTGTCCGATGGTCCCTCCCAGATCACCTCGGAGAGTTTCTCGCCGAGCGCCTCGTCAACCGCTTCAAAGACCGCGCGCGCTTCGAAGAAAGAGTCGGCTAACGCCTTGCCCATGCCAACCGACTGACTGCCCTGCCCCGGAAACGTGAATGCGACCGTCATGGGCGTAGCCCTCTCCCCGAGCGGGGCCTTTGAGCCTGCCCCCGACCGGGCTGTCAAGCCGGCGGGGCGCTGATACGCTGATGCAGTTGTGGAGGATAGGTGGATGCGGGCCTTGACGCGACTGACACCGGCTGAAGGCACAGTACGTCAACCGCAGCGCACAGATTGACCTCGATCGCGGCGACATCCGTCGCTTACTTGCCGAGGCAGCACATTCGAACAGCCTGTATGTGCGAGTAATCTCAAACGAGTGCGTCTCCTCGGAGGCGACGTTCTGGACATCGCGCGGTGCTCAGATGGTCGCGCGTTTTGTCGCCGTCTGCCCGAATGCCGCCCCAGGATGAAGCAGGCCCTCTCGCGGGCAGCGTGCTTGCTTTCGCTGGGTAGCCGCTATAGACCCCTCCCGTCCAGGCGGACCCCGGCCGGGGGCTGAACGGAAGGCGGCTTGAAGCCGCAGGATCACCAGCGATCCGTCTTCCCGTGTTCCCGCTCTCGAAGTGTCACCGACGGCCTTTCCATGGAGGCTTCGGCGAGGCTCAGCGCCGGCGAATTGAGAAGGAAAGGCCAGATGCCCCTCTACGAGCACATCTTCATGACGCGGCAGGACGTGTCGGGCCAGCAGGTCGACGCCCTCACCGAGCAGTTCAAATCCGTCATCGAGCAGAACGGCGGCACCGTCGCTAAGGTCGAGAACTGGGGCCTGAAGTCTCTCGCCTACCGGGTGCGCAAGAACCGTAAGGCGTATTTCACCTTGATGAACATCGACGCGCCGCCGGCGGCGGTCGCCGAGATGGAGCGCCAGGAGCGGCTCAACGAGGACGTCTTGCGGGCGCTGACGCTGAAGGTCGACGAACACGAGGAAGGGCCTTCGGTGATGATGCAGAAGCGTGATCGTGACGATCGACGCGACGATCGGCGCGGCCGCTTCGGCGACCGCGGTTTCCGCAGCGATCGCGACCGGCCGAAGCGCGAAGACGCCGAGGAGGCGCGTGAGACGACCACGGCCAGCCCGAGCGAGGGAGACGCCTGATGGTCGACATCAACCAACTGCCGACGCGCCGGCCGTTCTTCCGTCGCCGCAAGACCTGCCCATTCTCAGGCGCCAACGCACCGAAGATAGACTACAAAGACGTGCGGCTCTTGCAGCGCTACGTGTCCGAGCGCGGTAAGATCGTTCCCTCGCGCATTACCGCGGTTTCGGCACCCAAGCAGCGCGAGCTGGCCAGAGCGATCAAGCGGGCGCGTTTCCTGGGGCTTCTGCCCTACGTGATCAAATGACGGGTGGCGATCAGGCATAGTCGATCCAGTTGGGGCGCGGCGTCGACGGCGACCGACCTCTAACCGCTCGAAGGCGGGACAGCGATGACCCAGATTCTCCTCATCGGAATTGCCGCGGGTGCGGCGGCGGCGCTTCTGTTCCTGGCGCCGGCCGGCGGAACCGTGCTGGCGTTTCCGCTGTTTGCGCTGACCGGCCTGCCGATCGCGATTGCCGGGTTGGGATGGACTGTGATCGCGGCGATTGCGGCGGCTGCTGTCGGCACGGCGACGATCGTGGCGCTCACCGACTGGATCGGCGGGGTCGTCTTCGTGTTTCTGTTCGCCGCACCGATGGTGTGGCTGACGCGGCTTGCCGGCCTATCGCGCCCGATCGACCCGTCCGAGCCGGATGGCGGGCGCGAGTGGTACCCGCTCGGCCGTCTGCTGCTTCACGCCGCCATCGCCGTCGCCATCGGCATCGTCGTCGTTGGCGTGCTGGTCGGCTACGACCCGGCGCAGACGGTGGAAGAGATTACGGCCATGTTCGTCGACTGGCTGGCTCAGGGGAATTCGGCAAACCCGCCGCCGACGGCGGCCGACATCGAGCCGTTCGTTCGGCTGAATGTAGCGCTGCTACCCTCGACGCTCGCGATCCTCGCTCTGGCGATGGTGATCTTCGACCTGTGGCTGGCGGCGCTGGTCGCGCGAATGTCGGGCCGCCTGCATAGACCGCAGGAGCGGCTGTGGATGGCGAGTCTGCCAAACAGCGCACTTTTCGGCCTTGCGGCCGCGCTGATCGTATCGTTGATACCGGGCGCGCTCGGCCAGGTCGGGGCGGCGTTCGCCGGCGCGCTCGGCGGCGCGGTGGCGCTGGTCGGGCTGGCGGTGATGCATGCGTTGACGATCGGCATGGCGCGGCGCGCGGCGCTGCTGAGCATCGTATACGTTCTTCTGTTCTTGTTGGGTTTCCCGCTGATCGTGTTCGCTATCGTGGGGATCGGCGAGACTTTTTGGCGCTTGCGTGAACGCCGCTTCGGCGGCGCGCCGTCGAGCTGAGACCAGTCGCACGAAACGGAGTGCATGCCATGGACGTCATTCTTCTTGAACGGATTGCGCGGCTTGGACAAATGGGCGACGTGGTCCGTGTCCGCGACGGCTACGCGCGCAATTTCCTGTTGCCGCAAGGCAAGGCGCTGAGGGCCAACGAAACCAACCGCAAGCGTTTCGAAGCGGAACGCACCCACCTTGAGGCGCGCAACCTGGAGCGCCGTACGGAGGCCGAGGCGGTCGTCGCCAAAGTCGCCGGCCAGTCGTTCACCGTCATCCGCCAGGCCGGCGAAACCGGACAGCTCTACGGCTCGGTGACCGCGCGCGATCTCGTCGAGGTCATGGAGGCGGGCGGCTTCTCGGTTGCTCGTAACCAGATCGACCTCAACCATCCGATCAAGCGAATAGGCTTGCACGACGTGCGCATCTTGCTCCACCCTGAGGTCGACACGGCGATCACGATCAACGTCGCACGCAGCGACGACGAGGCCGCGCGCCAGGCGCGTGGGGAGGATGTGACCGCCGGCGTTGGCGAGGCGATCGAGGGCGCGGTGGCTGATGGCGGCGAAGCCGGCGAATCAGCCGGGGAAACGACCGGGGAGGCGACGGAAGGCGGCGAAAAGCCGGAGGAAGGCGGCGCCCCTCCACAGAAGCCAGACGGTGGTTGAGCCGTCGCCGTACTCGGCACTAGATTGACCGGTGGCTCGACTGCCTTCGCAGGAAGGCACCTGACCGGAAGCCGGCTGGGGGTCGGCATGCGCGTTCCATGAATGGTTTGCTTTACAGGTTCCTGCATCGCGCGATCAGAACCGGATCGCTAGAGGTCGTCGCTCCCGACGGCGCCCGCGCCTCCTTCGGCGACGGTTCGGGCGACGTGGTGCGCATCCGCTTCACCTCCGAACGCGCGGTCACCAACGTGCTTCGCCACCCGGACCTGAAGCTCGGCGAGGAGTTCGTTGACGGCGGTTACGTCATCGAAGCTGGTTCGGTCTACGACCTCCTGCAGCTGCTGACGGCCAACATCGAGGGCAGGCCGCCGCCGTGGCCGGCGATCGTTACACTGGCGCTCAGGCGGCTGACCCGGCGCATCCGGCAATTCAACACACGCGGTCGGGCACGGCGCAACGTTCATGCGCACTACGACCTCGACGGGCGCCTCTACTCGCTGTTCCTCGACAACGACCTCCAGTATTCCTGCGCCTACTTCGAGGACGGCGCAGCCAAGCTCGACGACGCCCAGCGCGCTAAGAAGCGCCACCTGGCGAGCAAGCTGGCACTCGAGCCGGGGCACAAGGTGCTCGACATCGGCTCCGGTTGGGGCGGGCTCGGCCTCTACCTCGCCCGGCACTGCGGGGTTGACGTCACCGGGGTCACGCTCTCAGACGAGCAACTCGCGGTGTCAAACCGGCGGGCGGAGGAATGGGGCCTCGCCGACCGGGTCCGCTTCCTGCTCCAGGACTACCGCGCGGTCCAAGGCACGTTCGACCGCATCGTCTCCGTTGGCATGTTCGAGCATGTCGGCGTCGGCCACTACCGCGCCTTCTTTAAGGCCTGCCGCGACCTTCTGGCCGACGACGGTGTCATGGTGCTGCATTCGATCGGCCGCTTCGGCGGCCCCGGCGACACCAGCGCTTGGATCCAGCGCTACATCTTCCCCGGCGGTTATATTCCGGCACTGTCGGAGGTCGTGCCGCACGTCGAGCGGAGCGGGCTGAAGATCTCCGACGTTGAAATCCTGCGACTCCATTACGCCGAGACGCTGAGGGCATGGCGCGAGCGCTTCCTGGCCCACCGCGAACAGGTCGCCGTCCTCTACGACGAGCGCTTCTGCCGGGTGTGGGAATTCTACCTGGCCTCGTCGGAGGCCGCCTTTCGGGCCGGAATGCTGATGAACTTCCAGATGCAGATCGCCAGGACCCAGGACGCGCTGCCCCTCACCCGCAACTACATGAACGACGCCGAAGAGGCGCTGCGCGAGGCGGAGCGCCGGGCCAGCGACCGTCGTCCCCTGAAACTCGCGGGCGAATAGCGGGCGGTCAATCGGCATCCGGGACCACGATTGCGGCGAGCGAGTGTGTTGGTCGGAAACCGGCGGACCGCGGCGCGTTTTTCTTGCCCGAATCGCCTGGAATGGAGTCTCCCTGCGGCGATGCTCCGCGCATGGCAAGTGGGCCGGTGCGGCCGTTGTGAATCGCGGGAGACTTGAGGGAGCGCGCTTTGCGTATCCGCTGCTCGTGGTAAAGAGGGCTTGGTCATCGGGATGGGGCGCGGTCCCCGTTTTCCCGCGACGTTCCGGTCGAAGGCCGGGTTCGGTGTCCTAGCTGTAAGCGCGAGCATGTTCGCCGGCATCCGCGGGGGTGACGGCAGGTGGGCTGCGTTCGAACGTGAGAAGGAGGCGTCCCAGACATGGCCTTTGCGGCGCGCGCGCTAGCCGAGACCAGCGAGACCTTCCGCACCCTGCCGCAAAACGTCGAGGCGGAGCAGGCGCTCCTCGGCGCGATCCTCGTCAACAACGAGGCGTTCTACCGGGTGTCGGATTTCCTCGAGCCCGGCCATTTCTTCGAACCGGTGCACCGGACGATTTACGAGGTCGCGGGCCAGCTCATCCGCGTCAACAAAGTCGCGACGCCGGTCACCATCAAGACCTTCCTGCCGGCCGACCTGTCGATCGGCGACATCAACCTCGCCCAGTACCTCGCCCGCCTAGCGGCCGACGCCACCACGGTCATCAACGCCGAGGACTACGGCCGCGCCATCTACGATCTCGCCATCCGCCGGGCACTGATCGGCATCGGCGAGGATATGGTCAACGTCGCGTTCGACGCCGAGGTCGAGCAGACGCCGGTCGCCCAGATCGAGGACGCCGAGAAGCGCCTGTTCGAACTCGCTGAGCGCGGCCACTACGATACCGGCTTCCACGCTTTCGAGACCGCCCTCGTCAACGCCATCGATATGGCGAGCGCTGCCTACAAGCGCGACGGCCACTTGTCCGGGCTCGCCACGGGCCTGGAAGACCTCGATCGGCTGATGGGCGGCCTGCAAGCCTCCGATCTCGTGATCCTCGCCGGGCGGCCGGGTATGGGCAAGACGGCGCTTGCCACCAACGTCTCCTACAACATCGCAAAAGCGTGGCGCGGCGAGGTCCAACCGGATGGCATCATGAAGACGGTCGACGGCGGCATCGTCGGCTTCTTCAGCCTCGAGATGTCGTCGGAGCAGCTCGCCACCCGCATCATCGCCGAGCGGTCGGGCGTATCGTCGGCCCACATCCGCCGTGGCCGCATCGACGAGCGCGACTTCGCCAACATCGTCGAGGCGGCGCGGGAGATGCAGAAGATCCCACTCTACGTCGACCAGACCGGCGGCCTGACCATCGCCCAGCTCGCCGCCCGCGCCCGGCGGCTCAAGCGCCAGAAGGGCCTTGACCTGCTGGTGGTCGACTACATCCAACTCTTGCAGGCTTCCAACCGCCGTTCCGACAACCGTGTCCAGGAGGTGACCGAGATCACCAACCATCTGAAGGCGCTAGCGAAAGAGCTGCACGTGCCGATTCTGGCGCTGTCGCAGCTGTCGCGGCAGGTGGAGAATCGCGACGACAAGCGGCCGCAGCTATCTGACCTCCGCGAATCGGGTTCGATCGAGCAGGACGCCGACGTGGTTCTCTTCGTGTTCCGCGAGGAATACTATCTGAAGAACAAGGAGCCCAAGCCCGGCACCATGGAATACGAGCAGTGGCAGGACGAGATGAGCCGGGTCCACGGCGTCGCCGAGGTGATCATCGGCAAGCAGCGCCACGGGCCGACAGGCACCATCCGCCTGCATTTCGAGGACACACTGACTCGGTTCTCCAATCTCGCCAACGAGGAGTCGCTGCCCGTTCCGTTTGACGGGTGAGCGGCGCGAGTGCCGAGGGGGGCTGTCATGTTCAAGTGGCTATTCGGTGAGAAGCAAGCGCCGGCCGCCGAAGGCAGCCGGGATCTCCTGATCGTCAGCCGCAAGCTGCCGATCCCGGTGGAGCGCGCCTTTCAGGTGTTCGTCGACGAGTTCAACACATGGTGGCCGCGCGACCAGACTTGGGGCGGTGACAAGCTCGCCGAGACCGTCATAGAGCCCAAGATGAACGGGCGCTGTTTCGAGCGCACCAATGACGGCGCCGAGTCGGTGTGGGGGACGGTGCTGACGCTCAGTCGACCCGAACACATCGTCATCGCTTGGCAGATCAGACCCGATCGGACGCCGGAGGCAAACGAGTCGACCGCGAGCCGCGTCGACGTGCGCTTCGTCGAGACCGGTGCAGGAACCACCGAGGTGGTTCTAGTCCACCGCGATTTCCCACGCCACGGAGAGGGGTGGG
>Ga0315553_10002597_pt1 | contig 14398 bp, 10 predicted proteins | sample SalMarSW160140MG_FD_203099 | JGI IMG/M metagenome (GOLD analysis project Ga0315553, IMG submission 203099) | Salt marsh sediment microbial communities from the Plum Island Ecosystem LTER, Massachusetts, United States - Salt Marsh Sediment SW1601-40 ... | reverse complement strand
TCGCCTTCCGTGTCCGGACCCGCTGGCTGCAGATCCTCGGGGTGGCGCTGACAATCTGGGGTGTACTTCTGGTCGCCACCCACGGCGAACCGGCCCGCATCCTGTCGCTGAGCGTCAACCAGGGCGACGGGCTGACGCTCAGCGCCTGTGTGCTGTATGCGCTGTATTCCCTGGCCCTCAGATATCGCCCGGACATCCACTGGCTGAGCTTCCTGGCCGTCACCTTCGCCGGGGCGGCGCTGGCCGCCGTGATCCTGCCGCTCGGCTTCGCCGGCGGTTTCGCTGCCGTCGTCCCCACCGAAATCACCGCGCGCGGCTGGCTGATCGTCGCCTACACGGCGGTGTTTCCCTCAATCGGCGCCCAGCTTTGCTACGCGGTCTCGGTCGTTCGTGTGGGGCCGAACCGGGCGAGCCTGTTCATCAACCTCATCCCGGTGTTTGGAACCGTGATGAGTGTGCTTCTGCTCGCCGAGGCGTTCGAGCCCTATCACCTCGTCGCCTCTGCCTTCGTCGTCGTCGGTATCGCGCTCGCCGAGTTTTCCGCCCGCGCCCGCCCGCAGGTGCCGCTGACCTGAACCGGCCTCACGCCTCGCCGCGGTCGGGCTGCTCGATGCCGATCAGGCGCCGCCTCAGATCGCGCCGGATCACCATGTCCACCAGTTTGATCGATCCCCACCGCAGGTGCCGCCCCAGGACAGAGAGCCGTGCCGTCAGCGACGCCGGCTGCAGGAATATCCCGATGTTGCCCTTGGCCGCGCCGGCTCTGGGGCTCACCTCGGCCCTCAGCTGGGTGCACAGGGCCGGATCGGTTTGCGCCAGACGCAGCGTGCTGCCGGGGCGCTCGATGGGGCAAAACAGGGTCACGTCCGTCGGCCGGTCGAACAGGTCCGTTCGCTCGAGCAACCGGCGCGCCGCGTCCGCGGTGATGACGTAGCCGGCCGAGCCCCATCCGGTCGAACGGAACCGGCGCAGGCGGACACCGGCGATTTCGACCCCGGGTATCGGATCGGAGCACAGAAGCGGACGTCGGCAGGTCTCGATCCGAATGAGATCGAAGGGCAGCTCGGGCAGCTCCCGCAAGAATGCCGGCAGAGCCGGCGCCAGCAGGGCATCGTCCTCGACAATCAGCGCCCGCGCCACACCGTCCGCGAGCATCGTGCGCCACACCTCGATGTGGCTGGCCGTGCAGGACAGTTGCGGCGGCGACAGAAACAGGGCGCGCCTCGGATCGGCGTGACGCGCCAGAAAGTCTGGTTCCAAGTCAGCCGGTTGCCGCGCCGCGATCCGTTTCGCCTGCAGCCCGAGCCGCTCGAACTGATCCTCCATGAACGTCCGGCGATCGGACCGGAACGGCAGATTGATGTAGTAGGCCGGAACCGGCTGCATGTTCCCGGACTTAGCGCGTCCCCTGCCGATATCCATGGTTCGGCGTCGGCCCCCGGCCGTCAGAATCTGAGCCGTTTGGCCTGCATCACCCCGTCGATGGAGACCAGGGCGTCGAGTTGTTCGTCAGATATGTCGCCATCGATTTCAAGAAGCGCGATCGCGTCGCTCCCCGCCGCCTGCCGGCCGAGATGGAAGTTGGCGATGTTGATGCCCCAGTCGCCGAGGGTCGTCCCCAGCCGGCCGATGAACCCCGGCCGATCCTGGTTGGTGATGTAGAGCATCGAGGGGCCGAGCGCCGCTTCCATGTCGATGCCCTTGACCTGAATGAGCCGCGGCTTGCCGTCCGAGAAGACCGTTCCGGCGACCGAGCGGTCGCCCCGCTGGGTGCTCACGGTGAGCCGGATATATCCCTCGTAGGCGCCCTGCTGCTCGCGGCTGACGATTTCGATCGTCATCCCCCGATCCCGTGCGATCGCCGGCGCCGAGACCATGTTGACGTCGTCCAGAAGCGGCTTGAGGAGCCCCATCACGGCCGCCGCCGTCAGCGGCCTGGTGTTGAGTTCGGCGAGCACGCCCGAATACTCGATCTTGACCTCGGAAATCGCGGTTTCGGTCAACTGCCCGGCGAAACTTCCCAGCTGCTCGGCGAGCTTGATGAAGGGGGTCAGCTTCGGCGCCTCGTCGGCGGAGATCGACGGGAAATTGAGCGCATTGGTGATCGCTCCGTCGATGAGATAGTCCGAAATCTGTTCGGCGATCTGCAGCGCCACGTTTTCCTGCGCCTCCGTTGTCGCCGCGCCCACATGCGGCGTGCACACGATGTTCGGTGCCTCGAACAGCGGATTGTCGATGGCCGGCTCCTCGACGAACACATCGACCCCCGCCCCCGCCAGCTTGCCCGATTCCAGCGCCGCGAGCAGCGCCGCCTCGTCGACCAGCCCGCCGCGGGCGCAGTTGATGAGCCGGGCGCCCGTTTTCATCTTCGAGATCGCCTCGGCGGAAATGATGTTTCGGGTCGCTTCCGTGAGCGGCGTATGCAGCGTCACGAAGTCGGCACGCGCCAGCAGCTCGTCGAGCTCGACCTTGTCGACCCCCAGATCGGCGGCCCTTTCCGGCGTCAGGAACGGATCATAAGCCAGAACGCGCATCTTCAGCCCGTGCGCCCGGTCGGCGACGATGGACCCGATATTGCCGCAGCCGATGATCCCCACCGTCTTGTTGGTCACCTCGACGCCGAGAAACCGGTTCTTCTCCCACTTCGACGCCCGGGTGGAGGCGTCCGCCTCCGGGATCTGCCGCGCCACCGCCATCAGCATTGCGATCGTATGCTCGGCAGTGGTGATGGAATTGCCGAACGGGGTGTTCATCACGATGATGCCCCTTGAGGTGGCCGCCGGAATATCGACATTGTCGACACCAATGCCGGCCCGGCCGATCACCTGGAGCTTGTCGGCCGCCGCGATCAGCTTCTCGGTGACCTTGGTCGCCGAGCGAATGGCCAGCCCCTCGTAGCCGCCGATGGCCGCGAGCAGCCCGTCCTTGTCCTTGCCGAGCTCGGGTTTGAAATCGACCTCGACGCCACGGTCGCGAAACACCTGCACGGCGGTTTCGCTGAGCTTGTCGGATACGAGTACCTTGGGCATTCAGCCCTCCATGAATTCCGTCAATTTGTGAGTTGAAGGGTCAGCCCCGTTCGGCTTTTTCCGCGGCGAACGCCCAGTCGAGCCATTGGGTCAGCGCCGCGACGTCCGCCGTTTCGACGGTGGCGCCGCACCAGACCCTGAGCCCCGGCGGCGCGTCGCGATAGGCGCCGATGTCGTTGGCCACCCCTTCGGCTTCGAGCCGCCCCGCCAGCGCCTTGGCGAACTTCGCCTGCCCGTCGGCGGGCAGCGCCGCGATGTCCGGGTCGACGATCTTCAGGCACACCGAGGTGTTCGATCGGGTCTCGGGCACCCTTGCCAGATGCCCGACCCAATCGGTGGCCGCCACCCAGTCGGCGATCATCGCTGCATTGCCGTCGGCCCGCGCCTTGAGGGCCTCGAGCCCCCCGATCGCGCGCGCCCATTCCATGGCGTCGATGGCATCCTCGATGACCAGCATCGACGGGGTGTTGATCGTCGCCCCCTCGAAGATCGACGTGTTGAGCTTGCCGGACTTGGTGAGCCGGAAAAGCTTCGGCAGCGGCCAGGGCGGCGCGTAGCTTTCGAGCCGTTCGACCGCCCGGGGCCCGAGGATCAGCACCCCGTGCGCCGCTTCCCCGCCCAGCACCTTCTGCCAGGAGAACGTCGCCACATCGAGCTTGGAGAATTCGACGTCCTGCGCGAACACCGCCGAGGTGGCGTCGCAAATCGCCAGCCCCTCGCGGTCCGCGGCGATCCAGTCGGCATCCGGCACCCTGACCCCCGAGGTGGTGCCGTTCCAGGTGAACACCACGTCGCGGTTCCAGTCGACCGCCTTGAGCTCGGGCAGTTCGCCATAGTCGGCGCTCAAAGTCCTGACGTCATTGAGTCTGAGCTGCTTGGTGACGTCGGTCACCCAGCCGGCGCCGAAGCTCTCCCAGGCAAGAAGGTCCACCCCCCGCTGGCCCAGAAGCGACCACAGCGCCATCTCGAACGCCCCGGTGTCCGAGCCCGGCACCACCGCGACCAGATAGTCGTCGGGCAGCGCCAGCAGCTCCCGGGTCAGCGCGAGCGCCCGCTCGATCCGCGCCTTGGCCGGCTTCGAACGGTGCGATCGGCCCACAATTGCGTGCTCGAGCGCCCCCGGCGTCCAACCGGGACGCTTGGCGCACGGACCTGAGGAGAAATTGGGATTTGCCGGACGCGCGTCCGGCCGCGTGGGTGTGCTCATCGTCTATCCTTCCAGATAGTCGCCCCTCGTTGGGGAGGGGTGTCCCACGGGCGGCTCTATTGGAAGCGCGGCAAAAGTGCAAGCGGCAAAACGCCCGGCCGCCCCTCGCCTCGTGGGCTGGTTAAGGCGCGTGGGTTGGGCGGCGCTCTAGTCGGGGCTCGCCTTGGTCAGCCCGACCAGATGGCGACTGACGGTGCGGACCGGCAGGATGGTGTCGTGAAGGCCCAACTCCTCGCAGATCGGCAGATAGTCCTCTTCCTCGATCAAGGTGACCACCCGGGCGATGCCGAGGTTCTTGCCGATCAGGGAGGTGATGATGTTGGTCTGGTCGTGATTGGTGACGCAGTACAGGATATCGGTTTGTTTCGGATCGACCTCGGAAAGCACGTCGGGCCGCGAGCCGTCGCCATGCAGGAAGGCGCAGTCGAGGGTGTCATTCAGTTCCTCGATGCGCGCGGCATCGCGCTCGATAATGACGACCTCGTGCCCGGCCTTGCTAAGCGCCTGGGCGGTGGCGACCGCCAGGGTGGTCGCGCCGAGAATCACCAGTCTCATTGGTCAGCTTCTCCTTGTTCGCTGTCGGGCGGCGTCTGGCGGTGTCCGATCCAGGTTCCCGGGAACACCACCACCATGAGCGCGATGATTTCCAGCCGGCCGAGCAGCATGTCCACACATAGCACGGCCTTGAGCACCGGTTCGAGCGCGGCGCGCGTGATCCCGGTCGACATCCCGACCGTGCCCGTCGCCGAGACGACCTCGAACAGGGCATCCAGCGCATCGTAGCCATAGGCGAGAAAGACCAGCCACGAGGCGAGGATCACGGCGGCGAAGAGGCCGAGCGTCACCAGCACCAGCACGAGCTCGCGGTCGTCCCACTCGCGGCCGGCAATGCGGGTGGAAACACTGGCGTGGGGCGTCAGCCCGGTTCTGGCGATCAGATACCAGCCGAGCCGGATCAGAACGATCAGGCGCAACAGCTTCATGCCCCCGGCGCTCGAGCCGACACCGCCGCCGATCGCCATGGCCACGATCAGCACCCCCTTCGACAGTCCATCGAGGCTGCCAGGCGAGACGCTGGTGAACCCGGCCGTGGTCTGCGCGGAAAAGCCCGTGAGCACGAGCTGCCACCAGGCGCGGTCGGGCGCACCGGCGAGGCTCCATTGCCTGAGCACCAGCACCGCCGAGACCGCCAGCCCCAGCGCGATCAGGGCCCGCACTTCCGAATCGCGGATCACCGACGCCCACCTGCCCCTGAGCGCGTCGTAATGAATGGGCAGCGCGATGGCCCCCAGCACGCACAACACGATCACCAGGGTCTGCGTCAGGGCGCCCAGCCCTCCGATGCTGGCGTTCAGCGGCGAGAAGCCCCCGGTCGACACCGACGACAGGGTGAGCGCGATCGCGGAAAACAGGTCCGTGCCCGAAAGCCACAGCGCCACGATGCCGATCGCGGTCAGCCCGGCGTAGATGCGGATGGCGAGCAGCGCATAGGCGCGGGTGCCGCCCAGCAACCCCAGCTGCGGGCTGAGCGCGCCGGTCAAGCGCCTGGCGCTGGCTCCCCCTTGCCCGAACAGCAGCGCGAACGACAACACGATGATGCCGATGCCGCCGAGCCACTGCAGCCAGGCCGCCGCGAAGATCGTCGTATGCGTCTTGTCCTCGACACTCGCGAACGTCGACAACCCCGTGGTGGTGATGCCCGAGATCGCCTCGAACACGGCGTCCGAATAGCTCAGCCCGCTCACCGTCATCGGCAGCGCGAAGACCAGCGGCGTGACCACGAAGATCGCCGCCACGGTGACCAGCGCTTCGTTCCATTGCATGTCGACCGGTCGCGCCTGGCGCTGCAGCCACCAGCCGACCGCGACCAGCCCCCCGGCCGCCATCAGATACGCGACGGCGTGGGCCCACTCCCGGAACACGAGCGCGCAAATGGCCGGAGGCAGCGCCGACAGGCCGACCACGAACAGGAGCTGACCGAAATAGACCGCGACGATCCGCGGCCTGACCGCGTAGCTCAGGATCTCCGCGACCATCGACCGACCGCCCCTCGCTGATGCCTCAACCGACCCAGCCTAGCCACAAAGCGCTCCCCTGTCCTGCGCTCATGGCGGCCGTTCTTGGCCCCGACGAGCCGCCGCACCGCGCCCCGCCTCGAAGTCGCCACAACCCTTGCGCGCACACCGTGGTGCGGCTGCAACACTCGCGTGAAATATCAGCGTTGCGGCGGTCCTTGATGCGGGATTCTCCGGACTCCGATTGCGCGCCACACCGCGTTTGTGCAACTTGTTAACAAGGTCCAAAAAACGCTTAACGAAGAGGACTGAGTAATGGGCGTCATGAGGAAACTGTCGATAGCCGGGGTGATGGCGGTAGCCACGACCACCGGTGCACTTGCTACCGATCTGTACGTGCCGACCGAACAGCCGGCACTCACCGCTCCCGACGAGGGAACGGACTGGTCGGGTTTGTATCTGGGCAAATTCGCGCTGATCAACTGGGCCCGGGAAAGAAACCCGATCTTTTCACCGCCCGACGCGGTCTTCGGCGTCGGCAAGGTCGTCGGATACAATTGGGATCTGGGCCAGGTCATTCTCGGCGTCGAGGGTGTCGTGGGCTACTACTGGCCGCAGACCGACTCGGGCATCTGGGGCGATGTCGCCAATCAGGTGCTGCTGGAAGGAAATGTCCGGGCCGGCATCGAGGTCGGCGACAACGGCCTGATCTACGTCCTGGCCGGCGTCGGAACGCTGCACCGGCTCCCGAGCTACACCGGCTTCGGCCCCGACACGCTCAACTTCGGGACTGTCGGCGTCGGTGGCGAACTGATGTTTGGCAATGGCTGGGCGGGTCGCGCGCAATACAACTATCGCGCATTCGCCGATCCCTGGTCCGACTTCTATTCCCACAACGTCTCGATCGGCGTCGTCAAATACATCAAGTGACGAGCCCGACGGGCGAATGGTTCACAAGGGCCCCGCTTCGGCGGGGCCTTTTTTTTGCGCCGAACCGCGCCCCCCACACGCCCGAAAAGAAACGGCGCCCCGAAGGGCGCCGCTCACAGTTTGGTGCTGTCGTTTGACTAGTAGAGCCGGTGCCGCCAGCTCACCCGGAACTCGTGGCCGAAGCCGCCGGCGATGGTCGCCGGATCGTCGGTCATGAGCTCATTGAGATACACGAACCGGTAGCCGAAATCGATGACGTCGGAGCCCATGTCATAGCCGATGCCGGCCATCGCCGCCGCCGCCAATGTCCAGCCCGTGCCGCCGGGCGAGCCGGTCGCCTGCAGGTCGTACCAGGCGCCGCCGGCGCCGCCGCCCACATAGCCGACCCAGCCGCCGCTGGCGTCCATGTTGTCGCCGAGCCCGAAATCGACATAGGCGTTGGCGAGAACCAGGCCCATGCGCAGGGTGTAGGCGACCGCGGTGTCGGTCTCGCCGGTCGAGACCATGTAGTCGAAGGTCTTGTCGACCCGGAACCCGTTGTCGAATTCATAGCCGACGCCGGCGCCGACCGACCAGTTCCAGCCTTCGGCGTTCGAGCCGCACCCGCAGGTCTGGATGTCGGGGAAATAATCGAGGCTCAGCGATTTCGAGCCGCGGATGTACCAGCCCTCGCCGAGCCCGTAGTCCGGCGCGATGTAGGGCGTCTCGGGGAAGTCTGCGGCCACAGCGACGCCCGGTAGCGCGGCGGCAAACGAAACCATAAGGATGGCGACCAGGGTACGCATGGGTTTGTCCTCGTGCTCGATACGCGTTGACCTCGCACGAGTATGGGCGCCGTTTGTTAAAACCCACTTAACCTAAAGCCTTAACCCTAACGGCCTGACAACATTGGGATTTGGACGATTTTGCGCCTCTGCCGCCGGCCGCCCGGGTCGCCGGGATGACGCATTGTGGAGTGAACGGGGGGCGTTTGCCCGACGGAAAAGCGGCTCAGGCGACCTTCTTGATCGCCCCGGCGATATCCTTGACGACCGCGGCGATCATCGCCTCGTCCTCGCCCTCGCCCATCACCCGGATGACCGGTTCGGTGCCGGAGGCCCTGACGACAAGCCGCCCCGTGGTGCCTAGCCGGCCCTCGGCCTCCTCGATCACCTGGCGGACGAGCTTGTCCTCCAGGGGCTTGCCGTGCCGGTAGCGCACGTTCTGGGTGAGCTGTGGCACCGGCTCGAACAGGTGGCAGACCTCGGAGACGGGCTTCGCCTCTTCCTGGATCACCGCCATCAGCTGCAGCGCCGCCACCACCCCGTCACCGGTGGTGGTGAAATCGGTCAGGATGATGTGCCCGGACTGCTCGCCGCCGACATTGAAGCCGCCGGCGCGCATCGCCTCGAGCACGTACCGGTCGCCGACCTTGGTGCGTTCGAGGTTCAGTCCCAGCGAATCCAGGAACCGCTCGAGCCCGAGATTGGACATGACGGTGGAAACGATCCCGCCGCCGGTCAGCATCTCGCGCGCGTGCCAGTATTTCGCGACCGCCGCCATCACCTGGTCGCCGTCGACGATCTCGCCCTTTTCGTTGACGATGATCACCCGGTCCGCATCGCCGTCGAGCGCGATGCCGATATCGGCGCGCAGCTCCAGCACCTTGGCGCACAGCGCCGCCGGCGCCGTCGAGCCGCACTTGTCGTTGATATTGAAGCCGTCCGGCTGGTCGCCGATCGCGAACACCTCGGCGCCGAGCTCCCAAAGCGCCTCCGGCGCGGTCTTGTAGGCGGCCCCGTTGGCGCAGTCGACGACCACCCGGATGCCGGTGAAATCGATGTGCCGCGGCAGGGTGCGCTTGGCATATTCGGTGTAGCGGGTGCGCGCCTCCTCGATCCGCTTGGCGCGACCGATCTCCCGGCCCTGGGCCAATCGCGAGGTCAGGTCTGAATCGACGAGCTTTTCGATTTCGCGCTCGGTCGAGTCGGGGAGTTTGTAGCCATCGGGGCGGAACATCTTGATCCCGTTGTCGTCGAACGGGTTGTGGGAGGCCGAGATCATCACCCCGAGATCCGCCCTGAGCGAACGCGTCAGCATCGCGACGGCCGGCGTCGGCATCGGACCGAGCAGGAACACGTCGCATCCCACCGCCGTGAAGCCGCCGGTCATGGCGTATTCTATCATGTAGCCCGACCGCCGCGTGTCCTTGCCGATGACCACGCGGTGCCGATGCGAGCCGTTGCGGAAGACGATGCCCGCCGCCATTGCGACCCGCATCGCCAGCTCCGGCGTCAAGACATCGCCGTTGGCAAGCCCGCGAACGCCGTCGGTACCGAAATACTTGCCCATGATCCCCAAACGTCCCCGAATAGGATTTGAGATTATAGCTTAGCCCGCTTCGCCGGCGAAGCGGCATCCGGGTCTATCCTAAACGCCCCGTCACGGCCAATAAGCACCGGGGAGCATGCCCGCGTTCCCCTCCCGCGGCGTCCGGCGGCACCCGCCCGCCCGCCGCTGGCCAATGCGCCGCCGAAATAGTACCAGCGGCAAGCGGTGTCGCCGCGCCGTTCACTCTTGCGAGGGGCCATGTCAGCACCCGATCCCGGCACCCGCCCGAAGGTCGTCATCATCGGCGCGGGCTTTGGCGGCCTGGCCGCCGCCAAGGCGCTTGCCGGCAAGCCGGTCGACGTCACCATCGTCGACAGGCGCAACTACCACCTGTTCCAGCCGCTGCTCTACCAGGTGGCCACCGCGGATCTAAGCCCCGCCGACATCGCCTGGCCCATCCGCTCGATATTCTCCCGACAGGCCAACGTCTCGGTGATTCTCGGCGAGGTGACAGGGGTCGATCCCGACGCCAGGCGCGTGCGGGTGAGCACCGGCGAACTCCCCTATGACCACCTGATCATCGCCTGCGGCTCGGCCAATGCCTGGTTCGGCCACGACGGGTGGGCGGCTTTTGCGCCGGGCCTCAAATCCATCACCGACGCCACCGACGTGCGCCGCCGCATTCTGCTCGCCTTCGAGCGGGCGGAAACCGCACGCGACCCGCAGGAACGCCACAAGCAGCTCACCTTCGTGATCATCGGCGGCGGCCCGACCGGGGTCGAGATGGCCGGGGCGATCGCCGAGCTGGCCCGCGCCGCCCTGGTGCGCGACTTCCGCCGCATCGACCCGCGCGACGCGCGCATCCTGTTGCTCGAGGGCACCCACCGCATCTTGCCGGCGCTGGCGCCCGAACTGTCGGCCTACGCCGGGCGGGCGCTGCGGGGGCTGGGCGTCGAGGTGCGCACGGACACGATGGTCGAGGACATCGACGGCGAAGGCGTGCGGGTCGCCGGCCGCTCGATTCCCGCGGCCACCGTGATCTGGGCGGCCGGTGTCGGCGTCAGAGGGCCCGCCGAGTGGCTCGGCATGGACCCGGGACCCGGCGGCCGCATCCAGGTGACCGCGCACCTGGCGGTGCCGCAACGGCCCGAAATATTCGTCATCGGCGACGCGGCGCTGGTGGACTGGCCCGATGGCCCCGGCGACAACCCCAAGGTGCCGGGCATCGCCCCGGCGGCCAAGCAGCAGGGGCGCTACGCCGCCGAGGTGATCCTGGCGGGCGGACCCACCGCGGCGAAACCGTTCGCCTACCGCCACGCGGGCAACCTTGCGACCATCGGCCGCCACCGGGCGGTCGTCGATATGGGCCGGTTCCGGCTCACCGGCTGGCCCGCCTGGTGGTTCTGGGGGCTGGCCCACATATACTTTCTGATCGAGGTGCGGTCCGCCGCCCTTGTGCTCACCGAATGGTTCTGGACCTATCTGACGCGCAAGAAAGGCGCGCGTTTGATCACGGAAGCCCTGCCGGCCGAACCGGACGACTGAGCACGGTGCCCGAATGAAAGCGGCCGCCCCGGATCGGGAACGGCCGCCGTCGAAAAATAGCGGTGCTGGTCCGCCTAGCCTTCCGGCTGCGGCTCCAGGTCGTCGCCCGGACGCCCGCCGCTAGGCTTGCGTCCGACCTTGCCGGCCTTGGGCACCCCGGTGCCCTTGCTCGACTTCGTCTCCACCTCGGTCTCGCGCACCGGCGCCTTGCCCTCGATCAGATCTTTGATTTCCTGGCCGGTCAGCATCTCGTATTCGAGCAGGCCCTGGGCGATCTTGTGCAGGTCGTCGATCTTGTCGCGAACGTGCTTTTTCGCCGTCGCGTAGCCTTCCTCGACGAAGCGCTTGACCTCCTCGTCGACGATCTTCTGGGTCTCGTCCGACATGTGCACGGTGCGCTGCATCATCGAGCGGCCGAGGAACACCTCGTCCTGGTTGTCGCCGTACAGCAGCGGGCCCAGCTTGTCGGACATGCCGTATTCTGTGGCCATGGCCCTTGCCAGGCTCGTCGCCATCTTGATGTCGGCGGAAGCCCCCGAGGTGATCTTGTCGCCGCCGAAGATTTCCTCCTCGGCGACCCGCCCGCCCATCGCCACCGCCAGATCGGCGAGGCATTTCTCGCGCGTCAGCGAGACCTGATCGCGTTCGGGCAATCGCATCACCATGCCCAGCGCCCGGCCGCGCGGGATGATCGTCGCCTTGTGGATCGGGTCCGACGCCGGCATCAGGATCGACACCAGCGCGTGGCCCGCCTCGTGATAGGCGGTCAGCTTCTTGTCCTCTTCGGTGAGCACCAGCGTCCGCCGCTCGGCGCCCATCATCAGCTTGTCCTTGGCGTCCTCGAATTCGTCCATGGTGACGAAGCGCTTGTTGCGCCGCGCCGCCAGCAGCGCCGCCTCGTTGACGAGGTTCATCAAATCGGCGCCGGAGAATCCCGGCGTGCCCCGCGCCAGGACCTTCAAGTCGACGTTCGGCGCCAGCGGCACCTTGCGCACATGCACCTTCAGGATGCGCTCGCGGCCGGTGACGTCCGGGTTCGGCACCACCACCTGCCGGTCGAACCGGCCGGGCCTCAGGAGCGCCGGGTCGAGCACGTCCGGACGGTTGGTCGCGGCAATCAGGATGATGCCCTCATTGGCCTCGAACCCGTCCATCTCGACAAGCAGCTGATTCAGCGTCTGTTCGCGCTCGTCGTTGCCGCCGCCGAGCCCCGCGCCGCGATGCCGCCCGACCGCGTCGATTTCGTCGATGAACACGATGCACGGAGCGTTCTTCTTGGCCTGGTCGAACATGTCGCGCACACGGCTCGCGCCGACGCCGACGAACATCTCGACGAAATCGGAACCCGAAATGGTGAAGAACGGCACGTTCGCCTCGCCGGCCACGGCCCGCGCCAGCAGCGTCTTGCCGGTACCCGGCGGGCCGACCAGCAGCACCCCGCGCGGGATACGACCGCCCAGGCGCTGGAATTTGCCCGGATCGCGCAGAAATTCGACGATTTCCTCGAGGTCCTGCTTGGCCTCGTCGACCCCCGCGACATCCTCGAAGGTCACCTTGCCCTGGGTCTCGGTCAAGAGCTTGGCGCGCGACTTGCCGAAGCCCATGGCACCGCCGCGTCCGCCCCCCTGCATCTGACGGATGAAGAAGAACCACACCGCGATTATGACAATGAACGGCAGCCAGGAACTCAGAAGGATCGACCAGAACGGCGAGCCCTCGGCGTCCTGCGCCGAAATCTGAACGCCGCGCGCCTCCAGCCGGCTGACGATATCGACATTGTCGGGCACCGTCGTCTCGAAGCGCGCCCCGTCGCGCATCGTGCCGCGCACTTTGTTGTCGACGATGGTCACCGAGGTGACATTGCCCGCGTCCACTTCGGAGACGAACTGGCTGTAGGTCTTGTCGGCGACCGCCATGTTCCGGGTCGAGGACTGGAAGACCTGGAACAGCCCCATCAACAGAAACAGGATGACCAGCCAGATGGCGAAGTTGCGGAAATTGCCGTTCATAAAGGATTTCCCCGAAGCCTCGGGCCGGCATCGGCCGCCGGAGCGGCCGCCGGCCCGCCAAATCACGAGCCAATGTAAGACCGCGAATTCGGCGTTACAAGGGCGCCTCAGGATGCCTGAGGCAGCCCCCGGGGCAAGCATTTGCGCCGCGCGCGGTTAACGGTTTGCCTGCCGACGCGGGCCGGCCGATACGGCCACGGTGACCCGCTCGTCGAAGACCAGGGCGCCCAGCGCCATCACCCGCGTCCCCTCGGTGACCGCCGGCGCGCCGCGCACCGCCTCCATCCACGTGGCGCCCACCCCGCGTCCGGCCAGCTTTTCCAGCCCTCCCCGCGTCATCTGTGTCGCCGCGGCAATCCGCACCGGCGGCGCCGCCGCCGATGACGAGATTTTGAACCGCCGATCCCAGATCGTTTGGGCGCCCGGTGTCAGCTCGATCGGCTCGGCCGCCAGCCGTCCCGCCTCCCGGCAAATCTCAACCGAACCGGGCCCGGCGCGCACGACGCACCCGCCCAGCGTCGTCGCGGGCACGTCCGCGGTGCCCAGTGTCGCCGCCAGCGCCTCGACCTGCGCCAGATCAGACGCCCGCGCAGCCCCTCCGGCCTCCGCCAGTACCCGCCCCAGCACACGCACCGCAATCGCCTTCGGCAGGTGCCCCAGCGCCGTCCGATCCAGCCGGAAGCAGGCGAAGGCATCGGTCTCGACAATCGCTTCGTAGGCCGCCTCTTCCGTCTCGGCGAGCGCCGCCTCCACGTCCCCGAGCCGCTCCCCGAGCTTCGCCAGCCGCTCGGCGGTCAGCCCCAGGGCGTCGAGCCGGGGCATTTCGGCCCGCCAGCGCGCCCGTTCCTGGGTGCGATCGGCATTCGAGGGGTCGTCCGCCGCCGTCCAGCCCGTCTCGGCGACCACGTCGCGCAAGTCGGCACGCCTGAGGCCCAGAAGCGGCCGGGCCACCCGCACCCCCTCGACTTCGGCAAGCAGCGCCATGCCCGCCAGCCCCGCCGGCCCGCTGCCATGGGCGAGCCGCATCAGGATCGTCTCGGCCTGGTCGTCCATGTGATGAGCCGTCACCAGAACCTCGATGCCACGCGCCGCCATCGCCTCGCCCATCAGGCGGTAGCGCGCCCGGCGCGCCGCCGCCGGCAGCCCGGTTTCGGGTTTGGCGCCCTCCCATTTCAGCGCCACGCAGTCGAGCCCCGCCTCGGCGGCATAGCGGCAAACCCGGGCCACCTCATCGGCCGCCGCCGCCCGCAATCCGTGATCGACGCTCAGGATCAGCATCTCCGGCGGCGCCGGCTTCGCCGCGCGCCAGCGCGCCGCCATCGCCATGAGCGCCAGACTGTCCGGCCCCCCGGA
>Ga0315553_10002595_pt1 | contig 14411 bp, 11 predicted proteins | sample SalMarSW160140MG_FD_203099 | JGI IMG/M metagenome (GOLD analysis project Ga0315553, IMG submission 203099) | Salt marsh sediment microbial communities from the Plum Island Ecosystem LTER, Massachusetts, United States - Salt Marsh Sediment SW1601-40 ... | reverse complement strand
GAAGGGATATCGGGAAGTTCCACGTAGACCACCGCCCGCGTTCCGGTCACCAAGGCCGCAAGGTAGGGAATAACCAGGGGCGGTTTCGCCTCGTCAGTTGCCGGTGTCACATAACCGAGCGACTCCGTTCGAACCAGGGGCATCTCACAGATGTCGCACTTGCCGGGTGTGTCTTTGACAACATCTGGATGCATCGGGCAAATCCACTTGCCGGCCAATTCGGGGTCCATCACGCGACCACCCGCGGCAACACGCGGTTGCACGATCGCGTGGACGAACATGTCTGGTTTAAGCTTGCCGTCCTCGTTGGGAACATTCACGCGGACTTTGACGGTTCGCGTTTTGTCGTCCAGAACCGGTTGAATGAAGGAAATGCGGCCCTGGAATTCTTCGCCTGGATAGGCTTCGGTCGTGATCGTCACCTCTTGTCCATAACGGATCCATGTCAGATCTGACTCATATGCGTCGAGATTCACCCAGACCTGGCTCAAATCGGCGACCGTATAAATTCGTTCGCCAGTTTTCACGTAATCTCCCTCTTGCTTCAGTTTCTCGATGACGATTCCGCTAACGGGAGAGTAAATGGTCAGGTGGTCGGATGGCTGGGACTGTTTTTCGATCTCTGCGATCTGCGATTCTTTTAGTCCGAGCAACCGAAGCTTTTCCCGTGCCGAGGCGACCAGGTCGATTGTCGGCGTGATTCGCGTTGTTTGTCCGCCTTCCTGCCGATTCTGCAGTGCATAAATCAGATCCCCCTGAATTGCATACAACTCGGGGCTATAGATGTAGACCATATGATCCCCTTTGTTCACATACACGCCGGTAAAGTCGACATACAGCTTATCCAGACGGCCGGGCACCCAAGCGGCGATGTATTTCAGACGCGTCTCGTCGTAGCTGACCTTGCCGACCATGGGGATCGTGTGCGTCACGTAACGTCGCTCGACGGGAGTCGTCTCGATACGCATTAGCGCCTTGGCTTCGGGACTTACCGGCAATGTACGCATACCGCCAGCCGCCTGGACCACGGGAATCAGGGGCATACCGCAAAGAGGGCACTTCCCCGGCTTGGTCCGGCGAATCTGTGGATGCATCGAGCACGTCCACAAGGTTTCAGATGCTGTTGGCGGGATCGCTGCGTTTGTACTCTGGGCGGTCTGTTCCGCAGGCGATTGCCACAACCGGCTGACAAAGTGCCAAAAAAAGCTTGCGATCAGGATGCCAAGCACAACGAACGCGACAGCCTGTAGAACGAACAGTTTTGTTCGGTGTTGAGCGTAGAACCCTCGTCCGCTCGGATCAAAAAGGCTTTTCATGGTAAACCTCGGCTCGCAACACCATCTCAGGTGAAATGTAGCTTTTTCATTCGTCCGTTCAGGCCAGTTCGCCGAAGCACTCGGAAAAGGAGGAGAATGCGCACGTCCTGGTTGAATCGGCACTGGCCAGGTTTGTCGTTGTCGTTCAACAACCCACGTTCCAAGAACAGGTTACCGCGGCGGAGATTTTTGACGATCGTCAAACCACGCCACCAGACTGTCTATTTCCGCCCGGTCTTTTGCACCAACAACCGTAATGTACTGTTTGCCACGCCGCCACGTTGCCGCAAGTCGGTTGCCCAAGTCAACGATACTGCATTGCGTTCCGTTGCAGATTGCCTTGCTCTCCGGTCGATCACCGAACCAATCGGGAGCGTCGTCGTGCTCGAAAACCGCGATCATGGTCCCGTCATCGCGTTTGCAGAGACAATGCACGCAGGTGCAACACGGCATTCTCGTGGCGTACGTTGTTTGTACTGAATAGCCGTCAGGCATTCCGTTTGCAACAGCCGGGCGATAGCCAACCGTGTGTACCGCTTGTTCCGCGTTTACCGCCTGGCCGTCATACTTCGCAACGAGTTCTTGCTGGGCTGCATGAGGATCGTGTTGGAACTCATCGAGAAAACCTCCGAATATGGCGGCCACCTGACGGTTGGCGTCGTGCTCAGACCAATTTGAAGAACCGAACCATCCCACGATAATCACCACCGCTGCTGCCACTGCCAGGCCGAGTCGCACGGCCGGTTTTCTCGTCCAGGCTGCCCGATAAGGAATCGTCGTGCGTTGCGAGCGGCTCGCCTGCCCGGCATCTAGTTGTTCTTCAAGCTGTCGCCACATATCTGTGGGCGGCTCGGGATGAACCAACCCTTTGGCCACAGCGGACAGGCTACGAAAACGTTGCAGCTCTCGCGTGCAATCGTGGCAGCCTGCCAGATGTTCAGCCACAGCGGCTCGCTCATCCAATGAATGCTCATCGTCGTGAAAAGCCGACAGCAGTTCTCTAGCGTGTGAGCAGTCCATGTTAATGTGTTTACCCGCGTCGGTTGTTGAGACAGTCAGCTTGTTCGCACGAATGGCCCATTGATCGCTGAGGGTTACCATTCCAGGCCGAGTTGCGAGAGCTGTTTTTGCAGCTCGCGCCGTGCTCGATTGAGCCTTGATCCCACGGTTCCTGCCGGTATCTGGAGCGCCTCGGCAATGTCATGGTAGGACAAATCATCAACTTCGCGAAGCAAGAAGATGGCACGCAGCTCCGGGTCGATTTGCGCGAGCGCACGTTCCAACAACTCTTTTCGTTCGGTTTTCTCTTCATGATGCGATGCGGTCGACGGCTCCCAATCGAGTGGCTGATGCTTCCACCGTCGCTTGCGGCGCAAGTGCTGCAACGACTCGTTCACGGTCAATCGGTACAACCAGGTTTCGAAGCGTGATTGTCCATGAAACTGGCCAAGGGAGCGGAAGGCCTGCAGAAAGACCTGCTGCGTAACATCCGCGGCGTCTTCCATCCCCACCATCCGCACCACCAGGCGAAATACCTTTTGGCAGCACCCATCGTAAAGCTGGCGGAATGCAGTGTGGTCGCCACTCTGGCAAGCTGCCACGATGGCGGCGAGCGGTTCGCCTTCCGCAGGGCAAGGCTCCACTTCGACCTGTTTAGATGCGGCCGCGTGCCGGTTTCTTCGCGAGTCGTCGGACATTTTCCGTAATTAGTGCTTCAACAAGAACTTGCGGTTTGGCGTACCCGCCACGAGAGGTCCAAATGCCGAGCTAGTGCGATGTAAGAGCAGCATAGGAAAACGAACCTGGCGGCAGAAACTGAAATTAAGCGACGGGCTTCTGCACCACGTGCTCATGGTCGTGGATGTGTTCCATGCAGTAGCCGCATTGACCTTCGCACATCGAGCAGTAGCGGAACTTCATTTTCGGATCGCTCAGATTAGTCACGCCGCAGACGGTGCAAACGTGACGCGGTTTCTTCGCGTCGACGATTCTTTTGGCATGCGCGGCCATGCGGCGGTGTCCGTGTCGCATCCGCTGGAAAATGTCGCGACCAAAAAAGATGAAGAAATTGACCACGGCGGCCGTCGCCATCAGGCGGGGCGACCAGCTGTCGGAGAAGATCATGGTGTAGAAGTAAGTAATCCAAGCGAGCAACGCCAACCATTTAACCTTGATCGGCAGCAGAAACATAAGCAGAACTTCAAACTCGGGATAGAGGTAGGCAAAAGCGAGAAAGACAGATCCCTGCAAATAGCCGTTCGATGCGGCCATGTGCGGCGTGATGAAGGCGGCGGCGATAGTGGCCACTGTACCGATCAACAAGAAGACGTTGTAGCGAAGCGTGCCCCACTGGTGCTCAAGCGCCGTGCCCATGAAATAGAACAGAGACCAAAAAATGAATGCAAAGATCGGATTTGAGATGGGTGGTACGAACAAGAAACTCACCAGCCGCCAGACTTCGCCTTGCATCACCAGGTCGGGAATGAGGACAACGTTAACCAGAGCCTGTGGCTGGCTGATGGTGAGCACGTACAGCACAACCTGACCGAGGATCAGTCCCAGCGTGACGTTGCCGATGGCATACGGTCGCAGTCGCCGTTCGAGTCTATCAAGCCATCGCATCGGGCGAGGAAAGTCCTATCAAACCAGGCGTGAGAAAAAAGCGCTACGAACTGAGGGGTAGACGGTTAGCGAAACGATACGGTCGATTGCCGGCCAGCACCGTCCGCCGTCGGTCAGCACAGATCGTGCCGATTATCGCAGGTCGTACGGCAATTGAGGAGGGCAAATACTCTTGCCGCAAGACGGTTCTGCAATTACTTGCGGTGTCGTCGACCGCTTCTGCCTTGACCGATCGCGGTGGGTCGTGCTTAGGGCGACCGGGTGGCGAAAAAGTCGAGCACGCGAGCCATCACGTCGGCCCGTTTCATCGGATCGGTGATCGTCTCAAAAGGAAAGCCGAGCATCACCACCTTGCCTTGCGAGCCGCCGTCAAGCTGAATGGCCGCTGTGCCGCCCGTTCCGCCGACGTAGTGGAGCGCGGTGGTAGCGCCGCTGAGCGGCGAAAGAACATCGGGAGTTTCTGTGTCATAGAAAAAGGTCCCGTCGTCAAACGCGAACGACAGCCCGGCAAAGATCGAACCGGCGGCGCCCCGCACTTTGTACGTACCGGCGTCGTCGGCGACGTAAGCGGCCTGGAGCGTATTGTTGTAGAACGAACGGCCATGGTTCTGCCGATCGAGGTCCCAGCCGATCTCGGCGCCGGAAATGAAAAGACACCCCCCGTCTGCCAGATAAGCCGCCACCGCTTTTTGTTCCGCAGCATCGAATGTCGAGTCGGCAGTTGACTCTTCTCCGAGGATCCAAAACGCGGCCTGGTAATCATGGAGATTAATCTGGCCGCTCTTCACTTCGTCATTCGAAGCGGTGTCGACACTCCATACTGTCGCAAACGCTTCGATCGCTTCGCCCAACTGCACGGCATAGTCCCGCGTATTGCCGTACCGCTGGCGGACGCGGTCTGTCATGTCGTCGCCGAATGGCTCGCGTTGGTTTTGAGCTCGCCCCAGCCGATCGAAACCGTCGACGATCAACAGTCGCGAGTGCCCGTTGTTGGTGGCAGGTCGGGCGGCCACGACCGATGAGCCGGGTGACTCGCCGCCAGCGTTGACCGCCGCGATTCTGAAATAGTGCAGGCCGTCGGCCCGATCGAAAACGGTCAGCGTATGCGAGGTCGCCGCGCCACCGGGCACCAGAGTTCCGCCGTCGTAGCCGTAGCCGTCGAGCGACGTGTATATGCGGTAATCGGTGGCGGGGTCGCCCAGATACGAATTCGACGCGGGCGGCTTCCAGGAAATCGTGATTGTGCCATCGCCGTTGCTGACAGCCCGGGCGTTGGTGACGGCCGCCGGCGCCATCACCAGCGGCGTCGTGCCGCCGTCGAACGTATGAAAGTACCGCACGATCGCCTGGTACGATGCGCGGGCCACGGCGTCGCGCACTTTCGGATCGCGCATCAGTTGGGCATCAGCGACATTGTCGTGAAAGGCCACCTCGAGAATCGTGGCGTCGAACTCACCGTCGATATGGCGGTTGTTGATTTCCCCGAACTCGATGTCGGCTCGATCAAGCGTGACCCGCGTTCGGTTATGCCAGTCGTGTTCGTACTGTCCGTTCTGAGCAACCAGATCGTCGTTCACTTCTTGTCCGACGATCTGGGCGAGGGCGCGTTGATGGGGCGTGGCGGTGGCGGGATCATTGTTACCGTTATAGAGTGCCAGTGTGCCGCGGTCGCCGCTGGCGTTGGAGTGGAAGCTGAAAAAAAGCCGATCAGTCGAGGCGCCGTCCGCCTGGCGGTTCATTTGAACTGCCCATCGCGGTGGCGCAGCAACCGTACTTGCGATGCCGGCCGTCGAGGTGCCCTGACCGAATTGGGACCGAATCCAATACAGACCGGCTTCGTCTTCACGCGGTTTGCCGCTCACCCCACCGCCGTCATCGACGTCGCCCATGCCATTGCCGAAGCGAATAGCGTCGGCCACCACAACACCAATGCTGTTCGACCGGTTGCTGATCTCGACATAGGAACTCACACCGGCCGGCAGGTAGTACTTGCCCAGGTACACCCAGCCGTTGCACACGCGGCGATGGTTGATCTTTACCTCCGTGATGCCGCCGCTATGTTTGATACGGTAGAGCTGGTCGGGAAGGCGGTTGGCGCCGGACGGAGCCCAAGTGTAAACAGGATAGAACCCAGACTGAGGAATACGAGGCTGGTAGCAGACGGTGGCCGTTTCAGTTGCGTTGGCAGTGGCCCATCGACATGGAACGTCACCCGGGCTGCCATAAAATGTGATATCGCTGCCACTGGTCCAGGAACCCTTCCAGGTGACCTGGGGATCCTCGTTGTCCAGCACGACTTCGTGGATTTGGTGGCCGGTCGGTCGCAGCGGTACGACGGTCGCGCCAGCTCGAAACAGGTAGTCGACCAAGAAGTTCATCTGATCAATGTTTCCAAAGTCCTCGACCATTTCTGTGCCGGGCACTTCGCCTCGCTGCGTGCGCCAAGTGTCTTGGTCATAAAGCCAGCCGTGGCCGGCGTGGACGAAAACGATCTTGCCCGTCAGTGCGCCGGCCGGCTGCGAACCAACCTCGACCAAACCATCGCCGCTGGGCACCTTGTGCGCTGCGGGTGTCGGGTGAGATTCAGCAAGAACGTCAAGCGCCGTTGATCCCGGCCAGGAGATCCACCCCCAGGCAGCCCATAGCAGTAGTGCGTACGATCGTGGGTGTCGCACAACAAGAGCGGCTGCTGCGAGTCGCACTGACATGTTGCCAACGATTGTCCCGTTATGTGGACGACGAGGTCCTGAACGTGATCACAGCATTTGGTCAGGTTTGCTTCCGACCCCGGATAACTACGCAGCTCAGTGCCGCAAGTAGGAGAATCGCGCTGGTTGGTTCCGGCACTGCCCAACTGTTTGCGGTGGCCTCACTGAGAAGCAGATTCCGAAACGCCTGGAGGTCACCAAAATCAAAGACGGTGTCATTATTCACGTCGCCGGTGGTCGGGCCGTCGATGAATGGATAGGCGCTCTGATACGCCGCAAGATCGACCAGCGCCTGGATGAACAACGGAACGTCAGCCGCGGTGACGTTGCCGTCGTTGTTCATGTCGCCTTTGATGGCCTCGAATGTGGGAAGCCCGGCGGAGATTTCCAGATTGTCAATCAATGTGAAGTTGAACATGGGCACGGTAGCCACGTCATCGGTATCATCCAAGTTCCCCAGCGTCACCGTGCCATTGACTTCCCATGAATCCTGACCATCGACGCCCGAAATCAAGGTACCGATCAGCAGCCCGTCGATAAACCAACTGACCGCCGGGCCCCCATCCTCGGACGATCCATCCGCGTCGACCGCCAACAGCACCTGGTGCCACTCGAAACCGAGCGAACCGATACGGGTTATGCCCGTCTGGTCGGTGGTGCCGTTTGCCGTAGTCCCCGGACCCTGAAGAAGGCCGACGTCGATGCTGCCGAAATTGGCGTAGTAGGCGTTTGAACTGTTCTGACAACCTGCGGTTGTGCCACAGCCGTATTGCCCGCTCGATAGATCCTGTTCACCATCGTTGATATTGGGTTTGTAAAGACGATAGTCGCGACTCGGTATCCCCATCGTGCTAGCAGCCACATAAACACCGCTTCCATTATTATCCGGGAAATTATTGACCGTACTACCGTCGCCGGACACGCCCGCGGTAAAGAAATGTTCGCCACCATTACTGTTCGTTGGAAAGGGACCGTTGGCGTTTTCCCAGAGGTCGAAGGATACCGTGAAATCGCCGTCGGCGCCGGCGTCGTAGGTGGCCAGCGTGTGCAGGGTGACCGATTCGACACCGGTCGGTGATTCGAGGTTCGACTGCAAGCGTAGGCCCATGGTACTGCTGTCGGTCGTACTCGGCGCGACCGGAATGCCCAACTCACTATAATCGTAGGCGAACGTCACATCGTTGTCCGCCGTACTCATCGTAACGGTGTAATTCACAGACGAATTGGCATCGTTAAAGTCGTCGGAGAAGGGTGTGATTTCACACTGGACGGCGCCCGGTGTCACCGCCAAGGCCAGCGCACACACCACCGCGGCGAAAACCTGTTTCGTGAACAAAGCTGCATCTCCCTGTCGCAAGTTCTCACTGCCCCGCGGCCCACCACCAACAAATCAATCTACCCGTCCCTGCATTATCGCAGAGCCGGACAGCCGCAGCAACCCAATGGGCCCGCTTGGGCCAGAGACGCTACGGGGAACGCTACTGGTAAGCAGAGCGGAGAGGTACCTCGACTTCGTATTCCACCCGCAGCGGCTATTTTTCTGAGGCCGTGGTTCGATTTGTTGTTGGTCCACTGCCGCCGCTGGCGTCGCTCTTTTGGGGCGAGGACGCGGGCGAAGTCGAGGACGTGGCCGAGCCGTGATCACGTTGCCGCCAGGCCCAGCGGTAGAGATTGCGGCTGTCGACGTACCGCGCGTCGCCCGAAGTTGCACCAAGCACGACGACCATCAGATGATCGTCGCCGCGATGGCCACTGGAAACCAGGCACGCGCCAGCCTGTTGGGTCGTGCCGGTCTTCACGCCGTCGAAGCCCTCGATCGGCAACAGATGATTAGTGTTTTTCCAAAGCACGTTACGTCGGTAGCCGCTCACCGACGTGACTTCGGTACCGTGTTGCCGCGTGGCAAAGATTGGCCGCAAGAGCGGGCACTGCATCGCCGTCCAGCCGAGACGCAGCAAGTCGCGTGCCGAAGAATAGTGTTCCTTGTGTGTCAGACCATTGGGATTCCTGTAGCTGGTATTCTTCAAACCCAACTCCGCAGCCGCACGATTCATCGCGGCAACGAACCGATTGTAATTGTCTTCCGGGCTGGGTGATCCGTTGCTACTTTCGACCGGTTCAAACCGGTCGCCGAAATGCTCGGCAAATGCCACCGAGGCATCGTTGCCCGATGGCAGCAGCAATCCATAGAGCAGCTCGCCGGCGGAGATCTTTTCGCCCTCTTTCAAATCTGCGGTCGATCCAATGGTTTCATCGGCACGTCGCGAAAAGGTAACAGTTTCATCGAGCACCTTAGGATCCTCTTCGGCCAGCTTGGCCACGAGATAGGCGGTCATAATCTTGGTCGTACTGGCGTTGCCAAGCCGTGTATCGGCGTCGTGACCCCAAAGCAGATCACCCGTCTTCCCGTCTCCGATCGCCCATGCCTTACAGGTCACCAGCGGCGGGCCGTCGAGCGGAGCGGGCGGTGATTGGGTCAATGTTTGGTTGTTGATAACATCCGGTTCCGGCACGGGAGGGTCCTGCCAGACTAAAACACCGAGGGCCTGCCACGTCTCGCGTCCCACTTCACCACTGGCGGGAAGCTGTCTCGATGCTTGGAACTTCTTGACCGCCTCCTCGGTTGTGTCGCTAAATTCGCCGTCCACTTTAAGCTCGGGCGATGCGTCGAGCCGCGCGTTGAGCGTTCGTTGCAGCGCTGTTACCAGATCGCCTTTCGCACCAATTTTGAGCACAACCGGCTTCGACTGGGTGTCGACCGACGGCTGCGAACTCTGGACAGGTGCGCTCTGTGGTGCAGCGGCCATTATTTGGAACGGCACGAATAACACGATCAAAGCGACAACGAAAAGTACCGCCCCGCGAGATGCTTTTCGATGTATCACGCTCGGAGGCTGCAACGAATCGGGCCGGTAACGAGGAGACGCGTCTTTCCGAGAGTCGATATGAACGTTCATGATGATTACTCACTCGCTGCAGCGGTTTGTGCCACCAGTATCACGCCACAACCGTTTACCTGGGGAAAATGACACACGCCCTGGCGTAGCTCGACACCCGTGGCGATATCGCGCTCCAGCAGCACGGGGCCGTCCATATCAACGTAATCCAACTGGGGCAGTAACTGGGCAATGGCCGACATACCCACGGTCGATTCAGTCATGCAACCGACCATCACTTTGAGCCCCAACTGGCGGGCGCGGGCGATCATGCGCCGCGCCGGGGTGAGACCGCCGCATTTTACCAGCTTGATATTTACTCCGTGGAAATGGCCGTGGCAGCGGTCGACGTCCCCTTCGGCCACGCAGCTTTCATCCGCGATAATGGGCAGGGCCGACTTTTCATAAACCTGGCGAATGCCTTCCCAGTCGTCAGCCGGCAGCGGCTGTTCGATAAACTCGACGCCCAACGATTTCAACTCCGACGCGTTGCGAATCGCCTCTTCGGAGCTCCAGCCACAATTGGCGTCGACGCGAAACACGGCATCAGTGTGTTGGCGCAGCTCGCGGACGATTTCCAGATCGTTGGGCGTGCCGAGCTTGATTTTGTATATCGGCCAACCGGGCATCTCTTCGAGCTTTGCGACCATCTTCTCGACGCGGTCGATGCCGATTGTAAAATCGGACGGCGGGATGTCTTCGAGTGAGTAGCCCCACAAGCGGTACACGGGTGCGGAGCGTTTCTTGCCCCACAGATCGTGTGCCGCTTCGTCGAGCGCGCACAGTGCAAAAGGATTGTTCACTAGCGACGGGGCGACGTCGTGCCATAAATCGGCGGGATCATCCAGCGGATGCGATTCGATCTGTGACCGCACCGACTCGAGGGAAGCGGACATGCGTTCAAGTGTCGCGCCGTAGTAGTCGTCCGTGGTCGCCTCGCCGTAGCCGGAGTGCTCGCCGTCGCGCAACTCAACGATCAGCGTGGTCTGCACAGTAACCGAGCCCCGCGCGATGGTAAACACATGGCGGAGCGGCAGTTCAAAATGGTGCAGAATCAGCTTCACGCTTGCCGCCGTTTTTGCAGGTCGAGAACCGCTTGAACCAAATCGTCGCATCCATGGCGGAAAACGTCGCAGACGGGAAGTTGCAACAGGTCCCGCACCCGATCGCGCTCCGCGTCGGCCTCCTCGGGAGTCAACGTACGGCTGTTCATCGCCACGCCGATCACCTCGGCCGGACCCATCAATTGGGCCATCGATTCGTAGAGCTGACGTAGCGTATCGAGGGACGTGAGCGGCACGTTATCCATGCCGTGCACGAACCGGCGTCCCGCTTCATAACAGAGGATCATGCCGTGCGGTACACAGCCGTGCAGCAATCCCAACGTCACGGCGGAATACTTTGGATGCGACAGGCTGCCTTGTCCCTCGATGACCATAATGTCGTGGTGCTGATTCTGCAGCACGAGTTTCTCGCAGGCACCACTGAGAAAGTCGGAAACAACACCGTCGACTGCGCAGCCGTCGCCTTCGATCATGATGCCTGTTTGACCGGTTGCGACAAATTTGGCGTCTACCCCGGCACGCTGAAGCGCCCGAGCCAATTCGACCGATGCCACCATCTTGCCCACGCTGCAGTCTTGTCCGACCGTTTGAATCCGTAAGCATTCTTCGCGGATGCCGACCCGCTGGGCACAGTCGCGCTCATTGCTCTTGCGGACGTCGTAAAGCTGGACCTTGTGTTTCTCGGCCGCGGCAACAAACGCCGGATCGCTGCTGAAGTAATCATGAAGCCCGGAGATAATGTCCATGCCGCGCTCGACTGCTTCCCTGGCGACTGCACGCCACTGGTCGGGAATGCGTCCACCCGACGGCGCAATGCCGATGAGCAACGTGTCGGCGCCCGGCGCCTCGGAGAGCGATCCGATTATCGGAATATCGCCGCCCACCCCAAGCAACTCCTGACTCGTCTTGCCACGCTGCTGAGAGTCGAGCAGGGCGACGACCTCGTCCGTGCAATAACGAACCACGCACGTCGCCGTCTTCGCGTCGACCGGGCTGGTTCGCCCCTCGGTCAACAGGACGATCCGACGTTTCTTCTTGGTTTCCGCGGACAAGGCGTCAGGTGAACGTGCGCCCTCAACAGCCGTACGGTCGGCGGGCGTTTGAGATGATGTGGACTGCGGGCTACTTGGCATCGAGGCGTTGTCTGTTGTTGCTGGAGTCGGTTGCTTAAAAAGACGGCCATGATCGATCCGTGAAGTGGCCAAACAAAGGAGGTTTAGCTATCTGTGGCCGACGGCAAGGCCCGTTCTGGCGGCGTGCAATGTGGTGCTCCTGGCAGAGAGCAGGGCATTGATCGGCAGGCTGGAAAGCGGGAAATTCAAGTACAAACCCATATTAAATAGCATGGCCCACGCCTTTGCAAGTGGCCGCCGGGAATTCGAGAAATTGGTGCGACCTGGTAACCGTACTCCCAGGAACCCAAGTGGCCCGCTAACGATTCTATCACGGCGGTCTGTCGTCAGACAGCAGTGAAATCACATCGGTCAAGCTCGGACGGACGAACCACTTGCGCATCGGCGGCGTCCTGCGTCCCGATAGTTGGATAACTGACACGGCATGGACTGTTTGCCCGCGTCGACCATGAAGGCAAGAATCCACTGGCGGGCCGTTAGCGCGAGCACTTCTGCGACGCTACACCGCAAGCGGACTGAACAGGGTTTGTGTATCCAAAGGAGTCCCTGCCATGAAAGCGTTGTTTCTCACCCTGGTGGCCTGTCTTACGTTTGTCTCGTTCTCATTTGCACAGAACTATCCTCCGTACCGCTATATTGTGCGGCAGCCCGACAATACGGGCGTCGCCGAAGCCGAGATATTTGTGCGGCAGCAGGCGGAGTCGACCTATTCGATCGGTCCGCTGAACTCCGCGCCGACCGCCGGCGGCACACCAACGCTGGCCACTCCCGCCAGCGGCGGCATATCGACTGGTTCATCACCCCATCCCGCGACCTTTCAGGGCAGCGCGCCGCCGGGCCCGGAGGCGACAAACGCCGCACCGAACGGCAGCGGGTCAACGGGTCTTGCAGCAACAGGCACCGCACGGATCGATACCGCGCCGCCGACTCAGTTCGCTTGTCCGCCGTACGCGGCGGGGCCGCGCGTTGTGTCTGCAGCTACGCCAGCCCCGGCCATCGTCTACCGGCCGGTCGTGCCCGTGTTTCGCATGCCGCGAAGCTACGTCGTAGGCCGCGGCATACTGGGGCAGCCGAAGGTGTACGTACCCGGCCAGCCGGTTCGCAACACTTTCCGCTGGCTGACCCCGTAAGCTAGTCCAGTGCTCCCCCACAGTTTTTCGAAGAGTGCGTATGTGTTCGTCGGACGCCTGGTGTGGGACGTGTACAATCAGTAGCACCTCGTCGAATCTGGTGTCGGCGAATCGTCCATAAAACTCTTGTTGAAGTGTACAACTTGAACGCGCAACATGAGTAGGGTATGTTGGCGCCAACCAGAATCTCTCTGGACGGACTCCAGCGTATGAAAGCCCTCGTCAAAAAGCGTGCTGAACCGGGGTTGTGGCTCGACGACGTAGCCGAGCCCACGCCCGGTATCAATGACGTCCTGATCCGCGTTCACAAGACGGGCATCTGCGGTACCGACGTCCATATCTACAATTGGGACGCCTGGGCCCAAAAGACGATACCCGTTCCCATGGTCGTCGGCCACGAATTTGTGGGCGACATCGTGGCTATCGGCTCGAACGTTAACGACTTTCGCGTCGGCGACGTGGTCAGCGGTGAAGGACACGTGGTGTGTGGCCGATGCCGCAATTGCATGGCAGGTCGCAGACACGTATGCAAAGATACCCATGGCGTAGGGGTCAATCGCCCAGGCGCCTTCGCCCAATATATCGTGCTGCCCATGACGAACGTCTGGCATCACGCCGCCGGGATCGATCTGGAAGTGGCCGCCATTTTCGATCCGTTGGGCAACGCCGTGCATACGGCACTGTCCTATCCCGTGCTTGGTGAAGACGTGCTCATCACGGGGGCGGGGCCGATCGGCATCATGGCCGTGGCCGTAGTGCGGCACGCGGGCGCCCGGCACGTCGTCATTAGCGACGTGAATCCCTACCGCCTGGAACTGGCGAAGCGAATGGGATCGGTCCGTGCCGTCGACGTTCGATCTACAAAGCTCGAAGACGTGCAACGCGAACTGGGAATGCAGGAAGGGTTCGACGTCGGCCTGGAGATGTCCGGCAATCCGGACGCACTCCGCGGCATGCTGGCCAACATGTGCCACGGCGGCAAGATCGCCATGCTTGGCATCCCCGACGGTCAGACGGCGATCGATTGGAACCAGGTCGTTTTCAACATGCTTACGATCAAGGGGATTTACGGGCGCGAAATGTACGAAACGTGGTATAAAATGACGGTCATGCTCCAAAGCGGCATGGACATCCGCCCGGTGATCACTCATCGTCTACACTACACCGAGTTTGAGCAGGGCTTTGAGGTGATGCGGTCTGGAAAGTCAGGAAAAGTGATTCTCGACTGGTCTACGTGAAAGGATGAAGCCGTGACGACTGCCCTCGAGCAAATCGACCGACAACTTGAAGAGATTCGCACAGCGGGTCTCTACAAACAAGAGCGTGTGATCGACTCGCCGCAACGGGCGAAGATTCTCGTCCACGAGGGACGGGAAGTCCTCAATTTGTGTTCGAACAATTATCTCGGACTGGCCGACCATCCTGAAATTGTTCAGGCGGCTCACGAGGCGCTGAATCGTTGGGGCTATGGGCTCTCCTCGGTGCGGTTCATTTGTGGGACG
>Ga0315553_10002593_pt1 | contig 14420 bp, 7 predicted proteins | sample SalMarSW160140MG_FD_203099 | JGI IMG/M metagenome (GOLD analysis project Ga0315553, IMG submission 203099) | Salt marsh sediment microbial communities from the Plum Island Ecosystem LTER, Massachusetts, United States - Salt Marsh Sediment SW1601-40 ... | reverse complement strand
TAGTTTCCTTGGCGCGGCGGGGAGCGAGTGTATGGTCATAACCTGTCGGCAAACGGTGCTGGCCTATGGGTTCTGTGCGGTCAGTCGCCGACCCGGATCAATCCCGCCGAGGAATCTCAAAAAAACTCGGCGGGGCGCTTGACAACCATTGCTGCGTGTGGTATAATATCAACAGAGCGGTGGATTGCACAGAATTGTGCAGCCATCGCTCGCGGCGTTTGTGTGGGTGGGCCGCGAAATGTTTTTTTGCGAAACGAAGCCATTTTGTCGTCAGCCTTTGCGGCTCAAGCGGGTCGGGCGAATTTGCCATTTTGGCAGGCCGTTTCGAGGCCGAATTCTTGGTCGAGACGAGGGACTTTTTCGGCGAAACCGTCTGAACCGTGCCAAAACAGTGCTGAACTGGCTCAAAAGGCACCTGAAACAGCGGCGAACGGGCTCGAACGGAGTCTTACGGACTACAGATTCTTCTCGAGCGGGTCGATAGGTGCAGAGTGGCCCTGAGGCGGCTGGGAGTTCGAAGGAAAGTCTACTTGTCTTCTGGCACCAACTCGGCGCCGCGGTAGATCACCGCCACGGCGCGTATCGCACGGGTCGTACTGCCCCGCGTCCGCCACCACGTGACGCAACGCGGCGACCGCGGGATGGAGATGTTTTTCTGCCACGGGGCCTAAGGGCCTGTGACAGAACCCAGGTGGGGCAGGCATTCCGCCTGCCCGGTGGCGGACAAGAATGTCCGCCCCACCGTTTTGTTGGAGCTCCTGCGAGGCGTACCTCGCCCTGATGGCCGAATCCTGCGGACGGCTGGGCGTGGAGGTGTGGGCGTATCGCCTGATGCCGGTCAAGATCAAAGTTCTGAGGAAGCCATAGAGTGGTAGCTGGCCTGCAACATCACGCAAGAAGATAGGGGCCATCATATTGCTTGCCCTGACGGCCCTAGTCGGAATGGTTGCTTACTTGTATCACTGTGATACGAGGCAGAACAGTAACCGGGAATCTGCTGCGGGGTCCCATAGCGCTCCTGAGCCGCCTTCGGTCTCCGCGACGGGACTACATTGAGAGCCTGGAATCAAAGATGGGGTTTCTCGCTCATCGGATTTCGGAAAGAAACATGTCATGGACGGAAGCGACAACAGAGATGAATCGTTCTCTTCTGACTTGCGGCGTTCAGTAGCCGAATTCAAAGCCAATCCTGGATTTCGGGAGGCCCCTGCGCGCAAACTGATACCCCGGTTGGCTGTAGGGACGACGGTTGCGCAAGTCACGAATCTTCTCGCACAGCCTGCGGACAAGGATGAGGAAGGCCTTTTCTGGCGATACTCCGTCTTCTATTCAAAAACGGAAGTATATTTCAACCGGGAAGGGGAAGTTGAGAAGATCGTGCCCGTTGGAATAGAGATGGGGCCGTAGCGAGACCATCGGCGTTTTTGACGTCGAGATGCACATCCCGAAGAACGAAGACAGCTACTGCTTCCGCACCGGGTTCGGCCAATATAGTCCGCCCGAAGTTCATCTTCAGACCGGTTAACGCTTGAGTAGAGCGGGAGGGCACGCATCGTGACTGTATCTGCCCCGGTTGCCACCGTGATCGTACTCACCATTCTCGCGACAGCGCCGGTTGCCGCAGAGGAGTCCCCGCGGACGAAGACCGTACGGGAGGCGCGGGAAGGGGTGCTTCTGGCCCGCGTGTTGCCACAGAGCGTCGGAGCGCGTTGCCTGTGCGCAACAGGAAGGTCGCGGACATGTTTTTTTGTGGCACCAACGAGCTTTACAGAAAGCAACATGGGGGGTATATTAACGATGGTACATGCCGAAACTAGCCCCCAGAGACACGCGGAGGCAACGTGATGGGCAAGAAACCCGGCCGCGGTCAGAGTGGGCCCTCAGGCGACAAGGTCACCTCTTCCGCCGGTTCTGCCTCGAATCATCCGGCCGGTGGTGCCGAGAAGCTGGACGCGCTGCAGGCGGACAAGGAGCAGCTCGGCGGACGATTGCACGAGATGTCGATGCTCGGCGGGTTGGCTCCCGATGTCGGCACGACCGAACTGCTGGAGTCGATGCTTGCCAAGTGTCTGAAGATGTTCGCGTGCAAGTCCGGGTCGATCTTCTTGTTCAGGCCCGACTCGGAGGAGCTGGAGCTGGCGGTCGCGGAAGGTCCGATGCGGGACGCTTTGCTGGGCACCCGCCAGCGGCTTGGGGCGGGCGTCGCGGGCGCCGTGGCGGAACGCCAGGAGGGGATCTTCGTCGAGGACATCGAGAAGTCGGAGGAGTTTTCGAAGCAAGACACCGAGCGATACGAGACCAACTCGTTCGCGTGCGTGCCGATCATCTATCGCGGCGAGCTGCTGGGCGTGTTGAGCCTGACCGACAAGGAATCGGCTCGGCCGTTTGACGAGGCGGATGTCGGGCGGATGCTGGCCATCGCCGGGGCCTCGGCGGGCGCCATCCGCCAGTCGCTTCAGCAGGAGAAGCTTCGCGGCTTCAACATTGAACTTCACCGCCGGCTGGACGCGGCGATCGAGCGGCTGCAGAGCACCAATCAGGAGTTGGCCCGACTCAAGAACTTCAACGAGAGCATCCTGATCAGCATCGCTCTGGGGCTGATCGCGTTTGATGATAAGTTCCACGTGACGTTCTACAACGGACCGGCCCGGAACATCTTCCGGCTCGGCACGCCCGAGGAGGTCGACGAGAGCCTGCAGAAGCTAACCATCGACTGCGACGGTCTCTCGTGGCCGGAGGTGCTGAACGCGGTGGTCAAGGAGGGCAAGGCCATCCACTGCGGCGCCGCCGAATACGCGGTGGACGACGCGGGCGGCGCGCCGGAGAAGCGCATGCTCAACCTCTCGGCCTCCCCTCTGCGGGACGTCCGCCGGAAGGTCACTGGCGGCGTGGTGGTGATCGGCGACGTGACCGAGCGGGTCCGAATGGAGAAGCGGCTCGCCGCGTCCGAGCGTCATGCCGTGATCGGCAAACTCGCCGCCCGCGTGGCCCACGAGCTGAACAACCCGCTCGACGGGATTCTGCGGTTCATCAACCTGTCGATCGCCCTGAAAAGCGAGGAGGATCAGACCCGCGAGTACCTGACCGAGAGCAAGAAGGGCCTCGAGCGGATGGTCGGGATCGTCAGCTCGCTGCTCGAGTTCTCGCGCAGCACGTATCCGACGCAGCACGATACAAAGCTCAATGACGTGATTTATGAGGCGGTGCGGACCCTCCGCCACCGCGCCGGCCAGCAGGAAATCGAGGTGGTGTTTGACCTTCAGGAGGATCTGCCCGAGATGCGATGCGGCGAGCTGGTCCAGGTCTTCCTCAACCTCACCAAGAACGCATACGATGCGATGAGAGACGGCGGGCGGCTCGCCGCCACCACCCGGCTGGAGGGAAGCCAGGTCAAGGTGACCGTGTCGGATACCGGCTGCGGCATGCCGGAAGAGATCATCGGCCGGATCTTCGATCCGTTCTTCACCACCAAGGGCCCCAGCGAGGGGACGGGCCTCGGCCTGGCGATCTGCCACGACATTGTCGAAAAACACGGCGGGAAGATCTCCGTCGACAGCAAAGTAGGCGAAGGAACCTGTTTCACAATCACGCTGCCAGTCAACTGACCAGGAGTGCCAAATGGCGATTAGCGAAGACGATGCGGGGGCGCGCCGCGGAACGGTGCTGGTGGTGGACGATGACCTGATCGAATGCAGGTCCTTGTCCGAATTCCTGAAACTCGATGGCTACCAGGTGGACTCCGCCACCAGCGGCCGCGAAGCGCTGGCAAAGCTGAAGAAATCCAGCTTCGACATCCTTCTCACTGACGTCAACATGCCCGAGGTCACCGGCTTCGACCTGCTAAACGAGGTCAACGAGAACTACCGGGACACGGCGGTGATCCTGATCACCGGTTACGGCCAGATCGAGGGCGCCGTCCGAGCCATCAAAGAAGGCGCCTACGACTACATCACTAAGCCGCTCATCGACGACGGCGTCAAGATGATCATCAGCCGGGCGCTCGAACAACAGCGACTCAAGAGAGAGAACGTGCAGCTCAAGAAGCAGCTTGGTCTGCTGGTCGGCGGCGGGGACCTGGTGGGCCGCGATCACCAGATGCGGAAGGTGTTCGACTTGATCGAGTCGGTCGCGGACTCACGCGCCACGGTGATGATCACCGGCGAGAGCGGCGTCGGCAAGACGCTGCTGGCGCGAACCGTCCACGCGCGGTCATCGCGGAAAGATCAGCCTTTCGTCGAGGTGTCGTGTGGCTCGCTGCCCGAGTCGCTGCTCGAGTCCGAGTTGTTCGGCCATGCCAGGGGCTCGTTCACCGGCGCCGTAGCGGACCGGGAGGGCAAGTTCCAGGTCGCCGACGGCGGCACCGTGTTCCTGGACGAAATCGGGGATGCCCCCCTCTCCATGCAGGTCAAGCTGCTGCGGGTCATTCAGGACAAGGTGTTTGAGCGGGTCGGCGATGCGAAACCGATCCATGCGGACGTCCGGCTCATCGTCGCCACCAACAAGAACCTCGAGGAGGAGGTCAAGGCGGGGCGGTTCCGTGAAGACCTGTTTTATCGCATCAAGGTCGTCACGCTGCACATCCCGCCGCTGCGGGACAGGTTGGGCGACCTCCGGCTGCTGGCGGACCATTTTCTGGAGAAGTACGTCGCCGAGAACGGCAAGGAGATCACCGGCTTCGCCGACGTGGCGCTCCGGATGATGCAGCAGCACGATTGGCCCGGCAACGTCCGCGAGTTGGAGAACGCGATCGAGCGGGCGGTGATCCTCTCCCGCACCTCCGAGATCATGCCGGAAGACCTGCCGTTTGGCCCTGCCGAACAGGCGACGGCCGCGGCGGCGCAGCCCGCCGAAGGGCGCACCATTTCGCCTCTGAAAGAAGCCCTGGAAGGCCCCGAGCGGGAAGTCCTGCTGAGCGCACTCGAGACCTTCAACTGGTCGCGCTCCGAGACGGCTGCCGCACTTCAGATCAACCGCAGCACGCTGTTCAAGAAGATGAGGAAGTATGGGCTCGAGCCGCCAGAGGGCGTAGCCGCCGATGCGGATGACTAGCCAGAACCCACGACTTCCCGCTTCGCGCTGCGCCGCCCGAGCCCTCCGTATCTGGATCGGCATCATTGTCGTGGTGGCTGTCGCCTTCGTGGCGCTATTCTTCTCCAGCCGGATTCCGCCCGCCCAGCGCGCCTATTACAAGGCCAGGCGGCTGCTCGCCGCCGGTGAGAAGGCGCGCGCCGCCGCCCAGTGCGAGCAAGCGATCAAGCTCGACCCCGAGCTGGAGGACGCCTGGCACTGCCTGCTCGAAGCCAGCCCGACCCCCGCTGTGTGCCGCCGATTCGCAGAAAATCTGCCCCAGCTCTTCGACACGTGGCAGCCGATCCACGACAGCGCGCTCCTTATCCGCAGGCCGGGATGGGATTCGACCTGGTGGGAACGCTCCCGACGCATCTACTCAGAGGCGGTCGGGGCGCAGCCGGCCGACGCAAAGGACCCGGTCGCCGCGGCCCTCCGGCTCGACTACGACGGCCGGAAAGAACTGACCGAGGCGTGGGACGAAGTGCGGAAGCTCCGCGACGAACTCAAGATCGGCCTCAAGATCCCGTTGCCGCGAAGCGACTTCCGGATCTTCGCGATGTACGATCTGGCGGCGGTGAGGAAGCTTCTCACGGACCGGTTCGAGCACTTCCGCGATCGCAACCGCTGGCTGAGCATCGGTGACCGGGTCAGCGCAGCCATCAAGAAGGAGGCGAGCGGGCTCGCCAAGCTGAACGGTGCTCTGGACAAGCTGCCGGACTTCGTGCCGACGCGGCTCACCCTGGCCTACGCCCGGATCACCCGCGGCCAATTCGACGCGGCGGAGAAGCACTGCCGCGAGCTGCTCACCCGCCGGGCGAGCGAGGGCAGAATCCCGGGCGAGACACACGTCCGCTTTTGCCTGGCCCGGGCGCTGGAACTCAGCGGCCATTACAACGCCGCCGCCGCCGAGGTGCGCCGCATACTCGACAAGAAGCCCAAGGACGTTCAGGCGATGCTCCGGCTCGGCGCCTTGTACCTCAAGCTCGACCGCTTGGAGGATGCGGAGCAGATCGCGGATGAACTCCTGGAGGCGAACGACCTGGACCCGAGGCCGAGCTACATCAAGGGCGTGGTCAGCCTGCGCCGCGAGGAATACGAGGAGGCCGCCACTCAGCTCAGCATCGCGCTCAAACATCTCCCCTACAGCGTCGACGTCCACTACTGTGCGGCAATCGCCAAAGCGCGAGCCGGGCAGCACGTCTCGGCGTCAACCGAATTCGCCAAGGTCGCCGAGCAGACCCCCAACGCGGGGTGGCCTCTCGCGGCGTCGGCCGCGTCCGGGTTGGCGAACGCACAAGGCAAGGGTGCAGACGAGGCGGCAGAGGCGTTGCTCCGGGAAGAAGATTGGCTGAAGGCCGACCCCAGGTTGCGCGACTACGGGATGCGGTTCAGGGTGGCCGCTGCCGCCCTCGAAGGCCGACACGAGGCCGCCGGCCTGGCCCTCCAGACGCTTATCCGGCGCGCGTCCGACCGACGCCTCGCCGATTACCTCGTGGCGGGCATGTGGGTCGCCAACGCATACACCGCGGCCGAGTCCGAGATCAAGCTCGACGAGAAGAAGCTCGAGTTCTTTCGCGCGGCGGCCGCCGAACGCCCCTCGGCGCACTATTGCCTGGCATTTCTCCTCGCCGCCGGCGGCCACATCGAACAGGCCCGTACCGTGCTGGAAAAGCTCGTCGGAGCAAAACCGGACTACGTCCTCGCAGCGCTGCATCTCGCTCGGCTGCACGTGATCTCCGGCCAGACGGAGCGCGCCGCGCGGGTGCTCCGACGCACCGGCCCGGCGGGCCAATCCCCGGCGATCAGACGGGCGCTGGCGACAATCGATTCGCTCCAAGGGCTGAAGCTCCCGAGCACTACAGACAGCGCGGGCAAAGAGACTTCCCCCGAAGCAGAGGTGATCGGTCCCCACCTGGCTTTTCTCGCCATGACCGTGGATGAGGACCATCGGGCCTATGCACAACGGCTCCTGCTGCTGGACCCCGTGGATGAGCAGACCCACGCGATTCTCCGGCTGACATACACCCACATCCGCAGAAGCGGATTGAAGGGGGTGACCGCCGCGGCCAAGGCCGACCAACGGGTCAACATGGCCTTGCGGCGGCGCGTGGCCATCTATCAGGCCACCCGTGACGGCCTTTACCGCCTGGTGATCGGGCGGTTTTGGCAGGATATCCCGCCACATTTGTGAGCGGGAAGTTCGAAGCGAGGCGAGCGTGAGCGTGTGGAACTCCAAACTGACCCTGTGGAGTACGGTCGGGATGCTCGGGGCCGGCCTGGGCGCCCTGGCCTGGGTCTTCGTGGCCGTGCTTCAACCGGCGTCGGAGACTTCCGCCGACAGGGCCGCCGAAGAAATGCACCAACGGCGGTTCCATCAAGCCGTTGCCTCCCTGACCAGGGTCATTCAAGACGAGCCCGAGAGCGTGGACGCGTTGGTCAACCGCGGGACGTGCTACCTGAAGACGAGGCAGTACACAAACGCGAGGCAGGATTTCGAGCGCGCGCTCCAGTTGAAACCCGAACTGCCGGCCGCAGAGCTCGGCCTGGCGGAGGTGCTGCTCGGCGAGGGGAAACACGATGAGGCGCGAGCCGCCGCACAGAAAGTCGCCAATGCGGACCCGCGCCTTGCCGCCCCATACGCCGTGATTGGCAAGGTGCACTACAGCCTGTTCGAGCGCGGGGCGCACGAGTGCGTGCGCATACTCGAGGAGAATCCCCGTGATCCGTTGGCTGCGGCGGCGGCGGCGGACGTCCGATCGGGCCGGTTCGACTCATCGGAGAAGTACTGGGCGAATCGGCTGCGTGGCCTGCCCGCAGCCGCCGACCGAACCGCGTTCAGGATTCGCCTCGACGCGGCAAAACAGCACTTCGCACTGGCCGTCGCAAACCTCAAGATCGGCTGCGGGCAGACCAAGGGGCGCCGGGGAACGGCCGACCCGGACACCTGGCTGCTCTTGTCTGCCATTCTGCTGGAGAAGGGTGACGGGGACGAGGCGATGCGCACCGCAGACAAAGCACTCGCGCTCCCTGGCGCCGATCGCGTCCGCGCCGCCATTATCAAGGCGGAGGTGCTGGGCGAGCGCGCCGGCCGGCTGACGGACCAGTACGCCGAGCAGGGCCTCAAACACTTGCCCAGCGTCGAGGCGCACTACGTCCGGGGTATCGTCGACCTGGCCAAGGGCGAGTACGGCTCGGCCGCATCCGAGTTCATCGCCATCAGCGACAAAATGCAGAACGAGCCGCGCCTCCATTTCAACCTGGGCCTCGCCTACTACCGGCGCGGAGGCGCCACCACGTCGGTCACCCTGGCCGGGAACGAGTTCAAACGGGTGATCGACCTCCGGCCCAATTTCGTGCCGGCACGGCTCCGGCTTGCCAAGCTGTATCTGCGCCGGGGATTGTATGACGACGTACGCGAACAGTGCGAGCGAATCCTCCACGTCCCCGCCCGGCCTCAGCGGGTCAACACACAGGTCTACCTGATGCTCAGCCTCGCCCACCGCGGGCTCAAGGACTACGATCAGGCCCTCTTGTGGCTCGACCGGGCCGCCACGGAAGAGCCCTCCGCGGACGAACTGGTGGCCCAGACGCTGTTCCTGCTCGCGCACGACATGGAGGACCAGGCCATCCGGAAATACGTCGGCGGCCGGCTGCCGGCGGCCGCCCGCAAAGACCCCACCTACCCCTGCGTCGCCGGATACGCCCTCGTGAAAAAGGGCATGTGGGGCAAGGCTATCGAGTACTTCAAACAGGCGCGTCTGCTCGACGGGCAGTACATCATGGGCTACGTGCACCTTGCCCATACGTACGAGCTCCAGGACAGGGTCGACGATGCAGCGAAGCAATACGAAGAAGCGATCAAGATGCTCGAGGCGCTCAAGCTCCCCGAAAACATGGCGCTGTTCTTCGGCTTGGGCCGGCTCCGTGTCGGGCAAAAACGGTTCGCCGACGCCGAGAAGCAGTTCAAGAAAGTGCTCGCCATGGACAGCAAGCACGTTCCGGCCCGCCTCCGGCTCGCGGCCCTGCGCTTGCGAGACCGGAAGTTCCGCCAGGCGCTGGCCGACCTGGAGTTCGTGATCGAGCGTTGTCGCGAGACGGCCGAGGCACGCTATATTGCCGGGCTCATCTACAGCGCCTGTGTGCGCCGCCCCGAGGCCGAGATCCGGGCGGAGATCGAGGAACGCCGCAAGAAAGCCGCAACCGCGGGCGCGGGCGAAGTGTCCGCCGAGGACATCGACGCCGAGCGGCGGCTCTGGTGGCGCCACGCCGTCGAGAACTACGAGCAGGCCATCGACCTCAACCAGGGCCTCAGGTTCTCGTATGAGTTGGCGCTGATCTATGCTCTGGACCGTGAGTTCCAAAAGATGGCTTCGGTGTATGAGAGGGTCCTCAGCGACCCGGAACGGCCGCTCCCCGCCAGGGCGAAACCCCGGATCATGCGCCGCCTGGCGATCGCCTATCTGGGGGCCGAACTCGCCGACAAGGCGGTGAACGCCGCCCGGGAAGCGGTCCAGCTTTCGATCAAGCTCGACAAGCGAGACCTCGACGACGTGGTGCGCAACCAGTTCACGCTCATTCACTGCCTGATTGCCCAAGGTGAGTTTGCGAAAGCCCAGGCCATGATCCGGCGGACCCCGGGTGCGGTTCCTGGCTTGCAGGGGGAATACACCAAGATGATCCGGCGCCTGCGGCAGCTTGCCGGGAGCACGGACGTCGGCGGAGGACGCAGAGCGCCCGGGCGTCTGTACAGGATCGTGGGGCTCGAGCTCAATCTCGGGCTGTTGTTTTCGCGGGCCGGCGTCGCATGGCTCCCCGAGGCCGAGAGGGTCTACCGCGGCCTCATTGCTCGAGACGGGAAGAACGTGGCTGCAATGCGCTATCTCGGCGACCTGTACCTCGCGACCTCCCGGCTCGATGGCGCCGAGGACCGGCTCAAGAAGGCGGAAAAGATCAACCGCCGCATCCTGGATTTGTCACCCTTGTCTCCGCTCGCGCTCCGCAACCTGGCCGCCATCGAGGAGCAGCGGACGCGCGCCGCCGCTGCCGCCAAGGCCACCCCACAGGAGCGCCTCGAGGCGCAGGCCGAAGCGGTCAAGCTCTACGAATCCGCCATCCGGGCCGCACCCGCCTTTTGGCTTCCCCATCTCGAGCTGGCCTCGCTGTATCAACGGGCCGGCCTCAACGACAAGGCGCTGAAACTCTACAAGAGAGTTATCTTGCTCAACCCCAGGCCGGTCTGGTCGCTCAATAACTACGCGGATCTGTCGGTCGAAGAGCAGGAGAACCTCGACCGCGCGGTCCGTGACCGGGCCGCCGAGTACGCCCGGCGGGCAAGGAACCTCGACCCGTACAGCGGGGCCGTTGCCGACGCGCTCGGCCGGCTATACACTATCCTTAGCCCGCCGGAAAAGGCCATCGAGCAACTCGAACAGGGCCGCTGTTTGCTCCCCGATCATCCGACTGTCCGGTATCACCTCGCCGTCGCCGGCGCGAAGGTCGGCAAGAAGGCTGAGGCCCTATCGCTGCTCGAGGGCCTGCTCAAGTCCGGGGCCCGTTTCCCCGAACGCGCCCAGGCCGTCCAACTCCGCGACACGCTTAAGAAGGAGTTGGGCGCCGCGCCGTAGCCCGCACGTGCCAAACACGCCAGGTCTTTCCGCGGTCTTCGTGGTACTCCCTGTTTCCGTGAGGCCGAAGATGGGCGCGAGATACCTGAACGGCTATCACAATACTCATGAAATCCAAAAGCCGGGTGGCTAGCTCCCGGGCGTCAGCTCGGCCTCCAGCCGATACACGTGCCGCCAGACGTGCTTCAGCCGGGGGTCGATAGTCGCCGCCCGGAGGTAGCACTTGAGCGCGAGGGCCTTGTACTCGTGCTTGCCGGCGGCGGCCGCCTCCTCACACAGCGCCCCCCACGAGTCCCCGAGGTAGACGGACTTCGGGCCGTACGCTGCGGCGATTCGCATCGCGGCGTCCGGGTTCTTCCAGCGACCGAAAAATGTGTTGGCCGCGTTGTATGCCGCCCGCTCGAACGCGCGCTGCGCCGCCTCCGTCAGGTCTTTGCCCGCGTGGAATTCCGCCAACGCGCTCGCCGCCGCGCGCTCCTGCCCGTGCTCTGCCAGCAGGCCGATCAGCTCCTTGTACGCGTCCGCCCAGCGTGCGACGACCGTCCCCCGGTCCAGCCCGGGGTGCGGCGAGAGTTGCCGCCCGTGTTTGCGTACGTCCTCGGCGAGGCGGGCCACATTGGCCCGGGCGTTTGCGATGGCAGCGTGCGGGTCGTCGTCGAGGAGCCGGTCCGGAGTCAGTTTGGGCTTTGCCGGCTTCTTGGCGTAGTGCAGCGTGATGCTCATGGCGGGCGCGGGGTCCGCCTCCAGCTTTGCGACGCGGCCCTCAAGCTCTTCCACCTTGGCTTGCAGTGCCTTCACCTGCCGCGCGAGGTCGGCCTCGGCGCTGATCGCCACAGACGCCACAGGAAACAGGAAGACGATAACGGAGAAGACAGCAATGCGTCTCATGCGTGGTCCCTTTCCGCCCTCCCGGGGAAGAGGCGCCGTTGGCGCAAGGGCAGACGCCTCACCTGCATTCTAGAACCGGCGCACAGGATTTACAAGACGGTCGGCACCGGTGGAATCCCGGTTTCAATACGTCGTGTCTCGCGTGCAGCGCGTGTGGTTGGAGAACTGGCGGAAGCTGGTTGCCCGGCGAGGACTCGAACCTCGAAAGACGGACCCAAAATCCGTTGTGTTACCGATTACACTACCGGGCAGAACACCGCACAGACGCCAACGCGCCTTCACACCCTTTATATCACATCCCGCTCATGTTTCCAAGATGGCGCCGGTCGCGGCGGAACTGACAAGCTTCGCGTACCGCGCCAGCCACCCGGTCGTGATCTTTGGCTTTTGCGGCGTCCATTTGGCGCGGCGCTTTTCCAGCTCGCCGTTCGGCACGCCCAGGTCAATCGTCCTCCCGGGCACGTCCACCGTGATTTGGTCGCCGTCCTGCACCAGTGCGATGGGCCCGCCCACTGCCGCCTCGGGCGAGACGTGGCCGATGCTCAGGTTGCGCGTGCCGCCCGAGAACCGCCCGTCGGTCACGATGGCGATCTTGTCGCCCAATCCGCATCCGGCCACCGCCGCCGTCAGCGCCAGTGATTCGCGCATGCCCGGCCCGCCCTTCGGACCTTCGTACCGGACGATCAGCACGTCCTCGGGCACGACCTTGCCGCCCCTCAGATAACTCATCGCCGCGTTCTCGCTGTCGAACACGCGGGCCGTGCCGGTGAACTGCATCATTTCCGCGCTGACCGCGCCCTGCTTCACCACCGCACCATCCGGGGCCAGAGACCCTTTCAGCACGGCGATCCCGCCCTGCTGCGCGATGGGGTCGTCAAGCGAATGGATCACCCCCGGGTCGCCGACGGGCGCGGACTCGGTGATCTCCGCCAGCGTGAGGCCGCCCACGTTGAGGCAGTCGAGGTCGAGCAGTGGCGCGAGGCTCTTCAGAACCGCCGGGATTCCGCCGGCCACCTCCAGGTCCTCCATCATCAGATCGCCGCCCGGACGCAGCGAGGCCAGTTGCGGTGTCTCACGGCTGAGGCGGTCGAAATCGTCGAGCTTGATGTCCACCTCCGCCGCGTGAGCGATGGCCGGAATGTGGAGAGCCGTGTTGGTCGAGCCGCCCAGCGCCATGTCGACGCGGATGGCGTTCTCCAGCGAAGCCCGCGTCATGATCTGCCGCGCGGTGACTCCCTGCCGCACGAGCTCCACGACCCGTTCCCCGGCCATCTCGGCAAGGCGCTGCTTCTTCGCGGTTCCCGCCAGCGCGCTGCCGGTGCCGGGAAGGCTCATCCCCATCGCCTCGGTCAGACATGCCATCGTGTTCGCTGTGTACATTCCCTGGCACGAGCCCTCACCCGGGCAGACCTCGATCTCCAGTTGGGTGATGTCGTCTTCGTCGAGCTTCCCGGCCTGGCACAGGCCCACCGCCTCGAACGTATCGCGCACGAGCGACAGTCTGCGGCCGCCGTAGTGCCCGGCCAGCATCGGGCCCGCGGTGACCACGACCGTGGGAACGTCCAGCCGCCCAGCCGCCATCAGCATGCCCGGCGTGATCTTGTCGCAGTTGGTCAGCAGCACGAGGCCGTCCAGCCGATGGGCCTGGACGATGGACTCGACCAGGTCGGCGATCAGCTCGCGCGACGGAAGCGAGTAGTGCATGCCCGAGTGGCCCATCGCGATGCCGTCGCAGATGCCGGGCATCGAGAACAGAAACGGCACCCCGCCGCCGGCGCAGACGCCCCACTCGATCTTGCGTTCGAGCGACCGCATCCCGATGTGCCCCGGCACCAAGTCTGTGAAACTGGAACAGACTCCGATGAACGGCTTGCCCATCTGTTCGCGCGTGATGCCTGTGGCGTACAGGAGCGCCCGGTTGGGCATACGTTCGAGGCCTCGTTTCGCCTCATCACTTCTCAGCTTTCGATCCGCCACCGTTTTCCTCCGCAGAAGTCCAAAGGACGGGGTATTCTACGGCGTAGCGGGGGCTTTTCAAGAGGTTTCGGTACGACGAGTGGACACCCCGAACGCGGGGTATTCCCAGGCGGCCCCGTCGCCGAGATCCTGGATCGTTCTCGGCCTCGTCCTCGGATCTTCCGCTTGGGGCTGTTGAAAAACAGGTGCAGTACGTCGCCCGCTCACAGAGCGGGCCCACAATGGGGCCGTTCGAGCGTTTCGTGTAGGCCGGTTCTCTGAACCGGCGGCTCTGTCAACAGCCCCATTTGGCGTCGAGGACGAGGACGATTGAAACGAAAAGCACCCCGGGATCAGAATATCCACTCCGGTACGACAGAGGTTTCGGTGCGACAGAGGTTTCGGTGCGACACCTCAACCATTTGGCGCGTTGCGCCAGAGAGCCGCGAGCCCGGTGTTGGCGGGTGCCAAGTTGCGCGCCCCCGGTATGCTGTGTCGGCACCTGGCTGTCCGGAGGGTTTCCTCTAATCGGTTCACGCTTTTCCAGAATACTAGTATTCTGGAATTCTAGAATACTAGAAAAGTGTAAACGGCAATTGCCTGCCGACATGGCGGTGCGCCGTCGACCAGACGCCACAGCCGCAGCCCCGACCCGACTCTCAATCACGGGGCGAAGGCGGGGCGAACGGCACGGCGACGGGAGACAGCCGGAGAGGTAACAGCTAATAGAGGCGGCTTGTCAAGAGACAATACTTTCCTTGGCCCGCCAGTGGGCGGGTAGACATGTCGCTGCAAGCTCGCCGATACGCCCTTCGTGCCGCCCGATCTGACTCGTTCCTTCACGCCTGAGTGTCAGGTCAGTCGACCTGCACCAAACAGCTA
>Ga0315553_10002592_pt1 | contig 14422 bp, 13 predicted proteins | sample SalMarSW160140MG_FD_203099 | JGI IMG/M metagenome (GOLD analysis project Ga0315553, IMG submission 203099) | Salt marsh sediment microbial communities from the Plum Island Ecosystem LTER, Massachusetts, United States - Salt Marsh Sediment SW1601-40 ... | reverse complement strand
GCCCTGAAGTTCACATCAAAGACAGGTGGAGAAGGATGGAGAATCCGCCTGCTAGATCAACCGTCTGAATCACCCCTGTTGCTGGAGGGCGGGCAGGGTTTTGTGCCGACCCACTCGATGGATCAGATTAAATCCCGGTTGAGCACCGCGGTGCAGCGGGCTTACCGCCGTTACGCCAGGACTACCTGGAGGCGGATACCTTACTTCCGGGATACCACACCCCGGGTGAGCTTTGCCAAGCTCCACAATGAAGCCTACCAGAGCGATCCCGCCTCCCCCTCCGTTGCCCAAGCCCTTTTGGCGGCCGAGGACGCGGGGATCGAAGTCCATCGCCCCGTTCTGGGGTGGGAGGTATCCAGCGATGCCCGGATCTTCGCCCATCTGCGACCCGGTCTCCCCGTGTTCACAACCGGTCCGGGTAGGTTGGCCCTGGCCCACTCCGATCAGGAGCAGATCACGATCGACGAGCTTTGCGCCGGAACCCTGATGCTGACCCTGTTCGTGCTCAGACACGGCGGATTCCTCGCCCCCGACGGCTGAACCTGGATCGCCTGCCTCCTGAAGCCCCTACAGGTCCAGACCGTAGGAGAAGGCGATCCTGTAGAAATCCCAGTAGGTCCCTTCGGCCTGGCGATTCTCGAAGTAAGGTTCGAAGATACTTGGATCTCCATACAAGCGCTCCCGGCGAAACTGGAGCAGAACGGCCAGGGAGCTGGACTCCAACAGGGTGAAGTTGAACACAGGTCCCAGCGTAATCAGGACGTGATCCGATCCCCAGCCGTTTGAGTCCATGGGAGACAGTTCTTTGATGTAGCCCAGGTTCTGCTCGGTTTCCACCAGAACCCCTACAGTGTTCAGCGCCAGCGGCATCTGGTAGCCGAGGAAATAGGTGCCGTAGAACATGAAGCCATTGAAGTTCTCCCCATTGTCAGCTTCCCACGTCCACGGCTGGCCTTTTTCGGCATCGGAGTACCAGTCGTACTGAATCTTCGGACTGGCCAGGGTGACCATGTGGGTCCAATCCCCCGGCACCAGGGCGGCCAGATCGAACTGGAAGGTCCCACCGACCCACGATTGCATAATGACTCCGGGAAACCACTTTGGATCTGGGTCCCCGGAAAGTCCGGTATTGCCAATGCCGTAAAACAACGGGTCGTTCTTCGAACCGAAGTACCAGCCAGTCCCGATCATGGTCCCGGCAAAGAAATCGAAGAAGGCGATGGGGGTAAGATTTACCCTTGTTTCGAGGCGCGCGGACACCGGAGTAAGGGCTCCGGTAAAGGAGAAGGTCACGTTGTTGCCCGACGTCAACGTTCCGGAGCCCACCAGAAAGGGAACCCTGATCCTGTGTGTCAGCAGCGCCTGGATTTCCGCGGAACCCCAACCGGATCCCAGATTCCGCCCTGGATCCTCAACCGGATCGTAGCTGATCGGGGCGAAGCCCCCGTCGCTGACTCCGTATCCTTTATTGTCATCTATATAGTAGGCGCCCTCAATGCTGAAGGAGGTGGAGCGCTCCACTCCCTCGGTAAGCGCAGCAGTGGAAACGATGAGTAATAGATATATTGCTGTCAAAATGGGTTTCGGTGAGGCAAAAAGCCTCATAGGAAGACATCCTTCAACCCGCTTGAGATCCATTGACTATTTGCTCTTGTGCTCCACCCGGCCGTCGGGAAAGCCGACGAACAGATCGTTGACCGGGCGGGTGAAGATCCCGTTTGCCGTTACCCCGGGGATGCTCATGATCTGCGCTTCCAACCTTTGAGCATCGAAGGACTCGGCGAAGCTGACATCCAGGACGAGGTTTCCGTGGTCGCTGATGATCGGGCCGGCTTTTTTGGTTGCCATGCGCAGCTCCACCCTTCCCCCCAGGGCTTCGAGCCGGCGGGAGGCTGTAAGCAGCGCCTCCGCTACGATCTCCACCGGTACCGGAGCTTTCTCTCCCAGACGGGAAGTCAGTTTGGAGCTGTGCACCATGATACAGTAGCGCTCAGAGGCATGGGCTACGACCTTCTCGATCAGCATGGCCGCTCCGCCGCCCTTGATCAGGTTCCAGTTCGGGTCCACCTCATCCGCTCCGTCAACCGTCAGATCCAGCCGGCCGTCCACCGCCGGATCGTTGAGGGTGGTGAGAGAGATGCCTGCCTGCTGACAGGCGACCATGGTCTGGAAGCTCGTTGGCACGGCCACGATATCCTGCAGCCTGCCCTGCCCCAGCAGCTCCCCGACCCGGTTGACCGCGTGGACCGCGGTGGAACCGGTACCCAGACCGAGCTTCATGCCGCTTTTCACCAGGGTATCCACGACCTGGATGCCGACCAGACGTTTGACTTCTTCAGTATCCATGGTACTCCTAACAACCGACTTCTTTAGTAGCCGCCGAGAATCTCGAGGGCCCTCTGCTTCCCGATCGTCAGCAGGAATCCGGCCAGACGGGGTCCCATCTCCTTCTCGATCAGTACCCGATACACGAGCTTGAAAAATGCCTTCGGTTCTATCTCGGCCTCTCCGGCCAATGTGTAGATAGCCTCGCTGAGGCTCTTTTCGTCGTGGTTATCGAGGTTTTCCTCTATCTCCCGCCGCAGCAGGACGATGGCTTTTCGATCCTCCGGGGTGAGCTTCAGCGCTTCGGAGCCGCGGGGGCGCATGGTAAAGCGGAAAGGTTCCGGGGCGAACGCTCGGGTCCAGTTCCAGGCGCAGCGGGTGCGGGAACGCAGCCTGTTCAGATCCTCCCCGCTCGTGCGGATGTCGAGGGACTCGATCAACGCTTGCACATTGCCGTCCTGAATTTGGATGAGGTTGCACAGGTGGCGGAAGGGAATCTGGGTGGGCATGGTCTTGGGCACCTGATCGACCTGGGAGAGCTCGTAGATCCTCCGCTCCTTGGCCGCACGGCTCTCACTCACCGAATCGCTTCCGTAGTAGATGCGCTCACAGCGGTCGTAGTCTTCGTAGAGCTTGATGACATCCAGATCGAAGGAGATGGCGAACTCCGTGTTCGGTCGGGTGGAGGCGAACAGATAGCGGATCAGCTCGGGTTGGTAGATCTCCAGGACATCCTTCAGGCTGACCACCTCCCCGCTGGAGGAGGAGATCTTTCCGCCCCGCCCTTTGATGCGGACGAAGTCGTATGGAAAGGTCGTGGGTGCCGAATAGTCGTAGACCTCACTGACGATAGGGCGCGCGGTGGTGAAAGAGCCGCCCTTTGAGTGGTGGTCCTTGCCGGCCGGCTCGAAGTCTACCCCTTCGTGCGCCCAGCGCATGGGCCAATCGATCCGCCAGAAAAGCTTTACCGCCCCTGTTTCTGTCAAATCCAGCCGTTCCTCGTTTCCGCAGGAGGAGCAGGCATAGGTGACGCCGTTCCGACCGTCCCAATCGGTGATCTCCGTTGTGTCCCGGTTGCAGGAGGTGCAGAACACGGAGATCGGCCGCCAGTCCGGGGGCAGAGGTTCTTTGCGATGCTCGCTGAGGATCTCTCTGAGCCGATCCCGGTGTTCCAGGGCTCGGCGGATGCCCTCGGCGTAGGCGGAGGAGCGGTAGCGTTCGGCCTGATAGATGTACTCGGGTTCGATGCCGACAATCGGAAGCAGTTCCTCGATTTCCTTCTCATTGCGGCGAGCGTAGCTCTCCTCCACACCGGAAGGATCCGGAGTGAGGTTGATGGGTTGGCGCAGGTAGCCCTGGAGCATCTTCCGGTTGGGCATGTTGTCCGGCACCTTGCGAAACACATCGTAATCGTCCCAGGAGCAGATGAAGCGGACCTTCTTGCCCCGCTCTCGGAGAGCCCGGACCACCAGCTCTACTGTGATGATTTCCCGTAAATTGCCGATGTGGACCGTACCGGAGGGCGTGATGCCGGAAGCACAGACGTACAGTTCCTTGTCTCCCTTCTCATGGATGATTTTCTCTGCGTAGTTATCCGCCCAGTGGGCTGCCTTGTTCATACCGCCTAACAATATAATATTCCCTCCGGATTATTCAACAACGCCGGAAAATTTGCTCGGCGGACCGATGATTTGTAGATTTACTTCAAGAGCGATAAATATTTATTGAACAAGGAGAGACGATATGGATTACGCTACGCCCCTGATAGGGGATAAATTTCCGCGGCTTGAGGTAGTGACGACTCGGGGCACCAAGGTGCTTCCCGACGAGTACAAGGGTAAATGGTTCATCCTCTTCAGCCACCCGGCGGACTTCACCCCGGTATGCACCACGGAGTTCGTGGCCTTTCAGATGCGCTACGACGAGTTCCGTAAGCTCGACACCGAGCTCATCGGATTGAGTGTGGATCAGGTCTTTGCCCATATCAAGTGGGAGGAGTGGATCAAGGAAAAGCTGCAGGTGGAGATCCAGTTTCCGATCATCGCCGACACCGGCAAGGTCGCCGAGATCCTCGGATTGATCCATCCCGGCAAGGGGACGAACACGGTCAGGGCTGTATTTTTTGTCGACCCGGCCGGCTATATTCGGGCCATGCTCTACTATCCCCAGGAACTGGGCAGGAACTTCGACGAGTTCCTGCGCATGATCAGGGGTTTCCAGCTGTCCGACGACCAGCAGGTCGCCATCCCCGCCAACTGGCCGAACAACGAGCTGATCGGCGACAGGGTGATCGTGCCCCCGGCCCAGGACGTGGACAGCGCGGCCAAACGGCTGAAGGAATACGAGTGCTACGACTGGTGGTTCTGCCACAAGGCGGCATCGGGCAAGAAGTAGCTGGGAGTAGCAGGATAAATATTAATCCAGCCCGGGTCGATAGATAAAAGGACCATGCGATTTCGAACTAGTCTATCGGTCTTGATCCTCCTCCTATTGCTGAGTACTACAGCCTCCGCTTTCGAACAGGAAGGATTGGCCTCCTGGTACGGAGGCAAGTTCCAGGGCCGACGGACGGCGAACGGGGAGATCTTCGACACGAACGAGTTCACCGCCGCGCACAAGACCCTCCCCTTCGGCACCATCGTGAAGGTCACCAGTCTGGAAAGCGGCAAATCCACGGTGGTGCGCATCAACGACCGGGGGCCGTTCATTCCCGGCAGGATCATCGACCTTTCCCGGGCCGCCGCTGCAGCCGTTGGTTTGGCCGGTAAAGGGGTGGTCAAAGTGCGGATAGAGGTGCTTTCCCCCAATTCTCCGGAGGCGGCAGGTATGGCCGCCGCTGCAGCGGCATACCGGATCGCTGCGATCTACAGCATCCAGGTGGCCGCTTTTCGCAACCGGGAGAACGCCGAACGCTCCCTCCGGCGTTTGACCGAAGAGGGCTTTACAGGAGCTCTGGAAAAAACACCGGAGGGGATCTACCGGGTTCTCGTAGAGAACGTGCCGGAGAGCGAGCTTCCGTCGGTGAAACAGCGGCTGCGGGAGCAGGGCTGGGGTGATGTCGTGGCGCGACAGCAGGGATAATCCGCTACTGAAGGTTATCCTGAAGCCAGCCCAGGTAGGCCGCTGATCCGTCTACGATCGGTGTGGCGATCAACTCGGGAACCTCGTAGGGATGGATCCGATCGAGGAGCTCGGCGATGCGGGGAACCAGATCCTCGGTACTTTTAATCAGCAGCAGGAACTCCTTCTCCTCCTCCACCGCCCCCTGCCAGCGATACAAACTGGTGATCGGCCCCACAATCTGAACGCAGGCGGCCAGTCGTTCCTCCACCAGCTGAGCGGCGATCTTCCGGGCATCCTCCATCGTTGCAGCCGTGGTTGTTGCCAAAACGGGAGCACGCTTTGTCGTCACGAAGATGATCCTAGCGGCGGGGTTGGATGCTGGCCAGGCTATCCAGTAGAGCTTGCCGATACTGGATGAACACCGGGTGGGGTGCCGCTGCTTCGGCCAGGGTAATGGTCCTGTCGGTTACAAGAAGGGCAGTGAGGTAGAGGTAGCTCTCATTTCCGGAAGGCAGAACCCACTCGTAGTACAGTCCCTCCCGGTCTCCACTTTCAAAGGATCGGGCTTCTCCGCTTGGTCGATACCCTTCGTTGATCAGGTGGTTCTCCAGAGCCTCCCCCCAGAACGACAGATCCTTCTGCGGTTCATTCTTTATGCTGCGAACGCGGTACAGCATTCCCTCCGGACTGACCGCCCGATAGGATCGTCTCCCTTTGAGCTCCGCGAATCCTTCAGGAGGAATCACGGAGAGCCTGGAACAGGAGACGGTGAGGACCAACAGTCCCAGGCTGAGCGGCAGCAACAGTCGCCTCATCTCAGTTGTCCTCCCGGGAAAGACCCTGTTTGATGAACGAGTAGAAATTCACGCCGTTGATCCAGCCGAAAGATGAAGGGATGTTCTCCGGCAGGGTCTGCTCCAGATAGCGCAGCGAGATCTCGGCCCGGGAGAAGGTCCGGTTCAGGGTCAAATTCTGCAGCGTGGCGGTGAGCTGTTCGATCTCCTCGATGAGGGTGAGAACCTCCTTCTCGATGGCCAGGGTTCCCTTGACATCCGCCTGGTCGAGGAGTGCCAGCGCCTGCCTCAAAACCTCCTGCCGGCTGTTGATCTTGGCCACTGTCTCGAGAATCGCCTCGCGCAGATCCTGGCTCTGCGGGGAAAGCTCCAGGATGTAATCGGACAGCTCCTCCAGCTTGCTGCGAAGCTGCGGTATTTCCTCGAAGGGCAGACGCAGGATGACCTGATCGCTCGATTTGAGCAGGGCGTAGCCGCCGTTTTGTTCCACCCACGATTCCAAAGCATCGGCGGTCCGGTCCGTGTCCGCCACCAGTACGGTCGCTTCGATAATCTGGTAGAGGTAGTTTTCTCCAGCCGCCGGTTGAGTGAATCCGGCTGCCAGGATCGCAATCACCACGAGGGTTCTTACCAGAGCCACGGCCGTACCTCCAGGGAATCCATCGCCTCCCGGATTCCCTCCAGATGCTGGTCCTTTGCCTCGAGGTCCGGAAAGAACACCTCTACCACGTATAACCCGCTGCCCTTGATCCGAACCGCCACCAGGTAGGCGTAGGGATCCCTGTCTTTGCTGGTGAACAGCACCCCCCGCAGGGAGCCGATCTCCAGAGGTTCCGCCTGCCTGTAGAAGGGTTGGAGATGATGGATCAAGGCTCGCTGCCAGAACTCCTCATCCCCGCGAGGATGATTCTCCGTGCTGCCGATGCGTACCCGGGTCCCGTCGGAGCTTTCGGCTCGGAAGGCGCGGCGCTCTTCCAGGATCGCAAACTCTTCGCCCAGGGGAAGACTCACCCGGCCCCGCAAGCGCGGCAGGCTGCCGTAGACCGGCTCCAGCGCTGCGATCCAGGGAAAGGGGATGTCCTCCTTGCCTATCTGGCCGACGGGCAGGCGGGGAACCAGCTCCACGGTGATGCGGGAGAAGGAGATCCGGCGCTCCAGACTCTCCAGGCGCAGGCGGATGCCCTCGATCTGCTCACTCAGACGTTTGATCTCGCGCAGGATCGCCAGTCTCTCCTCAACGTCGTCGGTTCGCTCCAACAGCGTGTAGAGCCTCTGGCGGGCTCTCTGGGCGGTGCGCAGACGCATCTCCTGGTCGCGGAAGTAGTCGCTGACATCGAAGGTTTCGATGGATTTGTAGAGCAGCTCCCCCCTGTCCAGGATCGCCTCGAACAGCTCGCGGAAACGAGCGGCGGGAACCCGCAGGACGATGGTGTTCTCATAGGCGCTCTCCACGTAGCCGCCGTTCTGCTCGGCGAAGCGGGTGAGATCGGCCTTGGCCTCTTCGACCTCATCGACGATCAGACGGCAGAAGCCGCTGTAGACGCGTTTACGCTCCGAAAGTTTTTGCGGGACCGCCGTAGTAGTGGGAAGGAGCCCGGAGCTGTCGTCGGCCAGGTCGGCAAGGAGGTCATCAGGGACGGCCCCGCCGGCCTCCTTGCTCGCTTGGGGTACCGGCGCCTCCCGGAGCATTTCCCCCATGGGCTCGGCCGCGCTCTCCGCCTCCGCCATCGACCAGCCGGCTTCAGAGCGGCCGCAGCCGATGAGCGCGCCGATGGCGAACACGAGAACGAAAAGCACAGGTACCGTGTAGTTCGCCCGGATCCCTTTCATTCCCCCTATAGTAGTGCAGCAAGTACGGGGAGCGCAAGTTGCGGTTCTTCACCGGATTCCGTTTGCCCCTCAGCCGGCTTGTGTATCTCTCAGGTCTTCGCCTTCAGATCTGCTTCGGCCATCCGAAAAGCGCCCGCAAACCGTCTGGAATTGACACGCTGTTTGGGATTCGCTATATATAGAAAGGAACGGCGGGTGATCCGCTTTGATCAGCCCTAGTAGCTCAGCAGGATAGAGCAACGGTTTCCTAAACCGTAGGTCGGACGTTCGAGTCGTCTCTGGGGCAGGGCGCGGCCGATAAGTTAACAATCCAGTGGGCGCGAGTCCCGCCGTATCAATTGCTCAAGTTTGGGTGCACAGGGATAACACAGTTCATGTACGGCAAACGCATGATAGCTGTGTGGTGTAAATCGCTTGACTGCGTTTCGGGATGCTCCAACTCTAAGCGAGCCCTATCGCGACTACTGAGCTGACTGTTGGGCTCCCTGTGCCTTTGACTGTGCCGAGAGCTCCTCCAGATCCGCCTTCAACCGCATAATCAGTTCGCCGTAGCTCGCGAAATCGCCCTGCCGCAGTTTCTCGGCCGCGGCATTGTAATTTTCCAGGGCCTGTTCGACGAGCCTGCCGATGTCCCCGAGCAGCGGTCGAGCGGCCGGTGCAGCCTCCCCGGCAAGAGGCGTCTTCGTACCGGGTTTACCGAAAACCTGGCCGATCGCCTCCTCCAGAGTAGGGGCAAATCCAAGCCGGTCCTGATAGGCGACTATAATGATCTTCAATTCGGGCAGCTGGCTGTTGGCGGACACGAGGTACACGGGCTCCACGTAGATGAGTGAATCCTTGATCGGTATCACGAGGAGGTTGCCACGGATGATATCGGATCCACTCTGGCTCCAGAGTGTGAACAGCTGGGAAATGTCGCTGTTTTGATCGATCCGCGACTCGATCTGCAGAGGTCCGAAAATTAACTTTTCTTTCGGGAATTGATACTCGATCATCTTTCCGTAGGTATCCGGATCGGAAAACGCGGCTATCCATGACACCATGTTGTTCTTGTTGGTTGGCGTAAAAGGAAACATGAGGACGTACTGTTCCGGGTTCTCGAGCTCGGGGAAGCTGTTGATGATGTAGTACGGGATCATGTCTGCCTGGGTGTCGCCGTAGATTTCCTGAGGCGTGGCCCACATGTCCTCCTTGTTGTAGAAGACATCCGGATCGGTCATGTGGTAGGTCTCATAGATGCCGGCCTGAACTTTGAACATATGGAAGGGGTACCTGATGTGCGCGCGCAGCCCTTGCGGCATCTCGCCGATATCCTTGAACAGGGCTGGGAAGATCTTTCTGTATGTTTGAATGAGGGGATCCTGCTTGTCGATGACGTAGAAGGTCACCTCCCCGTTATAGGCATCAACCGTGATCTTGAGTGAGTTGCGGATGTAGTTGTAACCTTCCGCCGTGGGCGTGGAGTAAGGATACATGTTTGTGGTCGTGTAGGCATCGCGTATCCAGTAAAGCCTTCCTTCATCGACCACCATGTAGGCATCGGGGTCGTAGAGCAGGAAGGGCGCGATCTTGGGCACGCGCTGCTGCACGCTCCTATACATCATGAGCTTGCTGTCGGGCTTCAGATAGTTGGTAAACAGTATCTGCCAGTCTTTCAAACGAAGCGCGATCAGAAGTTTTCTGAAAAAACCCTTGATTTCAATGCCGCCGGAGCCTTGATAGCTGGTGAAGACGTTTGCAGAGCCCTTGGGATAGTCGAACTCCTCGAGTTTGGTATTGGCCACCACGTACTCCGTCGTTCCCTGACCGTAGTAGATTTCGGGTCTGTCGATTTTGAGGGGGACGGACACCTTGGGCGGGATATCTTTTATTAAGAACACAGGAAGCCCTTCTGAACCTTTTTCATTGACCGGGGACATGACCAGCCCGTACCCGTGGGTATATTGGAGTCTCTGATTGACCCATGTTTTCGCTGTCTGTGGGAGCTGATCGTAGTTGAGCTCCCTCACCGACAGCATCACCTGCCGGAAATCTTCGGCAAAGCGGTAGCGATCGACGTTGACATGGCTGAAGTCGTAATACAGCCTGAACTCCTGGAGCTGCTTGTAGGTCGTCTTCAGAGGCCGTTCATCCCAGATGCGAATGTGTTTGGTGGCCCCGGTTTTCGGAGAAAAATCGTCTGCCGAGAGAGTATCGGAAACCGGAAAGGGCCTCACAGCGATATCCTGCAGGTTGTACCCTCTCCTGGTAAACTCGATGTTGTTGTTAATGTAGGGAAGCTCTCTCTGAAGCTGGTTCGGAATCACGGAAAATTGCTGAACGATCCCTGGTATAATTCCCGTAATCAGGACAGCGCCGCCGATTAAGATACCGTAGCCGACGAGCAACGGCTTGAAGCGTCGTTTGGAGGCCCCGAAGCCGATCAAGGCCGCTATAAACAGTGCGATGGCGATCATGATGTAGTAGGCGAGGCGTAGAACTTTCACGTCCTTGTAGGTAGCTCCGAAGATGATCCCTCTCGGCGATAGAAGCAGAAAGTACTCTTTCAACCAGTAGTGCCAGGCAATCAGGATACTGATTAGCAGAGCCAGAAACAGGAGATGCCTTGTAGCCCGGGTGTTGACTCTGAGTTTTTTATCAATGTAGGTGACGTTCCCCGATATCAGGTACAGCAGGCCGACAAGCGCCGTCGTCAACACAACGGCTCCCAGGCTCCAATTTTTTAGAAAATTATAAAATGGAAGAATGAAAACGTAGAAAGAAAGATCCCGCTGGAAAAGCGGGTCTGTGGTATTGAAATCGGTCCGATGCAGGATTTTTTGCAGCAGCGCCCAGCGGCTGCTCGCAGCTCCAGCCAAGATCAAGCCGAGAAACAGCAGTGCGACAATGGATATCGAAACCGCTGTTTTCCTGTTTATCTCAATCTGTGCCCCCTGCGTGAGCTCGGCGGGCATACCCGGCTGCTGAGGTGACGAACGGGGAATTTTGAGCGTTTGAATGCCTCCCTTTCTGAAGACAGCCAACAGATTCAAGCCGGCAAAGAGCAGGAAGAGAATATAGAAGGCAAACCAAAGCCCGATCTTTGTAAATAAAATGGTACTGAAGACGCTGAGATAGGAAAGATGGTCGAACCACAGCACATCGAGCCATATCCTTGCGCCAGTAAACAGAACGACAAGCACAACAACGATGATTCCGATAACGATCAGAACTTTGGTCTTTTTTGTCATTTTTTCCTTCTTCCTCCCCGCAGGAGTTCTTTCGATTCTATCAGTTAACGCCGGTCTCAACTACACCGCGAGGAACAATAATTGGCAATCACCATCTTTGCATTTTCGCCTCCGGGTGTATTCTCTTTGACCGAGAAAGTAAGGTTCCTACCTTGAAAAGCTAGTTTTGTGATTCTTAGCCATACCAAAAAACCAAGGTGGAATCCTTAGTAAAAGCAGACCGCAAATCATTGTAGTTTGAGTGGACATGTCAGCCTGGATATTTGAGTAGATCCCAGACTATCCTCTGAAACGATCGCATCTAGAATCTCAAGTGCTATAGTCCGCTTGTAGCCGACGGCTTCAGACGGCGCAGGATTCATCTGCATCCGCGCGGCTACGATTCTATCGTCCGGCAGGACATAGCAATCGGTGTTCCGATATCCCTGCGTAGCCACAGCAAAAGGTACAACGTTCTTGCTACGAGCGTAGAACATCCGTGGGAATCTACGGAACAGGAATCTGCAGAAAGCATTCCGCTCTTCGCGGTAGTGAAGCCACCAGAGCATACCGTAGTGCGGATTTTGACTGATTGGTTCAGTGCACCTGCTTATCCACGCGGCGCTCACGATTTGTTCGTCCCGGACCCTGCCTTCATCAAGCACGAGCTGCCCGATGCGTGCAAAGTCCCTTAACGTGGTCTCTGCGTCGGCATACGTCCAAGCTTCTCCGGCGCGACATTCGTTAAGGGACGTGTGAATCATCCCAAGTGGCTCGAATAAGCGTATCCGAGCATATTCACCGGCCGGCATTCCACTTGCTCTATCAATGACGGGTGACAGAAGCTGAACGCCCTCGTTGCTGTACGCCCATCTGGAGCCCGGCTCGAAGTCGAGGGGGAGACCGAAGACGAACTCATTCTTGTCCGTCCTGAAACCGATGCTTTGCCTCGGTCCAGCCTGCGCACCGCGGGTGTCCAGTCCTCCGGTCATGGTGAGTAGGTGCCGGATCGTAACATGTGCATCTGATCCAGCAATCCATTCAGGTATGAAATTGGAGACCGGATCATCGATACTATCGACGGCTCCGTCGGCTACCAGCATTCCAATCAGCAGCGCTGTCCAAGACTTTACGCTGGACATCGTGTAGATGGGCTCTCCGTATGTCGGCGCATACCATTCGAGAACGATGGTTCCATCGTAGGCAATCAGGCAGGCGTCTGCTCCGGACCGCTCGCAGAGAACACGATACTGCTCAATTGCATGGGTATTCAGGCCAAAGGCCGCCGGATCGGCAGTTGGCCAGGCATCGCCGTGAATCAAGGAAAGCGGAACTAAGGCGAGCGTAAAGACGATGCTCCAGGTAATCCGCAGAACGGCCGGAGACAGCTTCGCGACACCATTAAAATACCTGATAGCTTTTCTGTTTATGACCAAAGTGAACACTTCTCCTAGCTATCGTGGCCATTGTAAAACCGCGCCTCGATAAAGTTTCCTTCGGGGTCGCGAAAATAAACCGACGTTCCGGTGCCGTGCGCTCCCCATCGTGGAACAGGTCCTTCTTCAATTTCGACGTTGTTGGCCTGAAGTCGCTTCAAGAGTTTTTCCCACGTTCCCTTGCTCAGGGCAATGCAGAAGTGGTTCAGGTTCTCGTGGCCCTGTTCGGCCCGGGCGTTTTTCTTCCACATCTTTTTCGGGAACAGGTCGATAATCGTTTCCGGATTCAGTCGTACAGACGGAAATGGCACGTCTCCTGCGCGGTATTCCTCCACCCGCTCCGTCTCGAACATGAGTACTTTCGAATAGAAAGCAATCATTCGCTCGTCATCTTCGACATTCAAAACGATGTGATCCATCGAGCATTGCATATTCAGCCCCTCCGAATTATCCATAACGACCGGGCTCACGTAGGGAAGAAACTCAAGTGCCAAGCCTTACCATGGAACGTGCCACCCAGGTCCTCAGCCTATTGCCCGTGCGATGCGCAGTCAAGCGCAGCAGCCGACCGGCGTCACTATCCCAGTAGCCGACCGGGACGAGTTTCGCATTTGGCATAGAGCTCGGCATATACGCACCGAGCAACCACAAAGCATTGCCGTCATGCCGGTCATGGCATACCTGATTGGTTGTTTCAAGCCGAGTTAGAAAGTAGGTGAGAAAATCTTCCAGTGTCCATCCCGTCTCTCCCTGGTAGGGCGGTGTGCTCAAGGTTTGCAGATAATCCCGCGGGGTAGAGTATTCCTCCAGCTGTTTTCTTCCCCCAATAACTTTACCCTGTCCTTGCCGAGGCATAACAGGTATAGGCTCGATCAGTCCCACACTCCAGCCGGGCACAGCACATAAGCGGTTGTTCTGCATCACTTCCTCTTTAGTTAATCCTCGATGGTCGGGATCGGAATAGGCTTGAGGGAAATAAACAAGATCAGTAACGTCCAAGGCCCGATGCACCCTGTCCCATATCCAGATCGGATCAACAGTATTTACACGAGCCGGGATATCAGTGTCAGTGAGGTTTAGTTTTGGCCGGATGATTTTTCCCGCTGCCGCATGTTCGAGAACCGCGGTTCTTACCCGATCGATAAGTTGTGAAGCAGGCATAGCAATAGGCGTTAGCTGGAGCCTAGTAAATCCTTGCCGCATTTTCCGGTCAACCAATTCCTCATTGTCTGTAAATATTTCTTGCAGCTGTTCTCGAGTTGGTACCGGATACTCCTCTCCGTCAATTGAAATCACCCCTAAATTTCCCGATCGTGGAAGAAAGGTTATAACACCTGTTCGATTCAATGCGGCAATGGTGCGAGCATACTCCTTTTCAATAATTGGGATGTTCAATGCTTATCTCACATGTGTCTGTCTACCTGAGCAGCTTTTTGATTGCTCGCAGGAACACGGTCGGGAAATTCAATTGTCGGTGCCACCAATAGAACGTGAAGCTGAGTAGCCGTGCCGAATCAGACTAACCAGCAGCTGGTCCTAAGCACTATCACTTCCTCTTCCAAGTAGCATTCCAGCGGTCAGCTCCAACGACTCGATAGGCTTTTGATTCCATGTTCGCTTTCATTAATTATCCATTCCATAATTATCCATTCCATCGTTGCCAATCCACTGTATGGGCATCGTTCGCCCCTCAACTTTGTTCCTAAATTTAATAGCTGGATAGCCGAGCCCCACTAGTCCGAATATCTTATCTGATTTTCTCAGG
>Ga0315553_10002591_pt1 | contig 14426 bp, 10 predicted proteins | sample SalMarSW160140MG_FD_203099 | JGI IMG/M metagenome (GOLD analysis project Ga0315553, IMG submission 203099) | Salt marsh sediment microbial communities from the Plum Island Ecosystem LTER, Massachusetts, United States - Salt Marsh Sediment SW1601-40 ... | reverse complement strand
GCTGGGCTCGCAGACTCGCCTTCTCAGCACAGTCCTGCAACAATTCTGGCAGGTCGACGGGCTGACGGGCCATGACCACCTGTCCTGCCTCGATGCGGGCCAGGTCCAGCAGATCGTTCACCAGGCGCGTCATACGATCGGCTTCCTCGTAGATGATCTGTGCCGCGCGTCGCCGGGACGCTTCGTCGGCTGCCGTGTTGTCTAGTATTGCTTGGGAAAACCCCTGGATGGAAGTGAGCGGCGTCTTGAGGTCGTGAGAGACGTTGGCGATGAAGTCTCGCTGGGCCTGCCGGGACGCCTGGACTTCACGGGCCATGGCGTTGAAGCTGGTGGCCAGGCGCCCTATCTCCTCGGGGGAGGTGATTTGCAGTTCCTCTTCGTAGTCCCCGCGTGCTATCTCCTCTGTGGCCATCGTGATTCGCTGTAGCGGCTCGGCGACGGAACGGGCGATCAGCAGGCCGACGCCGACTGACACCAGTAGGGCCACGCCGCCGGTGGCCAGAATGCCGATGGAGATCTCGGTGAACAGCGAGGCCAGGATCTGGCGTGGTTGTGACAGCAACACTACGTACCACGTGTCCGATTCTGATCCGGTTCCGGCGGCCCGGAGGCTCGTGGGCAGGGCGACGTAGTAGAACAGACCTTGGCCAGTCGTCAGACGCCCCTGGGCATAAGTCCGCAGGAATACGCGGCGTTCTGCTGGCTGGAGAGCGATGTCGAGCTCCCTGCCCACCCAACGGTCTTCGGTGCTGGACAGAACCACCCCCTCACCGGTGACGATCAGCAGCGGACTACCGTCTGTGCCGCCTCTCTGCTCCAGCGTTTCGATGATGCGCTCTGCGGTGAGACCTTGCCCTCGGAGGTAAATCACCCGCAGCGCGATGGGCAGACCCTGCTCGGCCAGGCGCAGATAGGCGAGCCGAGACACCTGAGGTATGAGCAGGATGGCTAACACGATCCCCACGACCGCCAGGCACACCACAATGATGAGGAGGTATGAAACGATGAGCCGCGAACGCAAAGTGGTAAACATAGTGTCTAGGCCACTAGCTTGTATCCCACGCCCCGCAGCGTCTCTATCTCCACGTCGCTGCCCTTCAGCTTCTTGCGTAGGTGCGCGATGTGGACGTCAACGGTACGGGTCTCGCCATAGAAGTCGTAGCCCCACACCAACTCGAGCAGTTGCTCCCGGGTGAGGACTTGGCCCCGGTGCTCGGCCAGGGTGTAGAGCAGGTCGAACTCCTTGGTGCGCAGCTCGAGGGTCTGGGTGCTCAGCGTCGCCTCCCGGCTAGACGGGTCGATGGTCAGGTCGCCCAGGTGCAGCGCCTTGCCCGGGCGGAGGCTCCTCTCATTGCGTCGCAGAATGGCCTTCACTCGGGCGACCAGCTCACGGGGGTTGAAGGGTTTGGTCAGGTAGTCGTCAGCGCCTAGCTCCAATCCCACAATCTTGTCTACATCGTCACTCCGTGCTGTGAGCATGATGATGGGGACATCCGAATCGACACGGGTGCGGCGGCAGACCTCCCAGCCGTCCACCTCGGGGAGCATCAGGTCGAGCACTACCAGAGCGGGTTTCAGGCTGCGTATCTTCCGCAGCGCCTCCGCCCCGTCGAGGGCTTCCTCCACGGTGAACCCTTCTCTTTCCAGGTACATTCTTGCCAGGTCGATGATGTGTTTCTCGTCGTCCACGACCAGCACTGTCGGTTGACCCATGCTCTACCTCACTCGACTGGACCAAGAGTATCCGCTGCCCTCGATGTCTGCTCGGGCGAGGATCCGTCGAACGGTTGGCATCCAGTCCTCCGCGCCCGAAGCCCGCCAGAGGGACCCATCCCGGCCGCTGTCACTGACAGGCTTGGCGCTCGGACCGGGCACCTCCTTGACGGACAGGGTCCGCGAGTGCGGGGTCGACAGCTCTTGCCTCTTTCTGGCATGCGTGTCGGTGCCTCTCGTTTGGACCTTGGAGGGAATGAGCATTCTGCCGGGCTAGGAATCGCTCTGAGCAGACCAGTCCTCCGACTTGTGCACGTCTATGTCCTCAACCCAGCTCTTGACCGGCAGCTCTATGATGAACGTCGCTCCCTCACCTGGCGTGCTCTCGGCCCAGATGCGTCCGCCATGCTCCTGGACGATACCGTGCGCGATTGACAGTCCCAGGCCAGTGCCCAATCCCACGTCCCGGGTGGTGAAGAACGGGTCGAACACCTTGTCCAGAATCTCCTGGGGGATGCCGCCCCCAGTATCGGAGAAGACGACACGAATGGTGCTGGCGTCCGCGAGTGCACTCGTCACGGTAAGGATGCGCTTGCCTGGCACCTGGGACATGGCTTGGTGAGCGTTGTTGACGATGTTGAGAAAGACTTGCTCGAGTTGATAGCCGTCGGCCATAGTCCAGGGTAGGTTGTCCGCCAGGTCTGTGACGACCTCAACGTCGTCTACCTGGAGCTGGTATCCTCTCAAGGTCGTGGTGTGTTCGATGACCTCGTTGATGTCGGTCGGGCTCCTTTCTGGCTTCTTTTGGCGCGAGAAGGTGAGGAGATTCTGGACGATCCGCTGCGCGCGAGATGCGCCCTCGTAGATCCTCTGGAGATCCGCCTGGACACCGTCATCGGCCTCGCGGGCTTGCAGAAGCTGTGTGTATCCTATGATGGTGGTAAGGGGGTTGTTCAGCTCGTGAGCGACTCCAGAGATCATCTGCCCGATGGCAGAGAGCTTGGCTGACTGTACCACGTGCGCTTGCAGCCGGATCCGTTCCGACACATCTCGCGCCACTCCTCCATACTTGAGGAGCCTTCCATCATCGTCCCACATAGGCTTCACGCTGACTTCCAGGTGTAGAGGGGAACCGTCCTTGTGCAGTGCGCGGTGTCGCAGGGCAATCTCCTCGCTCTTCTCCTCGATCATCTGCCGAAAACGGTCTCTGAACTCTTCCACGTCGTCTGGGTGGACGAGCACCTCGTCTGTAGTGTGGCCCAACAGTTCCTCCGGCGCGTAACCGGTGAGGCTCTTGACCTGGGGACTCCAGTAGGTGAAGCGCCCGTCGGCATCTGCCTCCCAGATAGCGTCGGGAACGTTCTCCACATAGGCTCGATACCGCTCTTCGGATCTCCTCAAGCGCTCGTAGAGTTGCGCGTTGTCGATAGCCACGGCGGCATGTTCGGCCAGATGCTGGACGAAGTCTGCGTGCTCCTGGGTGAAGCCGTGCAGCCTGGGGCTCTCCAGCACAATCACACCAGCCACATCCTTGTCGATGATGATGGGGACGGTGAGTTGGGATCTCGTGCCAGGTACGACCCCCATGTAGTCTGGGTCCTTGCTCACGTCGTCCACCAGGGCCAGTTCGCCAGTTCTGGCGACCCTTCCCACGATGCCCCTCTCCATGCTGGAAGCAGGCGCATATCGAGACGCTGCTTGTAGGGGGTAGCCGCGGTGGGCAAGCCACATCAGGCAGCTACGATCCTCGTCCACTATGTCGATAGATCCTGCAGAGGCCTCCGTGGCCTCGAGGGCCTTGTCCAGCACCGTCGATATGACCTTGCCGAGGTCCAGGGTGGATGAAAGCTCACCGACGATCTCCTCTATCGCGGACAATTCCTCGAGGCGTTGCTTGGTCTGGTCGTGGAGGCGGGCGTTCTCGATGGCGATGGCAGCCTGGTTGGCCAGCAGTGTGAGCAAGTTGACGTCGTTGTATCCAAAGGGCAACGTTCTCAGAGGCCTGTCCACGACCAGGACGCCCAGGAGATCCTTGCCGTACTTGATGGGCACGCCCACGACGCGGCCGAGGCTAAGGCCGGCGAATGCTGGAGATCTCCCCTCCCATGAGTCGTAGTCATCCACGATCAGAGGCGCCTCTGTGAGCAGGACTGTCCCAGCTACCCCCTCCCCCTTTTGGAGCACTCCGCCCACCCGCTCAGGCGATAGACCGGTGGAGGCGGCGCTCTTCAGATCTCCCTGGGGTCGGCGGTACAAGTAGAGCTCCGCCGAGGGACCGTCTAGGAGCTCGGCCGCGCCCACCACAATGGCGCCCAGCACACTGTCCACATCTATGCGGCTGATGATGTGCAGCGAGATGTCGTGCAGGGTCATCAGTTCGCGGCTTCTTCGTTCCTGCCTGGAGTACAACCGAGCATTCTCAATGGCGATGGCGGCCTGACTGGCGAATAGCTCAAGCACCCGAAGATCGCGTTCGGTGAACTTCCTGACCTGCCCCAGATCTGTCACGTTCACCACACCGAGGATCCTATCTCCCCACTTCAAGGGAACCGCTGCTACTCCCCGGAAGGGGCGGCCTTCGTACTGCGGCGATCTACCTTCCCAGTTCTCGTAGTCCTCAACGAACATGGGTTCTCCGCTCAAGACCACCTTTCCAGAAAGCCCCTCCCCGAGCTTAATGCGGGTGCCGGAGTGGTCCTGATCCAGGTACTGGCTGACCACCAACTCCAACTCTTCCTCTTCTTCGTGGTAAAGGTACAGACCGCCGGCTGCTGTTCCCACCAGGGCAGAAGCCCTCTCCACGATGGACCGTAACAGTTGGGGCAGGTCAAGCTGTCTCGAGATGTCTAGCGTGGTCTTGCGTAGCGCCTCCATCTCGGACACCCTTTGCATCTCCTCTTGATGAAGGCTGGCATTTTCCACGGCCAGGCCAATCTGGATGCCCATGGCCGTCAACAGCTTCACGTCCTCGGGGGTGAACTTGTGAGGTTCGCGACTGATTACGGCGAGCATGCCCAGTACCTTGCCCTTGGATTTCAGGGGCACAGCAGCACTTGAGTGCAGCCGCTCTTTCTCGAAATGTTCCGCGAAGAATACCGCACGAGGATCTCTCTGGAGATCCTGTATCAAGATGGCTTCCTCCAGGCCGGGAATGGTATCGGCCAACTGCCTGCCCACCTCGTGCCTCTGCCTTCGCATACCCTGAACGAATTCATCGCTGAGACCGCGATGAGTCATCAGCGTAATCTCCCCCGTTCGAGGGTCGAATGAGGTGATTACTCCCGCGTCCACCTTCATCGCCTCCAACACCTCATCCAGGGCACGGTTCAGCACATCTTCCAGGTTGAGTGAACCGGCCACTGTGTTGGCGATGGCGTTCAGGGCAGCCAGTTGATCCCAGCTCTGTCCTTGGCGATCATCGGCGGTTCGCTCGGTGGGACTCTCGTGCAAGACCCAGCGTATCACTCTGCGTCCGGGCAGGGCGAGGACTGTTGCTGACGCACGGGCTGAAACCACTTTGCCTGAGGGTTTCTGGATCAGTACGTCCCTAGTGGCGGCGCGGTTAGACGTATGGCCTACCTGGGATGAGTCCTGAAGCTCTGCGACGGATCGTGAGGGGTAGAGCCGAGCGAGGTCAACGCCCAACAACTCATCTCTGGACATGCCGGTGAACTCACACGCGGCCTGATTGGCCTCGAGAATGGCGTTGCTCTGCACATCGGTGAGGAGAACCGCTTCGGGAGAGAGCTCGAAGAGCTCTCGAAAGAATGAGTCGGGCTGCGGTCCTGAAGGCTCGGCACCTATGTGTTCGTCCGGGTTGCTGGTCACGACGTACACATCCTCTGCTGGTTAGGGCGACGGCAAGGAATCGCAGGTTGAGAGATGGTGCACGAGGGGATTATAGCTTGACTTAGACGAGAGGTCAATAGATGCAGACGTAGGGGTGTAGGTGCTGGTCGTGTCGTCTTAGATCCCCCGGTACGGCACTCGCTTCGTGGCTTCGGAGTGCGCTCCTAAGGGGCAGCGCAGCCAGGAAGCCTGCCAGACGTGTATGTTGCTCGATCTCTTGCTTCCCTGCTTGGGGACACATCCTGAGCAGGGTGCATCGACAGGCGGGCCACCGCCGGATGCTTGCGAACCGAGTACCCACGTGATACTATGTGGCCTGGACCGGGAATCTGCGCTGCGCGCCGTGAAGCGACTTGGAGGAAGTATGCGCGCATTGAGCAAAGCCCTCGTGTGTGCTGGCCTCTGCGGAGTCCTGATGGGCTGTGCCGATTCTGGGACCCCGCTACCTGTGCTGGAGTACAATGTGGGCGGATGCACGGAGAAGTCCGAGACCAGCCGCGGGGGCGTGACCAGCGAGGTGGAGATCACCAGTAATGCGGATGCCATATACCTGGAACACAGGTTGAGATACGTCTGCTGCGCCGAGCTGGAGCTGACCCTCGAGCGAGAAGGGAACACGATCCGTATCATGGAGACCAATGCCGGAGAGATCTGTCGCTGCGTGTGCCAATACCTCATAGAGGCCGAGGTCTCTGGGCTTGGCCCGGGAGTGTACGACGTGGAGGTGTGGGGTGTGGAGTACGAAGACCTACACAGGCCGGAGCTGCTGGGCGAACTGCGGGTGACGTTAGGATGAAGGAGTCGATGAAAAAACTTGGGGAGACCACTGACGTAGCCGTGACTTTCGTGGTGGACAACTACGCCGACGTCTTCGTGGCTTCGAAGCCCGGTGTGGAGAGATATGGCTCGGCCCGCAAGCCCCTGCTCGCCGAGCACGGTTTGTCAATCCACCTCCGGTTGGGGTCCGAGGGGCACGAGGTGCTGCTGGACGCAGGCCACACGAACGTGGCTGTCCCGCACAACCTTCCGCTGCTGGAGATAGAGCCCAGGGGCGTGGACGAGGTGGTGATCAGCCACGGACACCGCGACCACACGGGCTCTGTGGTGGAGTTTCTTCGGGAAAGGGGCGGGAGGACGCCAGTAGTGGTGCATCCAGATGCCTTCCTGGAGCGGTGGCGGGTTCTAGCCGACGGTGGCAGGGAGGGACCGTGGCAAGAGGACGCGCAGGCCTGGGAGCAGGCAGGTGCCGAGATGGTCTACGTTGAGGGGCCGCGACAACTTGCGAACGGGTGCCTGGTTACGGGAGCCATTCCCCGGCGGACGGGATTCGAGCGAGTCTCGGATCGCCTCTTCTACAGCGATGGGGGGAAGCTGGTACCAGATGGTATCAAGGATGATCAGGCCATCGTGGTCAACGTCAAGGGTAAGGGGCTGGTAGTCATCACCGGTTGCGCGCATTCGGGCATCGTGAATACTGTGCTCTACGCCCAGGAGGTCTCTGGAGTGGAGAACGTGCACGCAGTGGTAGGCGGCTTCCACCTGTGCGATGCAAACGAGGAGACGATGCAGCGCAGCATCGAAGCCCTGAAGAGCGTGCGGCCACGGTTGATCATGCCGGCGCACTGCAGCGGTCTCGAGGCCGCGCGGCGCTTCGCGGCGCAGATGCCGGAGGAGTTCGCGTCGGGTGCTGTGGGCACAACCTTAAAGTTCTGAGTTCGAGGCGCGAAAGTGCTTGACAGACGGACCTAGATGTTGTATACTGGCCGAAAGGTTGTGGAAGCGGAGTGATTGCTTTGGTGAAAGACAACACCTCAAAGAGCATTCTAATCCTGTCCGACGTAGTTCTCGTCCTGATTCTGGGGGAGGAGCCATAGGCCGTTGGGCAGGTGTAGCCATCACCGGAGAGTAGAGTAAACCAGAGCCGCCCAACGGGGCGGCTCTGATGCTATGTGCAGATCTAGAGAAGCTGCACCGTACGCGAGCATAGGTTCTTGGGAATGGGCACAGATCTACAGACGAGAGCACATGTCGCCACGCTGGACTGGAGGATTCTTGCCAGCAGCCGCACGCTGCTAGGCCTGGTTATTGTCGTCGTCATTATGGTCCTGCTTAGCAGGACACGCTGACGGTTGGGATGGCAAAGAGAAGCCGAGGCTAGACCAGAGCACGAGGAGAAGACACGAGAAGCCGCCCAACCGGGCGGCTTCGGTGTTTCTTGGCCACACAGAGCTGTGAAAACGAGAGGACGCGGGAGGAATAATGAGACGCACAGGGGCACAGATCGTCTGGGAGATGCTGAAGAGGGAGGACGTGGACGTCGTGTTTGGTCTCCCTGGGGGCGCGATTCTAGATACCTATCACTGCCTTCAGGAGTATGGTATCCGGCACGTCCTCGTCCGACATGAGCAAGGTGCGGCCCATGCGGCCGATGGATATGCCCGGGTATCAGGACGAGTGGGGGTGGCCATGGCGACATCGGGGCCAGGGGCGACCAATCTGGTCACCGGGATCGCCACCGCCATGATGGACTCGTCTCCAATGGTCTGTATCACCGGCCAGGTCGCTACCGCGCTCATAGGCTCCGACGCCTTCCAGGAGTCTGATGTCACGGGGATCACTCTGCCCATCACCAAACACAACTACTTGGTGACCGACGTGGACGATCTCGCGGACGTGATACACGAGGCTTTCTACGTCGCGTGCAGCGGCAGACCGGGTCCTGTTCTGATCGACCTTCCCAAGGACGTCCAGCAGGCCGAGACGATTTTCGTACCCCCGAATGGCGATGTTCCCATGCCGGGGTATCAGCCGGTAGTACCGGTGGATCCCGCTGCAGTGCGAGAGGCCGCCGATCTGGTCAACGAGGCGGAACGCCCCGTCATCCTGGCTGGGCATGGGGTCCTGATGTCGGGCGCGGCGGAGGCGTTGAGGACATTCGCCGAGAGAACACAGGTGCCCGTCGCTGTGACCTTGCTGGGCAAGGGCGCGTTTCCGGGCCACCACTCTCTATCGCTGGGCATGATGGGCATGCACGGCGAGGCCTACGCCAACCACGCCATACAGGAGGCCGATCTCTTGATTGCCCTGGGGATGAGGTTCGACGATCGCGTCACGGGACGGCTCGAGCGATACGCGCCGAGGGCCCGCAAGGTCCACGTGGACACTGATGCCGCCGAACTGAACAAGATCGTGCGCGCTGACGTGGCGCTCCTGGGAGACGTGGGGCAGTTCCTCGACGATATCCTGCCCCTGACCGAAACAGTCAGCCAGCGACCCTGGCTGGCGGCGATCGAGCGGTGGCGGGGGGAAACGCGCAGCCGAGACATCCTAGACCGGCCATCGAATGGACGTCTCGTTGCTCCCTACGTGATCGACTCACTACAACAGCAGACCGGGGGACAGGTGATTGTGGTGACAGACGTGGGCCAACATCAGATGTGGACCGCTTTGTACTACGACCTGGACTGCCCCAACTACCTGATCACTTCGGGAGGGCTGGGGACGATGGGCTTCGGCCTGCCGGCAGCCATCGGTGCCCAGATCGCGGAGCCCGACAGAGAGGTGTGGGCGATCGTGGGCGATGGCGGCTTTCAGATGACCATGCAGGAGTTGGGAACGCTGGTGCAGGAGGACCTGCCAGTACGGATCGCCCTGCTCAATAATGGCTGTCTGGGCATGGTGCGCCAGTGGCAGGAGATGTTCTACGGTGGACGGTACGAGGCGACTCCCTTGGCCAATCCTGATTTCGTGCGTCTGGTGGAGGCGTACGGCATCCCGAGTTGGCGAGTCAGCGATCCCGCCGACACCTTGGCCGCGATTGCCGAAGCGCGGAGCCAGCCGGGACCTGCGTTCATCGAGTTCCAGGTCGCTCAGGAAGGTGATGATGGGAACGTGTATCCGATCGTACCACCAGGCGCGGCTCTCCACGAGATGATCCGCAGGCCCGAGCTCGTTGGCGAGGCGGAGGCGAGCCAGGGGGGGTACTCATGAGCCGCACCTTGATCGCGCTGGTGGAGGATAAACCAGGAGTTCTCGCTCGGGTGGCGGGACTGCTTCGCAGGCGAGCGTTCAACATCGAAAGCCTCACTGTGGGGCACTCGGAGGAACCGGGTCTGTCGCGGATGACCATCGTGGTGGAAAGCGACTCCACAGGGGCGCAGAAGGTCGCACAGAACCTGAACAAGCTGGTCAACGTGGTAGACGTCGAGGACGTCACGGAACAGCCCACCGTCGCGCGTAACCTGGCACTGATCAAAGTGCGCGTGAATGGCGGTGCTCGACTAGAAGTGCTCCAGATCGTCAACACCTTCCGAGCACGGGTGGTGGATGTCGGTCTGGATACGTTGGTGGTCGAGGTGACTGGTACCGAAGAGAAGGTGGAAGGTCTGGTCCAGGTGCTGGGAGCTTTCGGCATCGTGGAGATGGTGCGCAGTGGACAGATCGCTATGTTGCGGGGGAGCGAACCCCAGTAGGTCTCAGGGAGGATTTTCGTGGCAAGGATTGACTTTGGTGGAACGATCGAGGAGGTAGTGACGCGAGATGAGTTCCCCGTGGAGAAGGCTCGCGAGGTCCTGAAGGACGAGGTAGTGGCAGTCCTGGGTTACGGGGTGCAGGGACCGGCTCAGGCGTTGGACCTGCGGGACAATGGGATCAGCGTCATTGTCGGAGGCGCGCCCGAACGGAAGCGCTCGTGGAACAAGGCGGTCAACGACGGGTGGGAGGCAGGCAAGACCCTCCTGCCCTTCGAGGAGGCTGCGGAGAAGGCGACCATCGTGCAGATGTTGGTCTCCGATGCTGCGCAGGTGATGCTGTGGCCCAGGATCGAGCCTCACTTGAAGGAGGGCGACGCGGTCTACTTCTCCCATGGTTTTTCGGTCGTCTATCGGGAGCAGACGGGGGTGGTGCCGCCGGACTTCGTGGACGTGATAATGGTGGCGCCCAAGGGATCTGGCACCAGCGTCAGGGCCAACTTCCTGGCCGGCACTGGCATCAACAGTAGCTATGCGGTGCACCAGGACTACACGGGCCGAGCACTGGAGCGTACTCTGGCCGTCGGTATAGGTATCGGTTCGGGCTATCTCTTTTCCACCACGTTCGAGCGAGAGGTGCACAGCGACCTCACCGGGGAGAGGGGAGTGCTGATGGGTGCCCTGGCGGGGGTCATGGAGGCGCAGTACGAGGTGCTGCGTGAGAATGGACACAGCCCGAGCGAGGCTTTCAACGAGACGGTCGAGGAGTTGACACAGAGTCTGATCAGGCTGGTCGGCCAGAACGGGATGGATTGGATGTACGCCAACACGAGCACCACAGCTCAGAGGGGAGCACTGGATTGGAGGCACAGGTTCCGAGCGGCTGTGGAGCCGGTGTTCGAGGAACTGTACGCGAGCGTCGTGGCGGGCAACGAGACCCGAATCGTCCTGGAAGCGAACAGCTCTCCAGACTACAGAGAGAAGCTGGGGGAGGAGCTGCGGGAGATGAGGGAGTCGGAGATGTGGCAGGCGGGTGCCCAGGTACGCGCACTTCGGCCTTGAGTAGCCACGCCAGGGCTGTGTGGAGGAAGACCAATCAACATGGACGAGAGTGGCATTACTGGCGATGACAACGTTGTCGTCTTTGACACGACGCTGCGGGATGGGGAGCAGTCACCTGGGGCGGCGCTGAACGTCGACGAGAAAGTAGAGATCGCGCGTGTCCTGGAGCAGTTGGGTGTGGACGTCATAGAAGCCGGTTTTCCCATCTCCTCCCCCGGGGACTTCCGGGCGGTAGAGAGGATCTCGGAGGAGATTCGAGACTGCACGATCTGCGGGCTCACTCGTGCTAACCGTGAGGACATCGATGCGGCCGCGGAGTCCTTGAAGAAGGCCGTTCGTCCTCGTATCCATACTGGGCTTGGGGTGTCGGATCTGCACATTACTCGCAAACTGCGCACGAGTCGTGAGGAGGCGCTGCAAAAGGGGGTGGATGCGGTCAAGTACGCCAAGGGGTACGTGGAGGACGTGCAGTACTATACCGAGGACGCGGGTCGCGCAGATCCGATCTACCTGTACCAGGTGTTGGAGGCGGTCATCGACGCGGGTGCGACCGTGGTCAACATCCCCGACACAACGGGATACACCTCTCCGGGTGAATTCGGTGCCCTGATCAGGGGCATTAGGGAGAACGTGGCCAACATCGATCGGGCGGTGATCTCGGTGCACTGCCACAACGATCTGGGAATGGCCACAGCCAACACGCTGGAAGGGGTGCGGAACGGAGCGCGTCAGGTGGAAGTCACGGTGAACGGCGTCGGCGAGCGGGCGGGCAACTCCTCGTTGGAGGAGGTGGTGATGGCGCTCAGGACTCGCCGCGACCTGTTCGGGTTGGACACGAGGATCGAAGCACGGCGACTGTATCCCACCAGCCGGCTGGTCAGCCAGTTGATGGGCATCGCGGTGCAGCCCAACAAGGCCATCGTCGGGGCCAACGCCTTCGCTCACTCCTCCGGGATACACCAGGACGGCGTGCTCAAGGAGCGCGCCACCTACGAGATCATCAATCCTCACGACGTCGGCGTCCCCGAGTCCATAATCATGCTGTCGGCGCGATCGGGGCGACACGGACTGCGGCATCGTTTGCAGGAACTGGGCCACACTCTGGATGACGAGCAGTTCGAGAAGGTGTATCAGCGCTTCCTGCGTGTGGCCGACAAGAAGAAGGCGGTGGACACGCGTGACCTGGAGGCTATCGTTGCCGATGAGGTCCAGGTGTACTTCGACGAGACATACCATCTCGACCACCTCCAGGTGAGCTGTGGCAATCACAGCATACCTACAGCGACGGTGCGCATCAGAGGTCCAAACGGGCAAGTCCTCTGCGACGCTGACCATGGGGCTGGTCCTGTGGACGCTGCGTACCGGGCCATCAATCGGGTCATAGGCGAGCAAAACGAACTGGTGGAGTTCTCCATCCAGGGCGTGACGGAGGGGATAGACGCTGTGGGGCGAGTGACGGTGCGGATACAGGCCGAGGAACCCGTCGATGGCACGGAGCGGGTGGTGTTCAGCGGCCACGGGGCGGACACGGACATCGTGGTGGCGAGTGCCAAGGCGTACATCTACGCACTGAACCGACTCATCGCTGCCCGCCGTGAGGCTCGGCGATAGCGATGCGTTGGTTGTGATAGGGATAACAAACACTTCACGTTCGTAGATTCCCAGTTGAGATGGGAAGGGGGCTAGACACAGATGGATACTCGAAGTGGGAAGAAGTCCGATCGGGAGTGGGGAGAGAGCAAGCGAACGGACCGCGTCCTGGCCAACAGCGGTGCGACGAGGGAAAGCTTCGCCGAGCCCAGGGGCTGGTCGCTCAAGTGGGATGGGGCTTCCTTGCCGGAAGACGGGGAATCTCCGGACGAGGCTGCTCCTGGCCCAGACTTCGACGTCCAGTGACGATGGGGCGGAGACAGACGTCCCATACTCTGGCGGAGAAGATCATTGCCGACCACCTGACGGACGCTGGGGATGGTGCCCGTTCTCAGCGTGAAGTGTGGCCTGGGGAACTGGTGGAGGTCGCGGTAGACGTCGTCCTGGCTAACGATGTCACGGCGCCCATCGCCATCAGCGAGTTCGGCAGGCTGGGAGCGGCCAAGGTTTTCGATCAGGACAAGGTCGTGCTGGTAGCCGATCATTTCGTACCGAACAAGGACATCAAGTCCGCCGAGCAGTGCCGCACGATGCGGGATTTCGCGCGCGCCCAGGAGCTGTCCAACTACTATGACGTGGGTCGAATGGGCATCGAGCACGTGTTGCTTCCCGAACAGGGGCTCGTGGTGTCCGGCGACGTGGTAGTGGGGGCTGATTCGCATACGTGTACCTACGGTGCCTTGGGCGCTTTCGCCACCGGGATGGGATCTACGGACATCGGCGTGGCCATGGCCACCGGCGAGACGTGGATGAAGGTGCCGGAGACGATGCGCATCGTCTACCACGGTCAACTGCGTCCCTGGGTGGGGGGGAAGGATCTGATCCTGTTCACCATCGGCAAGCTGGGCGTCAGTGGGGCGCTCTACAAGGCCATCGAGTTCGCAGGCGAAACCATCGAGGGGCTGCCCATGGCTGGCCGCTTGACCATGGCCAACATGGCCATCGAGGCGGGCGCCAAGGTGGGTCTTTTCACACCGGACGAAGAGACCCGCGCTTACCTGGACTCTCGAGCCAGGCGGCCAAGCAAGTACTACGAACCAGATCCCGGGGCCGGATACGCGGAGGTGCTGGAGATCGACGCCAGCGAGGTCGAGCTCCAGGTCAGCTTGCCTTTTTCGCCGGACAACGCCCGCGCCGTGAGCGACGTTGGCGACGTGCCGATCGACCAGGCAGTGATCGGCTCCTGCACCAATGGTCGTCTGGAGGACTTGCGAGTGGCGGCGGAGGTGCTGCGGGGGCGTCAGGTTCACCCAGACGTGCGGTGTATCGTCATCCCGGGGAGCCAGACGGTCTATCTGGACGCGCTGCGGGAGGGTCTCATTGAGGTCTTCGTGGAAGCAGGAGCTGTGGTCAGCACTCCTACGTGTGGGCCTTGTCTGGGTGGCTACATGGGGGTGCTCGCCGCTGGTGAGCGCGCTGTGAGCACGACAAACCGCAACTTCCGTGGCCGCATGGGGCACGAGGAGAGTGAAGTGTACCTATCTGGACCGGCTGTTGCGGCATGTTCTGCGGTGAAGGGGCGTATCACAGGACCGCACGAGGTGTTACTATAGACGACATGACAGGGTCTGTCTGGAAGTACGGCGACAACGTGGATACCGACGTGATCATCCCAGCTCGCTATCTCAATGTGTCGGCGCCCGAGGAGCTGGCGTGCCACTGCATGGAGGGGGTAACGCCCGA
>Ga0315553_10002589_pt1 | contig 14427 bp, 9 predicted proteins | sample SalMarSW160140MG_FD_203099 | JGI IMG/M metagenome (GOLD analysis project Ga0315553, IMG submission 203099) | Salt marsh sediment microbial communities from the Plum Island Ecosystem LTER, Massachusetts, United States - Salt Marsh Sediment SW1601-40 ... | reverse complement strand
GCCATCGCCTGGCGACGGCGTAACTCGAGCTCGGCCCTCGCGGCCTCATCCCGGTTTGTGGGGCTGCTCGACATTTTGTAGTTCAGCTTGATGAACATGAAGTAGTCATCATGCACGGTGGTCGTGACCGTCGACATGCCGATGGCATGGGCTTGGCGCGCAAAGTCGGGCGGCAGATCCTTCGCACGCCCATTGAGGCGGACGATGCGGCCATCGCTGCCGCTGCGTCGCCCTTCGCTGTACTCGGTAAGGGCACCGTGAGCTTCGAGGAACTTGTGATACCTCTCCACGCTCACACCCCCGACGCCGATGCTGTTGGCCACCGGGTAGTCGTTGGGTTCGGTGTACTCAGCGCCGGCGCAGGCAGCCAGGTCGCCGTAGCCGGTGCAGTCGACGAAGGCATGTGCGAAGAACGCTTCCCGGCCGGAGCGGCTTTCGACCGTCACTCCCTTGATGCGGGAGCCCTCGACAATGGCGCCCGCCAGCAGCGTATTGACGAAAATGGACACCCCCGCTGATTCGAGCATCTCGAAGGCAACGAGCTTGTACAACTCCGTGTCGATCGCGGTACAGACCGAGTCGTAGTCGTAGCCTTTCTGCATTTCGGCGTGGCCGGAGGTAGCCTCTCGCTCGGTCAGACGATCCACGATCTGTTGGGGAATACCCGTGACCACCTGTCTCTTTTCGACACCGGGAAAGGCCTTCCAGAGGTTGTAGAAGCTGTGCAGCGCCGTGCCGCCCTCGACGACGAGGCCACCGGGATACCCTTTGACCTCTACCAGAGCAACCTTCGCCGCCTGACGAGCCGCTGCCAGCGCCGTCACGACACCCGCGGTACCGGCGCCTGCGACCACGACGTCGAACTGGCGAACAGGCAGTTGCCTCGACGACTCCTGATAATGCATGACACACGCCTCCAAGGGCTTTCACGGCGTCTTGCTATTCACGATTGTCGCAGGCCCTCACACGTAGCCGGCCCGAACGGTCACCATCCGTCAGCCTCGATCTCGATACCGCAGATCAAAGGGGGCGCTGCCGAGTCTGTTGCGGACGGTCTGAACCCGACGACGAGCGTGTTTGCGATGGCGACGCGTTTGAACTCGGCGACGACGGGCCGGTTCGGGCCGCCGGCCTGGGCGGCGATATCGAAACCGCTGAGGACGGTATCGCCCTGTAGCGACACGTCAAAGAGCCGCTGGCCGGGCTGGAGAGCGTCTGGCTCGGCGAAGTGCAGCCGAACCGTATAGGGCCGAGGCTCTGTCGCGTTGTCGGCAAGCGTGATGTGCAGGCCAGCCAAGTCCTTGACGCCCGAGGCGGCCACCCAGTGCAGGCCCTCTCCTTCGATTCGTGACGAATGGCGGCGGAAGCACTGCGGCTGTTCCGGCGTCGTTTTCACGGCGACATCCGGCGAAGGGCCGCCCACGCTGGGGTAGTCCAGCCACAGCGTGCCGTCGTCGGACAGCCGGTCACCTGGTGCCCCGAAGTTGAGGCCCACGCGGCGAACGGGGGCTTTGGGCCTGGGCAACATGCTGCACGTCCAGGTTTCCACATCGGGCATGTGGACGAAGGCGAGCGACGTCTGATTGGGGTAGCTGCACGTGCAGGTTCGGGTGTAGTCGGGCGCGTTGAGGACGCCGTCGGCCACGATCAGGTTGGAGGTACACCCGGATTTGAAACCGCCGAGGTTGCCTGTGCCGGCGTCACCGACCAGATCGTAGTAGCCTGCGGCGCCCGAGCGGAACGTCAGGAGATGCTCGCTGGCGACGACCGAGTTGCAGCCATAGGCCCGGTGGTAGCGCCAAGGCAGCGTCTCGCCCGTCAGAGGATGCGTCCGCGTTATCTGCTGGCCGGTCAGAAGGCTTACGGCCGAGCCGTGACTGCTCTCAGCATTCAGGTAGATCGTGTCGCCGTGCAGCATGCACGGCCCGCTGTGTCTTACGGGGCTGTCCCACACGATGCTTCCGTCGGCGCCTCGGTGCGCGATCATGCGATTGGACGGCTCGCCGGCGTTCATGTCCCGCGATCTGCGGCCGCTTTGCAGCAGGATGTCGTGCTCGGCCGAATACCCGAGCCAGGTGCCGAAAACGTCGTCGGTAGCGCTCCAGACCGGCTCGCCCGTTTGCACGTCGAGGGCCATCAGCACGGGCTGAACGTCGGGCGTCTTGCCGCGACGTTTCAGCGCGTCGACGATCGGTTGAGGCAGGTTGTCGATGCAGAACAGTTTGCCGGTGCCCGCGACGATGGCGTTGTGTCGGAACGCGTATGTGGCTTGACGCGTCCAGCGTACCTGTCCGGTATAGCGGTCCATCGCCACGAGCTTGCGGCTGGAACTCGTGTCGAAGTCGTGCCACCGCGTCGGCTTAACCTTGTAGGTCTCGGAGAAGCGGACGAATTGAGCGCCGGCGATGAGCAAATCCTCGTAGACCCCGAGGTATCCCCACGTCGGCGGCCGATCGGTATCGGCTTCAGGTCGTAATGAAAAGCTTGCCATGGTCCGGCCGGTGGCCGGGTCGAGCACAAGGCAGTCGCCGCCGATCACCAGGTAGACTCTGTCGGCCGTGGCGACGAAATTGGTGCCTCGCACGTTGGCCCCGGCGATATGGCCTTGGTTGTAGGTCGTGTCGAGCGGATTGTCTCTGTACGATCTATCGTAGTAGACTCCGAATGTGCCCAGATCGGGAAACGACCTCTTCCACAGCAGCTTTCCGGTATAGACGTCGCGGGCACTGAGGCAGTCGATGCCCTCGATGAACAGCCGCCCGCCGACGATCTGTTCGGGAGGACCGTGACCATGGCGTGGCAGGACGTCGTGGTGGGTGTTGCCTCCGAACCAGAGCAGGCCCAGCGGCGCCCGCACCCGCTGGTCGTCGGACTTGGCCGTGTTGGCCACGTCGCCGTACTGATGGGTCCACGGAGCGGATCCGGCCAGCGCCCCTTCACGAGTGAGCATCCATCGGCCGTCGGTGTTTGTGAGCTTCGCTCCCGGAAGATTGGCAGTGCGGACCCGGTCGAGCAGGATGTCGGCTTCGCCCTGCGTAGCGGGTAGCAGATAGGCCACGCCGCCATAGGGACGCATCGAGCGGTACATCTGGTGCGGAAAGGCTCCGTCGGTGCGCAGACCTGCGGCTTCGAGGCTCTGGCAGATGGTCAGCGCGGCGACATATGGGGGCGCCCTGAATGTGGTTGCATCGCCGACGTGAGCGCTGACGCGGGTACCGTACAGGCCTGCTGCGTCCAACCGCCGGCGTAGGGCGGCGACCTTTGCGGCATCGGGATCGACCGCAATCACGTGGAAACTCGAAAGCCTGGCGATGGCCTCGATCAGTCGGCCATCGTCGATGCCGAAAACCAAGCAGTAGCCCCGGTCGACCGCGGCGCTGCTGATCATTTCTTGGGCCTGCGTCGCGATGGTGTCGGGCAGCGGTGTTGCAGTAGGCTTCGTCGTGTGCGTTTGGGGGGCGCGCTGGTCGGCTCCGAAGGCGTAGAGCCTGCCTTCGAGCGTGACCACGAAGAGCCGATCGTCCGCCGCGATGATTCGCCCGACCGTTCCGTCGATGTCGGCGGTCCAGGTGACGGCGGGCACGCCGCCTTCGCCAGGCTCCAAGGCCGAGACCACGTCGCGGCCGCCCGCGTAGAGGCGATGGCCGGCCTTGATCAAGGCGCCGGTTGCGTCGACGGGACATTCCCAGAGCTTGTCGAGCTGCCAGCGGTATTGGGTGACTTCCTTGATCTTCCCGGTCTTCTTATCCTTGACTCTGGCCTGATAGGCGACCTTGCGTATGGACTTAAGATCGTATGCGACCACCGGGTTGCCGGACAGACAGCAGACCTCGTGAGTAAGCACGGGATACGTCGTCCTGTCCCACATGAGGTACATCTCGCCGGTTTCCAGGTCGTAGAGACTTGTGTTGAGGCCGCGATGGTTGAGCAGGAAGTTGCCAATCGCCGACACATGGGAGCCGCCCTCGCGCTTCGAGTTGGCGCCTTCGTCGATCGTGTAGTACCTGCTTCCGCTCAGATGGTAGTAAAGCAGTTTGCCGGTCTGACGGTTGAGGCAGGCCGGTACGGATCGTCCACCAGGCACGATCAGCCGGTCGGCGATGGCGGCGATCGCCCCCTGGGGCGCCACGCTGCCGAACGACACCGAACCGCCGTGCGGCTGGTTCATGTACGTGGCCCCGAGTCCGTCGTTGGTCCAGAGCATCTTGCCGGTCTCGGCGTCGACAGCGTGGACGAAGATGCCCATAAACGGCCAGATGCTTGCGCTGAAGTAGACGATTCCGTCGGCCAACACCGGCCCGCCCCGAGCCGGCCAGGCGGAGATCATGCGGCTGTTGCCGAGCACCTTGCGGGCGTCGGGACCGCCGCGGAGCTTCCAAAGCAAGTCGCCGGTATCCGCGCCGACGCAGTACAGGTAGCCGTCGTCGCTGACGAAGTAGGCTTTGCCCTGCCACGCCACCGGGGCAAACCGGACCGGCCCGTCGGCGTAGAATCGCCATTTCGTTTGCCCGGTTCGAGTGTCCAGGGCGGTGACGGTGTCGTTCCGGTTCGAGCCGATCAGAAGCGTCGTGCCGATGACGACGGGTTCGTAGACCTTATCGAAGGGCATGCGGTCGCGGTTAACCGGATCCTCCCACGCCGGCTCCAGCGCGGGGTATTCGCGAGTCCACTGCAGGTTGAGCCGTGTCGGCAAGGCGTCCGGCGACGCCGCACTGCGGTTGGCGTCGTACCGCCACATGGGCCAGTCGGCGCCGGCGGCATCGGGCGCCATGCCGAGAATGGTCAAAGACAGGACAGATGCGAGCAACACACTTCGGCCGGTCATAAAGAAGCCCTCGGTTACAGTTGGCATGCGTCGCCCTCCGTTGAGGCCGAAACGATGCGACCTTTGCTTAGCGGGATGATCCGGTGGGCGCGCTGCGCGGCCTCCCTGTCATGCGTAACCAGCAACACCGCGCCACCTGCTTCGGCGTACTCGCCAAGATGGCGAAGCACGATGTGGGCGTTGTCTTCGTCGAGATTGCCCGTCGGCTCGTCAGCAAGCACCACCGTCGGATCATTGAGCATGGCCCGGACGAGCGCGACACGCTGACGCTCTCCCGTACTCAGCTCTGCCGGTACGTGTTGCGCGCGGTCGGCCAGGCCAAAACGATCGAGCATCGCCATAGCTTTGCCGCCCTTGCGGCCGGCCGGCGCGCCCAACGTGGCCGTCTGCACATTGTCCACGACCGACAGATACGGAATCAGGTGAAACTGCTGGAACACAAAGCCAATCGCCGTCGCTCTCACGGCCGCACGTGCTTCAGGTGACAGGGCGTAAAGATCCGTGCCGTCGAGCAACACCTGTCCGTCATCGGGCCGGAGCAGGCCGCCGGCAGTCAGCAAGAGCGTTGTTTTGCCACACCCGCTGGGGCCCTTGACGGCGAGGAGTTGACCGGCCGAGACCGTCAGCGACACGTCATCGAGCGCTACAACCACCCCATCGGGCCCGCGGTATCGTTTGCCCACGTTGCGGAGTTCGATTGCGGCCACGGCGACTAGTCCTCTCGCAAGATTACGGCAGGGTCCTGCTGGACCGCGATGGCAGCCGGCAACCAACTAGCCAGCGCCGCGAGCAGCGGCGCGCCCACCAGCACAGCCACGAACACAGCAGGGTCGAACAGGGCTCGGGTGTTGACCGGCCCCCCGCCCAGCACGGCCCCAACGAGGAACCCGACCGGATAGCCCAGGCAGACGCCCCCGACACCAACCAGGATGGCCTTTGTCAGGAACAGCGAGAACAGGCGGCGCGACCCGACGCCCACCGCACGCAGGATCCCGATCTCGCTACGGCGCGATCGAACATTGACCAGCGCCAGCAACCCCACCCACACCATGCTGCCGACCGTTACGGCAGGGATAAACACTCCGGCAAACGCCTCGCGCTGACGCCTGAGATCCGCCCGCGTGACCCGCACCGCCTCCTCCGCCTGCTTGGCCGTTTCCGCGGCCCGCGTGCGCGCCTCGGCCCGTGTGACGGCCTGCGAAAGAAACTCGATCACTTGCGTGTCCGGCAGGATGTTCGCCACCTCCTCGCGAATTCGCGGCATCTGTGCTCCGAAGCAGTGGCAGCTCAACGCAAGGATTCCGTTGATCAAACCGGGCTTGTCCAGCAGTTTCTGCGCCTGGGCCAGGTCGATCCAGATCGTGATGTCGTCCTTGCTGCCACGCTGTTGCAGGCACTTGCTGACGGTGAACGCCTCGCCCATCAATGTAATGGCATCGCCGACAGCCAGACCAAGGCTTGTATGCAATTCGTAGCCCAGCACCGCCTGCCCCGGCGCGACCGCCTGGAGGATGGGCGTCTTCGCGTCGCGGTGCAGGATGGGCACCTCACCGCGCGTGCCTGTAAGCAGGACCGTTCGCTTGTGCTCGGGCCAGACGATCTTCTGCTGCAGCGTCGGCAGAAGATGGTTGATCGACATGATCGACGCATTGGCCAGTTTGCCCACGTAGCTGTCGGGCATCATGCTGGAGGCGTAATCCTCGGCATAAAGATCCGCCAGGTTCTGGCCGCGCGGCAGGATCAGGAGATTGAACCCCAACTTCTTCGTGATCTTGCGGTAATCGTCTTGCAGGGCGAGCATGGCTTCGGCCGTGGCTGCCTGCCTGACGTTCATGATCCGGTCGGTACGGAGGTCATGACTGCGCAGCAACGTCGTCGCCGCCACCAGACAACCCACGGCCATCAACACCCCAAGCACCGCCAAGCCGAAGTTAAGCTTGCGATAGGCGATTTCTCTGAAGATCAGACGCCGAATCTTCACGGCCTAGTCCACCCGTCGTTTCCGCAGCCAGAAAAACAGAACGCCGCTTAGCAGCGCCATGCCGACCGCAGCCAGAGCCGCGTTGCCCAGCAGACCGACGGGGGGCGCGTGAGACGGAAGCTGATCCTGCCTGGGTGCATCCCTGGGGTCAGCAGCCGGTACGGACAGATCGGGCAGGCCCACGACTTCCGGCGGCGGCGCCGGATCGAACGACACATCGGGCACGGCATCCCAGTCGGCCAGGATGAGCAGGTCGAGTCCGGGATTCTCGGCCTTGACCAGACAGGAACAGGCGCCGATCAGATAACCGGCAGCCTGGCTGATGTTTTCACGGGTGATGCCCTCACCGACCAGGGCATAGAGAACGCGGGCGCGTCCGAACACAGGGAAGACGATCGGCTCGTGGTAGGTGTGCAGATCGGGCTCGGTGCCGAGCAGCATGCTGATCAGCACGCGTTCAGCCTCATCGGTGCGAGCAAATCGAACCGTGGAAAAGGCGATTCTCAGCGACTCGGTGACCTCGGCAGAAGTAGCCTCGTAACCAATTCCCTGATTGGGATCGGGCAGTTTGAGTGTTCGTTGCAGCCTTGCCAGTTCTGCGTTCAAGAATTCGGCAGCCGCCTGGTCCTTTTCCGTGTGACCGGATTCCAGGAGCACCCAGACGGCCGATTCGCCGTCGACCAGACGATTGACAATCTGCCGCCGCGCGGGCGAGTCCAGCAAGGCCTCTACCGACGCGGCGTTGAGTGGGCCCGACCAGGCTTGGGCGCTTATTCGCGTTTTTCCCGGATAGCGGAGTACGAGGCGGGGCAGGTCGTCCGACTCGGTGGGCTGCACCTGGACATCGGCGGATCGGTCCGAGGGCGACAGGGCGACGTTGACGGTGCGCACGGTGAGATTGACGCGGCCGGCCGGGCCGGCTGTGGACTGTCGGAGGCGGTCGATCAGCGCGCTCTGGTCGGGCGTCAACGGCCCGCGATGGACAACGGCAAGCTCGAAGTCGTCGGCCGGCCAACGGTCGAGTGCGTAGCGAAACACCGGTACGGAACAGGCGGAAGCCGGTTTGTGGGCCGCCAGCAGGCATCCGCCGATGCAGCCAAGAAGCACGGCGCCCCGCCAGCGGCGGCCAACGCGACGCGTCGGCGCGAGTTGCCCACTGCGTGAGTCCTTCGAAGTGCCCGGCAGTACGTCAGCCACGTCACATCCTCAGGCGGCTACTATACCACAGGCACAGGTGGCTTGCCGATGCCTTGCCGGCGCGAGGCGGTCCGGGCACGACAGGCAAAAGGCGCGTCCCCCCTGTCGCAACGGCTGATCAGGCTCGTGGGCAGTCTTCGGGCGTGTTGGCGAAACAGCGCGAACCAACTACGATAGTTGCAGCTACCTGGTGTGCTGTCGATGGGCCGAGGCGCCGAAAGCAGGGCCGCCAGGCGGAGCGTGGTATCACCGATGAGGCGAGCGGGCTTTACACTTATCGAGTTGCTGGTCGTCGTGGCAATCATTTCGCTGCTGGTGGCCATCATGCTGCCTTCACTGAAGCAAGCGCGGGCCCAGGCGTATGAGGTGAGCTGCCGGAGCAACCTGCATCAGATTCACCTGGCTCTGGAGGTCTATGCCAACGAGAGGAACGGCTGGTACCCGCTGGCTCCAACGGAGATCAACCCGCACCGCGTGCTGATCGACGCGTTGGACGCCGAGGCGACCGGGCTCATCGACGCCATGTATTGCCCGCAGGCCCGTTACATCGAGGAGGTGGCTCAGAACGTAACCGACTACCCACCGACGGGTGAGAGCACGTCGGTCATCGACACGGCGGAGAACCGCCAGGCCGGCAATATCAGCTACTTCTACTGGAGCTTCCGCGACCGCAGCGAGTGGCGATCGACGAACCACCGCAAATATGACGAGAGCATGGACTCGTTCCGCCCACGTCGGCTGCGCAACTCGGGCGATCCGCTCCCGCTGCAGCCGAGCGACCCGCTCACGCCGACGGCGCTGCAGAGTGATCGTCCAGGCGACTACTGGGTGCTGAGCGACTTCTTTCGAAAAAAAGCTCCCTTCCCCCACACCCGCAAACACAAGAGCGGCCTGAACGTGCTGTATCTTGATGGGCATGGGGAATGGATGCACGGTCAGCCACGAGCGATCTTCAAGTGAGCTTGGCCGCGACGGCACTCCTCACCGTCCGGCGTGTGGTCTGCACCGTGTCGGGGCGAAGAGCCCGCCGGCGGAGGCAGAACTCCGAGATCAGCAGCCGCGGCTGACCGCTGGATCGGCTGTGCCGCACCTTTCACGCAAACGGCGTGGCCACGATCCGCCCACCGTCGTTGCGGCAGCGGTTGATCAGACGCATGACCGACAGCACCTCCGAAGGTGTGACGAACGGGTCGCTGCCGGTGTGGATGGCCCGGGCAAAGTCGCGGTAGACGTCCACCTGGTAGCGAGGCGATGCCTCAACGACCTGCTCGTCGAACTCGACGTCATCGCGGGGATACTTGCGGTCTGCGGCGGCGAGGTCGCGGATCAATTTCGTGCGCGCGAGTTGCCGTGGCGAGACGGACGTGATCGTGTACTTGCTGCCATGCTTGACGATGTTCCCGCGGGTCCCGTAGATCTCCATTTCGTAGGAGACCGTCCCAGACGCCTGGTTGATGTCCATCTCACCTATCACACCTTCGCGCGTCTCATATACGAGCTTGACCACGTCCTCGGCGTCGCCAAGCGACAACACGCGGCGCATGTGGCCGAAGACTCTCCTGACGTTGCGCCCGGTCAGAGCCAGCAATTGGTCGATGCGGTGCGCGCCGTAGTTGTTCAGCATGCCGCCGCCGTACTTGCGCAAGCTCTGCCAGTCGTTGCGTCGCACAAATCGGAAGCTGCCTCCCTTGACGTGGTACACCTTGCCTATTCGCCCCGACCGGACAATCCTCAGCAGGTGCTGGAAGTAGGCTGCGGCCCGGTGCGGCTGATACACCGTGAGAAGACAGTTGCGGCGTTTGGCTGTGCGTACGATCGCCTGAGCTTCGACCAGGTTTGCCGCAAGCGGCTTCTCCATCATGACGTGCAGCGTTCTGCCAAGTGCAGCCAGCGCGTGGTCTTTGTGCAAATGTGTTGGCGAGGCCACGACCACAGCATCCAGCTCGGCATCGGCCAGCATGTCGTCGCAAGACTGAAACGCCTTGCAGCCGAAGAGGGTGATGGCCTCGCGCAGCCTATCGTCAACCGGATCGGCAACGGCCGCCAGATGCCAATCCCGATGTGCAGCCAGCGTTTTGCAGTGATAGTTCCATCCGATACGACCGAGTCCGATGACGCCGACCTGAAGCTTGCGTTTGGCCATATTGTCCCAATCCGTTCACGAAAGCCGGCTGCGGGCGACTGCATGCCGGCGTTGCAGGTGCAGGGGCCGGTCGCGAGCCATGTTCGCTTGCCACCGGCTCAGGGCCAAGTGACGGGACGACCGCAAAGAATGACCACCTCTGCGCGACCGGAGCGTTTGCTTAGAGGCACGCGCACCAGCGCCACGGCATCGACCGGTAGTGCTTTGTAGTCCGGCGGACGGTATCCATTCCACGGCACGTGTGGCCAGGCCAGCGAGGCGCCGGCCGGCAGGGCCAGCTTCCATTTACCGGGCAGCGCCAGCAAACGGCCGACCGGCGTGGTCTTGGGCCCCTGGTTGTGGCGCGCTCTGCCCAGCCGAATCTGCCGGGTGCCGCTGCGCAGCACGACAGGCGGCTGGACGGGCAACTGGAGAACCATCGCTATATCCGGATCTGTCATAGTGGTTTCCACCGCCAGAGCGATCCGCAATCGCTCGTTCGACTCGCACCTCACCTCGAGTTCCGCGTTAGCCGAGCCGTAGTCGAACATCAGTCGATCGCATTTCCCGCGTGTGGAAAGCGCCTTCGCCTCGACACCAGCCAGCATCCTGCCCGTCAACGGCGGAAAGTAATGTACCTCGCCACCTTCGAGCAGGTGGATGGTCGCGTTGTGGTAATTTCGCTTGTCGTTGCCGCCGCCGACGATCAACCCAGCCCCATCGTGATAGACGCTCAGCGCCTGCGTCCGCTCCAAATGATACGGGTTGCCCGCATGTGTGTTGTGTGTCCAGGCTGAGAGAGCATAGAACCACGGGCCTTCCTTGCGGACCAGGCCCTTATCCTCGACTCGCCATGTGAACCGCTTGCGGTCGACAGGCAACGGCTTGCGCTTGATGCCGAGCGAGAGGGTGGCCTGCAAATGCTCGTAGCAACGGAACGCCGCGCCGAGCGTCCAAGCGTCGCGCTCTTTGCCAAAGTGCGTCGGCGGCCCCACCCGTCTGAACCGCTCTCGCTGGGCCGCGATATTGCGAGCCAGCAGCGTCCGACCTTCGCCCGTCCACGCCAAGCCCGGTTGCAGGCGCGAATAGCTGCCGAGGCGGTTGCGCTCGTCGAACGTCTCGAGTGCCCGGCCATCGGGGTAGATCGCCCGGACCATGAACGCCACACCGCATTCGATCGCCTGCATCGTCACGTGCCTGGGGTGCTGGCGGTGATACTCAGCCACGCCGCCAAGGCTGACGTGCTGGTAGCCGACCGATGGGCCGATGTGCTCCGGGAAATACCCCTCAGCCGACTGGATTTTCAGGTGCTTGAGAAAAGCCCGGTCGATTCTGCGGACCGCCGCACCGTCGCCCAAGAGCGTCGCCTGCTCCCGTCCGACCGAAAACCAGCCGAAGTAGTGGTTCGGCCCGGTGCCCGACCACGGCGCGGTGCGACCAAAGATCGGCCAGGCGCGATCGATCAGGTCCATGATGGCTTTGAGGTTCCGCACAATGGTCTCGCGCCATCGCGCCAACCGAGTCTTACCGGCATGGTCACCCGCCAGCTGGACGATGCGCACCAGCGGGTAGATATCGAAGTGGTTCGGCCGATCAAATGCCCGGCCAACGTCGACGTGGTCCAACACCAGTCGGTCGCCCGCGTCGACAGCCAGGCGCAGGAGATCGTCTCGGCCGAAGAAGGGGTTGCCTTCGACCGGCGTGAGGGCAAGGTAGGCAGCCGAGGCACCGATAAGTCCCGCCTGCGGTCTGAGAACCCTTCGTCCGTTCTGGCGCACGTACAGGCTCCGGCCGAACCGTCCGCCCGGGCCGACCAACACGCCCCGATGATAGATCTCCACCATGTAGTCGAGTAATTCGCGTTCGAGGTTTTCCGGCATACTGCAGCAATCCTCCGTTCGAAACAACAATGGCGGGCCAGTCTGCCAGCGGTCGGCCAAAGGGTCAAGTCGAGTCACCCAGGCAGGTCCGCGGGATCTTGCCCTGGAGCCGGACCACGCGACGGAAGAGTCGCTGTCGGTGGTACTCCCCCCATGACTGTTTCACATTCCGTGACTATGGGCGGGCAAACCGACGCAGCAACAGTAAGCCCATCGCCAGACTCAGCAGTGCCACCGGCCCGGTCGCACCGCAGCACGTCTGCGCCGGGGGCTCACAACCATCGTACACCCCGTCACCGTTGGAGTCGATCGGGCAGCCATCGGCATACACCGGCGCGCAGTTGGGCGTGTCGGGACAGGACGTTGCGGCACATGACGGAGACTTTGCCTCGTGAGCCGCACTGTCCAGATCGAACTAAGAGTTCGCTTTTTCGGAAAATGCTCGATTTTCCGCTTGCGTTTGCGGGGGAGGCGGGGTAGCCTATTGGAGTCGTATGGGCGGGAAGCAGTTCCGCTAGAAGTAAGACGTAATCAAACGGGGAGCAGAGGGAGACGCTGTCGAGGCGTGCTCTCTTTTCTCGTGTGCGGTTAGTGCGTGGTGTCGCAGAAGGGCCACCATGACGTCTTCTAAAGGAGAAGCGAAATGCGGCCGAAACGAACCTGGCAAGCACTTCTAGTGGCAAGTGTGTCTGTGGTCAGTCTTATGTCCTCGGCAGACGCGGCGGAGTTTTCATATCCTACTTTCAACGGTGTACCAATCGTCACGAATTCCAGCGCAACCATCAGCGGAGGGACCATCCTCAACCTAACACCCCCTCTGGCAACGCAGAGAGGCTCCGCTTGGTATATCGACAAGCTACCGGTTCGCGATGGATTCTCGACAACATTCGAGTATCAGATTATTAGTGGCGGCGGATCTGGAGGCGGCGGCGATGGATTTGCGTTTCTGATTCAGAACGAAAGCCTCGCAGCTTTGGGCGGTATGGGAAGCGGCAGGGGTTATGCTACGTCAGAGGGAGTACCGGGCATTACGAACAGCGTGGCTATCGAGTTCGCTACGACCTCCACCCCGCGCATAAGCGTGCAGACGTGTGGGCTTGCGCCCAATAGTTATTCGCCAGACTACTCACTCGGAAGTACTGGCGCGCCAATCCTATCCAGTGGCAACATTACCAATGTGCGGATTGAGTATGCGTCGGACCCCGGAAGCCTCAGCGTGTTCGTGGGAGACCTCGCCACACCTCTTCTTCAGGTGCCAGTGGATATTGATGAGACCCTGGACCTTGATGAAGGGTGCGCGTGGCTCGGATTTACAGCCGGAACCGGAATGGGTTGGGCGCAGCATGACATACTCAGTTGGTCCTACGCCCCGGGACCCGCCACGCTCTGTCTCTTCGCCCTCGGCGGCCTGGCGGTCATAAGGCGCAAGCGCTAGCGACCGGCAAGACGAAGCACCTCAGAGCCGTCCGCTCAGGGCGGCCCTTTTTCTCGCGCTGTCGCCGGATGTGCAATCGATCCGCTTTCCAGCGTAACTGTCGACTGCTTTGATGTTTCTCACCGGCCGGTTCAGCCCGTTTAGGTCGCGAGGATATAGAAACAGCTCCGGCACCTGATTGGCGCCATACACCTGCTCTTTGTGCCGGACGCTCTGCATGGACTCCGGCACATCCGGCATGCCGGCGTACTTGATGATCAGGCCGTTGTGGCTCGGCAAGGTGAAGTCCGGATGCCAGGAGTGATGGCGGGCGCGATCGTATATGAGCGTCGGCAGTTTGGTGACCTACTGCCGGATCTCTCCCATCCGTGCTACGCAAGCGGTCACAGGAAACAAGGGGCCGGCCTGTAGCGGCACCACCGCATCCTCAGGCCGGCCCTGGTGGGCCAACAACGGTTAGGGAGATGGACCCCCACCCCGTCGTGGCAATCCCACCTTATCGGACGATCGTTATTTGGTCAACCGTTTGTTGGGCTGTAGTGGCAGATTATGTCATTCCAGTGGTAAAAAGAACGGCACGAGGGCGCAGTTCACCCACCCAGCCAGACGTAGACCTGACCCAGCGCCGCGAGTTCGCCCCCTACCGCAACTGCTATGGAGAGCTCATCGGACGTGCCTTCTCCTGCACGTTGTTTCCGAAAGCAGTCTGACAGGATGCGCGTGCTCAGCCCAAATGCGACACGTTGTGATGCACACTCAGCATAACCAACCGGTGCATCGAAGGTTAGACACCTCACGGAGAACGGAAGCCCCACCGGAGGACTGGTTCGCACTGCTGGCGCGACGTGGGTCACATTCACAAGGGCGCCTACTTGTGGAGTTCTCTATCGACTTCATTCAAGTTCAGATAATGGGATACACACATGCCCAGCCCGGCCACCGGGGCATAGACCTGGTGGCGCGGCCGTGGACAGTCATCATGGAGCG
>Ga0315553_10002586_pt1 | contig 14438 bp, 15 predicted proteins | sample SalMarSW160140MG_FD_203099 | JGI IMG/M metagenome (GOLD analysis project Ga0315553, IMG submission 203099) | Salt marsh sediment microbial communities from the Plum Island Ecosystem LTER, Massachusetts, United States - Salt Marsh Sediment SW1601-40 ... | reverse complement strand
CTATACAGATGTTCACAATCTCATCGATGATATTTCTATGATAGACTGCACCAGTTGGATTGTTTGGGGAAATCAATACAATGGCCTTTGTCTTCTCATTAACAAGAGATGCTATGTGTTCTAGGTTGGGCTGAAATCTTTCATCTACAGGAGATTCAAAGACATCGCCCCCTGCTAGTTTTACTGCCATTGCGGCATTGAAATAGAAAGGAGTCGGCATAATCACATTATCACCAGAGCCCACAAGAGTAAGAATAGTTCCCGCAAGACCTGAATTAGCTCCCGCAGTAATGACTAATTCAGTCTGGGGGTTAACCTTGATATTGAAGAATTTTCTCAGATAGATTGCTAATTCTTCACGGAGTTCCAGATGGCCTTGGTCAGAAGTATATCTATGAAGAGAAGGGTGTTTCACGTTATCACTCAGAGATGATAGTGCCCGTAATGGAGGGATGTGACCAGGTAAACCTTGTCCAAGATTCAGAAAATCTGGAGAATTTATGAATCTCTGAGCAGCTTCGGAAATCTTCACGATCGGTGGAGGCATAATATCTTCCGTTCTGAATTTCAATTAGTAACACCTTTAGCAAATAGACAGAGGTTATGTTTGAGTGTATTCAAGCTCCCTAAAAGCATCATGCATTCCAAAATTGATAGGTCGATTGAGAAGTTTTAATAATCCCGTAAAGAGGTCAGATGATGATTGATATGACCCAAGATGAAGGAAGAAGAAAAGTACAGAGAGCAGCACTTCTTTCAATTCTCGCTGCACTTTTTCTCACAGTGATCAAACTCATTGTCGGATTGCTGGACAATTCACTGGGTATTCTCTCAGAAGCAGCACATAGTGGACTAGATATGGCTGCAGCAGGTATTACATTCATTGCAGTCAGAAGAGCATCAAAAGAACCCGACACGGATCATCAATATGGCCATGGTAAAATTGAAAATTTCGCAGCTCTTGCTGAAACAATTATCTTATGGGTTACATCAATCTGGATTATATACGAGGCATTCAGAAGAATCCAACTTCTAGAGTTTCCCCATCCCTCAATAGCGGGTATCGCTATTATGGTGTTGAGCATATTTATTGATTGGGAGCGTAGTAGGATGCTATTCAGAACCGCGGAGGAACATGGAAGTCAAGCCCTCGAAGCGGATGCACTTCATTTCAGCACTGATATGATTAGCTCAGCAGTGGTTCTAGCAGGGGTATGCTTCGTTTGGATTGGGCTTCCTATCGCTGATCCTCTTGCGGCGATTGGTGTTTCAATCATCATCTTTGTAGTATCCTTGAATCTTGGTCGTAGAGCATATGATTATCTAATTGATAAAGCTCCACCAGGGTTACGTGAGGAAATTGACGAACTCTGTCTACAAGTTGTAGGAGTTGAAAAATGTCAAAGAGCAAGAGTGCGAATGTCTGGACCTGATCTCTTTGTTGATCTTGTGGTGTCACTAGGGGAGGATGTTCCATTGTCAGAAGCCCATAACATTGCAGATAGTATTGAGAAAAAGATGGAACATCTAGCACCAAGGGTGGATGTTATTGTTCATATGGAACCAGCAATAAGACAAGATGCGCACAAGCAAGATGAAATCTATCAGTTCATGCAACGACTCTCTATTTCTGATGATGAGATTAGGAGCATTCACAATATCCGAGTTCATGACATGGCGGATGGAGTTTATGTTGCAGCAGATCTTGAATTGAAAGCTGAAATGACCCTTGAAAAAGGACACAGAATATCATCCGAACTCGAATCCAGACTAAAGGAAGAGTTTGATACAATCAAACATATCACCTTTCACTTGGAAACGGAGGAAACGGTTGTTGACACTTCTGCTGAAAAGGAAGGCATTTTCACTGCTGTCAGGAAAATAGTGCAAGAAGAACCACTAGCACATGGATGTCATAATGTCATTGTTAATCGTGATGAACACGGTTTCACAATCTCTATAGATTGTAGTGTTGATGGTCAATTATCTATTGAAGAGAGCCACAATGTTGCTATTGCGATTGAAAAAAGAGTAAAACAAGAAATTCAAGATGTGTCTGCAGTTTTTGTTCATCTGGAACCTCTATGACTCAAACTTAATATTCGTCTTCTGACGTGATAATCTGTGAGATTAGTATTATGACCGATGATTGTCCAGCAAAAATATTGGGAGCACCAGACGCACAGGTTGTCCAAACAAAAGAAGTTAGTATTGCCAATCCATTAATGGTATGCTGTTTTCCATCAGCAGGTGTGGTTGGAACAATAGCTGCAAACACCATTATTGACCAATTCAAGATGGAAGAGATTGCACATGTTCGTTCTAAATATATGCCATCTGCAGCTGTTTTTCTAGATGGTAGACTACGCCACCCTTTCAGAATCTATGCTAGCGTAGAAAAGAAACTTATCGTTGTCACTACAGAACTCCCAATTGCGGAGGAGGGTATGTATGCTGTAAGTTCAGCCCTTCTCGATTGGGCGGCAGAAGTAGGAGTTAAAGAAACGGTAGTTCTAGATGGGATTCCTGTTCAGGGTTTACCCACTGATAGAAAGGTTCTATATGCTGCCGAAGAGGAGAAACTTGCAGATCTGATCAAAGATGAAAAAATGGAGATTCTCTCCAAAGGAATCATAACCGGTATAGCAGGTTCGATACTATCTGAAACTCTCTGTCGTTCAATGGTTGGTTTTGCACTACTTACTCCAGCTATTGCAATTATTCCAGATCCTGAAGGTGCAATTCAATTAATTGAAGCATTGAATCGGTTGTACCATGTCGATGTGGATATTCATGAACTTCAAGAAAGTGCAGAGAATATTCGAAAGAAAATGGAAGACATGGCTCAACAGGTAGATGGAATGAGAAGACAAATGCCAGGAACGCCAAGTCGAGGTTACGAGAGAATGTTTGCATAGGTGGATTGATTCCACCTCATTCCGCTATTTTTGTAAATATAATTAATCAATACAGGAATCGAAGGCTTCTTTCGCTCCATCTGCGTTTCGATCTCCAACTTTACCAGGCCATTTCTGACGGATGACTTCCTGTACAGTTTCTAATTTCACAAGTCCAGTCGCTTTTGAGAAAGCACCGAGCATTGTAGTATTTACAACAGGGAGCCCTGCAACTAAGAGACCGTATCTTAGTGCAATGCCGGTCCCATCATACGTATAGACGTGACCTGCCAAGTCTAGTTCGTCTGGGGCTTTATCGATATTTATGATGATTTTTCCATTCTCCTTAAGACCCTCAGTGACATCGATTAAATCAATTATACTGGAGTCAAGAACTGCTACTATATCTGGTTCATAGATTTGGCTACGAACATTGATTTCTCTATCTGATATCCTTGTAAACGCTTTCACTGGTGCACCTCGTCGTTCTGCACCAAAGTATGGAAAGGCTTGTACTCCTTTGTAACCATCAATATACGCAGCTTTAGCTAATAGTTCTGCACTCGTCACACCACCCTGTCCACCACGCCCATGCCAGCGAATCTCAATCATCTTCATAATGAAGGCTCCTAAAATGACCTACGGTTGAATTGAAAGTCGTAGAGCCACAACAAAACCTTTTCGTTACGACTATATGCAAACTTGAGCAAGGCTTGATTGGTTCAAATGAGAGTTCTCTTTGTGTGCACTGGAAACACTGGTAGAAGTGCTATGGCAGAAAACATCATGAAAGCGGAGGTGGCAAGAAGCAAGGATTCGAATATTCAAGGAATTCAGGTGAGTTCAGCGGGACTCCACGCGCACGAAGGAGAGAAAGCAGAGAATCTAGCAGTAGAAGTCATGGGTGAACGGGGAATCGTACTAGACGATCATACTGCGACTCAAGTGACACAGGAATTACTGGAGTCGTTTGACCTTATTCTCACGATGGAATCCAAACATCGAGACAAGTTGATACAGGAATATAATGCATCAGAGGAAAAAACACACCTTTTGACAGAGTTTGCAGGAGAACAAGGAAATGTGGAGGATTGCTGGGGACATTCAAAAGAGAGCTATGAATCCTGTGTAAATCGACTTATTCATCTAATAGAGAACCTGATAAGAAGAATCCAAACTGAGAACAAAAAGGAGTAGCAACTCATCTTAGATTGTTGTTACATTATGTAGACAGTTGAATAACACATTCCTCATAATGAGAACCATATTGAAACAAGAGCGATAGTAGGAGTTAACTTACCTTGGATAATGAAGAATTCATCAAAGCTAACAAGGAGATGTGGGAAAATAGAACAGAGGTTCATATGAAATCGGAATTCTATGATGTTGAGGGTTTTTTAAACGGGAGAGAAACGCTAGACCCACTTGATATAGAAGAAGTGGGAAATGTCAAGGGTAAAACACTGCTGCATCTTATGTGCCATTTCGGTCTGGATACATTATCATGGGCAAGACATGGTGCGGTGGTCACTGGAGTTGATATCTCAGAAACTGCAATAGATGCTGCACGCAAACTTGCAAAACAAACCAGTCTTAGTGGAAAATTTGTACAATCAAACGTGTATGATCTTCCTAAGAATCTGAAAGGAAAATTCGATATCGTCTTCATGAGTGAAGGTGTCTTGGTGTGGCTTCCTGATATGGACGGTCTCTTCTGGATAATCTCGCAATTCTTGAAACCAGGGGGGGTTCTATACCTCAGAGATTTTCATCCGTTCTTCTATGTCTTTGATGATGAATCAGAAGAAAAAACTCCAAAGGTAAGATATCCATACTTTCAGGGTAAGAAACCCATGAAGTTTGAATTCGATTCATCTTATGCATCAGGTGATAAAAAAATTAAACCGATGCCGCAATATGAATGGAATCATCCGGTCTCAAGAATAATCAATGCAACCGTGAAATCGGGCTTAAGAATTCAGTTCTTCAATGAATTTCCTTTTATCAAGTTCCGTTATCTGACAATGCTAAAAGAGACGGATAATGGAAGATGGATTCTCCCAGGCAGAGAGAATCTCTTGCCAATGATGTTCTCCCTCAAAGCAGTAAAAGAATAGGTTCATACTTTAGCTGAGATCATTTATGAGAGCATTAAGTACGCCTTCTGCTGAATTAGCAGCTTGTTGAAGACCCACACCAGCTCCAGCTGTATCAGTTCCAACAATGTAGAGACCCTTTATTGGAGTACGTGGTCCGGGACGATCTAAATCAGTCTGACCAGGAATTAAAGCGGCACGAGTTGCATAGGATGTCTGTACATGTTTCATCTCAATATGTTTAAGCACTTCAGGGTAGTATTTTTCAAACCCATTACTCAGCATCACATCAACCTGTTCATCAACACTCATTGACTCATCTCGCATTGTAGCTACTGCAACAAGTTCTTTTCCTTCAGGAGCTGCAGATGGGTCAAAACTTGAAACCGAGATTATCCACCGATTTGGATTCGGACGAACTAATACCCGAGATTGTCGGTCTCCAATGACAATCTCATCTAGACAGAGCCAAACAGTCAATCCTTTGGTCACTATCATGTGATCCCATTCTTTGAAGAATGATGTGACCTCCGGATTCTCAGACTTTATGATGGCAGGCATCGACCATAAGGGAATATTACTCACAAATGTGGTGTGTTCAATCTTCACACCATTTACAGTAAGACCTGTGACTTTACCCTCTTCTTCAGTTATCACCTCTACATTTGCATTCAGCACATAATCGCCATTGATGGCTTCAATAACGCTTTCAACGAGCCCCTTCATTCCACCTATAACGTAACCCTCGTCATACTCAGACCCACCCAAGATTAGACGTTTCGCGGAGCCAAGTTTTGTGGACTCTTTATCGGTATCTTTTAGAGTGCGGAGTGATTCATAAGCGGAGGCTTGGTCTATGGGCACACCAGCTGCCATGAAGATTGCACTCTGCATCACATCTAGCATTACCTGATTTGTTGCTCCTTTTGATTCCATGAATTCCTGAAATGAGATATCCTTGTACTGTTCCATCTCTTCAAGTTTCATGGTCTTTATTTTTGCGCCAATTCGAGCGAGACCTAATCGACCTTTGAGCCCTGTGAGAGGCCAACGAAGCGTTTCGCCCACAGTAGAAGGTATAGTTCCAACCCTATCATGAACACGAAAATACCACCCTTCATGGAGGATGAACTCAGGAGGGGGATCTAGGTGGGTTCTCATGAATCTCGCAAATGCACCATGTTTTACTCTTGTTATGACATGGATACCATTATCCACTCTGAAACCATCAACATTGTATCCAAACCATACTCCTCCAAGACGCCTGGTTTTTTCGAGTATTAAGACTCTTTTTCCCTGTCCTGTGAGTGCTAGCGCTGTGAGTAATCCTCCAGCTCCGGCACCTGCAATAATCACATCATAGTTGGATGGAGTAATTTTCTCGAGCGGAATTTCCTGCATTGTACCTCTGAATAATTGAGAGCGGGAAATTCTACTTAAGGATGTTCAAACATACAAAACAGAGTGAATGAAGCATGGTCCCATTCTTTGAGAGAACCAGTAATCGAAGGCGAATTATCATAATCATTGTGATTATTTTAATCATAGCGATGCTTATGGGAGGCCCTCTTTTCCTTATGGGACCATATCCAGGAGGGTTCCCTTGATACTTCAAAGCGGACTGAATGGTCGATCTTCATTGGCAGAGGTATAAGCCGCATCGACTATTTTGTGTGCGTTTACTGCGTCCATAAAACTTGGAGATAACGACTCACCTTTCATGATTGAGTTTAGAAAGTCGTAACTCATTGCAGCGTATCTTTCGCCGCCATTAGAGGTTAATGCCTCGTAGGCTTTTCGATTCAGATTGTGTGCGTGGAGTCCAAGTTTCTCTAGAAGTGCAATATTGGCAGTTTCGCCATCGACGCTAACAGGACTTTCACCCTGTAGATGATAGATAAGATACCGATTGGATGACTCTAATTTTATTCCAATATACCCTTTCTCAAAGAAAAACTCGATTCTACGCTCACTCGGACGTTCCACCCAATGCCAGATAGAATCAAGGGTACTCACTGCACCGCCTCTATGAGTCATGATGAGAGATGCGTGGTCTTCTACTTCATTCCCAGAAAAGTTACTAATTTTAGCATAAACATCCTCGATATCTCCAAAGAACCAACGGAGAAGATCGATATCATGAATACTATGTTCAATAAGAGTACCACCACCCGCTATAGACAGCTCACTTCGCCATTTGCTATTGTAGATATAATCAATAGGAAAATGCTGGTCATCACGAATATGGGCTAGCATGGGACGTCCAAAGTCATTTTCCTCAATCAATTTTTTCGCGTGTAGAAGAAATTGGTCGTAACGAAGCACCAGACCAACACTTGTATTCACTTCTGCGCTCTGAGTCACTGCCACAAGTTCTCTAGCTTGTGGACAACTGTGTGCCAATGGTTTTTCACACATTATTGGTTTTCCGACTTCAGCTGCGGCTTTTACCATATCGGAATGAAGGTTCGTAGGAGTGCAGATGTAAACTACATCCACATTCTCATCATTAATGAGATCAAGAAAATCCGTATAAATGGCATTAGGATTATACTCTTCTGCTACAGAATTCAGGGATTCGGGATTTACATCACAAAGAGCTGCTATCTCGATATCAAGGAGTCCAGCCGCTCTTAATGCAAGAAAACTAGTTAAATGGACTCTCCCGATGTTCCCGGTCCCAATCAAACCGATTCTTATTTTTGGGCTCACTGGGTATACACTACCAAGTCACTGTTGCTTTGTACATATTTGAGTTTTATTGAGGGGAAATAGTGAAGGAAATCTGTACTATAGCAACTAATATTTGAATGTTAACAATTCACTAGTGTATAATCATAATCTCCTCTGAGGAAATTGTACTTGACAAATCTAAAAGAAAAACTGGAAAAAGCTAGGAATATAGAGGATAAAAAGGAAAGAAATGAAATCCTAAATCAGTTGATGAAAGAAGCAGAAGGTTATGCTGAAGAGGGTAATTATCAAGAAGCATATGTACTCTACAAAGAGATAGGTGACGTGTATCGTGAATTATACATGGCCGATGAATGTTTTATTGCAACTGAGCAAGCAACACTGATGCTAGTTAGAATGCCTGGAACACCAGAGATTCACAAAGAAATTATGAGTATTAATCTCACAGCAGCCAAAGTAGCCGAAGAAGCTACGGAATATAAGAAAGCCGCAGATTTCTATTTCAGAGCCGCAGACTTTGTTTCAAGTGAAAATGAAAGGAGTAATATCACAATTCTAGCCGCAGATGCGTTAGAGAATCTGGCTGACGCTCAAGAATTAGATCAAGATTATCCTGCAGTAGTCAGTCTATTGAAAAAAGTAGGAAGACTCTATTATACAGCAGGAGATGACGAACTTGGTAAACGTATCTATGATAGAGCATCTAAAGTTGCCTTGAAATGGGCAGAACTTGAAAAAGAGAACAATAACCTGCTTGAATCAGGAAATGCTCTTGCAGAAGCAGCACAGATATACCAGATGGTGGGAGATAGTCCAGAAGGAACGCGTATCATGATGGAAGCTGGAGAGAGATACGAGGCAGCTGGACTGTTTGAGAAGGCGGGAAATATCTACGATGCCGCACATGAAGCGTTTAAACTTCAACGACTCACTTCTTCAACTCGTCAAGCTATGAGTAAAGCCGCAGAAGCATATCTGAAGATGGAAGGAAGCGCAGAAATCGTTGCACCACTCTTGGTCAAATCTGGAGAGATGTTTACTGAAATTGGTCGACCGATGAAGGCGAAATGGGCATTCAAAAAAGGAAGTGGACTCTTTGCGGAGCTGAAAAATAAAGCCTCTGAAGAGAGAGATGTAGAAAGTGAGAAGAAGTATCTGAGATACCAAGCCATGTGTCTAAGGAAATGGGGAGACACAGAAAAAGCCGATACACTGATTGATTCTGTTATCAACTATTACATTGAAAGAGCTGAAGAGGAAGCAGGTCAAGATGATAAAGAGGCGCAGGCAGTTTCTCTAGAGGAAGCAGCTGAAGTGTTGAACGAAGTGGAGCGCATAAAAGAAGCAAAAAATCTTCTTGAGAGAGCTGTGGAACTCTATGTAGAGCTTGCTAAAGAGAGTACAGAAGCCGAACAATTTGAGGATGCATCAAAATTCTATAGTAAAGCTGCTGAGGGAAGAATGCTTCTTGGTGAAGAGGACATGTATATCGAGTATCACCGGATTTCGAGTGAAATGGCAATAAAAGCTGCTAAATTCTACATTAATCTTGGTGTTAAAGAACTTGCAACCATCTGGACTAGAACTGCAGGTCTAGAGGTATTAATAACCAAACAAGACGAGCTTGTTGATTTAGGAATCGCGTTATTGCGAAAGTCAGCTAAAGGATTCGAAGATATCAAGGAATTGAAGGATGCCTTCGAGGATTATTATATGGTATTTGTTACACTCTTTGAACGTAATCCAAATGACAAAGAAACAATCAAGAACCTTCTCGAGAAACTAGACACACTATCGAAGACATTGCAAGATGATAGTATTGCTGGCGTCTTATCTGTATTGAAGTCTATGGAGCGCGGAAATTTCACAGCTGCACTACTTACGCTCCAAGAACGCGAAGAAGACCTACTGGATAAGTGGGATCTCTTACACCGGTTAATCTCTAATAGAGTTCCAAGAAGTGGAATCAAAGTATCGAAGAGATATGGAATTAGATAAAACTAGGAGGCGTAAAACTATGGGCACCTATCATAAGCAGATACATTTTCAGACAAAGGGTAATTGTGAAATGATTGATGTCACACAAGAAGTAAATAGAATTGTTTCAGAATGTGGTTTCTCTAATGGTATCTGTACAGTATTTTGTGTAGGTTCAACAGGAGGAATAATCACAATTGAATACGAGGGCGGACTTCTGAAAGACTTTCCAGATGCGATGGAACGAATAGCTCCAGAAGGAGCTGTCTATGAACATCATCTTCGCTGGCACGATGGAAATGGACATTCACATATTAGAGCCTCAATTATTGGTCCTAGTATAACAGTTCCAATTGTCAATAATCAGCTGACTCTGGGGACATGGCAACAGATCACATTTGTTGATTTTGATGTCAGACAAAGAGATAGGAAACTTGAGGTCATGATAATCGGAGAATGAAACTAACTCAAATCAAAAGGTGCATCAAAATCCCATGCTAGTTTCCTCATACTTGCAGGTACTGGAGCTGTCTCGCGTATTTTCAATGCCAAATAATGAATTCGCAATGCCCTGCGTAGTCTATGAAGCTGGATTGGTGAACGCCAACCAGGAGTGCTTGTATGATAAGATAGGGTGCTCATCAAGTCGCGTACTGTATCAAGCTCTTTTCGAACCTGTGCCTTGATGTCATCTAGGTCTCGATTGATTGGTAACATTGGTTTCTCTGTCACTTTTGGCACCCGTTATCATTGAGAATTGCACACAACAGAACATAACGAGTAGTATAACCAAGGTATTACTTCGATTCACTCAAATTCCACCTTCTGGTGGCTCTACGTTGCATAATTGTACCACATGTGGGACATTCCATATTTAGAACTGGCTGATTTTCTCTATGCTTACATGCAGGACATACGTATATCCAGACGCGTTGCTCACGCATCTTCCCAGAGAGATCAAGGATTGATATACCAAGATGAAGTGCAGTATTTAGAACTGCAAAATCGGAGGACACCAGAATTGGATTGACACCGAGGTTAAATTCTGCTAATGCAAGTGCTACTATACCAACATCTGTAATAGATAGACTAACACTATCACCACTCTCTTTAGTTGATTTCTTCACTTGTGAGATATCTTTGGTATCAGGTTCTCTGACTTGTAGTAGATCTGCAGAGATCAATGATTCAGCTCGTGATTTACTTGGACGGTTCATGAGCTCACTTAGAACATGCGATGTTGTAAGAAATACAACCTCATGTTGTTGTTGCGTCCATGTACTTAGCAAGGCTGAAGTATCTAATACATAGACTGTTGTCATCTAGTTCACCGATTCGCGAGGCTCCAGTCTGGTTCTTAGACGATCATAGTAATTGTCATAGATGCGGATGAATCTACTCACACCTTCGGATTTTTTCATCCAAATGGTATTTCCTGCATCAACCCCATGTCTAACTTGACCATCTATCACTGCGAGAGCATTTGCTTCAGGTTTGACCAATTCCAATTCTATTAGGGAGTCATCAGGAATAACCATTGATTTCAATTCAAACCGCGGCGGACACACGGGAACAAAAATCAATCCATGCACTCTGGGGGTAAGAACAGATCCACCTGCTGCGAGTGCATATGCAGTTGATCCCCCTGGAGTTGCAATCATCGCACCATCTGCTCTACCATAATCAACTTCTATGCCATTGATGAATACTCTGAAAGTCAGAAGTCGTCCAGGTACCATTGACACAACGTATACCTCATTTAATGCATCCTCAAAACGGCGGTCTTCTACTCCAGATGCAAGATTCAAATTGCTCTCAATAATGCATTCGTTTTTCAACACTTTTTCCAATGCACCTACAGCATCCTCCGTGTTGGCTTCCGTCATAAAACCAACTGTACCCTTATTGATACAAAATAGAGGCGTTTCTCGAGTTTTTAGACGCGATAATGTATAGAGAATGGTACCATCGCCACCGACGGTTACAACAAAATCAACATCCATATCACATATCCGATGTAGAGTAGCTTTGTCGTGTACACATTCGCATGAACCATGGTCGACAAATACCTCAATATCATTCTTTTGTAGGTATTCGACCACATCAATGGCGACCTGAGCGATATCAGGGCGACCTGGTTTACAAACGAGACCAACAGCTCGTTTTGAACTCAGGATTTGAGGGCTCTCCTCAATCAAAGTTGACACCAAGAATCACGACATCATGTTTTCCTTTTTGATGTTGCTGTTATAACCCCCCGCAAAGTATTTGAATAGAATATGAACACATTCTCACCAAGGTCTGCATAAAAGGATTGGTGAATTGAATTGAGCATCAAGAAATCAATTGTCAAAAGCCTGAAACCAGGTAGTTATTTCATGATTGAAGATGAACCCTGCCAAGTAATCAGTATAGAGAAATCAAAACCTGGTAAACATGGAGCTGCTAAGGCGAATATAACTGCTAAGGGACTTTTTGACAATAGAAAGAGAAACGTGATTATGCCAGCGGACCGTATGGTTGATGTTCCTGTCATTGACAAGCGTAGTGCAACTATCATCGCTGATATGGGTGAAACTTTGAGTCTTATGGATACTGAAACTTACGCAACTTTCGACATCCCAAAACCTACAGATGAGGAAATCGCACCCAAAATTGAACTTAATGTGGAAGTTGAGTATTGGTCTGTTATGGATATTCATTTCATTCGACGAGTCAAGTCATAAGATTCCATCATATCTAGACACTCAATCTTTATCATTCACTTCAAGTTACAAAGGTACTGTTAATACAGTAGAAAATAGGTGGGATTTTTGGAGAGCGGAAACGACATCGACCAAAAACTGATTGAAATACTCAAGGAGAACTCTCGAACTTCACTCAGAGAGATGGCCAAAATCGTTCCTCTTAGTCCCAGCTCAATCAGGAACAGACTTGCACGTCTCGTAGATAAAGGAATAATAGAGAGATTCACAATTGACGTAGATTATCGAAAACTTGGGTATGAGATACAGGTCATCATTCTATTAACTACAAAACCGGGAACATCGGATCAAATCTATAGAGCTCTTGAGAGGTATGAGGAAATTTCCAAAATCTTCTGGACTACAGGGCCATCGAATTTTCTTTGTCTAGCACAACTAAAGGATATGAATGACCTATCAAAATTCATGACAGGTAAAATCGACAAGCTTGAAGGTATTGAGAGAGTAGAAACCCTATTCCTTATGCCAAGACCTAAACCGTAAGAGTGCAGAATATGACCAATTGAGTGATGAAGATATACACGGATTAAGCAACCATCAGCATAACGAGATTCAGAAATCTTTATACTGGGTATAATGGGTTTGTTGAACTATGACGAAGATTGAATGGGATGATAGCCTTTCTGTTGGGATTAATTTGATTGATGAACAGCACAAAATGCTCATTGACCGAATTAGTGACCTATCTAAGGCAGTAGATGCACAGCAGGGAATACAAGAGATTTTGAAAACAATTGACTTCATGCTCGAGTATACAAATTTCCATTTCTCGACAGAGGAAAAACACATGTCTAGATTAAAATATCCTGCAATGAATGACCATCTTCAACAACACGATGAATTCAAAAATATGGTAAATACCATGATTGAAGATTGGAAAGAAGATGGCGCTACAAAGACACTCAGCAACTCAATCAACACATACTTGATTAATTGGCTTTACAATCACATCAAAAAGACAGATGTGGAATTTGGTCAGTTTCTTAAAAAACAGGGATACATCAATATCGAGTGATTTCTCCTTCTTTAATCAAGATGCCCCTGCTTTTCCCCCAATTAACAAAGGAGTAGAGATTGCAAACACAGCATAAATTGTATGGATTTTATGTTCAAAAAAAGAATGATGAGAAACGTTGTCAACGCTCCCATCATTTGAAACTCCTCCTTAGACCATTTCCCGCGTACTACAAATCTTAGTACTGTCAATAACAGTCTAAGGTGTAATTTGAGCATTTCAAATGATTTAAGCTCCTGTTACGGGAGTGTGTATGAAAATGAAGCAATCCTAAAAATTGGATGGCAGTTTATTTCCACGTTTATTTACAAAATGGTTTCACTACTGATAATAGTAGTAGGAGAGATGAAATTCAGACACCATTGCTCTGATAGAGAAAGTAAAAAAAGTTAGATGTGTCTAAATTTTTGATGTTTAGAGTGAAGCAAATCATGAGGTGAACAAATTGGATATGAATCTCATCTTTCGAATCATACTACTCAGCTTATGGATTAGTATAGCTGTTGTTAGAGGATACTATGGCAGAAAAACTAAGACACATGACAGTCTGGATGGCATGAAAGAAAAACTGAAGACAGCTGAATCTGAAATGGGGAGAGGCGGGATAGCTCTAGCAGCAGTTTTTGCAGTGATAGGAGTACTAGGAATTATCTTGTATTTCCTGGCACCTCCGTGGTGGACATGGACTCACATTCCACTTGATGAATGGGTTCAGTGGTCAGGAGCAATTTTGGCATCAATATCAATTCTCTACTTAATCTGGGTTCACCGACATCTTGATTCTCAATGGTCAATCGCTCTAGAGATATACGAAGATCATAAGTTAATCACAACAGGTCCATATAGGAGAGTCCGACACCCGATGTATCTTGGTATGTTTGTCTATACAATAGGATTGTGTCTTATCTCCCTTGATGTGTTAGTTATTCTGTTTTTTATGTATACAATATTGGTAAACTATAGAAGAATACCTGGTGAAGAGCAGATGATGATT
>Ga0315553_10002584_pt1 | contig 14439 bp, 7 predicted proteins | sample SalMarSW160140MG_FD_203099 | JGI IMG/M metagenome (GOLD analysis project Ga0315553, IMG submission 203099) | Salt marsh sediment microbial communities from the Plum Island Ecosystem LTER, Massachusetts, United States - Salt Marsh Sediment SW1601-40 ... | reverse complement strand
TAAGAAAACCCATTAACCAGCATCAGCGGGGCTTTCCTCGTGTTACCGCCCCGCTTCGCGGGGCAAGCCAAAGCCACGGCCTATGGCCGTGGTCATTTACTTTTTTGATCAAGGGTCAATAGCGCGCCCACGAGAGTGCCGAATGCGTCTGTCTCTTCGCATGCAAATTCTGTTGCCGTTGGTAACGGTTTCCGTGCTAGCCGTCGTTTCGCTGAGCGTCTGGCAGGCGCTGGCGGCTTCGCGTCGCGCGGAACAACGCATCGAAAAACGGTTGCGTGACGTTGCGGGGACACTAAGCCATTCGAACTTCCCGCTTACGCTATCGGTCCTTCAGCACATGCGAACGTTGTGTGGCGCGGAACTGGTGCTGGTCGATGGCGGCGAGGTCACACGGACCGACGGGCTGGCGCCTGCCGTAGAACGCATGGTCGGTGGTGGCAGCCGCACTGATTGGCAGCACGTCGCGCTCGATGAACGCGTGACCGTCGGCAACAACGACTATTTTCACGCGGCCATCGACGTCGAGGGGCGCAATCGAAGCTCTGGCGGGGCCGTACTGCACTTCTACTATCCCGAGACCGAGTATCGACGAGACATGCGCGAGGCGGTGTTGCCTCCGCTGCTATTCGGTGCATTGGCCGTGCTGGCGCTCTGCGTCTGCGGCTGGTGGGTGGCCCGTCACGTCAGCCGCGTAGTATCGGACCTCGGCCGACAGGTGAAGCGGATCGCGGGAGGCGAGTTTGCCCCGCTCCCGGTGCCCCAGCGAGACGACGAATTGCGTGATTTGGCTCTCGACGTGAACGACATGGCCGGCCGCCTGCAGGATTACGAATCGCAGATCCGACAGGCCGAACAGATGCGCACCTTGGGGCAACTTGGTGCAGGATTGGCCCATGAAATGCGCAACGCGGCAACCGGGGCGCGGATGGCCATCGGCATCCACGTCGAAGAGTGTCCACTCGCCGAGGCCGAGAGCCTGCGGGTGGCCAGCACCCAGTTGCGGCTGATGGAATCGCAGTTGCAGCGATTGCTGCGGCTCGGGCGAGAGGACCGCCAGTCGGCCAGACAGCGCGTCGACATGGTACGTCTGCTGGGTGAACTGGAGTTTCTCTTGCGATCGCACGCGCGACATCTCGGCGTGGAGCTAATTAGCGATCTTCCCGGCGAGGCGATATTCGTCATGGGTGACGAGGAAGGTCTGGCCCAGGTGTTTCTCAATCTGTTACGCAACGCGATCGACGCGTCCGCTGCCGGTGACAAAAGTGACAGTGGTCGACGCCTGGTGCGGCTGGCGGTCGAAGTGTGGAACGCGACCGTTGACGATGCGGCCGTGCACGGCTCGGACCTACGTGACGTTGATCTGCAGACTACCGATAGACTTATTGTTACCATTACCGACTCGGGCCCCGGGCCGAGCGACACGGTGCGTGATGAACTCTTCACGCCTTTCGTATCGGATAAGGCGGACGGCGTGGGGCTGGGACTGGCGGTCGTCCGCCAGGTCGTCGCCGAGCACGACGGCAGCGTCGACTGGAATCGCACGGACGGACTAACCCATTTTGTTGTGCAGTTGCCCATAGTTCGAGAGGAGACTCCCCTTGTCGCTCATTCTCATCGTTGATGACGAGCCTTCGATCTGTTGGGGATTGACGCGAGTGGCCGAGGAACTTGGCCACGACGTGGAAACCTGTGCTTCGGCCGAGGACGGACTGCGCGCGTTGCAACGCCAGCGGCCGGACGTCATTGTGCTGGACGTGCGTCTGCCCGGCATGACTGGTCTGGAGGCCATGGACGATTTTGCCCGTGCCTCGGACGGTGCTCCGATCGTCGTCGTCACGGCGTATGGCGACCTGCCGACGGCCGTCGATGCGGTGAGAAAAAACGCGTTTGAATACATCGTCAAGCCGTTTGACGTGGAAATAATGCGGCGGGCCATTCGTCGGGCCGTCGATCATCGCAACCGCGACAAGAAATCGTCTGAACAAGTTTCCGAGGTTGCAGAAGTGGGTGGCATGGTGGGCCAGTCGCTAGTCATGCGTAGTGCATTTCGCAACATTGCGCTGGCCGCCGCCTCCGACGCTTCGGTACTATTGACCGGAGAGAGTGGGGTTGGCAAGGAACTGGCCGCTCGGGCCATCCACCGTTTCAGTCGCCGTTGCGAAGGCCCGTTCGTGGCCGTTAACGTGGCGTCCCTCAGCGCGTCGTTGGCCGAGAGCGAATTATTTGGTCACGTACGCGGTGCGTTTACCGGAGCCGATCAATCCCGCACGGGTTTATTGCTGCAGGCCGATGGCGGCACCCTGTTTTTGGATGAAGTGGCCGATATTCCAATGCCCCTTCAGGTAAAGCTGCTGCGCGCGCTGGAGCACCGCGAGGTGTTGCCGGTTGGCGCCAGCGAGCCGCGCCCTTCCGACTTTCGCATCGTGACAGCCACGCACATTAATCTCTTGGAGCACGTTGCCAACGATCGTTTCCGCCACGATCTGTTTTTTCGACTATCAGGATTCGAAATCGCTTTGCCTGCATTGCGCGAGCGGCCAGAGGACATCGAACCGTTGGCCGAACACTTCTTGGACGAGTTGGGGCAACGATCTGGCACCGACCTGTATTTCACCCAGGCAGCCAAGAACGAACTGCGAAGTCGTCCCTGGTACGGAAACGTGCGAGAACTTCGCAACGCGGTCGAGCACGCAGTCGTCGTGGCTCGACAAGGCGCGATCGATGTCCATCATTTGCCGGACGCAGCGCCGCCGAGGTTGGACGTCGCCGGGGAGGCGGAGCTGGGTAGCGACGCGGCGCTGGCCTGTGCGGCAAGTGAGTGGGCGAAGCGCCGCCTGGCCGCTCAGAGCGATTGTGATCGCTTGGAGGACCAGTTGTTCGAGATCGTCGAGCCGCCACTGCTGCGGGCGTCAATTGAAAAGCACCGTGGGCAGTGTCTGCCGGCAGCCCGTGCCTTGGGCATGCACCGCACGACGCTGCGTAAGAAACTGGATCAGTACGGAATCGAATAGTTCCGAGTTCCGAGTTCCGGGTTCCGGATCCGCGTCTTGCGTTGCGAGTTGTCAGGCCGGTTCGACCTTGGGCAGGTTGGCTTCGTCGAGAAAGCCTTGCAGCGAGCGGCTGCGGTACGGCTGCTGGAGTTTGCGTACGGCTTTCGATTCGATTTGCCGCACGCGTTCTCGCGTTACCGAGAAAATCTTGCCGACTTCTTCGAGGGTATAGCTGTAGCCGTCGGTCAGACCAAACCGTAATCGCAGGATTTCTTTTTCGCGATAGGTCAACTGGTCGAGGGCCGATTCGAGCCGCGCCTTGAGCATCTCCTGGTTCGTGTCGTAGAGCGGATCGTCGTCGCGATGATCTTCGAGAAATTCGCCGAAGAAGTTGTCGTCGTAGTCGCCGACCGGCTGATCGAGCGAGAGAGGATGGCGGATCATTTTCATCACGCATCGCGCATCGTCGAGCGAAAGGCCCGCGGCCTCGGCAGTCTCTTCGGGATTCGGCTCACGACCATATCGCTGGACGAATTCCTGCGTTACCGTGCGAATTCGACTCATTGTGTCGATCATGTGAACGGGCAACCGAATCGTGCGGCTCTGATCGGCGATGGCCCGCGTGATCGCCTGACGAATCCACCAGGTGGCGTAGGTTGAGAATTTGTAGCCTCGGCGATATTCAAACTTGTCGACCGCTCGCATCAAACCGGTGTTTCCTTCCTGAATCAGGTCGAGAAAACTGAGGCCTCGGTTGCGGTACCGCTTGGCGATGGAAACCACCAGGCGCAGATTGGCGGCGGACAACTCGCGTTTGGCAGCATCGTAGCGGAGCCGATAGGCGGCGGTTTGCGAAGCCAGACGACGTAGCGTGGCGGGACTCTCCAGAGTAATACGCATCAGGTAATGAAGTTCGCCCACCACCTCGGTAGTCTTCGTGGCCGCCTCATTCGGCCCTTCGTCCACAAGCAGTTGTTTGATGAGCTGCATGCGTTCGCAGATGCTCTGGAGCTGCTCCAGCAAGGGTTGCAGCCGCTGCGTGCGGAGATTCATTTCCTCGACCAAACGCACGGCTTTGTTGCGACGTCGAATGATGCGCCGCCACGCCGCTTGCCGTTTCTCCAGGTCGAGCGAGCGTCGAACGACCTGGCGGAAGTCGTGACGGTTCCGATCGAGGAGGTGCTTGAGCGTGGCAAGGTTGGGACCCAGCCGTTTAATTGCCCGTTTCTTCTCGGCGGTATTCGTCACGGAGATTTCGATCGTGCGATCCAGCCGCAGACGCCCGTCGCGTACTTTTTCTAATAGAACAACCGCCCCTTGTAGCACGAAATCATTGCACAGCATCGAATGCCGATAGCGAACGCGGGTCAGTTCAATCTTTCGAGCTGCCGCTACCTCGTCGCGGCGGGAGAGCATGGGGATTTCTCCCATCTGCATGAGATACATGCGGATGGGATCGTCGATGCTCGAAGGAGAGCTGCCGCGGGTGGATCTTTCGGTGGATTCCGAATCGCCGGTGTCGTCCTCCGAGTCATCCTCTTTGTCGCTTGTCGATTCAGTGTCCCACGAGTTGACGGATGGGTCGTCGGTGACCGGGCCGCCAAGTGCGTAGTCCTCGTGCGAGGCAGAGGAACGGTGGGATGCCTGAACCGAGCGACGTCGCGGCTTGGACGATTTGTCCTTCTTGTCGCGATGAAAAGAGTTGTTGCGTCGGCTAATCTTGCGTGAGGATCGAGACACAGGCGATTCCTTGTATCGGACGTGCACAGCCGTCCTGAGGGACCCGACGGCATTTCACGCTGAGGTTGACGAGAGGACGAACGCCAACGAACGCAGATAGAATGCCGATACGCCAAGGGTTTCGCCGGAGTTTTTTAAGTTGTTGCCATATAGGTATTTGCCTCTTCGGTGCTTTTTTCCCGGGTAACCGCCGGCCGGCCACGATGTTGATCCCGGGCATCAGCGTGCCGCTGGACGTGGCAAATCGGCAACGTTGAGAGAAGGACTGACCGAATGGCCAGAAGGTAGAGAAATCGCTGGGTCGATCGGCCGCGAATGGTTCAGGACGGATCTTTCCAGTCGATGAGGTTCCACATCAGGCCCTCATCTCCCGAGGCGGGAGCATAGATCGACTGTCCATCGGTGATCCAGTGGTAGACCACAGCGCTCTCCGGCTCGGAAAACGCGATTTTCGGTTCCATGGAATATCCCAAACTCTCCAAATACGTGGGGAAATAAGGGATAGGATCGGCCGAACTCAAGTTGTCCTGAAAATCGTCGTACAGACCGTTCCAGGCATTTTTGGTGAGGTCCCAGGCGCCGCGCCTCTCGATTCGCATCTCGCGAAAGACGAGCCGTCCGACGAGAGTAAACGACATGTCCTCCTCACTCGCGGTGATGCTCGGCACCTCGAATAGATCCCAAACCGCGACCAGCCCGTTGAGAGTTGCCTGGCACTCGTCGAGCGCGCGCAGGTCGTCACCGGCGATCACGATCGGCAGATTCACCGTCTCGCTGGTATCTTGCAGGGCAGGCAAAGCGGCCGCTTGTATGCTGATGTTCTGGCCGTCCAAATTGACCCTCAGGCCAGCCACGATCGTGCCTGTGATGGAAACTTCGTCTTCGATGTCGACGTCGCCGCTGTTGTAGAACAATCCAGCCGGGTTCGTATCAGGATCGGGGCCGAGCGACTGTCCTGAGAGCAGACTGGGAAGTGAGGCGACGTTGTACAGCTTTCCGCCGGGATATAAGCGATACGTGTTGATCGAGCCTGGATAATTCCAGCCGGACAAAGTCGACGAGGACCCGTTGGAGACAGGGATCTGCATCACCGATTGTAAGAGGGAAAGCACCGTGCTAGGTATGTATCCCGACGGAAGAGTCAACGGGCCGGTCAACACCCGCCGGTCCTCTCCACCGTTGTCGTACATAGTGACGAGGTCGCCAAGATACTGGTCGCGTACGGGGTCCAGCCAGTTGTAATCAGGACTGACCTCTAATGCACCCCGCAGGCGGACGGGTCCCGAGATACGAGCCGGCGTGTGGATGTAACTATCTACATTGTCATATTGATACATCGTGTAAGCGTTGATTTCATCCCATGCCGACGGTTGTGTTCCCAAAGCACGCGGCACAAACCGAACAACCGCTCGCACAGTATGCTCAGCCGGAGCGGTCGATTCTCCCGGAGTGGCCGCTATGCCAGTCGACTGGATCGTGACGCGGTAGGGCCAATCCTCGTAGTCCGGGTGTGTTGGATCCGGGGAACCGGGATTGTTTGGGTCTTCCAGGCTTGGGTCGCCGGTAGTATAGGTCACCTCGTAACTGGTATCCGGCCCCAGATTGCCGTTGAGCGAGCTGCCGACGCCTGCCCAATCGCTTTTGTGCATTTTTCGCAATGCAATGCTCATGCCGGTGATTGCCGCGTCGTGGGCGGTCATGTGCGTGCCGGCATTCTGCTGAACGCGGGCCATCACGCTTTGACTTCGCATCACTGCGTAAGTGATCGCCAGGCTAACGGAGAGGATGGCCAGTACCAAGAGAACGGCAACGCCCCGGCGCGTTGAACAGACTGAAAAACACCGTGTCATGGGATGGGCCCAGTTTGGGAGCGGCAGCGAGTACGGAAAACACGGAAGAAACGAACAATTTCACATGAAAAGTCTATGTCACGAAGTGAATCGGGGCGCCGGCCGCCCTCTTGTCAGACGTGGGATATCAGAAAGGCTTGTCAACTGACCTGCTGGAGATGCAACGGCCAGGCGTCTAGCCCGTGTCTGCGCAGCTGGCGCTTGAAGTACCGGTTATAGGGGATTTTCGGTTCGAGCGTCGCCGAATCGAAAAGGCACGCTGAGGATCCGGAGAAAGAGAAAACGCGGCTCTTCTCATGTCCAGGAAGAGCCGCGTTTCAACGAAGAACTGAAGCGTGGGTGGCGCTCAGATCTGGGGGGAGTTGATGCCGTTATTGGCCGCGTGGGCCTCAGCCGCAGAGTTTCTCATTCCTTGCTTGGGAAAGTCCTTGATCAATCAGACGTTGTATAGTGAGGGGCCGCCGCCGCGCTAAAGCGGGCAAGATCTGAAGTTGAGCGACGGCGACCCCTTTGCGCGGCCTCACAATGTTTCCTGGATATCACGGTCGGATGGCACAACGGGTATTCTTACGATTCTTTGCTCCTTAACTTTGCCAACTCTCTTTGCGATGCATCGGTTTGCGATGCTTTGGTCGCTGTGCGGGCACGTTTCCAGGCCAGCAAGCGACCCATCCTGTCGAGTCCAAAGTTCTCGGCTCCTTCTGGGCCCATTGCCAGGGCAACCGAGAACGCCTCTTCTCGTTCCGTGATTGGTCTTCTTAGAAGCAACCCAGATGCCAAACAGAGTGGCAAATCGAGAGAGTCCAGCAAACTGGCAGTATTTGCCCACTTTGCCGTGACTCGTAGGTGAAATCAGGGAGGTCAAAGGGTCTCGATTCGGGACGGCCGTCTCATGTTGGGACGCCACGCCCTAATATCAAATGTGTTTGACCTGCCAGGTTATTGCACTCTACGTGCGAAATGCGTTCAAGAAAGCAACGTCACCGGGCGTGATACGCCCGTCGTGCAGTGCCGAGGCCACCAAAACCGCGTCGCATCCTGCTGCCAGCACGGTGCCGACGTCAGTCGTGTCCCGCAGTCCTCCGCCCGCGGCGATGTAGGCCTGAGGAGCCCGGCCGCGCAGCCGCGAGCATATCGCTTCGGTGCCGATACCGGTGCCGCTTCCCACGCGGGCCAGATCAAGCACGATGAACTGCTCCATTCCCAAATGCAATGCGTGATCGAAGATATCTTCAATCGCCAAATCAGACCAATCAGCAGAAGGGGTCCGTGGCAAGCCATCCTGTAGGTCGAGACTCAATATGAATCGATCGGTGCCGATTTGCTGTACCATATTGGCCAAAACTGTGGGAGAAGGGAGCGTTTCCAGGCCGACAACTATCTTCTCAGCGATTGGGCGGCCTGGCACGGTCTGCTGCTCGACGAGACGCCGTTCGGCCAACATGCGCGCCTGGGCCACGACGCCAAGGCCGGCATCGATCCACAACTTCAGACCGGCCCGAGCGATCCGCTCGTAATCCAACCAGCAAGGTTCTGTCCCATCAATCGCCCCCAGGTCGGCCACATAGACTGTCTCGAAGCCGAACTCATCGACCAGGGCCTTGGCCACTTCGGCCGGTTCAGCGGTGGGGCAGATTTGGCTGACGATGGGCCGATATTCTTCGCGGTGGCCCGCCACGGCGCGGACGACCTGGCCTCCTTTCAAGTCGATGACTGGGATGATCGGCATGGGATCCGGTGCGAGGTACGCCTGGAGCGGGGCAAAGAAAAAAGGGCCTCATGGCGTGCGACATGTGAGCCGGGAGACGTAAGTCTTGCGTCCGTACAGTGATATTTCCAGCGGGCATGAACCAGGACTTGGCTGAGTTTTAGAAAAAAATCAGCCCGCCCCATTTTTCGTTTGACAAACGAAAATCATCAGGTTAATATCCAGGTTACAGTAGGGCGGGTATATTTTCTCGTACTTTGCCAGTTGTGTTCCGGTAATTGATCTAATGGCGACTGCGTAAGACCTCCTTCTGCTGCCGATCGGCGGCCTCTATTTGTACGAAGGATTTCTCCGGGTCTTGCGTTTCTCTTTTTTGCTCTCCGCGGTCTGACGGTCTATCCGTATCCGCACGCGTTGCCCCACGCACCTGGTCAGCGAGTGGAAACAACATCCATTTGCGCTTCGTGACTGTTGGCGACTCTACCGCACGTGCGTGTTCGAATCGTTCGTTCGACCAGTGAAGCCTGCGCAGCGAGTTCGACGTCGACCGTTAACGCATCGCGCACAAGCGGTTAATAACGAAAACAACCCATTTATTACATCTTGACTAGATGGCTAATAAGTTGCGCCAGCGTTTGAGCCTGCGAATACCAGCCTCCCGTTGGTCGGCCTGTATGAGTTGTTTAGTCAAGGGCCAATAAGCATGAACATGATGGCTTGTCCAAATAGTAGAAAGAAAAAGCGGAGATGGTTTTGATGTTCGTTCGGCACGCTACCACAATCCTCTTGATGATGCTCATCGCATCTCTCAACTCTGCAGACGCATCTGCTCAGACCGATGATACGCTGAGCTCACCGATCGAATTGCCTCCCGGCTACACGATCTATAGTGGACTGCTCGATGGCGACGTAGGCCGGCTCGACACGTTGTTGGGCCATTATAGTGGCGGGTTTTCATCGCTGCTGGATGTTGACGACAACGGCAGCACGATAGGAGGCAGCGGGGCCAGCGGCCTCAGCGGTCTGCCGTTGGAATCGGACAACAGCATTTGGCTCAAGGTGACCGGGGCAGGCAACACATCCTTCACAACGTCCCAAGATTTCGGGGCCTCCAGCAGCCATTCGCAGCTTGGTCACTATCAAGTTTATTACGATTTCTTCGACGCTGTCGGCAACTTCGTCGACGAGAAAGTCTCCTCCGTCGACTCGATCGAGCCGGGTGCGGTGGATCTGATCATGGTCCAGGCTCCCGCCGAAGCGGAGGGAGGGACGGTCGACGTGAACATCAACACCATCATCGGTCCGGGCGAAGGAAATGCCATCGACTTCTTGCGCTTCAATGACCTGACGCCCGGTGCTCCGTTTACCGCCAAAATCGTACTCACGAGCATCGGTTTATTGCCCGGGCTAGGCTATTTCGATGGTGAAAATCTCACATTGATCGAAGCAGTCCAGAACGAAGATCCACTCGTGGGGCCCATGATCAGTGGCATCGTCCCAGAAAGCGGCGAACTGCTGCTTGCCGTGACAGGCTACGGGGACGCCCAGGAGGGTGGCTTCCTCGGCCAGCACGCGGAAAAGGGGGGCTACATCCTAGAAGTGGTGCTCGTACCAGAGCCGGGGAGTGCCCTGCTGTTCTCTTTGGGGCTCGGGCTGATGGGTTGGTTCGGCCGGCGAAGAGCCCGGCGCTGAGGCTGTGGACTGCACATCAGGCTCGCTCCCGGCTGCTGGCGGCGACAGCGCGGTCGTACCTGTCTGGTTTTCCGCAGTGTCTCGTTTTGCTTCGCCATTGCCGCTCGGGACCGTTCCGTTTTGGCTCGAGAGATCGGGCACACTGTTTGCCGGTACCCTCGTGACGTTGTAGAGCGGCGTAGGTAATGCATGACCATGGGGCGTAGCGGGTCCACCATAGCCAGATGATTCCGGCGGCGTGGGAACTTCTTCACCGGGGATCACTTTGTCGAATGTTCCTTCACGGGGCGTTTCGATCAGCGGTTCTCCTGGCATCTGGTCCGAAGCGGAGGCCCCACCCAACGGTTGCCCTTCGGTGACGGCCGAGGTTCTACCTGGCAAGTCCGTTGCCAACGGCTCCCTGCACGTGAAGTCAAGGAGCTTCTGTCGCTTCGGTTGAGGCAAACCGCATCCCTCTGTCGTAGGCGCTTCGGCCAGATACACGCCGTTGTAGTTGAGCAAGGTTCCTTTTTCAAAGTGCACGTTACGGATTGCCAGCGCGTATTCGACAAGCACTCGATAATAGCGGCTGTCCGCGTCGGCCAGTCGTTGCTGGGCATCGAGCAACAAGTCGACCGTGACAGCTGTTTTTTGACGATCAAAAGCAACCTGCGACGCCTGCAGATTCTCTTGAGCGGCGATTCGCCGATTATAGGCGGTTTGTGCAACGACAAACGCCCGCTCGACCTCGGCGACCGCGTCGCTCAAGTCGTGGGCGATCTGCCGCTCCTGTTCATGCAGAACGGTCGTGTCGCGGGCCAACTGCAGCTTGGCGTTCTTCACCGCCGCAAAACCCTGGCGAAATCCCAGCGGCATCGACAACTCCAGTCCGAGTTGCCATTCCTGGTAATCGCCGCCGGTAAGGTTCTGGTAGGCGTTATCGAATTCGCCCAGCCCTTCGCGCTGCGTTCGCAGCAGATCGTTACCGAATCCGCGCCAGCGGTACAGCCCCACCACGTCCATGCGCGGCAAGAGGAAGTTCTGGCTGGCGATCAATTCCTTCTGGCGCCGCTGGACGACCAATCGCTGCCGCCGGAGTTCCGCGCGTTGCGCCATTGCCTCGGGGACCGCCGTCGACCAGTCGAAGACGACTTTGGCCATCACCGGTCCGTCGGCCGGGCGAATCAGCCGCCCATCCGTCGGAGGCAGTCCCATCAACAGCCGCAGTTGCCGCTCGGCCACGTGCACGCCACCAAAGGGACGAAACGTGCCGCCGCTGCTGCCGTTGTTCGTGCGCGTCCGCTCCACCAACCGGCCGGAGAGCGCGTCCTGCACGTCCTCCTCGAAGCGGAAATACTGCTCACGAGCTTGTGCTTCTTTTTCGCCGCCGCGACGTTCGACGTCGCTCCAAGTCTTGATGACACGCCACGTTTCCAGGCTGGCGTCGCGGGCCGAGATGCGCGCATCGAGGTCACGGTAAGCATAGTACAAATCCCAGTACGCGTTTTCCACGTTACTGATAAAATTGCGCACACCGATTTCAAATTCGACCTGACTGATGTTCGAGTCGATCCGCGCGATCACGATGCCGTTGATCGCGCCCGGCGCGCCGTCGGGTCCGGCGATGCGATTGTAGGTGACGCCGGCACCTTGCAGCAAAGGCTGACGAAACTCGCCTTCCAACTTGACGTTCCAGGCACTGGGAAACAAGTTGGCCGGCGCGTTGTTGGCGTCGTAATCGATGTTATGTCGCAAAACGAACGTGCTGCCGGTGGCCGCCTGTTTCGATATTTGCGATTCAAACATCGCCAGGTCCTGCTCGACGATCCGCGAACCGCCGCCCGCGAGTAGATTGTTCAGCGCGCGGTCGTTCTTGGCGAAATACATCTGCGTCGAAAACTCCGCGTCAAACGCGCTGAGCGCCGCCTCGGTGCCGAATCGCGGATTCGTCGTCTCCAGTGCCGGTTCGTAAATTGTGGGCAAGAGAGCCGGTGAGCGAAGGATCGTACCACCCAGGTCCCGGAGCACCGTCGAATTTCTCAGTGCCGTGCGTATTGCCTCGTCCAACGTCAGGTCCCACATCTCGGGCGGCGTCGTGTCTGTCAAACTCAGCGGTGGCGGCAACTCTTCGGCAGGGACGGCGACGTCAGCACCGGCGTCCGCGTACTCAGTATTCGAGGCCAGCGAATCGTAAAACGCCGGGTCGTCGTTGAACACGAAACTCTGTTGGCTACCGAAGCAACCCGACAGTAGCAGCAATCCTACTGACCAGATTCCACGGCAGATCCACCAACGTCGTTTCATCACTTGACTGTTTTGCACAAGCAAGGCACTACTCTTTTCTCTTTTCTTCTTGTCGCCGTTGGTGCTTTCTGGACCACTTGCTCTGGCTCAACCTTTCCGGCCAGATCGCCCGGCAACCGAGCACGGTCCCAACCCACGCCGGGGCCGCTCGCTTTCCAACCTGTTCGTTCCGCACACGCTGTCGCTACGGCGACTCTGGTGCAAGCCTGATAGCACGGCACCACACTCCTCAATACGCTAGGCGCACACCGGGTGCGAACCCTCAATCTCATCGGCATCACTAATGTCCAATCACTCGTTAAAATCGGCACGACCGGAAAAAATGTCCCAACTTACCAGCAGGCTTGCTATTTCGTTGGCAGGCCAGCGGTGAAACTCAGCGGCTCTCGGCCCGTTGTCCGGCGTTTGGCGATTGCAGGGAGTCGCTCACAAGGTTGGGACAACGCCGCGATTCTGCTGGCGAGGGCGGCGGGATCGGACAAAAGGCCAAAAAATTTGCCAGCAAAGCTATAATGAAGCGATATGCAACACAGTTCCGAGACCAGTCCGACCGCGGCAGCCGAAGAGACCTGGCAGGAAATCGAGCTTCTGGTCGAAGAAATCGCCAGACTTTCGAAATCGCCGTTGCCTCTCCGCCAGTTTTATAGCGAGCTGCTCAGCCGCGCCGTCGCCTCGCTAGCGGCCGTGGGCGGGGCAATCTGGACGGCTAGCGCCGACGGCGAGCTGGAGTTGGCATCCCACGTCAATTTCCACCCCGCACTCGACGACAGCGAGCCGGAAAAACTGCGACAACATGCTCGATTGATTGCGCAGGCGATTCACCGCGATACGACGACCGTGATAGCACCCCGCTCAGGCGATCGCCAAGCGGGCAATCCCACACCCTACGTGCTTCTGCTCTCGCCCGTGAGCGTCGAGAGCGAGCCGGCCGCGCTCATCGAAATCATGCAGCGGAGCGGCGCTTCACCCGCGACCCAGGCGGGGTACGTCCGCTTGGTCACTGCCCTGGCGGAGCTGGCCGCCGACTTTCATCAAAACCAACAACTACGCGAGTTGCGACAGCGTCAAGGCGACTGGACGCGATGCGACCAGTTCGCGCGACGAATTCACGTCTCGCTCGACGTGCGGAAGACGGCGTACACGATCGCCAACGACGGCCGCCACCTCGTCGGCTGCGATCGATTGAGCGTGCTGATCGCCCGCTCTTCGCGCTGCCGACTGACGGCGATCAGCGGAGTCGATACCTTCGATCGTCGTTCGCATATCGTGCGGCTTCAGGAGAGGCTCGCGCGGCTGGTCATGCAGACGGACGAACCGCTCTGGTACGACGAAAAGTCACTGTCGTCGGCGCCCGAGATCGAAGAGCCGTTGCAAGAGTACCTCGATGCTTCGCGATCGCGAATGCTGGCCGTCATTCCACTGAGCGAAACAATCGGTGAGGGCCGGCGGCAAAAAACGCGACGTCTCGGCGTGCTGGTGGCTGAGAACTTCGAGGCCGGTCTGAGCGACGAGCAGCGGGACCGCATCGGAGTGGTGGCCGGTCACAGCCGCGTGGCACTGGTCAACGCCCTGGACGTGCGCAGCATTCCGTTGATGCCCTTGTGGCAGGCGCTGGCCCGGGTCGGCTGGCTAATGCGATTGCGACAACTCCCTAAAACGCTGGCCGTGTTGGCGTGTCTTGCGGTGATCTCTGCTGCTCTGGTTTTCGTCAAGACGGATTTCACGATCGAGGCTCGCGGTCGGCTTCAACCGGCTGTGCGACGATATGTATTCGCTCCCAGCGACGGCGTGGTGAACAAATTGAACGTGCAGCACGGTAGTGACGTGCGCGCCGGCGAGACGTTGGCCGTGCTTCGCGACCCACAGCTCGACTTGGAGTTCAAACGCCTCTGGGGTGAAACGGAGACGGCACGGAAGCGTTGGGCCGCCCTGGAGGCCGGCCGCCTTCTCGATCTGCCAGGCGACGCCCGCGATCGCGCTGAACAACAGCGTCTCACTGCCGAGCAGGAGGAGTTAAAAGAGCGGCTCCGCGGACTGGCAGACGAGCAGAAGATACTTGACGAGCAGCGAAGCCAGCTTACCATCGTGAGTCCGATCGATGGTCAGGTGCTCACTTGGGACGTGCGAGGGCTGCTCGAGGCGCGGCCCGTGCGACGTGGCCAGACGCTGCTGACCG
>Ga0315553_10002583_pt1 | contig 14440 bp, 11 predicted proteins | sample SalMarSW160140MG_FD_203099 | JGI IMG/M metagenome (GOLD analysis project Ga0315553, IMG submission 203099) | Salt marsh sediment microbial communities from the Plum Island Ecosystem LTER, Massachusetts, United States - Salt Marsh Sediment SW1601-40 ... | reverse complement strand
CAGATGGCCTCCATGACGGCCGGGTCACGTGCCTTGGCGGCTGTGTTCCAGTCGGTGACCGCGCGGACGGCGGGGTTCAACACCGTTCTGCTCGATGCCGGCAGCCTGTCGCCCGGCAGTCATTTCCTCTTGTGCCTGCTGATGTTTATAGGCGGGTCGCCCGGCTCGACGGCGGGCGGCATCAAGACGGTTACCATGACCGTCATGCTGCTGGCGGTCCTGGCCACGCTCAAGCGCCGCGAGAATGTCGAGTCGTTCGGGCGAACCATCGTACCCCAACTGGTTCGCCGCGCTGCCGCGATCATTACCCTTGGATTCGCCCTGCTGAGCGCCGGCGTGCTGCTGCTGTGCTATAGCGAGTCAGCCTCGCTTCTGGATGTGCTGTTCGAGAGCGTCTCGGCGTTTGGCACGGTCGGGCTGTCGACGGGGCTCACCCGCCATTTGACCGAGTTGGGGCGGTGCGTCATCATCGTGTTGATGTTCGCCGGCAGGATTGGTCCATTGACCTTGCTGATCGCTCTGGCAGGAAGAGATCATGCCGCACGATACGACTATCCAGCCGAAAACGTGATCATGGGGTAGATACGTGGCTACACGAACTTTCGCCGTAATCGGACTGGGACGCTTCGGCATGAAGCTGGCGCAGGCCCTCACGCAGGCCGGCGCCGAAGTTATTGCCGTCGACGTCAAGCGGGACCTGATTGATGACATTCGCGACGACGTGGCCCTGGCCGTACGCATGGACGCCACCGAACGCGACGCCCTGCTGGCCCAGGGCATCGACAAGGTCGATGTCGCCATCGTGGGCATCGGCACCGATTTTGAGGCCAACGCCCTCACCGTCGCCACACTGAAGACCATCGGCGTGCCGCGGGTCATCGCACGGGCCGGCAGCGAGCGCCGCGGAAGAATCCTCCGGCAGATCGGGGCCGACGCCATCGTCTTCCCCGAGCGAGAGTCGGCCATGCGGTGGTCCAACCGGCTCATGCTGCCGCACCTGAGGGAGTACATCGAGCTGGGCGAGGGCCACGCTCTCGTTCAGGTCCGCGCACCGCACGAGTTTGCCAACAAGACCCCCGGGCAGCTTGCCCTGCGACAAAAGCACCAGGTCAATCTGGTAGCCATCCGCCGCACCGTCACCGTCGAGCAGGACGGCAAAGAGGCCGAATCGGAGATCGTGTCGGTGCCCACGGCCGAGACGAAAATCCTGCCGTCTGACGTGTTGATTCTGATCGGCTCGGACGACGCGCTGGCCAAGCTGCCGGCCGGTTGACCGGCGACCCTCCCCTGCTACGAGCCCGGCGCCGACGCGTCGAAGCTCAGCCGGACCCGATCGCTCTCGGAAAGCTGATCTCGCACCAAAGTCCAGTAGTGGCCCTTCAGCGCCAGCAGGTCCTCATGCGTCCCCTGCTCGACGATCCGCCCGTGGTCCAGCACGACGGTCCAGTCGGCGCGGGCCGACATGCTCACGCGGTGTGTGATGATCAGCGCCGTTCGATCGGCAAGGGCAAACTGAATGGTCCGCTGGATCCGTGCTTCGGTATGGGCGTCGAGCGCGCTGGTCACGTCGTCCAGTACCAGGATCCGTGGATCGTGCAGCATCGCACGCGCCAGACTGATGCGCTGCTTCTGGCCGCCCGACAGCGTCAGGCCCCGCTCGCCCACAAAGGTGTTGTACTTGGTTGGCAGCGAGTTGATGAACTCGTGGACCTCCGCTGCCTTCGCCGCCGCGACGATCTGATCCTCGGTGGCGTCGACGGCACCATAGGCGATGTTGTCCGCCAGCGTCCCGCCGAAGATGATCGCCTCCTGCGGCACATACGAGACGAGTTTGCGCAATTGGGTGCGTTTGATCTGCGTCAAGGGCACACCGTCGATCCGAAGGCGCCCGCCCGTCGGGTCGTACAGTCGAAGCACCAGGCTCGCCAGGCTCGTCTTGCCCGCCCCGCTGTGGCCCATGATGCAGACCTTGGCCCCCGCCGGGATCTTCATCGAGATGTCAGTCAGCGCCTGACGAGGCGATTCGCCGTAGCGCAACTGGACGTTCTCGAAACGGATCGCCCCTCGCGGATGCTCGATCAGGGCGGCGGCGTCCTCATCCTGAATGGTGATCGGCTCGTTGAGGATGTCACAAAGCCGCTCCGACACGACCGTCAGCCACTGCACCTGCCCGACAATGTCCGCCAACATTACCACGGGCATGAACAGCATGGTCACGGTCGCGTGGAAGAACAGAAGGCGACCGGGGGTCAACTCGCCGTGCATGACCATGCGAATGCCCAGCCCCATGGCTGCGGCCGTGCCCACCGCCGCGACCAACCCCGCCAGGGCCCACAGCCATGAGCTCGAAAGGTTGTGTCGGACCGTCTTGCGGAGCATGCTCGAGGCACGGCGATGCACGTGCAACTGCTCGCGCCGCTCCTGCCGGAACGACTTGACCACACGGGGCGCCGCCAGACGGTCACGCACCAGACCGTATAGGGACGAGTTTTCCTTCCGTATCTCGCGTACCTGCTGCTTCAACAACGGTAGATAACGGAACATCAACGCCGCATAGGCGGGCACCGTCAGCAGGGCGATGGCCCCCAACAACGGCTGAATCCACATCGCCAGAGACAGACCGACCACAATGCTGGTCGCGGCCGTCGCGGTCTGCATGAGCGTCGGCGAGAAGCGGTACTGCATAACCGACACATCGTCGATCACGCGGGCCATCAGGCGCCCGGTCTCCCGCTGGTCGTGAAAGAGCATCTGAAGTCGCTGAAGGCGCTCGAACAACTGCCGACGCATGCGGAACACCGTCTGCTCGCTGATCATGGCTACCCGATACCAACTCCACCACTTGCCCAGCATGTAGAGTAGGTGCAGGCCCAGCACCGCCACCGCCACCGCCAGCAGCCGGTGAACTTTTTGGCTGTCCGTCAGCGAGGTCGCTTGCACCGTCGCCTCGACGTCCGCCACGACCGTCTCGGCGCGGATCTGGAGTACGTCGTCCACCAGATACTGCGTGAACGCACCCCAGGCGTACGGCTCCAGCGAGACGAGGGTCAACACCGCAGCCGCCGCCAGTAGCCGACCGCGGTACATCCGGAAGAAACGCCTGTAGATTTCCAGTAACGCCGTCATGCCCTCTGCATCCGATCAGGCGACAGCCGCCGCTTGCTCATGCTCGCGGCCGATCTTGGCGAACTGACGCCGATACATATGCCCATAGTGGCTCTCGGGTTTGGCCAACAGCTCGGCGTGCGTGCCGGTCTCGAGAATGTGTCCCTCGTCCATCACGACGATCAGATCCGCATGCTGAATCGTGCTCAGCCGGTGCGCGATCACAAAGCACGTGCGGTTTCGCATGACTTTCCTGAGGGCGCGTTGGATCAGCCGCTCCGATTCGGTGTCCAGCGAGCTGGTAGCCTCGTCCAGGATCAGCACCACCGGGTCGACCAGCACCGCGCGGGCGATCACCAGCCTTTGCTTCTGCCCGCCCGACAGCTTGGCCCCGGCCTGACCGAGCGGCGTGTCGTAGCCGTTCGGGAGGTTCTCCAGTACGTCGTGGATCTCCGCCAGCTTGGCCGCCGCGACAATCTGCCCGCGCGTCGCATGCGGCCGACCGTAGGCGATGTTCTCGGCAGCGGTCCCTTCAAACAGAACGGCATCCTGCGGTACGACCGCCAGTTGCTTGCGCAGCGTGCCCAGGTCCAGCTCGGTAATGTCATGCCCGTCCAGCAGGATGCGCCCCTGCGTCGGCCTGTAAAACCGATACAGCAGCGAGGTCAGGGTCGTCTTGCCGCAGCCGGTGCGCCCGACCAGCGCCACCGTCTTGCCGGCCGGCACGTCCAGGCTGACCTCCTTCAGCACCGGGTTGTCGGGCTCGTAGGCGAACGAGACATTGTCCAGTTGCACCCGGCCTCGGAAGTTCACTTCCGGCTGGCTCACCACCCACCCGGGGTCGGGCTCGGGCTGCTCGCCCAGCAGCTCCTTCACCCGGCGGACCGACACCATGGTCTGCTCGATCTGGTTGACCAACTGGCTGAATCGCACGGCCGGGCCCAGCAGGAACATGGCATAGCTGGTGAACGCCAGCACGTCGCCGTAGCTCATCGTCCCGTCGATCACCAGGTAGCACCCCAGCAGGAAAATGCCGCGATGACCCGCCCAGTGGACGAGTTCGGCCGTGTTGCTGAACGCTACCATCAGCCCGCGAGCGCGGCTGGAGTGCTGCAACGCTGCGTGCGTCTCGACGGTGAAGCTGCGCGTCTCGGCGCGCTCCATACCGTAGCTCTTGACCAGGGCCGTGCCCGTCAGCCGCTCCTCGAGGTGACCGCTGACGTCATCCATCTTCGCGCGGAACTCCTCGTTGCTCGTGCGGATCCGGCGGACGAAGAACCGATGGTTCAGCACGTACAGCGGAACGACTGCCAGCAAAACCAGAGCGAGATGCCAGTTGATCACCAGCATCACGTAGATCGAGAACGTCGCCATGACTACGTCGGTGGCCAGGGTGAGCACCTGCCCGGTCACCAGTTGCTGGAACTTGTTGACGTCGCCCATCAACCGCTCCAGCACCATGCCGGTCGAATGCTTGTCAAAGTAGCCCAACGGCAGGCCGGTGACGTGCCGATACAGGCCGAATCTCACGTCGAAGGTCAGCTTGGCGGCCGTGTTTTGCGTCAGCAGCCGAAATGCCTTGCCCACCAGTTGGTTGATCACCGGCACCGCCGCCAACGCGATCACCATCGGCCAGAACAGCCAAGCGATCCCGCCTACCAGCAGGTGATCCACAATGACCTTGATCACCAGAGGCGGCAGCAGGCCGATCAGGGTGACCACCACGGCCAACACCACCGCCTGGATCAGTCGGCGGCGATATGGGAGCAGATAGTCGTACAGCGTTCCGAGTTTCTCTGCAAAACCAGGCATAACAATCACTTATGAATCTTCCAGCCCTCGACGCCCCACGCCCAATGGCCGTGCCTTCTTCCGCACGGGGCAAAGCCCACGCCCTCGAACGGCAAGCTTTACTTGTCTGAACGGGGGAAAGACGAGGTGAACGACTAACGTGTCGTCCCAAGTTCCAGGCCGACGCTTGCCGCCGACCTGACACTTCCTGACATAGTCACCCGGGCGGTAACCGCCCACCTCGGCCCTTGGGTCTGACTCCAGCCACCGGAACCGTAAAACCCGGTAGCCGTTCTAGGACACTAGTATAGACCACTATCGGCCAGAAGCAAGCTCTCAACATTAAGGAACCTGTGAAATTGCCGTGATGAACCCATCAAGAAGGGCAAGCGGGCTTGACTTTTCCCCGCCAGCGGGACGCAATCTTGTGCGTCTAATCCTGGTAAGAGGAGGACAGGACATGCTTTCATCCCTACTGTGTCGGAAGCTCGCCCCCGTGTCGGTCGCCGTGCTCGCGTGCGCAGTTGTGCTCGGGGGATGTAACCTCGTGATCGCCCCTCCGCCCGAGGCCGTACTGGCGGGCACCTGGCAGCTTGAGGACGATGGATCGGGCGAGTTCGACGTTCTCTACGAGTTCGATACCGTTGGCCGGCTGACCGAGGTGCGGTATGAGTTCGAGCTGGACGGTCGCGATGCGACGGTCACGGTGAGCACGTTCCGGCTGCTCGAAGTGAACCTCGAAGGTGACGAGGTGACCATCCGCTTCGAGTCGGCCACGGCTTCGTCGCGGTTCCGGGGCACGGTCAACGAGGACGTGGATCGGATGGAGGGCGAGGTCATCACCAACCTGGTGGTGTGGCCGTTTCCGCTCGTTACGGTCGAGGTCAACAACGGGCCGGCCACGTTGGTTCGCGTCTCGGGCTGACCGGCCTGTATGGCCCCTGCCTCGTCGCGATCACGTGCCGGTTCAGCCGGTGGCGGCACCCGCGCACGGCAGCGGCGAATATGTCGCAGGTTGTTGACTAATCTCATCTGATAGGCTAGGGTTCGCTGCACGCAGTGGGGATATAACTGTGTGTAGCGAAAGCACTTCGGAAAACGCAGCCAAGCATTTGCGACTACACCTGGCTGAGGGTGTCGGGCCGATCACCTTCACCCACATGATGGACTACTTCGGGAGCGTCGATCGAATGCTCGGCGCCCCGGCTGCGGCGCTGCGGGAAATCGAGGGGGTCGGGACCAAAACGGCTGAAGCGATCGTCCGTGCCCGCGACAGCGATGCGGCCTGCGAGGAACTGGCGCTGGCGGCCGAGCACGGCGTACAGATTCTTTGCCGCGAGGACGAGGGGTATCCGCTGGGGCTTCGGCACATCGCCGACCCACCGATCTGCCTGTACGTGAAGGGGTCGCTGGATCGGGCCGACGCGGTGAGCCTGGCGGTAGTGGGCTCGCGCCGAGCGTCGCATTACGGGCTGGAGCAGGCGAGGCGATTCGGCCAATTACTTGGCCAGGCGGGACTTACGGTGGTAAGCGGCCTGGCGAGAGGCATCGACTCGGCTGCTCACCGCGGCGCGCTCGACGTGGCTGGCCGCACGATTGCCGTGCTGGGCAATGGCCTGTCGGCGATCTACCCACCAGAGCACGCGGAGCTCGCCGAGCAAATCGCCGCCAGCGGGGCGGTCGTCTCGGAGCTGCCGATGGCCACCATGCCCGAGGCGGGCCACTTCCCGCGGCGAAATCGCATCATCGCGGGAATGGGGCTGGGGGTGCTGGTGATCGAGGGCGCCAAGAACAGCGGGGCCCTGATCACGGCCCGGCTGGCCACCGAGTACAACCGCGAAGTGTTCGCCCTGCCGGGGAGGGTCGATCTGCCCAACTCGCTGGGCGCCAACGCCCTGATCCGCGACGGGCAGGCCAAGCTGGTGGTCGGTCTGGAGGATATCCTCGACGAGTTGGGCGAGGCCGGCGAGGTACTGGCCGGCAAGGAGGTCCGCGACGCCACCGAAGCGCCGCTGCGCCCGCCCCCGCCGAACCTGAGCGACACCGAGAGGAAGGTGCTGGCCGTGCTGACTCGCGACGAGGCGATCGGCATCGACGCGATCTGCGAGCTTGTCCGACTCGATCCGGCCCAGGCCGCCAGCGCCGTGACCATGCTGCAACTCAAGGGGCGGTCAAGCAACTGCCGGGAAGTCTGTTCATCAGCCTGGTAGAGCCTTCCGGTCCGCGAGGGAGCAAAGGGTGACCGCAGCTATGTTCCTGTAAATTAAGAACTTGACACCCCGTCCGAGCGTATGGATCATCAGGCGGCCTAGCGGAGGAACGCATTTCAATGGGCGGCAAGTCGGGGTTACTGCCAAGCTTCGGGAAACCCCCAGTGATCGAGGTGGTTTGCGGCGTACAGTTCGAGCCGGTTGAGGGACTACTCGCACCCCATCTCGGCTCGTTCTGGGATCAGATTCGAAGCGAGTTTCCGCGCTGTCGTGAAGTCCCTCCCCTCATTCGGCGGGTTGAGGGCGCGCCCGGGGGAGCCGAGGTGGCGGTTGAGTGGGGCGAGGTGCCCCCCCTGCCCAGATTGTGGTTCATTCATGAGCGCGACAATGCTCTGCTTCAAATCCAGCGAGATATGTTTCTCTACAACTGGCGCAAGGTAACCGAAGACGATGAGTATCCGCGATATCCTCAAGTCAGGGAAAAGTTCGCCGACCATTGGCGCCTGTTCTGCGACTTTGTAGGTCAACGCGAGTTGGGTGAGATCACACCGCGCCAATACGAGATGACGTATGTCAACCACATCAGACGCGGCCAGGGGTGGGACCGGATTCAGGATTTAGGCGGCGTGATACCTGACTGCGCCTGGCGACATGTTCCTGGGCGATTCTTGCCTGGTCCCGAATCTATCAGTTGGCGGAGTTCCTTTGCCATGCCAGACGCCCAAGGTCACCTGCATGTCGTGGTACGACCGGCGACGCACAAGGAGACCCATGTACCGCTCGTCATCCTTGAGTTGACTGCTCGCGGCTTTCCCCGGAAAAGTGACGAGCGGAGCATGTGGGAGTGGTTCGACTTGGCCAGAGAATGGATCGTTCGTGGCTTTGTTGACCTGACCGACGAAACGGTCCAGCTAGACGTGTGGGAGAGGGTGCGATGAGTGCACAACCGAAGCTTCGCGATGACTCCCGTGGGCTGCTGGGTGTGAACTATAGTGACCCGGTTGATTTGAGCGCAACGACCAGCGAGGTGCTGCATTTTGGCCCGTCATACGAGGCAGCCATACCGATGATTGGCGGCTACCTTGATCGAAACAGGATGCAGTTCATCGCCGTATCGGCTCATAGCCTGTTTGGTCCTGTGCAAGACGAAGACCCGCGCAGTCCGTCCCGCGTGTATACCGAACCGGGGGAGCGGCTTGCGGAGGAGTTGGCGATAGAGGGGGTCTTTGCACCTCAGATTTCACTAGGTAAACTCCTTTTCCGTAAGGAAGTGACAGTGAGGACGCGAGAGCTACCGAAACTCCGTCCGTACGTTGCGCTTGATCCCGACTTGCCCGAATAGCGGCATGGCTGATGAATGGTACGAATTGGCGGACCCGGAAACTCCTCTTACTCAAGGGGACTTGATTTTTGACTGTCCTGTCTTGGTCTGGGACACCGAGGAGCTTTCGGTCTCCGGAGCGGATTGGGAGGAGCAGCTCCAGGGCCATTGCGAAGCCCATAGGGCAGACGTAGTAGTCATGACGCAGGCGTGTGATCTCGCTCAAGGTAAAGTTGCAGAGGTGGTGCTTTGTCCTCACTACTCGCTCCAACAAGAATACCGCCAGCAATGGGTGGGGGCGATGGAGGGCCTTCAACAGCATCCCTCTGATAACGCCTGGAAAAAGCACTTGAAGCAGGTGAATAGCGGCTTTTTGTGGAATCTTGCTCTCCTCGACAAAGGGATGATGGGCGATATCGTGATCGATCACAGAGTGGTGGATTTCACCAAGGTCTTCAGCTTGCCCCGCGGCTTCTTGGAGGCCGTAGTGGCGAGGCGTGGGCGGTCGCGACCGCGACTTCGGCCTCCCTACCGAGAGCACCTTTCACAGGCGTTCGCTCGCTTCTTCATGCGCGTCGGTCTGCCGACTGACATCGAACTACCCGTGTAAACGTACGTGCCGCGGCGGTCCGCGCCCGCCCTCCAAGCTCCGAGCGCTTCGTGGCATGGTTGCTGTACGTCACTCGGCAGGATCACCGCGGCGGAGCAAGGCGGCGATGGGTTTGGGCCGCGGAAAAGTTTTCCATGGCGGCCAGCACGTCGGGGCCGAGCTTCACGTCGGCGACGCTGGTCCGATCATCTTCGGGTACGACGACGGGGACGGGCACGCGGGCGTGGTCGCGGTGGGCGACTCGTCGGTTCGGCCGGCATCGGACGGGCGAAGATAGCTTAGGCTCGGCGCTCATATCGATCATCGATGCCCGCGCAGGGCGAGGGGTGGGCCGTTGCGACCCACCCCCTGGCTCGCGGCGCGTTGGTTGCTCCCTTACGGCAGGATCAGACAGTCGGTCATCGACACAAGGTTGGCCGGGTTGGGGCGAGAGGGAGAGGGCCCGGTGATCGGCAAGCCCGGCAGGCCGGATGTGTCGGAGCTGGTGGCGTGGGTGCCGCTCTGGCCGCGCGTGTAGATGTTGTCGCCCTCAATGCCCTGCATCGGATCCTTCTCGAAGCTCACGTGGGAGTCGGCGAACAGGATGTTCTGCCCTTCCTCCAGGTGGTTGAGGCTGTTGCCGTTGGGCGATTCGCCGTTGCCGCGATTGGTTGGGTAGCCGTGACCGCCGCGGGTGGGCTTTTCCTCGGGGTAGAAGTAGGGGTTCTCATCGGCCATGACGGGGAAGCGGGAATCCATGTTGGTTCCGTTGGTAACGCCGCTCGTGTGGTCCTCATCTTCGTACAGCCCATCGTGGCCGAAGTGGTAGCCGTAGCTCAGATTCGGCGCGCTGACGGCCAACTGGCCCTCGCCCGTGCCGGCAAAGTCGTACAACTCGGCCGGGTCACGCCCGTCGAAGTCGTCAGCCTTCTTGCTGGTGCTCGGGCAGATAAACAGTTGCGGCGTGGCCAGCGACGCCTGCACGAGCAGCCACAGATCGGCCGTCGTCGACGGTGTGCCGTCCTTCTTGTCAGCGTCGATCGGTTGCTCTTGCGGATCGCCGGGCTGGCCACCACCGCCGGGCGGGTCGGGTGCGTCGACGGAGCGGTATCGGCCCGGACGGGCATTGCGGCCCGCCAGGTTCGGGTCGATCTCGGCGGCCGGGAACTGCCCGTAGTTGTCGCCGGCGTAGATGTACATGGCTTGGCCTATGCTGCGCAGATTCGAGGCGCACTTGACGCGCCGCGCCAACTCCCGCGCGCGACCCAAGGAGGGTAGCAGGATGGAAATCAGCAGCGTGATGATCGCCACCACCACCAACAGTTCGATCAATGTGAATGCCTTTTCTTTTCGCATGGCGACACCTCCTTCCGAACACTCATTTGGTGCAGCCAACCGGGTGGCGGCCCCGCGCCGGAATTCGGAAAGAGTGTCATGAGTGCGGTGTCAGCCGCGCGATTCCATACTTGGCGCTTCGGGCCGCTCTCAAACCCGGGTTGACGAGCCCGGCCGCCGGTGATGCGCCGACGTTCAACCGGGGCACCAGTCTGGTCGCGGCCACATCCGCGTCGGCGCCGTGGCTGCCATCGCCGCGGCGCGAGTCTGCAATGATCGCGCAGACATGGCGCACCTTCTCCCGGGCAACTTCACAAACGGTTGTGAGAGAACAGACCTTCCCCGACTTTGGCTTGTGTTGCGTGTAGCCCCGTACGCCGGTGAAAGGGAAAAAGGAATGATTGCGGTCTATCCCGCGAATAAGCCGGCCGCTTGTCGGGCATTTACCCGCAACAACCTGCCCTCAGTCGGGCCAGTGACATCCTGCTACGAGCGTAACGTTGTCGGGTCACCTCCTTTCTACGTGCCCCCTGCCCACGTCCCTCCAGTCCCCATCTTATTATACCCCATAAAGTCCCATATGCCAAACAGGCGTTGCCCGAATCGGTGATGAGGCCGGGCCGGCGTGAGCAAATTGGAGCGATAAGAACCGCTGGTGATGCACATCCCGGGGCACCCCGCACAACGATCGCGCGAGGCTGCTCGCCTCGCGCGCAGGCCGCGCCCGTCTCGTGGTCGCGACAGACTGGTCGCCGGCCCAGTTGCGAGATGCCGTTCTGCTACGACCCGCCGTGGCCCTCGTGTGAGCCCTTGTGGTCGTGCTTGGGTGCGGCCTTGCTGTCGCCCGCAGCGGCCTTGCCGATTTGCTTTCGATGCATGCCGCACTTCGGGCAGTCGCTGGCCTTGAGGGCTCCACTATCCTTGCACTGCTCCATCGGACAGAGGTAGAAGCTGTCGAGCTTGGCGCCGTACTTGGCGGGGTCTTCCTGAAACTTGCCGACGCACTTCTTGCAGCAGAAGTAGACGCGCTGATCCGGCGCCAGGTCCACGTACACGGCCGGATCGATCGGATCCCCCATGACCGGGCAGCGCGTCTGTGTGGTAAACGCATGGTAGAAATTCTTCATGTACTGATCGGGCGCTTTGGTGAATAGCTCCCGGCACGGCTGGGAGCAGAACTGGACCGCGTGGTCGCCGTGCTCGACGGATATCTTCGGATCGACCCACTTGCCGTCGACCGGGCAGGCAACCTGGACGCGCGGCGGCCCGATGATTCCCTGCTGCTGGAAGACCTGTGCAGCATACTTGTCGGGATCGGCCTTATACTTGCCGATGCAGCCCTTGCAGCAGAAGTAAACCCGTCCCGCATCGGTCTCGATGAAGACCTTCTTGTCGACGGGCTCGCCGCTGACGGGACACAGCGCGGGCGCTTGGTCTTTCGCGGCTTCTTCGGCCGACGCGTGGTGTTTCTTGGCGGGTTGGGCGTGCTGATGTTGGTCGTGGCCCTGCGGGGCTGCGTGGGCCAGCGACCACATGCCGAGTGCAACGCTCATCGACAGGACAGATAGGTATCTGGCGAACATCGTGGACTCCTTATTCTTCGTTTTCATGTCGCCTGTACGGCGATCCATCGTGCATCCGACAACCGACTTAGATGCCTGACCCAAGGCACGTCTTCGCGAATAGTCAAGTTTTTCACTCGTCCCGCTGTGAAGTGCCACAGGCTGCTGACGGATTTAAGTGTTGTGGAGACAATAGATTAACGGCCGGGAGGCGCTTAAGAACGGCGGATTTGCGTGTGTCACGATTCGTTGCGGGGCAAGGACGCGAGCTTCCAGAAGTAGAAGATGATCGGGTAGGCCACCAGCTCCATCACGAAGCTGGTCATCAGGCCGCCGACCATGGGAGCAGCCATTCGCTTCATCACATCGGCGCCCGTGCCGGTGCTCCAGAGGATGGGCACCAGTCCCAACATGGTGGTCATAACGGCCATCGTTTTAGGGCGAATGCGCTGGACGGCGCCCTCAAAAATCGCGTCGCGCAGATGCTGGGGGTTCTGCATCTCGCCGCGCTGGTGCCAGGCATGCCAAGCGTGATCCAGATACATCAGCATGACCACGCCGGTCTCGGCCGCCAGGCCGGCCAGGGCGATGATGCCCACCCATACGGCGATGCTGAGGTTGTAGTCCAGCCAGTACATGAACCAGAAGCTGCCCACCAGCGAGAACGGTACGGTCAGCAGCACGATGGCCGTCTGGATCCAACTGCGCGTGTTGAGAAACAGCAGCAGGATGATGATCACACCGGTAACCGGCAGGACCAGCGCCAGACGCTTGTTTGCGCGCTGCATGTACTCATACTGCCCCGACCAGGCCAGCTTGTAGCCGGCCGGAAGCTTCACGTGCTCGGCCACGGCGGCCTTGGCGGCGGTGACGTAGCTGCCGACGTCGATGCCGCGGATGTCGACGTAGACCCAGCAGTTGGGTCTCGAGTTTTCGCTCTTAATCGCCGGCGCCGCCTGCTTGATCTCGATGCCGGCCAACTGACCCAGGGGTATCTGCTGACCCGTTGCCGTCGACACGAGCACCGCGCGGAGCGCATCGAGGTTGTCGCGCAGCTCGCGACTGTACCGCAGGTTCACGGGATAGCGTTCCAGGCCTTCGACAGTCTGCGTGATGTTCATGCCGCCGACGGCCGAGCTTATGACTTCCTGCACGTCGCGCACCGTCAGGCCGAACCGAGCGATCTGCTCGCGGTTGATGTCGAAGACCACGTAGTTGCCGCCCATGACACGTTCGGCGTAGGCGCTGGCCGTGCCGGGCACCACTCGCACCGCTGCCTCGACCTGTTCGCCCAACTTCTCGAGGACCACCAGGTCGGGGCCGGAGATTTTGATGCCGATGGGAGTTTTGATACCGGTCGAGAGCATGTCGATCCGCGTCTTGATCGGCATGGTCCAGGCGTTGGTGAGTCCGGGGAACTTGCACGCATCGTCCAGGCCCGGCACGTGCTCGCCGTCGGGCTCATCCCAGCCGTAGATCAGTTCGTCCGGTGTGATGTGGCGCTCCAGCGGCCACACCCAGCCGAAGGGCTTGTGCATCCACGACGGCAGCGCCGTCCACCAACGCTGTACTTGCCTGGTGCGCCACTCGTTTTCGGGTTTGAGCATGATGGTCGTTTCGATCATGCTGAGCGGCGCGGGGTCGGTGGCGGTTTCGGCGCGGCCGATCTTGCCGAATGCGTGGTGGACCTCGGGAAAGGTCTTGATCAGCGCATCGGTCTGTTGCAGTAACTCCCGCGCCTTGGTCACGCTGATACCGGGCAGCGTGGTGGGCATATAGAGCAGGTCGCCTTCGTACAAGGGCGGCATGAACTCGCTGCCGAGTTTGTGGTACGGTCCCACCGCCCACTGTGGCAGCCCCGGAATGGGCGGCATGAACGTGATGACAATCAGCGCAAGCGCCGCCAGCAGGATCAGCACCGACAGCCAACGCCGGCTGAGTACCCCCGAGACAAAAGGCGCGTAGGCCCAGATCAGTGCCCGGGCGATAGGGTTTTGCCGCTCGGGAAAAATCCGCTGGGGCAAAAGTACCAGACCGGCAAACACCACCCATCCGACAGACACCGCCAGCCAGTGGGCGTGCAGCCAGCCCAGCAAGCCGCCATACGCTTGGGGAGAGCGGGTGTTCGCCCACCACGACAGCACCAGCGCAGGCAGCACGACCACCCCCAACGTGACCGCCAAGCGGCGCCATCGACTCCACGATTCGGGAAGCGTCCGATGACGAACCAGGTAGCCCATCATCACCGGAGTAACCACCACGGCCAGGATGGCTGCGAAGGCCATGGCGTAGGTCTTGGTCAGGGCAAGCGGCTTGAACAGCCGGCCCTCCTGCTGCTCGAGGGTGAAGATGGGCAGGAAGCTGACCGTGATGACCAGAAGCGAAAAGAACAGCGTCGGGCCGACTTCGATCGACGCGTCGCGGATGATGTCCCAATGAGGCTTGCTGCCATCGTCCCGTTCGAGATGCTTGTGGGCGTTCTCGATCATGATGATGGCTGCATCGACCATGGCTCCTATCGCAATGG
>Ga0315553_10002582_pt1 | contig 14452 bp, 10 predicted proteins | sample SalMarSW160140MG_FD_203099 | JGI IMG/M metagenome (GOLD analysis project Ga0315553, IMG submission 203099) | Salt marsh sediment microbial communities from the Plum Island Ecosystem LTER, Massachusetts, United States - Salt Marsh Sediment SW1601-40 ... | reverse complement strand
GTTTCTTGGGATGCTTGACTCAAATCATACCATCAGAGATGCTTGTCATGTCATTTCAGATGGAAATATAATTGCAGGATTCTCACTAGTAACAGAGCACTTCCCCCCTGCACACCTTGGTCCTTTCGGAGTCAACCCTAAGTATAGGAGAAAAGGAATTGGAATAGCTCTTGCATTGCTTAGCATCAGATCATTATCAGAACATGGATATAACACAGTAAGTCTAGAGGTTGATACAGAGAATCAGCCTGCACTCAACTTGTATCAAAAGGTTGGTTTCAAAATTGAATCCGAATCACACGTGTTTTACAAAGATATTGTCATTTAGTTCGGAGGATAGCAAGATTTCTTATTGTGGTATACTTCGACATTATAGTAACTATGATGATTGCAGGTGTTGATGTCGGAGGTACATTTACAGACATCATTCTTGTTGATACCGAATCAGGAAGACAAATCGTACACAAGGTACCATCTACTCCAGAATCACAAGATAGAGCAGTCATCAGAGGTCTCATCGAAATATGCGAGAAAGAAGGTATAGAGAGAGAGAATGTAGTTCTCATAGTGCATGGCACAACTGTTGCGACAAACGCCATGATTCAGAGAAATGGAGCTAATGTTTGCTTAATCACTACAAAAGGACTTGAGGATATTATTGAAATTGGCAGACAGAAATGAGATCTATTCCCTCGTGGCCTCTAGACCTGAGCCTTTAGTAAGTCGAGAAAATCGGATTGGGGTCCATGAAAGAATAGATGTTGAAGGACTAGTCCTTACTGAACTTGATAAAAAAGAGATCAAGCGAGTGCAAAAGGAGATCATGAAGAGAAAACCAGACTCTGTAGCTGTGTCACTTCTATTCTCATATCAAAACTCTAAGCACGAGTGTACTCTTTTAGAAACGCTCCAAAAAATTCCTGGTCTCTATAGTGTCACATCTTCTGATGTACTACCAGAATTCAGAGAATTTGAACGAACATCGACAACTGTACTTGAGGCATATCTGGGACCACTAGTTATTGGCTACATTGATTGTTTGGATAATAGTCTACAAGAACACTTTCCAAATGCAAAGTTGACTTTGATGCAATCTAATGGTGGCTCTCTGCTCGGAGCGAGTGTGAAAGGAAAAGCTGTATGGTTAGCAATTTCAGGACTTGCGGGTGGTGTTATTGGGAGCTGGAAGATTTCTCAATCTCAGAACGTGAGAAAAAGTATCACGCTAGATATGGGAGGAACAAGTTGCGACATCAGCGCCATAAATGAAGAGATTAAAGTCCAACCGGATAATGAGATAGCAGGATTGCCTCTTAGGATTCCTTCCGTAGATGTCAAAACTATAGGAGCAGGAGGTGGGAGTATTGCATGGTTGGACGAGGTGGGAATCCTTCATGTTGGACCACAGAGTGCAGGAGCAGAACCAGGACCTGCAGCTTATGGTAAGGGAGGAATGGATGCAACAATAACAGATGCAAACATCGTTTTAGGCAGGATAAATCCAGATTATTTTGTTGGGGGAGGGGTCAGTCTTAAACGCGAAATGGCAAATATTGCGATATCAAATCTATCTGACAAGCTTAATCTCTCTATAGAAGAAACAGCTTTGGGTATAATTAAAATCTCGACATCTAACATGGTGCAGGCAATCAGAGAAGTGACCATAGAAAGAGGTCATGATCCCAGAGAATTTGTACTGATTCCATTTGGTGGAGCTGGACCAACTCAGTGTGTTGATATTGCAGCTATGCTGGGGATAGAGCAAATACTAATCCCCCCATACCCGGGAATAACATCAGCACAAGGTTTAGTGTTTGCTGATCTTAGAACGGACTTGATGAGAACAATACTAGTTTCGGAAATTAATTTCATTGAATCGGATGTTTACAATGTTCTGAAAGACCTCGATAGTGAGGCAATTAGATTTTTGGAAGAACAAGGTGCAATCCAGGCATCCATTTCAACCCAATGGATGATAGATATTAGATACGTTGGTCAATCTCATGAGATTAGCGTACCATTAGATTCTAAATCGGAGATAATCGCTGATTCATCAAGAACAAAATTTGAAACAATCCATAAACAGAGATATGGTTACGATATACAAAATCGAGAAATTGAGTGGGTCACAGCACGGGTTACAGCTATTGCTAAAAGTGATATAAAGTTCCAACCTCCAAATCTACCTCAGAGAGCTGGATGGCCAATTGATACCAGACAAGTAGTTCTTTCTAACGGTGAGAAAGTTCTTGCGGATATCTACAGGCGAGAACGGTTATCCAATACACAGGAGATTGAGGGTGCAGCTATTATCGAACAGCTTGATACAACAATCTATGTAGAGCCAGGATGGTTAGCTGTTCAAAACAATGATGGTAGTATGTGGATCATGAGGGATGAGAAATGATAGAGGACCCAATCACATTTGAGGTCATCAAGAATGCATTAGTGTCCTGTGCAAGAGAGATGAGCCTTGCACTCAGATTGACGGCATTTAGTCCAAATATTAAAGAAAGAAGAGACTGTAGCTGTGCACTCTTTGATGAGCAAGGTAAACTGGTTGCTCAGTCAAAGGATATCCCAGTTCACTTAGGGGCTATGCCTTTGTCGGTAAAATCCTGTATTGAACTATTAGGACCAGAGTTGACTGAAGGAACAATGGCTCTAGTCAATGATCCCTTTGCTGGAGGTTCGCATTTACCGGATTTGACATTGGTTGCACCAATTTTCGCTGAGGGGGATTTGAAAGCATTTTCTGCAAACAGAGCTCATCATGCGGATGTTGGAGGTATTGCACCAGGTTCGATGCCTGGAAGTTCAACATCAATTCATGACGAGGGAGTTTTAATTGAACCAAGATTGGTTGTTCAGAAATCAAAACTGATGAAAGATGAAGTAATAGATCTTCTTGAGGCAACAAGAACTCCCGACGAGAGACTTGGAGACCTTTCTGCACAGGTAGCGGCTAACATTGTCGGAACAAGAAGACTAACTGAAATTGCAGAGATTCACAGCTGGGAGATATTAACCAAATCCTTTGAAGAATTGATTCAATATTCTACCTCAAGGATGAAAATGGTAATCTCAGAATATGTTGGTAAACGGGGTACCTATAGTGACCAAATGGATGATGATGGTGCAGGTACCAAATCGATTCCGATCAAGATCGATGTGGAATTCATGAGGGATAAGGTGAAAGTCGATTTCTCTGGAACCTCACCGCAAGTTAGAGGAAATATTAACTGTCCGGAAGCCTCCACCCTTTCAGCAGTGTACTATGTATTCATCACATTGTTTGGAAGAGAGATACCAACAAACGAAGGTTGCTGGCGGGTCCTAGATATCTTGATTCCGAAGGGTTCACTTTTGAATCCAATTTATCCCTCTGCTGTATCTGCCGGAAATGTGGAAACTTCACAAAGGGTGGTTGATGTCACATTAGGAGCATTAGCAGGTATCGTACCTGAAAGAGTGCCATCTGCAAGTCAGGGTACAATGAACAATCTTACAATTGGAGGCACAGACCCAAGAACAAGGAAACCATTCACCTTCTATGAAACAATTGGAGGGGGTGCTGGTGCGAAGGATGGTTTGAATGGAACGCACGCTATTCATGTTCATATGACTAATACTCTGAATACTCCAATAGAGGCATTAGAATCAGCATATCCTCTAAGAGTGACTGAATATTCAATACGCCGTAATACAGGCGGAAAAGGAAAGTGGTGTGGAGGAGATGGAATTGTCAGAGAGATTGAAATCCTAGCAGATGATTGCATAATATCAATTCAATCAGAGAGGCGAAATACAGGTCCTTGGGGACTTGCTGATGGAGAATCAGGAAAGAAAGGAATCAATATACTCGTTGAAGGAAGAAAGAGAACTATACTGGATGCAAAAGTGACACGCGAAGTAAAGAGGGGTAGTAGGATAAGAATAGAAACCCCTGGTGGGGGTGGCTGGGGGATACCCAACCGCCGATAACAATTCTAAATTTTGAGAGCTACGTTTTTATTAACTGCATTAACCCGAATAGTCCGTTTCTGTTCACCTAATGAAACATTCACGTAATATGTTGGAATATAATATCCCTCCAACCTCTTGAAGGTCAGTACATGTTCCACAACACGTTTGGCTTCTTTGGGTGTTTTTGCAGCAATTTTCTCAACTGCTTTGATGACCTTCGCGATCGAATTCATCTTACCAGTGGTAATACTTGCCTTCTTCAAGAATGTAGCAGAAGCCGTCTTCTTCCCAGCACCCTTCAAAATACTCTCTATGTTTTTGGATTGGATTCCTGTTGTACCGTCTAGAACCATTGAGTCATCCCAAGACATCTCGAAAAGTTCAACAATATCTAGAAATATTGCTTTGCCGGGTACATCCTTGCCTTTCGTTGGAGTGAGAATATCATTACCAACCTTAGCTGCTTTTAGTGAGTCAAGAACTCCAATCTCTTGCTTGTTCACTCGAACAAACTTCATTGCGAGGTTTGCATCATAGATACAATAGAAATCATACTTCAGAGAGGGTTTACTCACCTTGAGCGAATCAGCAGACGCACCCAGAATTTCAGCTCCAGTATCAGCCGCTAATTTTGCTGCTTTATTAGCATCAATCTTCTCAGCGAAGTAGTACAACTTCTCTTTCTTCTTTACAGTCTTCATTTTTGAATGTACACCTGTCACCTTGAACAGAGAAGGTGAAAGTGTCGCCTTTGTGGATTTCTTCTTAGCCATTTGAAATCACTAATTTATTTTAAAACAACAGTACTATATGTTCTCTTTGGCGGCTATTTATGCGAGAATGCTGCTCGAATTTTTGGTCTGGTCTCATAAATCTTTGCGAATCCCACGCGCTCGAACTGGAGAAATGTTCCTGATTCAATATTAGCAATTGAGGGTTCTGCAAGTCCTTCAATAATTGAAGCATCAATATTTATCATTTCAACAGGAACTGCAGCTTCCTTAGGAATCCAATGTAAGATTGGACTATTCGTTTCACGTACAACATCAACATCCAGACTGTGGAATACGCATGAGGGTACTTTACCTTTCTTTAGCTCGAAATTAGCTAAATCTTTCAATCTGAATAAATCACCGTTGCCCAACCGAGAGTAGTCCTTTGTGGAAATTCCTAAGATAATTGGGTTTCCTAACGGAATATCACGATTTCCTCTCTCAGGGAAATCAGGATGAACTGGTGCTTCTGCATTTTTCACCGTATTTGGCAGATCTTGTGGATTCAACCATATCGGCGCTTCAACAAAGAAGAAGCGGGGGGCTTCAGCATCTAGAAGTTTCCTGTTTTCAGAATAGACAGCCTTCATTGAGAATGAGATGTCAACGATACTAAGACCCAAATCGACCATTGCTTTCTCAAGTGCTCTTGGATCTATACCGCGTCGCTCAAGAGACTGTAAGCTCCAAGTGCGAGGGTCGTTCCAGCCCGAGTAAGTTCCATCCTGAACCTCCTTTCGTGATTTGCTTTTACTCAACTTTGCATCTGAAAATCGTAGTCGACCATAGTACATCAATTCAGGGTGTTTCCATTCATAGATATTCCAGATATGTTGCTCAATCTTTCCTTCTTTGACCAAGTCTTTTCCTCGAAGGATATGTGATATACCTAGCTCATGGTCATCAATACCCCAAGAGTACTCAAGTAAGGGCCATACTCGATATTTAGAACCGACTCGAGGATGATCGGTCTCGGATATTCTTAGAATGACGTGGTCTCTCATCGCAGGGTCAGGATCATCCATTCCTGTTTTGAGACGGACTGCTGCAGCACGTTCCTCATATGTTCCATCGAGCATTTTAGTCCAACGCTCAAGATTATCATTGACACCAATATTTCTACAATTACATGGGATACCAACTGCTTTATGCTGTGTTCGCCAAACCTCCGCATCACAATCACATACGTAAGCTTCCTGACGCTTGATCAAATCCTCAGCATAATCATAGAACAATTCCAATCGATCAGATTTGTAAACTGTGTCGTGCCATTTTACTCCAAGGTAATTGAGACCCTCAGGAATCAGATCAAAAGCGTCAGGTTCAACAATTTTTTCAGCTGAACCAATTGTATCATCGAAAACGAGGATGAGCTTCCCATTATATCTCTTAACGTATTGATCGTTTAGAATAACCATCCTGGCGTTTCCTATATGAAGAGGTCCTGAAGGGAATGGCGCAAGTCGCATTACTACTTTATCCCATTTGTCAAGATTTGGTAATTCTGGTAATTCTTTTTCTTCTTCAGCGGGAGCTATTTCAGTATCCTCGAGCAACTCTGGTGCGATTCTCTTCAGCTCAGCTCTTTGCGCCTCTGGATCCATTGATGCAACTTCACTAACTATACGTTCAACAAGGTCTTTGACTTCTTTTGCTTGTTTCCTTAAATCCGCCCTTGAGCCTAACAACGCACCCATTACTGACTTTACATTTGGCAAACCATCGTATTTCACGGCGTTATCTAAAACAACCTTTCTGATTTCATTCTCTAAGTCAGTCATACGAGTCAGCTCCATGATTGTACATTGCAAAACTAATTTAACGCTGATGGTCAAGCCGCAACCTAATCCTCCGACACCTACGGTGAAGTTTATTTACTATAAGTGAAGGGTTATAGGAAAGTAATTGATTCAGGTGCGAATATTGTCAAGTGAAATTCTGAAATGCTGCAAAATTTGTGGTGCTTTCCTCACATGCAATCATAAAGGTGAGTGCTGCCCAGAATGTAGTTATTTTGATGAGAAAGATTACCTTTGCCTCGCACCTGAACAGATGAAAAAAGCGGCAAATGCAAAGAAACAAAAAACAACCGAAGAGGAGATTACTGATGAGGATGAGGTGGATCCTGAAACATTCCTCTTCGAGGATGATGATGAAGATGAAGACCTCGACGAAGATCTTGATGAAGATGAGGAAGATTTCGAAGAGGACTTCGGGTTTGAAGATGATTGGGATTAGGGTGCGAGAAGATTATAGAAATATAATCCCAATAGACCTAAAGCGACCATAAGTAACAGGGTTGCATTCGCCGCTAACCAGTCTCGAGCATATTTTTTGCTAACTTTGATAGGACCTAATGGTTTCAACCCAGTGGGGGCTTCAGCACCAGGATCTATGGAACGCCAAACAATCTCAAGAAAATTAGCATCACTCGGATATATGTCAGCATAGAGATGTGATGCGTATCCAATCAAAAACAAAGCTCCAATGTATATTTCCACATTAGCCTCAATCTCTAAAGAGCCACCCATGATAATTTTAATTGCTACATTTGAAACCAGGCCGGCGATAACTAGGAACGGAAGAATCACCGAATGAAAAATCAGATTTCTATGGCGACTAATTCCCAGGAGAGGAATATCCCAATCAGGCATGAGAGCTCCAGTAACAGTGATTACTCCACCTATGAAGATTGAAAGATTTCCTATAACTGTCACACCTGTCAGAATCTGATAAATCCACATTCCCATCATTGAACCTATGCAGAAACAGATAAAGAACATCGCACCATATGCACCCCTATCACTCGTTGTTCGTGTTTTATCTTTGTGAGGTGCTTTGTAATAGAGGAGGGGCATAGCAAATATTGAAAGTCCTATTCCGCCTGCGAAATAATATGCAAGACCATTAATCACACGGGCAGCATCTGAATGCCAGACACTAAAACCCCATACAATTGAATAAAGACCAACGAACAATGAGAAAGCAAGAACCATATGTGAGAGTCGATTCATCACAGCATCTCCTGAATCCAATAATCAATTGACTATTCCTTATGAACAGTGACTTATTTCTTTCCCCCTCTCAAACCAGGGAACCAATACTTCGTTCCACCTGAGAAACTCTTCTGCAGTTTTGCCACTCCACGTTGTATGAGTAGTTCCAGAGTATTCATCACACGTTCTTCAGTCCAACCTAAAGTTAGTACTGCTTCCTCTATAGTGAGACCACCTTCATGATCTGCAGCAATCTCTAGTATCTGGTGCGGGTCATCAGTAAGAGCAACGGGAATGAATTGAGCAATTCGTGCTCCGGATAATGTCGAAGTGATGCCTTCGATCAATCCATCTCGTTTCATATCGTCTAATATTGTATCGATCTCATCAGGTACGGTATCCCATCCTTGCTCATCAAGCTCAACCAAAAGATCTGAGAGAAGCATGATACCACCAGATTGTTTGGAGTCCTCAGCAATTCTGAGAATATCGCGTCTGATACCATCAGTCCTATCATCACGTTTCAATAACCGCTTAACCATACCTTTGCGAGTTTTTGCCTGAGATATCCAGTTTTCCGGATCATATCCAAGCTCAATAAGCAACTCTTTCAAAGCACTACGATATGCAGGAATACTCAGGAGTGTTGGGCCATGTTTCTGAAATGCATTCCACAATCTGGACCTTACTGAATCAATACGACCAGCCCTCTTAACAAGTCGGTCGAGAACAAGTTCTAGTCGCTCTTCGGAGGGCATTGGTTTTAGTGTTATAGGGATAACTGCATCCTGAACTGTGTCTATCGTAAACTCAATCGATGAGTCGAGGAACCCGAATGCACTCACAGTTCCGCTATATCTTCCTGGTAGAAGTGATGCTTTTACAATTCCAGTTGATAGTGATTGAAATCGTTGAGAACCAAATACAATATTAGCCTCATCGATGGGTTGTCCTTCCTCGTCCATTAGATGAAACCTAACATTGCACATTGTATCATCAGGACCTATTACTTGAGCTTTCATACTATCAGGAAGGTCGATCTCAGGGATACCATAGAGAACAGACTTCAGGCTTTCGTATAAATCAAGTTTTGCAAAACCATCGGCAACTAGACCATTTCCGCCTTCACGAATAATTTGGCGACCTATCTTCAATGATAAGAGATTGAGTGTTTCTGACTCAAGACGCACATGTTTTCGCAATGCTACATCAGTTGACATCCGTTCAGATACACGTTCTTTCAACCCACTGAGTAGAATCGAAGATTCGGTAAAAGGATTAACAAAATCCTTACGACGACTCACTCGTTCATCAGTGAATGTAAGATGCGATGGAGGAGTTATCTCCACTTCGAGTTTACCTCTACGAGTGAATCCCACCAGGATAAATGGCACTAGAAGTATATTCCCTTTTGATGAGAGGTCAACAGAAACACAGGGTGTCGAGATGGAGTCACCCTGGATTTTCAATTCACGGATGACTTTCCTGCTCCACTCCATTTTCTCATCCAGTATAGCTAGCTGTTCATCGAATTTTTCCCTTAACCTCAGTGATTTTGCAATGAAACTTGACCTACGTTCTTCGTCACGTTTCAAGGCGGTCTTTCGGGCTTTCAGCGTCGAAGCGGATTCCTTTGTCTTCTCTTGTGTGTATCTGATTTCAAGATTTGCAACCTCTTGTTCTAAATGTGAGATTCTTAGTTCTAGCCGATCTAACTGAGATTTTACCTCATTTTCAAGAGACGCTATCTGTTGCTGAGTGATATTGGTAAGCACACGCCTTGCACGGGAATAGGTTTCATCAGCAATATGGAGGTAACGAAGCGTTGAATTCAATAGAGAGCCCAAGGTTGTCATATCTGGAAATTCGCTACCTGTAGAAAGAATGAAAGAGTACGGTTCAACATTGTCAATCGTTGGCCATTCCAATAACTCATGTGGACTTGAATCGTGATTTTTAGAGATTAAACCAGCTATCGACACTTGACGTTTCTCATCCAAGAGATCCAATGTTTCTTGAAAGAGTGCGATTGCATTTAGTACATCCTCTTCAGTATTAATATCCTCAAGAAAATCAAGAAGTTCATCCAAACGGCTATCTTGAAGAGGTGTCAATTCCGATGAAACAAGACCTAGGTGTTCAACGAACGAAACACGATTAGCATCACGAATCTGTATTATCCTGATAGGTAAGTATGCTTTCAGGACAAACTCCAAATCCCGACCATTTAGGTCCTGAAAAGCCTTTAATACTACAGCTGCAATGAAATAATCATCAGGAACCGCTTGCTGAACAATTGGTCCCCCCTCTAATCGATGAGTGCCTGTTGTCATGACAGGTACGATTAGATTGAAATGATTGAGTTCCATTGGGAGTCCCTCAGTGCACTGTTCGTGTATGCTTTTCATCCTTTCTCATTAGGCGCGAATAAACACGAAAGAATGTTCAAAGCTTAAAAAAGGAAATATCAGCCCGACATTTTTGCCGGGCTGTCAGGGAGAAGGTAATTTACTTCTCATCTGGAGCCGCTAATTCACCTAACGACTCCTTCATCAGACCTTTCATGTCGAAACCCATCATTTTCGCCATCATGAGCATCGGGAGAAGGACATTTCCAAACACCTGGAATGCGCCAGCACCGGCACCTTCACCTTCTTCACCACTACCACCTGCACCACCACCAAACAGTGTGACATCACCGATATCAATCTGCTCGTAGATCTTAGGTAGCATTTGGAGGAAATCACGAGCGAAAGCCTGTGGGGAATAGTCCCGTGCTGCTTCGAGAGTTTTCTTGATACCTTCAGCTTCAGCCGTTGTAATCTTACGAATCTTATCAGCTTCAGATGCAGCTACCACACTAATCTTTTCAGCTTCAGCTTGGGCCTCTTGAAGGATACTCTGAGCTCTGACTTCAACCTCTTGCTTAATCTTTCTCTGCTTCTCAGCTTCAGCCGCGAACTTAGCAACCTCAAGGTCCTTTGAAGCCTCAACCTCAGCCTTTTGCTTCTCATAGCGTTTCTGCATCAAATCTTTCTGAAGCTCAATCTCCAGAACACTCTGTTCACGTTGCTTCTCAGCTTCCTGAATAGCACGAAATTGTGACTGTTCCTTTACACCGACTTCTTTATCACGTTCGATCTCCTGTTGTTTGAGTAATTTGCTTCTTTCGATATCTTTTAGGCCAGTTTCCTGTTCAGCTTCAATAAGAGCAATCTGTGCTTTTCTGTGCATTTCAGCCTCACGTGGTTTAGACATATCACTAAGAAAAGCATCATTGACCACAACAACATCAACGAGTTCTACAGTGACTACTTTCAAACCCCATTCACTTACTATGTCAGTCAGTTCTTTCTTGATAGCCTCAATAATTAACTGTCGCTCTTCCAATATCTCCTCAACAGCAAGTTGTGCACAGGCAGTACGTATGACTGATTCAATGATAGCTGTAAGACGCGCAGGGATTTCACTCCACTTCACGTTGTTAATTGTGGCAATAGCATTCTCAGCTTGCCACTGAAGTACAGCGCTAAGTTTAATCTTCTGTTTCTCTTTTGAAAGGACAGACTCAGCTGAAATATTAAGCTGTTGTACCGTCCTGTCTACTGCAAGAATACGGTCCAAAAAAGGAATCCGAACAACCATACCACCTTCGCCTTGCTTGATGGCTTTACCTCTTCTAAGATGCACATAGAAGATGTTAGGGTCAAAGATACGTACGTATTTCTTAACGTAGAGAGCGAGTAATAACACACTTAGGACGATTGTCACAAATATCAGGGTACCAAGATTTTCTGCCAACCAATCCGTCCATCCCGCTTGCATTTGTTTTTCTACTCTCACCTTTGTATTAGCATGAATCTTCTTTCCTCTGATGTTTTTCTGAAGACAATGATATTAGAATCATCATCTGTTTTGCTTTGGCCAACCCCCTCACCCAGTTTTTTGAACGGGGTATCGATTTGTTGGCCTCAGATTGCACCGAGGACAGACATATTCATGTAGTTCTTGTACTGAAGCAATATAAAGCTGCGCAGGGATTTTGGAAGTAATTTCACAAGATTTCAAGTCTTTCTTGCTTTAACTGTAAGAACCACTATAATCAATATAACAACGATTGAACCAATAGTGATTACCACTGACATAAATTCCCACAATTGATAATCACTTGCATTGTTCGCAGTTGTTGAAGTTGTTGATGTTGTTGATGATGAGTGTGTGGAACTCGTTGAAGAACTGCTCGTTTCAGATGAAGTCGGATTTGATGTGGAAGATGAAACGAATTCATTATTTCGGAAAAGCCAAGGAAACCAGAGATTAGTGATGTCACCTATTATGCCATCAATCTTCGGTTCCGAAACAATATAAGTACGACCTTGCCAGAGGGGGATTATTGAACATTCAGAGGCTTGAAGATCCTGTAAAGCATGATAAGCTGCTCGCGCCTCACTGATCGTGTTCGCAGACCGACCCTCGAGCCAGAGTGAATACTGTGCAACGCCCCCTGCAGGATATGTTAAATTATATCCTAGATTCAACCATGAGGCGAATGGAAGAAATCCAAAATTATCTGCATGAGATATATCAGGGTACCATCCATACATGAATACTGGCATCAGGCCTTCATTTCTATACATCCTGTAGGTAGGCCAATCTACACCAGTCAAATCAACCGAGATAACTCCACTAGCCTCCAGACTATCTTCGTAAACCAGTGCCTGTTCTGTACTTTGCGGATAATGACTTGAGGTTTCGAAGTAGAGATTCACATTCAACTTATTCGTTTCATTATAACCATACATACCCAGCACCAAACGTGTGTATGTATAATTTGCCTCACCAAACACCTCGAAAGATGGTTTGTGATATTCTAATCCGGCGGGGATAACACTATACAATGGATCAACGGTATCATGAAACACGGTGTTTGCTAGGTATGTTCTATTAAACGCTGCAGCAATACCTTGCCGAATCAATGTTTCATTGTAAGGGTAGAAATCTTGGTTGAAACATAAAAATTGGATTTTAGGATTGAGATATTGCCAGACACGAAAATCAGGATTTGTCATAAATGATTGAATTTGGGGAATAGAAAGTTCTCTATAAGCTATATCAATTTCACCTGCCATTAGTGCCGCTGCAAGTGCTATATCCGAAGAGTAGAATTGAATTATAATAGAGTCCACCATCTCATCAGAAACATTCCAATAACCAGGGTTTTTAGCAAGCCTCATCATGCTATCAGATCCACCAACCCGAGTCCAGTTACTCAATAGGTAAGGTCCTAGAGCATTTGGATGACTTGCACGGGCATCACCTTCCGCAAAATGAACAAAATCATCAATTGGGGCATATTCTGGATCTACGATGAAAGATGCGGGACAGCTAAGAAGTTGTAGGAATGGAAAATAAGGAAGACTGAGATTGAATCTAACGGTGTATTCAGACACAACCACAATTTCATTGATGATTTCTGCATAACCTATATTCAATTGAGGACCATCCTCAAGAGCCAAGCCAATATTTCTATCAAATGAATATTTTACACATGATGCATTGAAAGGAGCCCCACTCTCAAAAACAATATTATCACGGAGATTGAAATCCCAAATCAACCCACTACCGTCCACAGTCCAAGATTCTGCTAAAGAGGGAATAATATCATCGAGACCAGCTTGAGACCCAGGCCTGATTTGCACAAGTCCTGAGCTAAGCGTTTGTATCATTTGCCAACCAAAGAGATCATAGGATTGAGCAGGGTCCAGACTAAATTCAACACTATGTGTTGTTCCAATGATTATCGATGAATTAGTAGATACCATCTCTCTCTGGAAAATACCTGACATGTCTTGTGTCGTAATTTGTAGACCAGATGTAGTCACCACGAGAGCCAAGGAAAGAACTAAGAACAGAGTTGACCACTTTTTCAAAGTCAAACAACCTCCATTAAACCAACGCAAGAAAAATTATCGTTCTGCTGCTTTTACGTTTTTTGGAAGGAGTGGATAACCCATTTTTCAAAAAGATAGGCGGCTATCCTTCAGGTTCCTTACCACTCTGTTTTTGCTGCCCCTTTGCAATTTCCTCTCTGGGATCTACAAACACAACCTTTTCATTTGCAGATACGACATAGAGCCACTCTCCTTTCTGAAACGTATCGCCTGTCTGGAGTGGTCTTGCCTGAAAACGTCGAAGACCCATCTCGGTCTCAGCTCTTACTTCCCCAAATCCTGACCATATTGTTGATACTGCTTCTACTTTTCTTCCGACTATATGTCTGGGCTCGATAAGAAATCCAGATTCAACCATGAATTTACCTAATATAGTCCGGAAAGTCCACACCATTGCAACAGTAGCTCCTACATGGACTAATACCTTTGCAAGGAATGGCAACAAAATGCCTGGGTAGTAGACGACAGACCCGAAGAGTCCAAAACTTACTAGTGATGTGCCAATTGTCACTCCAAGTGGAGGGCCCCGTGCGAATTCAAAGAATCCAGATTGGGGCTCGCCATGATCAAAATCAATATCGTGTTCTACATCATGATGAACATCGTGGTCATGATCGGGATGAGAGTCAACATCATGGTCCACATCGTGATCGTAATCATGTTCGACCTCATGAGAGACATCATGGTCATAATCGTGATCGTAATCATGTTCGACCTCATGAGAGACATCATGGTCATAATCGTGATCGTAATCATGTTCGACCTC
>Ga0315553_10002580_pt1 | contig 14470 bp, 20 predicted proteins | sample SalMarSW160140MG_FD_203099 | JGI IMG/M metagenome (GOLD analysis project Ga0315553, IMG submission 203099) | Salt marsh sediment microbial communities from the Plum Island Ecosystem LTER, Massachusetts, United States - Salt Marsh Sediment SW1601-40 ... | reverse complement strand
CCACCGGAGCCTCGATCCGACCGACTTCGCCGACCATCTTGTGCAGGTGATGGTCTCACCCGCTGGTCCGTGAACCGTCAAATGCCCTCACGTGAAACGTCCCGTACCCGACGATTCAGCTGAATCGTCCGAGCCCGTCCCTGAACGAGCCGACTCGTCCCGCGTGGTGCGGCGGGTCGCGATCCCCGCAGCGCGCACCGCCTCCCCTGTCGTCGATGAGCCGCCGCCGCCGATGGGCCGCGCTCCATCCCGTTCCTCCCTCGCTCTTGGGGACCTCATGTCCCCTTTAGGATACCGGGCACCATCAACCCGCTCTCAACGCGGGGCGGGTCCGTGTCGCGACGGCCCGCCCGGCGCTACGCTAGGCCGACGCCGGGGTGGCGGAATGGCAGACGCATCGGACTTAAAATCCGATGGGGCTCCGGCCCCGTGTGGGTTCGACTCCCACCCCCGGCACTTGCGATAACCCGCTCGGTTGCGGGCGATTCGCCGCATTGCGCCCCTCTCCGTTCCTTCGCCCTTCACGCCCCGGTGGCCTCCGATTGTGCCGTGGTTGTGCCGTGACTCGCTCCGAGCGGGATCACGTCGCGCCCCTTCGGCTCCGACTCGTGGAGCGCCGCGAGCTTCGCCACTCCCTCCTGCATGGCGGCGAGGTCGGCGATCGCGTATCGGCGGTAAACTGACTCGGTTCTGTGCCCCGAGAGTCGGGTCGCGACCGATCGCGGGACCCCCGCCCGCTCCATGTTTCACCACCGCGTGGCGTCTCAGGTCATGGAAGTTGTAGTCTGCGACTCCCGCACGGTCCGTCGCGCCCGCCCAGGCAGTGCGCATGGACCGGATGGCGTCCCCGTCCCGGTGGAAGACGTGACCCACGATCCGTCCGCGCTCGCGCTCCACGCGGTCGGTGTGCGCTCGCTGCTCCCGGAGTAGCTCGGCGAGCGGCGGGTAGGTGCCGAACGGGAACGTCCGAGCCTCGCGGTTCTTCGAGCGCCCGCCCTCAAGCCGGATCGTCTCCGATTCGAAGTCCACGTCCCGCCAGCGGAGCCCGAGGATCTCACCCTTCCGCCACCCGGTCAGGGCCGCGAACCGGACGACGGGCTTCAGGGGCTCCGTGATCTCGGAGACGATCGCGGCCACGTCGCTGGCGGTGGGGCACACCTCGCGCACGTTGTCGATGCGGATCTTCGGGAACGCCGGTCGTCGGGGGAGGATCCCGTGTCGGATCGCGAGGTTGAACGCCCGTTTGAGCGCGGCCAGCTCCTTCTGGATCGTGGACGCGGCGGCGCCTTCCTCCTGCCGGGCTGACACGTAGGCGGCGAGTCGGGCGGCGGTGATGTCTAGCGCCCGGTCCTGCCCGAAGTAGCCCCGGACATGCTCCATCGCGGCGAGCATCCGGTTCGTGCTCCGGTTGCCCTGCACGCGGTAGTCGGTCTCGATCAGCTCCGCGAGATCCTCGAACGTGACGGTCTCCGCATCAGGCGCGTGGGTACCGTTCCCGATCTCGCCCAGCCGCTTCTTCAAGAGCGCCTTCGCTACCGTCTTCTTGGTCGAGCCCGAGGACTCGCGATAGCGCCGCCCTCGGGCGGAGAAATCGACCCACCATGTCCGTCCCCTTCGGTACACCCGGCCGCCGTCACTCATCCGTCGCCTCCTTCGTGTCCGTGTCATCCAGCGCCTGACGAAGGGTGCGCTCGGCGTCCCCGCAGCGGTCCGCCCACCGGGCGAGCGCCCTGGCCAGCGCCAGCGCCACGGCCGGGGTCGCCCCACGCTCCCCGGACCGGATCCGGACGAGCGTCGAGTGGGGGATCCCCGCCTCACGGGCGAGCGCCCGTTCTGAGCACGGTAGGTCCTCCAGCGCGGCGCGCACCGCCTCCGCCATCTTCTCCGTCATGACACCAATGTGGTGCCATACCGAGGGAACGGCAATGCTGCTCATCGGCGTGTCCTGAGCCACCTGTCGATGCCCCGCTCCGAGAACCGGAGCGTGCGGGGTCCGAGCCGTTTCACGAAGGGCAGGGTGCCGCTGCGGTCGTAGATCCACCGCGCATCGACCCCCAGCCGTGCGGCGGCCTCGTTCACGTCGAGCAGCCGGTCCGCCTCGGGTGGGGGCTCGGGCTCGGGGCGCGACCCGTTCGACTCGCCGAGTCGGAGCTGGACGAGGGCCTGCAGCCGTCCGAGCGCGCCGGCGATGTCCGGCAGCTCCTCCCGGGCGGCTTCCGCGATCGCGGCCTCAAACGCGCGTGCCGGTCCCACAGCGTCCACGGGTCCCGCCTACCTCCCCGCGCGCTCGGTCCGGATGATCTCGGCCGGGTCGGACAACTCGACGCCGAGTTCGCGCTGAATAAACTCGCGCGCGGTGCTGATCCGGCTTTCGCCCCCCGTCTGCGGCTTGAGACTCAAATCCGAGAACGGCAGCCCGGGACCTGCGACGATCGCACCGCCTCCCTGCATCGCGCTCCCGGTGCTCCGTCCCGCGACCACGACCGGACCGCTCCGTCGCAGCCGCCCCGCCTCGCCGAGCAGGCGCCGGAACCGATCGAGCCCTGCGGCAGCATGGATTAGGTGTACCCATGCCTGTTCCGCGAGCACGCGGTGCGCTTCCTTCTCGGTGCGCCGCGCGGCGGCAATGCTCGCGGCGGCGGTCGCAACACCGAGCTTCGCTTGCCACGCGAACACACCATCGCGCACAAGTTCCAGATCGCGCGCGGCCCTCGACGCGGCGGCGTGTGCGTCCTCCGCCGCCTCGCGTAGCTCATCGGCGCGATGCGAATCCCCATCCCCGAGGGCAGCCGCCAGCCGGGCGTCGGCCTCGGTCGCTCGCTTCGCCGCCACGGCGCCCCGGTGTTCGGCGCGCTCCAACTCGATCCGAACGTTACCGAGGGCCTTCGCGCACCGCCGGATGTCCGGGCCGTCGAGCCCGTGTGTCTCGGCGAACCCCAGCGAGTCGAACGCTGCGGCAGGCTCGGCCAGGGCGTCGAGCTGCTCATCGACTTTCTGGGCTGCGCTCGGCACGTCGGTTCGGAGGACCCCCGCCAGATCGGGGACGGTGGCCTCGCCCACCACGTCGTGGAACACGATGCGATGTTTGGTACGGCTCGCCGCGCGGGGGGCGCTCGTCGCCCCCGTCATCGGGCACCCCCCAGCCGCGACCCGGTGTTGCGACGGTCGGAGAGGCGGCCGGTCCGGAGCGCGAACCGATCGTCCACGACGCGCAACGCGACGTCCAACACCGGCTGGCTGAGCTGGTGGACGAGGCGCTCCACATCGACGTCCGACGGCTTCACGGGGTCGCATCGGCCCGCCAGGCATCGCAGAAACTCGCGCTCACGCACATCGGCGAGCGGGGCGAGATCAATGCCGAGTGACTTGGCACGCTCGCTGAGGGCGCGGTCGTTCGCCGGGACGGCCACTATACTCCATTCGAGAAGTTCGGCGAGCGTGAAGTCGAACCCGCCAGTGTCGTCGTTCCGCTGCCACTCGCGCGGGAGGAAGCCGACGCTCGCGGCCCGCAGCACGTCAGCGTCAAGCAGTCCCGCGACCGTATCGGCGGTTGCCGACACGCCCGGGGGCGGGAACGCGGCAGTGCTCCGGAGACGCTCGCCGTCGAAGGTCGTCTCCTCCGCCCGCGCGATCGGGGCCGTGTGGTCGTGGGCGAACAGTACGACCGCGTTTTGCGCGAATGGTCCTAGATCCCACCCGAGCACTCGGTCGACGTGACGATCCACATCTGTCGTCGAGATCGTGAAGCTGTATCGCCGATCGCCGGCGGCTTTCACTTCGGCCATGTATGTCTTGTTGAACCCGTTCATCCCACCTCCTCGTCACCGAAGGTTCCGCGCGAGACCAGTTCGGCCCGCAGCACATCCAGACATTCCCGCACCTCTCCGTCCACCCCCGCCTCGTCGCCGAAGGTGTGTTCGCAGACGCTCGCCTCGATCCCGGCGAGGACCGCCCGCACGAGCGTGGTGGGTAACGTCGCGCTATCGGCGCGCAGGGTGCTCGGATCCGCGATCCATGCCGCCGCGCGTCTCTGTGCGCCTTCTCTCCATCCGTCGCGGGCGAGGATCTCCAGCATCGAATCCATATCGGTCACCTCACCGGCTAGAAGCCGGGGGGAGGGGCCGGCCGGACGGAATCGGCGCGACGCCTTTACGGGCATGACACACCCAACCCCCGACGTGCGCGAGCGACGGGGCGTCGGGCTGCGGGTCCCGCGAGCCGCCCGTGGTCGCGATGACGGCGCCGCCCTCGCGCTCGCGTTTTCTGTGGGGGGGGCGGGCCGTGCACCGACCGGGAGACTGGCGTGTCGGGCACGCTTCGTGGTCCGATTACAGCCGCCCCGGACGGGACAGGCCAACCCCCTCGTAGACCTCATCGCATCCCCGCCTGTTCGCGAACGAGCCGGTCCGCGAGCGCGTCCGCGATCGCGCCGATAACGGCCGGGTCCGCGCCCGACCCGAGCAGCTCCGACACGGGGGGCCGCCGTCCGCTCGACGGTCGGGCCGGGCCGGTCATGTCCCCGGGTCGCGTTCCAGTTCGTCCGCGGCGGCCCAGAGACGGTCCGCCGCCGAGCCGCGACGGGCGTACGTGTGGGGTTCGCGACCGTCGTCATCGTCTTCGCCCCCGGTCCAGTGAGTCGCACGTCTCGCATCGGGCGCGGTCCGCTGGCATCCCGCCGCCGCAGCTCGGGCACACGTTGGCTGCACGCTTGCCATGACCACCGTGACCAGCCGCGTGGCTGCGGGCCTCCTGCCGTGACCGCTTGCCGTGACCGGACCCGGAACGCTGCCGTGACCGGGGGTCGTGGTCACGGCGGTCACCGTGACCGCCCACTGTAGATGTAGATCCGCTCCCGAGGGCGATGCCCTGGTAGACGTGGGTGCGGTCGCCGTCGTCTCGCGGTCGGGCCTTCCGGACATTCGGCGACGTCGCCTTGAGGTTTCGGCCGAACACCGCTTTCGTCCCCGGGCGCCGGTTCTCCGACTCGCACCACGCCTTCCACGCTGCCCACAGGGCCTCGACCGGGACGGTCTCCCCGGACCCGAGGCGACAGCAATCGCGCACGAACGCCGAGACGGGCGAGCTCAGGTCTTCCAGCTCACGGATAGCGTCCCGCCCGGACTCGGCCGGGACGAAGTATCCACGCGCGTTCAGCCGGTCGAGTCCGTCCAGCGCCCACCGGAAGATCCCGGGCGCCTCCTCCAGCAGCTCGTCGGTGAGCTTCGGGTTCTCGCGGCCGAGCCAACTCCTCGTGAGCACGAACACGAGGAACCGGGAGGCGAGCGCGCCCGAGGAGTCGGTGAGCTGCGGCAACTCGTTCGTCAGAATCAAGAAGCGAGTTGGGAGCCGGCCGGTCCACGGCTCGCGATACTTCCGGTCGATCGTGAGTGAGTCCTCACCCGAGATAAATAGGAGCCGCTCCACGACCACGGACCGATCGCTCCGACCCGAGAGGCGCGCGTCCGAGACGAGCGCGAGCGGTCGCCCGATCAGCGGCTGGAGACCGAAGTTTTCGCCGAGTGACGCCATCGTGGGCGCGGCGACGTTGTGTGCCCCGAGGAGACCCGTCAGCACGCGGCCGATCGTCCCCTTCCCGCCACGCCGTGGCCCCACGAACAGGGGGATCTTCTGTTGCCGGGTGTCGCCACCCAGCACGTAGCCGAACACCTCTTGCAGCGCTGAGATAGACGACGCGTCATCGGGCCACAGCTCGTCGAGGAAGGCGAGCCACCGTTCCGGCGCCGGTGCGGCCGGGTCGAAGGCGAACGGCAACGAGTGGTGAACGAAGAAGCACGGCGTGTGCGCGTACAGTGTGCGCGTCGGGACGTGGAGCAGCCCGTTCGCCATCGCGATCGTCTCACGCCGGCGGATCGTCGCGGCCGGCAGGCGACCATACCGGCGGCTCGGCGCTATCGAGGATCACAACGGCGCGCAGCGCGTCGATCACGTTGGTGATCTTGTGCCGCGTCGGCGCCCAGTCGGCGAGCAGTCCATCGGGGGACTCATACTTCGCGTGCTCCAGGTACGTGTACGCGGCGGCTCGCACCACGCGAGCATCCACCTCGGGCCAGCACGTCCCATCATAACTATAGAAGTCGCCGCGCCAGTCACGTAGGAGCGGCCCGTCCTCGTGGGAGTAGAGGCCCTCGACGAGCTGCCGTGCCACCTCCATCGGTCGCGACGGTGGGGCGACGCATCGTGCGTCGCCCTGCTGCTCGGGCTCTCCCTGGGCGGCCCCGCCCCCGTCGTCCCGGCCGCCATTCTTCGCGTAGAGCGCGGCATCGACGAGACCCGCCGGACTCGACACGACCTCGACCCCTCGCAGCTCGCGGAGCGCGGCTTCCCGCACCGTCGCGCGCGTGAGGGGGTCGAGACCATGCGACTCGTCGCGGAGCTGACGCAGGTACGCATCGACGTCTTCGAGTGAGGAGCTTGCCACGAGCCGAGGGTCGGCGCTCATCCGACCCCCCGACCGGCCGCACGCGCGGGTCGGAGACGCCGGAGGAGACCCCATACGTCATCCTCGACCGGCGTGGCGGACGGCCTACTCTCGCCGGTCGCGGCGATGAGCTGCCCGGTCCATGCCCGGTGGGCAGACTGGACCGCCTCCGGGCCGTACAGCTCGCGTAGCAGCCGGTCGGCCTCGGGCAGCCGGTTCCGGTCGGCGGCGAGCGCGAGCAGGTCGGCCAGCCCGCCCAGCCATCTCGGGGCCGGATTCGCCGCTGGCCGCGAGATGCGGCTGGCGGCGATCCAGTCCGCGACCAGCTCTTCGGCGTACGGGAGCGCCGGGTCCGCGAGCCGGGCGGCAGGCATCACCCGCGAGGCTCCACGGCGTCCGGCGCGGCGTCCCCGGCATCCTTCTGGACGAGGAGGTCGGGATCCGGCCACCGCCGGCTCGGCGGCTTGGCGTCCACGTCGAGGACCGCGTCCAGCGCCTCCCGCAGCAGATCGGATCGTGAGACGCCGCGTGCATCCGCGAGCCGATGGACACGGTCAGCGACATCCGGCTCAACGCGGAACGCCAGCGTAGTGGTCTGCGCGGTGTCCATCCGGTCCCCTCCGTCCGTTGTTTGCCGCCCTGGGCGGTGAACGAGCGATGATCGCACACGCACACAATGGCGATAGCCCGACCGTCTGTCAGCCACCGGTTCACACTGTCAACCGATATTCGTTCGGATTTAGCCAGTGCATAGTGCCAGCGCCCGGGGGCGCTGAATGCAGCGCCAATGACGATTGCCAACCCCGCCCCCGTCGGTTAGCGGGTCATTGGGCGGTCTCCACACGGGGACGGCGGACTCTCCGGGGTTGACAACAAGCGGTAAGGCGGCATCGTGCAGGTGCCCAGCGAGCAGCGGTCCGGGCCGTCGCGCGGGACAAATCGCTCGTCGTCGGCGAGTTCGGGTTTTTCGGAATACTCGTGGAGCCCGAGGGGACCGGAGCGACGGAGCACCGCCGATCGACCCGCTACAAGGAGCGAGCACCCGGCGGACATGACTCGGTGAGGTCCCGGGGGTCGTCCGCTTCACGCGACACGGAGCACGGACATTTCATGTGGGTCTGTTACAGGCGTAGGTACATGGAGAACCTGCCGTTCGGAATGGAGCTGGGCCGGTGGTACGAGTTGGCCGGCGACCTCCAGCGGAGCGGGGCGGGACCCGTCGTGGTCATCGCCCGCGACGCCGGGGAGGTTCGCGTCCCCGTCCGCGATCTACTGCTCCGCCAGACGAAGCCGGACTACGCGTTCGCCTACCAGGTTGAGCAGATGGGTCCCAGCGAGGAACGTCGCCTCATGCAGTGGATGCCGGTATGCCCGGATGGCCATCGGGGGAACTCCGTCTCCAACGCGCCGCCGGACCAGTTTACGTGTGCCAAGTGCCAGCGCTCGTACAGCGTTCAGACGGACGACTCGGCGTTGGTCATGATCGAGACCGGCGAGGCGTGACGGGTCCTGGGGCGCTCGGTCTGGACGTGTCGGAGCCCATCGGTCCGCATGGGGCGCCGCATGAATGACGTTGTCCTTCAGGAAGGCGAGTGTCGATTATGCCTAGAATAGCACTGGTCCTCTCGCTGTCTGTAGCTGTGCTCGGATGTGCGTCGGCGCAGTCCTTTCAGGCCACGGCACACCCGGACGGGGATCCGTTCGCGTGCGTTACCCGTCAGCTGGCGAATCATGAATTCACGGTCACAGCGGCAGAGCGCGATGCCGGACTCATCATCGCGGAGAGCCGTGACGATGACGCTGGAGGGCTATTCGGGTGGGAGACGTACAAGATCCTCACGTTCAATATCCTAGATGATCGGACCATTCGCGTACTTGCCAAGCGGGAGATCCGGGAGGGAAGCTCAACGCGTACGGTCGCGATTCAGGACGCCGATGATATTGCGCAGGGAATACTCGGTGCGTGTGGCACGTTGTCGGGATGATCCTTGACTGCGACGTCAGTCGTAAAGGTGCGGCGGCCAGGGCTCGTCCGATGGGGATGCTCTCGTGGCTCACCGGTGGCGTGGTCAGTGAGCAGCAGCTGCGGGACCCGCTTCGCGAGGACCGGCTGTGACGGACTCCGGCATCGGGCCGACGCCACCGGGCACGGAGGCGGAGTTCGACGCGCTAATGCGGGAGATCGACGAGATGCTGGCGAGGAAGGGGATCGCTCGCCATCAGCGATCGGCCCATGCCATCGGCGAGATCGCGGATCGATTCTCGCTGACCGTGAACGTGGTCCCGGAGCCCCGAGAACCACTTGACGGCGTGTACACTGGGGATGACCTCGTCCTGCGGATCTACGCGTGGTACGAGAACCGCTACGGGCACGCCGCTTTGCGGCCGACACTGGCTCCGTACCGGATCGCGGTTGATCTCCGACACGATACATGGGTGATGAAGATTCCGAACATCTATGGGGAAGTCGGTCTTACGAGCGATCCCCGGGTTCGCGGCTCGCGCACCATCGTGAATGTCTTGGATCAGATCGAAGCTTTGAGCGACAGCTTGAGGTTCGAGCTGACGCCCGACGAGCGTATGGATCTGACCAATGCCCTCATGCGGGGGTTGCATTTCTTTGATGAAGTGCGCCCGCACTACTCCAAGCAACTAGTGTGGGCCGCGCTGCAGGACGTGGCGACGGCCGTTGACCGTCTGACGCAGCATCCGCCTCATGCCGGGCAATCGAAGTGGGCATCACTCCAGGCCACGGAGAAGCTGTTGAAGGCGTTCATTCAGGGCAAGGGTCAGACCTTCCCGCGCAGGCACGTGCTCGTCGAGTTGGTGACGATCGCGGAGGGGGCCGGGCTACCCCCGGTAGCGCGAACGGACTTGGCCATGATTCAATGCACCGCGTCGGCACGCTACGGCGAGGAGGCGGTGAGCCGGGAGGAAGCCGTGGCCGCGCATCAAGCGTCGCTCACAGTGGGGGGGCAAGCACTCGCGGCGATATAGTTCCCGAGCCCCAGGATCTGCAGACGGTGCATGCAGGATGCAGAATGGGCCACTAGCACTTGAGCACCGGGATGGTTTGCCGTGGCGCAGCACGTCGCTTACGTCGAGACAAACTGGAGGACCGTCCACGTCCGCGAATGGGCGAAGTACGTGGAGTTTGTTCGCCAATATGACGTAGGGTCACAGGCCGAGCCAGCCTATATCTTCCGTGGTCAAGCGAGCGATTCATGGTCGCTGTCACCAACCCTCGCGCGACTGTTGCCGCCCGAGGCCGGTGCGGCCGGTGGTCCAGAGGATTTTGCGAAGTACTGCCAGCGCGCCCGTAGCATAGAGCGTCATGCCGAAAGGCTGTTTCGTATAGACGCGCACGCACACTTAACAAAGGCGCAGTTACCCTCGAAGGGTGACGTGTTGGAGTGGTGGATCATGATGAGACACCATGGAGCACCGACGCGTGTGCTTGACTGGACAGCGTCTCCTTTCGTCGCCCTGTATTTTGCGTGTTGTGGGGAGTGGGAGGCGGCCGGAGTGGTTTGGGTGCTGCATCCGGGTTCTCTCCAGCCAGACACCCCGGACGTCGATCCGCTTGGCGTGGCGAACTCGCATTCTGATTTCGACCCCGATGTGTTCGAGCCGCTGAAGCTGCTGGTCTTCCGCAGCACGGAGCCGAGCGAGCGAATTGTAGCACAGCAAAGCCGCTTCACCGCCTGCAGTCATCCGCTACAGGATCACGCCGGCGCGGTTGCGCATCATCTCGGTATGAGTGTGCCGCTCGATTCCGCGCTTAGGATCGTGATTCCGGCGGCCGCCAAGCTGGAAATGCTTCGGAAGTTGCGAATAGTCAATGTCACGGCTGCCGCCCTCTTCCCCGGGATGGACGGTCTCGGGCGGTCTGTTGACGAGTGGGTGCGCGTTGAGGCAAGGGGCGATGTTGCTGGTAGCACACCGGAGGAGCGAGGTCGAGGAGAGTCGGGAGTGGAGGGCAAGGACGCGACAGCCGGCTAGACCGGCAAATCAGTGCTGTCCCGAACGGGCGCCACCCACTCGGGCGGCTGTGACGGCAACCGCCAGCGCCCGCCGAGCCGGCGCCGGGTGCCCCCGGGTATCCCGCCATGCAAGTCGTCGAACTCGGGCATGAATGCGCCACCGAGCGCCCGAAGGTCATCGGCCGTGATCGTGCCCTCGCGCTCGCCGTCTTCCGCGTCGTCCCCGTTGTCCTCGGGTTCGTTGCCGAGCCGCTCCCACCAGTGCTTCGCCATCAGTCCTCCGTGTCACCAGACGTGAAGCGTGCGAGGTTCGCGCGCCGCGAAGAGCATCGCGACGCAGTCCGCCGCATCCGGACTCCGTCCGAGCTTCGCGCGGATCTCGTCCTTCGGCACCACCTGAACCGCACCGTTTGTCGTTGGCCGCCACTCCGTCGCCAGCAACTCACGGAACAGCTCTTCATCGCGCGGCATGGCGATCGCCCTCTCCGCGAGCAGCGTCCGGAGGCGCCAGAACGACTCGGACCGGGTGTTGATGAACCGCTCCGGGTCGCGCGCACGCTTCCCCCCGTTGAACCGCTGGACTGAAAGCCCCAGCTCCCGGAGCCGGTCGCCCACCGGACCTCCGACCCCGACATCATCTACCACCAGCGCGGACAGCCTCGGCCCGTCCAGCCCCCGGAGCGCGAGCGCCTGACGGACCCGCTCCACCAGCACGGTGGCGTCCGCCCGACCCTGCCACTCGATGAACTCGCGCACGATCGGCCCTTGCCGAAAGCCCAATACGCTCGCGTCCGTCCCCAGCCGGGCCACGTCGAGAGCAGCGTAGACACGGCCCCGGCGCGCGGCTCCCTCCAGCTCCTCCCACTCGAACCGATCGGCCGCCGCGTCGAGATCGGACCGGGCGAACAATCCCTCTTCGGAGTGGTCCGGGAACTCGCCTTCGACACGCGCCGGTAGATGGCGCTCCGCTCTCCGTACATGGCCCGGATCCGTTGGATGCCCTCCCGCGTCAGGAGCCCCGGGACTACCACGCGGCCCTCGCGTACGTTCGGCACGTCGGACCCCGCGATGCGCATGGCATCCCAGCCGCTCCCGTCGCGCGAGACGGCATGAAAAGTCCCGGCGGGGGCCAAGGGGTTCCCCACGGCGAGAACGCGGTCCTCCGAGCCCGTGGCGCACGCTAGCACCCCCTCCCAGGCGAACGGCTCCACCGCCTGCGCTTCGGTGAGCAGCGCCAGCACTCGCGGCGCGTGAAACCCCGTCAAGCGGCTCGCCTCCGTGCTCGTGAACGCGAGCACCCCGGCGGTTTCCGACCCCGCGAGCCGGAGCGCGGATGCGAACAACTCGCCGGGCAGGTCGGGCGTGCGTCGGAACGCCCGGCCCAACTCCCCCATCACCACCTCGCGCACCTGACGCTCCGTCGGCCCGGTCACAAGCACGAGCCCGCGCCGGGCGTAGGTCCACCACAGGGCGAGACGCGCAGCGAGCCAATCCTTCCCCGATGCGTTGCACCCCCGCACCGCGACGAGCGGCGAGTCCCGCAGTGCTTCCGCCACCGCCACCTGCCGTCCCCACGGCCCCGGGTCCGTCTCGCCCAGCACCTCGCGGATGAAGCCGATCGGGTCCGATGCCCACCGCTCGAACTCGCTCAGATCCCGGCCGCGCTCGTGCCGCGCGACCAGCTCCCCGAGATCCGTCTCCAGCCGCCGAAGCGTCGCTCCGCTCACCGGACCAGCCCCAGCCGCACCAGCGCTCCCGATCGGCGAGACGCCGCTACGTCCACGATCTCGTACACGCGCGTCGGCGCACCGTCCTCAGCGACGAAACATCGACCCCTGAGCGGCAGCTTCTCCTCGGGCACGTCCACCGCGACCGTCAGGTCGTCCACCAGCTCGGCGTCATACATCTGGCCCTCCCGTGTCACGAAGCCCACCCGTCGTTTCCGCCCACGTCCTTGCGCCTCCTTTGCCACCGGCATCAGTCAGAAATCGGCACTCGTGCCGCGAGGGTGGAGGCGTCCCCGGCGGCGGTGCGGTCTGCGGAACGGGTCCCATATCTGGGGGGGGTGGGGGATTCCCCGGCCCGCCGGGGTCCCGTCCGCCCTCCCATCCCGCCGACTCCCGCCGTCCGCGCCTTCGTCCCGCTCCGTCGAGCCCGATCCGCTCACACCGCCTTGAGCCCGCCCTTCCGCAGCTCGTCCACCTGCTCCCGGAGCCGTTCCATCCGCTCGCGCACCTCGCCCTGTTCGTGTGCGACGAGCCACGCGCGGACCGTGCGCGTTACCGCGTCGCCCTGCCGGTGTCCGAGGCGTCCTTCCGCCACCGCGCGGGCCACCAGCTCCAAGAGCCGCTGCGCGTCCTTCGGCGCCCGTAGCTCGGGCAGCTCGTCCGGGTCCAGCCCCTGCGCACGTCGTGCTCGTGCGCTCGCCTCAGCGCCCCGTTGCCCCGCCTCACGGAGCCGCTGACGCCCGCCCGGAGCATGGGCCGGGCACCAGCCATCCGGCCCGACGAAGGACGCGTGAGCCCCGCACGGCTCGCCGCTCGTGTTCGTCCCGGCGCACCGCCGCTCCCGTTCACTCATCCTGCCCCCTGCGGTTGCACTCTCTCGTCCTGACTCTCGCCCCGGGGGACCGTCCCCGTAGGGGACGGCTGCGCTCGCCCTCCCGTGCTGCACCACTGTGGTGCCCGTGGTGGCTCGCTGGTGCCGGTCCAGTGGCGGGCACTCGCGCTGAACGCGCGGCACAATCACGGCACACCACGCCGGATCACCTTATGTGGCGCGGGTTTCCGGGCGCCCTCCGGATATAGAATCCCCTGCGCCCCCCGGGGATCGGTGCCGTACCACACCACGGGAGACAATCGACGGCCCCAGCGGGGCGGACATCGCCGGGCTGTTCCGTCAGCAGCTTGTCGGGAGGAGCGGTGTCCACCGTCGCCGTTGCGGTCGCCGTCTCGCGGGACCAGTCTGGCGCTTCATGGCGACCAAGGCAGAGATCCGCTCGGCGATCCTTGAGATCATGACTGAGGACCTGCTCATCGACCAATCCCGCGACGTAACATCCCTTGAGTACGAGGTGCGTCGCAGGCTTGAGCGTCGGGCCGGTGAGGAGCCGTCCTCGACGGAGCGGCGGTTGGACAGGCCTGACCGTCGTCGCTGCCGGGAGGTCATCTGGGAATTCATCAGCACAGGTGTCCTCGTTCCTTTCGGGGGACGAGGTGGAGGGGAGGAGTGGCCTTGGCTCAGCCTCACGACGGAAGCCGAGGCGACGGCGGACCTCAGCGAGCCTGTCCCGTCGGATCCGGATGGGTTCCTCCAGCACGTGGACAATGCCTTCCCGGGGCTCCCGGACACGGTCTCGCTCTACTTGCGCGAGGCGGTGCTGGCCTTCAACCGCCGTCTCTATGTCGCAGCGTCCGTCATGCTCGGCGTCGCCGCCGAGGGGCTTCTTCTCGAGCTCGCTTCGGCCATCCGCGCGTCGCATTCCGATGACACCGCCGGTCGTGAGTGGTATTCGGGGAAGATCGAGAAGCAGTTTGCCCTTGGTCAGTATCGGGCGATCGTGGAGAAGCTGGAGCCGATCGAGAGCGACCTGCCGCGTGAGCTGCGGGAGCGGTTCGACTCGCACTTTCGGAGCATCCGCGCCCTCATCCGGGAACAACGGAACGAGGACGGGCATCCGACCGGCAACGCACGTGGCCGGGACGACCTCCTGCCCTCGCTCCACCTGTTCGCTCCGTACGCCCGCCTCGTCGCCGGGCTGATCGCATGGCTCGGGGACGCGCCCCGCTTCTGAGCTGTGCCGCGATTGTGCCGTGACCACGACACACTGAGTGTGATTCAGCGGGAAACGTCCCGAGGGGCGATCCGGCGAATCACTACGCGCGGCGCGGGTTTCTACGGATGTCGAGAGGGCGCCGGGGGGTCGGGGACCGGACTTAAAATCCGTGGGGACCTCGGTCCCGTGTGGGTTCGAATCCCACCCCCGGCATCGTCCCCCCTACTCCTCCCGGAGGGCGATCACCGGGTCGACGCCCGTGGCCCGCAGGGC
>Ga0315553_10002579_pt1 | contig 14477 bp, 11 predicted proteins | sample SalMarSW160140MG_FD_203099 | JGI IMG/M metagenome (GOLD analysis project Ga0315553, IMG submission 203099) | Salt marsh sediment microbial communities from the Plum Island Ecosystem LTER, Massachusetts, United States - Salt Marsh Sediment SW1601-40 ... | reverse complement strand
TTATCCACGGGGGCAAGAATCTCAACGCTTGTCCCCTCAGGTAAGGTCATGAGGTGATCAACAATTTGGTTCGCATTACGTGTGTGGATCTTCTTTCCGCAGTAAGGACAATGAGCTTGACCTAGCACTGAGAAGAGGATTCTCATGTAGCTTGATATGTCTGTCATTGTACCAACAGTAGACCTTGGGTTTAATGTTCCAGTTCGCTGCTCAATAGCAACAACTGGTGACAGCCCAATGATTGAGTCTACATCAGCTCGCTCCAACATGGGTAGCATTGTTCGAGAAGTAGCTGACATGGATTCGAAGAACTTGCGTTGTGCTTCACTAAAAATTACGTCAAAAGCCAACGAAGTTTTTCCCGACCCCGACACGCCTGTTAAAACAGTTAATTTGTCGCGGGGGATATCCACATCTATATTCTTTAGATTATTCGTTCTAGCTCCTTTTACACTAATGTGTTCTCTCATGAACTCATGCCTCCTTTCATCAGTTCAACACTTAGCCTACCACTACACAGCTTTACCAGCCAAAAGAGCAGGCAATAGTGCCTGATGATAGCTTGAGGTCTCTCACGATTATGAGAAAGTAGTCTGAATTCTGAAGGAAGGATATATAGTCATTTCGGTTGCCGTAACAAACGTATATCTGAGATATAATTTGAATTAAAAATCAAAATCCATAAGAGATGAATTGAGATCTATAGAACAGGGGAAGGTAATTGGCCAAATCAAAGGAGAAGAGAAAGGAATCCAGCTTGGGTGCATTCATTATTATGTTGGCTATCACAGTGGTAATCGATGTAATCACATTCTTTGTGAGCCCAGAAGCATTCATCCAGGTCGCGGGTACATCAATTGGATTAGCAACAGTTTTTTCGCTCATTGGATTTGTCTACTGCGTTTACTGTGTTCAAGAACAAGCTGAATATGAAATGAAGAGTGCAACTACAAGACTTGAAGGTCCGGATACAACACCTGGAGGTCAACGTAGGTTCACATGTTCTGAGTGTGGGGGGATAGGATACTACGAGATAGATGATGCCAACATCATAAACCATGTTGTCTGTAGATACTGCGGAAAACCATTCACGCCGCATGGTTAAACAGATTGTGTTTCTGAATAAATCACGGATTCTTCTTCATCAAGATTTACGATCGGTTCGTGGAAGGTTTCTCTTGCTTTTTATGAGTAGTAGGATAATACTCGTTGCGATTTACTCGCAGAGAGATTCTACCTGATTTGGCCTTTGTTTTAAAAAGGATTGAAAAAACAGGATAACCTAACAGAATTAACAGATTCTCAAAAATTATAACTGATTAGTGATATTATCAAAAGGAGATGCAGAGTCATCAATAGGAGACTCAGTAAGGTAGTTATTCGCGTCGTGGAGATGAAAGGTATGAAACACTCCAAGTTAATTCTAATTCTGTTTGTTCTAGTGTTTGGTGTAACAGCATCTGGAACATTCGTGATAAATTACTCATCAATTCATAAGCCTATACGAAACCAAAGTATTGCACAGTATACAGAACATACAGCAATTACTATTCTGAATGACACGGATTTTGGATGGCAAGCTGGAAATGAATCATGGCAAGGAGAAGGCTCATCAGACCAGCCATACATAATTGAGGGACTCAACATCACAGCTGATGGTAATTGCATACAGATTAGTGATGTTAGAGTTCACTTTATCATTCGCGATTGTCTTTTGACTTCTATCAATCCTGGATCTGGTAATGGGATGGATATCTATAATGCAACAAATTTCATCATCGAGGATTCCATGATATCAGAAAATGACTTTGGAGTACATTTGTTGTTATGTCAGAATGTGACTTTCAATAATAACACCATACATAGTAATCTTGATGATGGAATATATATCGAAGAATCCAGCTACTGTACTTTGATTCTCAACCGTATTTACGATAGCTATACAGGTATCTATGGTGAGGATTGTAGTTACGTCAATGTTACTGACAACACATTCTACCTGAATGGATATCAGGCGATATATGCTCGAATTGGTACCAACTGGACGATTGTTGAAAACACGATTTTTGATAATGACTTTGAGGGTGTATATCTCTGGAATATTGATTATGGAATTATTTCACATAATGAGATATACAACAGCACATACAATGGTATACAGATGTATTTCTCTGAAAATTGCACAATTGAAGACAATGTGATTCACGACAATGGTTGGTATGAAGCCCCGATGAATACCGGTTCTGGAGTCTATACAAGAGATGCTGAGGGGGTTAGATTGATTGATAATCAGCTCTACAACAATTCTATGCATGGAGCATACATTCGTGATTCAAGTAACAATATAATTGAAGGGAATACTGTATACAGTAATTATGGATTGTTAGGTGAAGGTTGCGGAATCTACCTCTCCAATGCAGATGAAACGAGTATTATTGATAATATTGCCTATAACAATACCCAGAACGGAATAACAGGATGGTATGCGGATAATTGTACATACACCAACAACATGGTCTATGATAACACAATGGATGGTTTCGATATATCATACTCGGTGAACTGTACACTCGAAACTAACGTAGTATACGATAATGGAGGGTATGGCATCCAGATTGCAAATGGAGACAACAATTTTATGATTGCAAATGATCTGGGTTGGAATTATCTGGGAAATGCTCTAGATGATGCAGGGGATAATTACTGGAATACCACAGTTGGTAATTATTGGAGCGATTATGAGGGACAACAACTCTATACCATTGCAGGTTCCGGTGATGCAATTGATTACCATCCATGGTATAACCTTCTAGTAGGAATTGCAGATGCTCTCTCTTTTGAACAAGGCCAAACTGGCAATACTCTGACATGGAATTCATCAGCAGCTAATCCAGGAGTCTATGATGTACTCGATAACGGAGTTTCCTTTGAATCTCAACCATGGGATGGTGCTGCTATTAACATCAATGTTGATGGACTTGATGTAGGATATCATAACGTCACTCTAATAGTGTATCATATTTCTGGTCACTTTATGAGTAGTACAACTTATGTCAATGTCACTGCTCCAATCGTCACCACTACTACAACAACCTGTTGGAGCTGTGGAACATGTTCATCTACAACATCATCTAGCATTCCTTCAAGTTCAACTACGTGGAGCTGTACTTGTTCAACCCCACCAACACCTAGCACTACTTCAACTTCATCAGAATCTACAGCAACACAACCCACAGATGAAGCTGCAATAGTTATGTGGTTAACAGTCGGAGGAGTAGGCATTGTTATTATTCTCGTAGTAATAATTGTAGCATCAAGAAGACGCTGAATATTTGAACATGGATAGATGGTGAGTATAGAGTTACCATCTATCATTTCATTTTTTTCAATTTACAAAGGTGAGAAAAATTTCAGATTCTGTTTTGTAAAAGGCTTATGACCTCATCATCAGGAACATCATACCATTTCTCGTAGGCATTTGCTACCGCGAAAGAAAAGCCTCGTTCAATTCGTGGACAGATGATTTCATCGATAACACGTTCTACTCTTTTTACTGAATCATAATGTGCTGTTGGTATAGCAACTCTGATAGTCTTTGGTTCGAATTGTCTTACAGATTCGATTGCAGCAAGCATTGTGAAACCCGATGCGAGACCGTCATCAACAAGAACAATATCCTTTTCCTTAAGATTGATTGACTTCGAGAGACCTTCATAGGCGTGCTGTCTTGATTTAATTTGAAGTTCGGTTTGTTTTCTAACTCGATCTATGGTGTCAGTGTCTAGTCCCATGCGTTTAACAAGAGATTCGTTTAGAATCATTGTTCCAAGTGAAGTTAATGCTCCAAATCCGGCTTCAGGATTGAACGGGATCTGCATCTTCCTGACAATTATAATGTCAAGGGGGGCATTGAGTTGCTTTGCGATTGGAGCAGCCACTTCCACTCCACCATTTGGAATTGCCAAGACAACAAATCTACCAACCATTCCCTTTTCATTGAAAATCTTAGCAATTACCGTACCTGCTTCGTTCCGGGTTTTATAGCTCCAAGAGTTCTTCATGACATTCATCTATAATATACATCTTTCACTTAGCAGTTTTCCCATTCTATTGATTCGAAATTCGTGGGGATAATATACTCGCTGTATTGGACTAAGGTTTGAGGCCTGTCATTTTGCCAGATAGTGGAATCACTACATATAGTATCCATAAGCAACGTTTGATTAAGCGGAAGGAGTACATCGATTGCCATTGTGGAAATGCAATCTTCATCGATGGGAGTTCAAACTCGTCTATTGGTGTAATTAATTTCTATAATAAAACAGCGAAGTGTGAATCAAACATTGGATTCATTCTTGATTTTGGTAATTTGGGAGGATGGCTTTGTCTTCATTGTGGTTCACGACATCCAAAATCAGAAACAATCTCAGATCTATTCGAGAATTGGTTGAGAGAAGATATTCACACATGATATGGGTCATATCTGAATTTTGGATAAATGCTATTACGAACCTCAGCACAGTATAAATTTGGGTTTTCATATGGGAGATTCAAGAGATTGGCCACTTTATTCCGAGAGGGTTTTCCCCGCAAAGGGGAAACCTGCAAAAATGGGATTGATCGCAATAACTCTAGTAGCATTTGCATTCCTCATGTCGATTCTAGGGCTTTTCATTGGGGGTCGCTTAGACAGCACCACCATTGATTTCGATTTGTTACTTTCTTCTACAGCCGCAACATTATTCTTTGGAGTATTTGGATGGGGTGCACTATTCTTGAAGCATGCATACTACGATACAATAAACCATTTGAAATTCAAAGATGAGGATTCAAGAGCAAGGTATCTTGAGAGAGAAACTGTCTTCTCAGATAAGCATGTAGTAGTAGGAGTTTTCCTCACTTACAGTTTGCTTGGAGTAGCAATGTTGAGTTGGCCACTCTTTTCATCATTCTTTCCTCTGACGTTAGAATTACTACCCTTCTTTCTTGCAGTCATAATTTCTATGGGCCTTGTTGGGATATTGGCAGTGGATGCCGTTGGAGCTATTCCAAGTTTACTCATTCTCCCAAGAGACCTCAAGGATGATATACAAATCAATATCCTCTTGCCTGATAGGTGCGGTGGAGCAAAGTCAATAGGTGATTTTTATTTTGTATTTACACTGTTGGTTGCCGCAATAGGGTCCCTAACTGTGGTCATTGCTAGCTCTTTCGAAATTGAGTTATACGGATATGTACTTGCGGTGTCATTTCTGATTCTAGCAATCGCAGTTTTCTTGTTCCCGCAAATGTCATTCCGCTCGGTTCTGAAAAAGGAGAAATTGAAGCGTTTAGAGGAAATCGCTGACAGAATAGAACTTCTCAGCAAACAGAATGAACAAAGTGAAACAGAAGAGGTTATGATTGCATTTATCCAAGTACAATCACTTATCATGTTGTACGGGGAGATTGAGAAGCTCAGAGAGTTCCCATTTGAGATAGGAACATTTCAAAAGGTCATTTCCACGGCTCTTGTCCCAATCCTGATAGAAATCTTAATCGCACTTCTTCAGTTTCCGTGGTAGCTCTCTTTTTTGATACATGATTGAGAGTAACAAGAAAAGAGAATACGAGTCCAAGATTTAGGTTGGACTCACTTCCCAATCAGTCTACAAGTCAGCGCCACAATTCTGACATACTAGAATTCCCTGTTCAGTCTTTGCTCCGCAATATGGACAAATGACTAATACCTTCGGACCTACATGGGTAATCGGAGAAGCTGGTTGAGCTCCTGCAGCACTAGGTCCAGGACCTGGGGTTATAACCTCGTAGGCACCAGGTGTGGAGGGTGGACTAGGTCTACGGCGAGAACAAACCACAGCACCTGCGACAACGATAAGGAGAATTCCACCTATTAGTACAAAGCCCAAGCCACCTAACTCAAATCCTTCTATTACAGAAGAAGAAGTGGGTTCAGGTGTGGACTCAGTTGTTGAGGTTGTTGTTGATTCACTCGTCGTACTTGAGGGTTCAGGTGTGGATTCAGAAGTGGTACCAGTCGCAGTAGGAAGGTCTGTATAATCCATTCCAAGTGAAATTGTTACGGTATCAGCTTGATCAGCCGCTGAAAATACAACATACCATCGTCCATCATATGGAACGGTGAACTCTCCAAAAGTGGTTATGTGGTAATTTTCCTTTAGATCGTACCTTATCGGAGTGCCTCCGGTAGTAAAGATGTTGTAGTTCGTCTCATCACAAAAGAAGACATCAATACCATCAGTTGAAAACCATGTTGACACATGACCGGAGATAGTGGATCCTGTACCATATATTGTTGATAACGAATAATATTCATCAGGTTCTAGAACAATTCCATACTCCGTGTGATCGTATGTAGTGGGGCTATAAGAGGGACGGTGGTCGCTTACGCTATCTGCACCAACATCAAAAGAAACAGACGATGCACCATAACGGTTAGAAAATATCGCAGCCCATGTGTCGGAATATGGTATTGTAAAATCAAATTCTGCTGTATGATAATTTACTTTTTGTTCATATACTGTTGCACTTCCTGTACTCTCCCATAGGGCTAGATTAGCTGAATCGCAGATGAAGAAGTCAAGTCCATCTGTATCGATATGGGTTTCAAAGAAACCACTGAATACAGTACCTGTGGTTAAATAACCTCCAATATTCCACCACGAACCAGCAGATATTGTAGTGTTTGTATCCTCTATTTCCCACTCAGCAGCCTTCACCTCATGAGGGGATACAAATAGCATAGCTGTCATTAAGCAAAACAAAAGGAAAATAATTCGTTTCTCGCGCATCAAATCCAAATCTCCGAGTATGTTCAGTCAGACACCTCAACCTAAATGGATTTCGCAATATCAGTGTTTTTAGTTAGAATCATGTTATAGAGTGACTGACTCTCCTTTGGGTAAATCTGATTCTTCGAAGGGTAATACATCAAGTTGTGTGATTGAATTTTCAACGATTTGTATATACAAATCTTTATTGAAATCTACTAGCTTGCCTTCTATTGCATTATCAAGGAGGTCAGATAGCAAGGAAAAATCTGTAGATGTGAACCTATTATTAATAATCCTATTACGTTTTAGAATTCTAAAGAGTACACCATCATCATTCGTATCCTCCTCATCTGAGTAAGCAATCCGCTTACTTAGATCAGGCGAGAGAACATACCGAAGCATCGTAGAGGATAATGCATCGTAAAGAGCGGCAACACCATCAGCATCCATTCCTCTTGAGAATCTGGTAAGACCCGCACGTCAATGGAGCCACGCACGGATTAACAACTTTTCATCTGCGGGAATATTCGAATCGATTAGACCAAAGTGGAGCAAAACTCATCGTGTATATTAACTATTGTTATTAAATGCATAAGGTTGGTGTTCTTGGCCATCGTTTGAGGATTACTTGGTAGCAAAAGCTAATAACGGGTTCATTAAACCAGCAATATGGTGCACTTATTGTTAGAAGCCATGTCAGATGCCATTGAAGAAATCTCTTCAAAAGATGTATCGTTTGCAGATATCAGAAGAGAGAGTCAATCTGGAAATACTATTATCGTTGTCAACGGGAATCTTAGAGAATTCAAAAACGTGAGCAAAGCTGGAGCAGTAGCTCGTGTGCTTGTTGGAGAGTGCTGGGGGCAAGCATCAACTACACTTCCTCTTTCAAAAGAACTCTATGAAGAACTTCTTGAAGAGGCATTGAAACGGGCAAGAGCAAGTGCAAAATATTCCCGAAAGAACATTGATCTGAGTAACATCCCTTCTCATGTTGATAAAGTGTTTCAAAAGGTAAAGGAAGATCCCACTACAGTACCTTACGAGGAGAAAATCGGTATAGCGCTTGAGTTGGACAAAGGTCAAAAAATAGATGATAGAGTTGTGAATACGAATGCATATCTGATGGACCAGAAACGAGATTATGCATTGGTTAACACTGTAGGCTCAAGACTAGAATGGGATGAAATCAGGACCCTATCATATATTATGTCTGTTGCCAAAGAGGGGGAGCAAACACAATTCAATGTCGAGATTGCAGGAGGCTCAGGGGGTTACGAGATAATTAGGAAAATCAATCCTGAAGAATTTTCAAAATCTTGTGCTAGCGGAGCCGTAGAACTACTGAAAGCAGACAAACCGCCATCAGGTGAATTGACCGTAATCCTAGATGGAAGCATGTCCGGTCTCATTGCTCACGAGGTATGTGGGCATGCAAGTGAAGCAGATGAGGTTGTAAAGGAAAGGTCATTTCTGACTGGATTAGTTGGTAAGCAGATAGGCACAGATATAGTTACAATGGTTGATGATGGTACCTTGAAGCAATGGGGAGGAATTCCATTTGACTCAGAAGGAACTCCCACATCTCGTACAGCCATTATAGAAAATGGAATTTTACAGGGGTATATGCATACACTCGAAACATCTGTTATGATGGGTGTTTCCCCAACAGGAAATGGACGTGCACAGGACTACAATAGGCGTATCTTCGCGAGGATGACAAACACCTTTTTCGACAAAGGGGATTGGAAAGATGAAGAAATCATAGAAGATACGAAAGACGGTTTATACGTGATTAAAATGACCTCGGGTATGGAAGATGTTGTTGGTGGAGGTGTTCAAGCTTCAGCCCTTAAAGGCTACATCATCAAGAATGGAGAACGTACCAAGCTAGTGAGGAGCATGACTCTTGCGGGGAAGGTTCTTGAAATATTGAAGACTGTAGATGCTGTTGGAAATACACTTGAATTTGATGGAGGGACTTGTGGAAAAGGAGAGGAGGACTTTATACCAGTGTCCTCAGGTGGACCACATCTTAGAGCAAAAATAGTAGTTGGAGGCGGTTAAAATGAATATCAGAGAGATTGCAGATAAACTGATCACTCTATCACAGAAAGAGGGAGCAGATCAAGCTGAAACTTATGTTGTTTTAGCAAAGACATCTAGCGTTTACATAGATGATAATATCCCCAAGATTGCAGATGTTAAGATGGAACTTGGCATCAACGTGAAGTTCATAACAGGTAAGAAAATTGGATTTACTAGCTCAACATTACTCAATGAAACTCCAGAAGAGGTTGTGATAAGAGCAAAGAAGCTTGCTAGCCTAAGTGAAGAAGACACCAAATTCGTTTCATTACCAGAACCACAACAGGTTTCAGGAAATCGTGAGAGGTTCTATGATAAAAAAACTGCAAATGTGTCAAGTGATGAGATACTGGAGAAAGCTATGCTTGTGGTCGATTCAACTATATCCAATGGAATAACAGTTCCAAATGGAGTTCTACGGGCAAGCTCTGTGGACTATCAGGTGAAAAATACACAAGGTATTGATACAGGTTCAATGGGAACACAAGTCTTCGGATACTTTACTGCTAAATCAGATAAGGATGGAGCGGTAGGAGAAGGAGTACAACGATGTTGGTCTCGTGAACTAGGCAACATCGATTTTGCAAAGATGGGAACAAAACTACAAGCTCAAGCTCTTGCGGTTCTAAATGCGGAGCCATTCAAAGCAAAGTGGGAGGACATCACTGCAGTTTTAGCTCCAAGCGAGGGTTGTGAGATGCTGGGAAATCTTGTCGGTTCAGCATGTTCTGCGGAAAATGTTAACAACCGCTCAAGTCCTTGGACTGATCGAGTTGGAGATAAGGTCGCTCATGAGAGTTTAACGGTATACGATAATGGACAATCAGAGAATGGACTTTTGAGCGGCATTGTTGATGCGGAAGGATTTCCGACACAGAAGACATTGTTAATCGATCATGGCGTCCTACAATCTTACTACTATGATAGCTACAACGGAAATCAGGTTGGTCTAGAGTCCACTGGGAATGGTATACGAAGAGATTCTCGAGATGCACATGGTAGCTTCAACAATCTTCCATCCTGTGCGTCATCTACGCTTGAAGTTTCAGCGGGGAAGTATAGTGTCGAGGAATTAATAGGACAAATTAAGAAGGGTGTCTACATCGAACATTTCGCTTGGCCTCAAGTTGATGCTATATCAGGTTCATTTTCGAATGAGATCAGAAATGCAAGACTTATCGAAAATGGAGAATTGACCACACAAATAAAGTATGCATTACTAGTTGGAAATCTCTATGAATCTATACAGAAGGAGATCCTATATGCTAAAGACCTTCAGGTGAATTCGAAACGATTCATGCCAACTATAGCGTTTTCTGGCATAGAACTTGTCGGTCAGGAGTAGGCTCAATTACTCAGATGCTTCAGATGTTTAACATCACCCGTTTGAAAAATCATCTGGTGATTTGTAGGAAGATTGACTATGAGAGAGCCGAACTCATTGATATCTATAGCCGTCCCAGTAATTTGAGAGCCACCATCATCAACCAATACATCTCTCCCAAGAGTAGAGCTGTATTTTCGCCATTCTTCAAGGATAGGACTTAGTGATTGAGTTTTATGAAGTTCTTTCAGCCGTGATGTAAATGCAGATAAAAACCGACAAAGGACTTCTTCGATTTCTATTACCTGACCTAATTCTTCAATAATCGTTGTTGCTGAATCAGACAAGGAGGTGGGTAGGTTCGCCATCGAAAAATTGAGATTAAGACCAATTCCAATTATAATGAAAGTCTGTTTATCAACAATCATTTCACTCAAAATTCCACCAATTTTCTTTTCATAAAGAAGGATGTCGTTTGGCCACTTCGCCTTAACAGGAATTGATAATGCATTCAAACTGTATATGATAGCATTAGAAGCAACTAATCCTAAACAAGGCAGTTTTTCCACAGATAGACTTGAAGGGAATCCAAATGAAAAATACAAACCTCCTGAGGGGGATAACCATGTCCGATTAAATCGCCCTCTTCCCTCAGTTTGCAGTTCGGATATTATGATAACATTCTGAGATTTGTCTTTGGAGAGATATTCTTTCAATACATCATTAGTGGATGTAACCTCATCAAAAATATGGAGAGAAAACATTGGCTCCAGAGTTTCAATGCATCTCTGAATTTTTTCCGTATTTAGACCCATTTAATCACAACGTTCCAAATCCAATGTTTGAATTTATCTAACCACTTAATTCTTATATTGAATGTGGAGCTGACCTTTTTTGGTTGAGGAGTAGTCAATGACTAGTCTTGCTGGAGCAATTATTCTCAAGGACATCAATAAAACAGTCCTTTTCAAAAATAGGGACCTTGAGAGAGGGGATTTCAAAGAAGAAATCTTCTACGATATTGATTGCTTTGGCATCAGAGGTCTTGATAGAAATTCAGGAAGCTCAGTAGGATTAGGAATTGGTGTTAATAGGTACGGACTAGCTGTAGCCAATACCCACGTACTAGCATCATCTAACCCATCCTATGATATTCTTACAGAACAAATATTGATGTTTGCCAAGGATGCTGAAGATGGCCTTGCGATGACTGTTGATCATCTGAAGAAAGGACGTCAATACCAGTGGGGAAATCTGGTTCTTGCTGATAGTGATTCAATGTTGGTCATTGAGATTGCAGATGGTGAGCATTCCATAGAGTGGTCTGAGAGGAAGGTTCTAAGAACTGGACATCATATCATGTTAGATACAGAGGACGAGATAAGAAAGAACTCGGAGGAATTTGGACTTGATTCGTATTATGATGATTCGTCAACGCGTTTCAATAGAGGGTATGAACTTCTTCGTGGAATTAACAATATGAATGCGGTTTTTTCATTGCTTCAAGACCATGGTGATGCACCTGGTCAAAACTCGATCTGTAAACATTCCACCTCTTCAAAAGACCTGGGTACCGCAGCAAGCTATGTGATTGAAGTTGATCACGAACAAGATACTGGTCGACCAAAGATTGTGTTTCACGTGTGCAGAGGAAATCCCTGTGAAACAGATTTTGTATCCGTTCCCTTGATATTTCCAGCAGATGAAGATATTATGAAAAGAGCTAGAGAGATGTTTTTCAGGTAATATCCGCAGATTCCTTTGGTTTCTTAGCTCTAACCAACTCGATGTCTTTTCTAGATTCGATTTCTTTTTCCTTATTTCTAAAGAAGAGATAGAGCATAATGACTGCGATGATATAGAGACCGGAAACAAGTAAATATGGTTCACGGTAATATCCAGCGGCTAAGAGGGCACCTCCGATATTAGCTGCAATTCCGCGTACAAGAGAGTCGCCTGCTCGTGTCACACCCATTGCTGTTGCACGCTCCTCCTTCTTCAGTCCCTCCATGAAGAAAGCATTTGATACAGGCCAAGCCATATTCATCAAAACATTTCTGGAGATATAAGCAATTACTGCAATTACCAAGAAATCCGCGTATGATATCATCAATAGAAATGGAACTGAAAGTGCTTCTGTGATTATTATCGTCTTTACTTTTCCGAACCTGTCAGACAGTGCAGGTGCAAGAAAGTTACCTGCGGCAAGTATTACCATGTTTATCGCGAATATGATTCCAATGAGTTCTGAACTTGCTTGAAATTCATTCTTGAAGAAGAGATTGAAATATAATACGATGACTCCTGCGCCAAGTCCGACTGTAGATACATAAAGAGAGTACTTGCCAATGAAACCCCAATTTGTAACGTTACTCAGCTGCATGTTGATGTGGGTTGATTCTGCAGGTTTGTCTAGGCTCATCATTGTAACAAGGATTAGTGAGAAGGCTGATGGAATTAAGCTGAGAAGTAGGGTCAACTGAAAAGACTGTGCAGTTGTGAGATAAGCAGGTATGATTATCTTGAGGATGCCTGGAAGATATCCTCCAACTAGATTTCCAATTAACACAGCAAGTATACTTACACCACTATTAAAGGCAAATAGATGTGCTCTTTCCTCATCTGTCGATTGATCAGTAATGTAGGGGGACCAGGCAACCTGTGTGAATGCACCCGCGATTCCGATAAAAACCTGAGAAGACAATAAGCTGATTTCATCAAGGATAGAATATTGAATAAACAGAGAAACAAAGGATATAGTGGATGCTAGAACTATAGTTTTCCATCTACTAGTACGATCTACGATCATTCCTGCAAAAAAAGCTAAAGCGGCAGTGGCAAACATAGACACCGAGAGAAAGAATCCGAGAAAGTCTTCTGAGAAACCTCGGGCTTCCATGTAGAGATTGAAGATAACTCCACTAATACCGAAAGAGAAGGCATTGAATGCTCCGAGTGTGATGTACAATCGAGCATCTCGTCTGAAAAGCCGGATTTTACCGATGTAGCTCAATCTCGGTTTATCAGACATCTTAGTCATTCTCCAGAAGGAATTAGATATCGGGTTGCAAAATATGTGACCTATATTCATTCCGAAATGAACAAACCTTGGTATATCGTGAAAATTACGATTGTCGAACATGAATTCGGTGTCTAACGTGTATAGCGATGCTTTTATAGCACTGTTGTTACTATGAATTACTATCGCGAATCACGGAGGTTATAACCTAGTGGAGAGAACAAGACTAATCGCGATTGTGTTGATTCTAGTCGTCATCGGTGGCGGAATCGTAGGCTTTATGCTTCTGAGTACACCGCCCGTTCAGGAAGAGAAAGTAATTATCTTCGGAACGACTGATTCAGTGGAGGCGAGTATAGACCCAGCACAATCATATGACTACTTCGGATGGGAAATTATCACATCCCTCGGAGCAGGTCTCGTAGAAATCATTCCTGGAACATCAGCTAGCGCAGACGATATTAGAGGCGCATTAGCTGAGTCGTGGACTGTAAATCCTGCTGGAACCCAATGGACATTTAATCTAAGGACCGGCCTGGTATTTGAAGATGGAATGCCATTCAATGCAACTGTTGTTAAATATTCATTCGATAGGAACATTGGTATGGCACTTGAAGATGGACCACAACTCAATATGGGTTATGGAGACATCATCGATGAGGTGGTTGTTGTAAGCAACTATGTCGTCAGGTTTGACCTGAACTTTGCTTTTTCACCATTCCTTCAATTGATGTCATGTGCAGCATCATACATTGTACATCCAGACTATGCACCCTTAGCCAACTATGTCCCTTACAATGCCACAGTACCAATTCGTGAGAGACACCCCAACGGTCTGGGACCATACTTACTACAAAACTGGACCCGAACAGGTGGATCTGACACTGAGATGAGGTTGGTAAAGAACCCGAACTACTGGGATCCAACACTGCCAAAGAATGACATGGTCATCATCAAGTTCTACCAGTCTGATGCAGCATTAACAGCTGCTATGACAGGTGAGGAGATTGATGTCGCTTATAGGCACATGACCCCAGTACAAGTGAATTCATTCAGAGATGATACAGATTTCATAGTATGGGATGGTGTGGGAGCATCAATTCAATACATGTGCTTCCAGCAGAACATCTATCCATATAATGAAACACCAATCAGGCAAGGTATTGCCGCAGCGTTGAATCGAACAAACTTGGCGGCAACAGTCTTTCAGGGAACAGTTGATCCTCTATACAGTATAGTACCATATGGAATG
>Ga0315553_10002576_pt1 | contig 14482 bp, 12 predicted proteins | sample SalMarSW160140MG_FD_203099 | JGI IMG/M metagenome (GOLD analysis project Ga0315553, IMG submission 203099) | Salt marsh sediment microbial communities from the Plum Island Ecosystem LTER, Massachusetts, United States - Salt Marsh Sediment SW1601-40 ... | reverse complement strand
GAGCGACCTGCAGGTCGCACCCTCGGACGACTACGTCGTTTCTGACGAGTGCTGCGACGATGGGTGCGGTGAGTGTGAGCCCTGGCGTTTATTCGGCGAGACCTGCCGCGGCACTACCGCCTACGGCTGGATCGACCTGGGCTTCACGTACGGCGCCCGCGAACCGGTCAGCAACTACAACGGCACACTTACGTTCAACGACCGCGACGACGAGCTGCAGATGAATCAGCTCTACATCGTCGTCGAGAAGCCAGTCGAAGCGGACTACTGCTGCTGGGACTGGGGCTACCGCGTCGATTTTCTCTACGGCACCGACGGGCGATTCACGCAGGCGGCCGGGCTGGAGTTGAATCAGGACGGATCGCCGAGCCTCAACGCCGGACAGCGGTTCTATCACTTCGCCTTCCCGCAGCTCTACTTGGAACTGGCCTACGGCGACCTGTCGATGAAGTTCGGTCACTTCTACACGATCATCGGCTACGAAGTCGTTCCCAGCACGGGCAACTTCTTCTACTCGCACGCTTACACCATGCAGTACGCCGAGCCGTTTACGCACACGGGCGTCCTGTTCACTTGGGACTACAGCGATCGTGTGCAGCTCATCGGCGGCATCCATGGCGGGTGGGACGTATGGTCGCGCAATAACGTGAACGGAAATGCCGCCGACCACGGGGCGTTTCTGGGCGGTATCATTTTCACCAGCTACGACGAGCGGACTTCGCTCGCCTTCACGGGAACCGTCGGTAACGAGGATCAGGGACTGGGCGTGTTTACGCAGCGAGGCCTCGCCAGCGTCGTCTTCTCGCACACGTTTCCCTGCGAGCGCTGGCAGTACGTCTTCCAGAGCGACGGCGGCCAACAGGGCCTGGCCAGCGGCATCAATAACGGCACCGAAGACGCCGAGTGGTACGGTGTCAACCAGTACCTGTTCTACACGATTAACGACTGCTGGAAGGCAGGCTTGCGGTTCGAGTGGTTCCGCGACGACGACGGCGCCCGAGTGGCTGGCGTCGGCGACGCCAACCCGGCCACCGGCCCCTTCGTAGGCGACTTCTACGAAGTAACGCTGGGCCTGAACTGGACTCCGCAGCCCAACTGGAACATTCGGCCCGAGCTGCGGTGGGATTGGTTCGACCCGGATGCCACCACGGTTGGCGCGCCGTTTGGCGACAACACCGCCAACAGCCTGTTCACGGCCGCCGTCGACGCGATCTTCACCTACTAGGCCGGAGAACGGCCGAGCAGGCCCGGCCGAAGTTGGGCCTTCGCCCAGTCGGCCGGCAACGGAAAAACAGCCTGAACACCCCAAACGCTTGCGTGCCGCATGAGTGGCACGCAAGCGTTTTTTTGCGCGCGCGTCCGGGGCCATCGGAACGCGAATGCCGATGGGTTTGGGCGAAACGCTCTGCGGCGCCGGTGCCGCTTCTCGGCTTCGGCTTTCCATGACTCGTGTTGTCAGCCGCTCGGCCACTGTTCACTCGCGAACTTACACGCTGGACTCTCGAAACGAGACGCGCGACTCTCTACCAGGCTGCTGTCTCGCCGCGCATCGGCTGCCCGCAATGTGGGCAATACTTGCCTTCCGCGGTTCCGTCGACCTGAGCGAAACTGGCGGAGCGCATTTTCCCTAAGCCGTTTGATCGTAGGGCGCTCCGCACGGAGCGGCATCTCTCGTCGCAGCTCTGTTCGCGGGTGCTGGCACGGTCATTGCGTAGCACCGCATGCCGACCCGATGAACTCGGCAAGGCGCCGCGTTGCGAGCGATGCGGATTTGCTGCTTCCGTCGTTGGCACTCGGTGTGCGCCGTAAGTGCATTGCCGATGGCGAGCCGGGCGACGTGGCGAAACCGCGCGTCGTTCGCGTTTGGCGTGCGCAGCGAACGTACTTGGGCATGCCGGCCGAAGTTCCGCCGGGCCAGGTGGTTCGCACCTTCGGGATAAGGGCGCGTTTCAATCCTTCTGGACAAAGGCGAGACAGCAATGAATGTGTGGCCAATTCGACCGAACCGATTCGTTTTGCCTGCCGCCGTGTTGGCGATGAGCTTGCTCATCGGCAGCGTTGCGTTTGCCGACGAGAATAGCTCCGTCGGACACAAAGCCGCGGCGGACATCACTACGTCCGCGCCGGCCGGTGATGCTGATGCACCGGACGCGGAAACGACTCCGGCGGGAAATGCCGCGAAACCTGCGGACAACGCACCTACGGACGATGACGGCGCCGCGGCGGCCACCGAGGCACCCAAGAAGTGGCCGGAGATGTCTGATCACGAAAGGATCGAGGCCGTGGCCGCGTCGGCCCTGCAGCGCGACGACGACGGCACGATTACCAACTCATCGGTTTACGCCGACTCCGATACGCTGTGGACGTGCATCGCGGCGTTTCTGGTGTTCTTCATGCAGGCCGGCTTCGCGTTGGTCGAGTGCGGCTTCACTCGCGCCAAAAATGCCTGCAACATTATCATGAAGAACGTGATGGACTTTTCGTTGGGCTCGCTCGTGTTCTGGCTGCTGGGATTCGGCATCATGTTCGGAGCCACGAGCACGGGCCTGTTTGGCACTACCGGGTTCTTCTTCGATGCCGGCGAAAACGGATTCAACTGGGCCTTCCTCATTTTCCAGACGGTTTTCTGCGCCACGGCGGCCACCATCGTTAGCGGTGCCATGGCTGAGCGCACCAAATTCGGCGCCTACTTGATCTACACGGTGGCGATCACGTTGATCGTGTATCCGGTGTTCGGAAGCTGGGCGTGGGGCAGCCTGTTCGAAGGGGGCGGTTGGCTGGAAGGGGGTACGTTCCTCACGAGCCTGTTCGGCGAAGGGGCCGCATTCCACGACTTCGCCGGTTCAACCGTCGTCCACTCAATCGGAGGTTGGGCCGCTCTGGCCGGCGCCATCATGGTCGGCGCGCGCATTGGCAAATACGGCAAGGATGGCAAGGTGCAGGCCATCCCAGGGCACAACATCCCGATGGCCGCGCTGGGTGTTTTCATCCTGTGGTTGGGTTGGTTCGGGTTCAATCCCGGCAGCACGACCGCGGTGGGAAGCGGCGGCTTTGCCAAGATCGCCGTCACCACGAACCTGGCGGCTGCCGCCGGCGCCGCCGCTGCCATGATCGCGGCCTGGATCAAGTTCAAAAAGCCGGACCCTTCCTTAACCCTTAACGGTGCGTTGGCCGGTTTGGTGGCGATCACTGCCGGTTGCGACGCCATGAGCCCCCTGTTCGCCGCGTTGACCGGTGCGGTAGCCGGGGTGATCGTCGTGTTCGCGGTGATCTTTTTCGACAAACTGCGGATCGACGACCCCGTGGGAGCGATCTCCGTGCACGGCGTTTGCGGTGCGTGGGGTACGCTGGCCGTGGGATTGTTCATGACCGAAGGCGGGCTTCTGTTCGGCGGCGGGATTACGCAGTTGCTCGTGCAGTGCGTGGGCGTTGCCGCGGCCTTCCTGTGGGCGTTCCCGGTGAGCCTCGGAATCTTCTACCTACTGAAGAAGACCATCGGCCTGCGGGTCACCGCAGCCGAGGAACTCGAAGGATTGGACATCGGCGAGCACGGAATGCATGCCTACCCGCCGGCATTGATTGCCGAAGGCGTGACGGGCATGGTGCCGGGACACGCGGCTCCGAGGCCCGAGATGTACCCAGTTCCAGTCGCCCCTTCGGCGGAAGGAGCGTAGTTCGATTTGCCAAGAATAAGCCGCGGAGCGTTTCACCCACCATGGGTGCCGCTCCAAGGCTTGATCGAGGGATTCCCGCACGTGGCGGTTCGCGAAGTGTGACGATTGTGGCGAGTGGTTCGTAAGTGAGAGGTGTGAGTGGTTGTGGTGTTGCCGAGGCTCGATGCGAGGGTACACGTCGGCGCGTGTATGCTCCGAGCCTCGCGACGCGTGGATTGGCACGCCCCGCGTGATTGTTCGATCATGGAGGTGGAATCTTCAGGTGTGCCCTACCCACCGTTGTCCGGTCGCTGCCGGGCGGGCCGTCCGGCAGCGATTCGGGCAACGTTTTCTCGCCCGTGTCGGCCGAGTGCCGCCGGGCGATGTTCGCGATCGGGTGTCGCCGCAACAAATCAATTGGCAGTACTTCGGCTCTTGCCTGGGCCAGAAGGATACCCCAACGGCCTTGGGCAGGCGTCCGCCTCGCCTGCCCGGGCCGGGGTATTTCTCGATACGTCGTGCTTGGCGAAAGACCGTGCAGCATCCATGAAAATGCCTCGCCGGGTCGGGGTATTTTTTGTGTCCACCTCTCTCCGCCTTGTCGCGTTCCTACGGCTTGGCTAGATTCAATGAAACCTTCTACGGAACGAGCCCGAAAGGCCACCCACCATGAAGTTCATCATCGCCATCATCCAACCCAATAAGCTGGAAGCGGTCAAGGCGGCTCTCACGGAGGTCGAGGTCGTGCGGCTGACGGTGATGGACTGCCAGGGATTCGGGCGCCAGAAGGGTCAGACCGAGGTCTACCGCGGCCACGAGTTCTCGGTCAATCTTTTGCGCAAGGTGCAGCTTCAAATCGCGGTGAACGACAATTTCGTCGAACCCACCGTCGCCGCCATCATTAAGGGCGGCCGCAGTGGCGAGAAAGGCGAGATCGGCGACGGCAAGATCTTCGTGCTGCCGTTGGAAGACTGCATTCGCATCCGCACCGGCGAGCGCGGCAGCGAAGCGATCTAGCGATCGAATGACCAATGACCAAATCCAAATGACCAATGCAGAGGTGCCGTTTCAGGCTCATTGGTCATTGGGATTTGAGAAATTGGTCATTTCCCCCCTTACGGCTCATACGCCTCGTCGAACGGGTTGCGCCCGCGCGGCATCCACATGCACAGCAGAACGCCGCCGAAATACAGCGCCGTCAGCGGTCCGGCCATCAATAGCATGCTTATCGGGTCGGCCGGCGTGAGCAGCATCGAGGCGACGAAGATAACCAGGATCGCGATGCGCCACTTCTCCAGGTACGCCCGGATCGAAAAGATGCCGATGCGGTTCAGGAACAGCATCACCAGCGGCAACTGAAAGCTGATGCCGAACCCCAGCGGCAAAATCAGCACGAAGCTAAGCCACTCGCTGATTCGCGGATCGGGATCGATGTTCATGCTGGCGTTGAAGCTGAACAGGAAGTCCAACACCGGCCGGAATACGAAGAAGAATGCCAGCGCCGCCCCGGCGAGAAACAGCCCCAGGCTGAACGGAAGGTACAGGTACACGTACCGCTTCTCGTGCGGATACAAACCCGCGGCAACAAACTGCCAGATCTGAAAGAAGAGCCACGGACTCGACAATACCAGGCCCGCCACAAAACCCGCTTTGAGCCAGATCATGAACGCCTCGTGGGCGCCCAGCGCTTGAATGCGCACCACGGCCGGCTTCCAGGTGGGCACGTCGACCAGCACGATCCGCGGTTTTCGCAGGTCGGGCTTCATCGCATCGCTAATGAGCAGCTTGTTCAGTCGTCGAGAACGATCGGGATCCTCTCGAACGCGAAGAACGGCCCGAAGCTCGCGCGTCGCCTCTTTGTCCCATCCTGCGATCTCGGCGAAATCGGTCGATTGATTCACCGCCGGCTGGTCGGCCAGACGATTCAACACGTTTATGACTCGGGCTCGACCGCTTTCATCGGCCGAGTCCTGCGACGCCACCTCCTCGACGAATTCGCGATCCTCAGGCGTCATCAAATGCCACAGCGCGCGGGACGGATTGGGCTCTTGCTGGCCATCGTCGTCGCGTGCGTCGCCGTCTGCCTCCTGAGTCGCGAGCCTCTTGCAGAGGGAGACGACGTTGTCGAGGGGAAGGTCGCTGGCCACGAACTGATACGGCTTGAATTGCACGTGGCCGAATTCGTCCGGCGCCGCCTGGATCAAGCACTCAAGAATCGCGGCCGGTTCGACTTTAAGGCCCTTGTCGGGCACGAGTTGGTCCCGATCGATCGTCTCGTGCATTTCCAGCGCGTCGGCCCCCGTGAAGTTCTCCTTGATGTCGACATTCGCCTGTTTCAGGTAGTACTTGTTGAGGGCACTTTCCAGCGGCGTCTCCAGGAATTGCACCACGTACTTGGCCACACCCAGGCCCACTAACAGGCCGATCACCAGCCCAATCATGGCCTTCCACAGCGATTTGCGCAGCTCTTCCAGGTGCTCGCCGAAGGTCATCGTGGTGCCTTCGAACAGATCGTCGTTGAGACGCTTGGCCATGGTGGGAGACCCTCACAGTTTTGAGAAACCGCGCGCTCGTGGCGCGCCAGGAGGAATCGGTCAACCGTCGGTTGTGGCTACCCGCGCGGGTTGCCTTCCGGCTGGTCGGGTACGGCATGCACTCTGCGAGACGCAGAGTTGGGAAGCGTACGGAGGGAAGCTGCCGTACCAGGTGAGACGGTCGAAGCGGCCGATGCTGCTCTGACCGGATTGCTTCCCATTCTAGCAGAGCCTCTGCACGCCGGCAACGCGCATAGCCGCCACATTTATGCGGCGCTTGTGATTCGCCCGTGGTTGCACGCCCGGCCAAATCCGCCATTATGGCCATCCGGAGAGCCGATCGTCTTTTCCCGTGTTCAACACTCGTTATCCTCCCGTCGCCATGCCGCCGCTTTACCCCCTTCGCTTTCGTCCTCTGTTCCGCCGCTATATCTGGGGCGGGCGGCGGCTGCAAAGCGTGCTCGCAAAGCCGATCGGCGAAGGCGACGACTATGCCGAAAGCTGGGAGGTGGTCGACCGCGGCGACGACCAGAGCGTTGTCGCCTTCGGCCCGTTGGCTGGATCGACGCTGCACGACGTGCTCTCCGCGCGCGGGGCCGAGCTGCTGGGACGACATTACCCACTGCCTCGGTTCCCACTCCTTCTAAAATTTCTCGACGCTCACAAGAGCCTTTCGGTGCAGGTGCACCCCAACGACGAGCAAGCCGCCCGGCTCGATCCGCCCGACCTGGGCAAGACCGAAGCCTGGGTCGTGTTGCACGCCGATCCGGGGAGCCTGATCTACGCCGGGCTGAAGCGCGGCTTCGACCGCCACGCCCTGGAGCGCGAAGTGCATCGCGGCACAACGGAATTGTGCCTGCACCGCTTCGAGCCCAAGCCGGGCGACTGCGCGTTCATTCCGGCCGGCGTCGTGCATGCTTTGGGCGCCGGACTGGTCATCGCCGAAATCCAACAGGCCAGCGATACGACATTCCGCCTGTTCGACTGGAACCGTGTGGGAGCCGACGGCAAGCCGCGCCCGCTGCACGTCGAGCAGGCCCTTAACGTGATCGACTTCGATCGTGGCCCGGTCAGTCCCGTCGAGCCGCGCGAGACTGATCGCCCGGGCGTTACGCGGCTGGTGGAATGCGACAAGTTCGTGCTCGACCGATGGCAGTTCGACGCGCCACAGCCAATCGGTGGCGACGACCGCTTTCACATCGTGGCAGTGATCGCAGGCGAGGCGACGCTCGCAGGCGATCCGGCCGACGCGCCGCTAGCATTGGGGCATACGGCCCTGGTGCCCGCTTCGGTGGGTCCGCTCACCGTCACGCCGACCGGCCCCACCACATTGTTGGACATGTATCTGCCGTAGGAGAATCGAGAGTCGAATGTCGAGAGACGAGAGTCGGAGCGGTAGGTCCGCCCGTGCCGGACGCCGCTCGCTGCAGCGGACGTCCGTCGCTTCCTCCCGCGCTTCGACTCTACTTCTTGCTTCTCGCGGGGAATCGCCCGCCAAGTGCGACGGTCCGGGTCCACGATACTCGGCACCGCGGCGCGGCGGCTAAAAAGGGCGAAAGAATTGACATCCGCCGTCCAGCCGGTATTCTCAAGGCACTCCGTTTCGCGAGAAACAACTTCGGACGGAATGGGGGATGGCGTACGCGGTGGTTTGCTCTCATAACGAAACGGGAGGTTCAGGCATGATGAAGCAATGCGTGACGTTGGGAATCATGGTGGTTGTCGCCGCCGGACTGCTGCTGGCGGATGGCAACGTGTCGGCCCAGAAGACGCAGGGCAAGACGCGTGCGGCCGCGACCAAATACTTGATGCGCGGGATCAATGGGGCTCACTGCAAGAGCTTGGGCGAGGCGCTCAAGGACGACGGCCCGGCCGATGACAAGGCGTGGGACGCGGTGGCCTGCCATGCGGCGTGTCTGAATGAAATGGGCTACTTGCTGATGGACGACGAACGCTGCCCGGACGCGACGTGGTCCGACGCCACCAAGACTTTGCGCGAGGGGAGCGCTGCGGTGTTGCAGGCGGCCGAGGATCAGGATCTCGACGCCGCCAGGGCCGCCTTCGCGAGCATGACGAAGTCTTGCGGCGCCTGTCACACGGCGCACAAGAAGTAGCCGCCAGCCGTCGGTCGTAGTTGCATGGGACGTTCCTTGTGGCCGATCGGGCGACGATTCACGTTGCCCGATCGGCCATTTGGCTTGCGCTACAATTCCCACCGGTGGATACCAGGCGACGAGTTGGCGACGCGCGGATGCCAATTTCTTCGCCGCCCGGATTCGATCTGGCCGGGATTGGGCCTTTCTGGTTTAATCCCGGCCCGGAGTCTGGGTCCCTTCTCTTTTTGCTCGCGAGCGAAAGGACTTGCCAATGCGCGCCGTTAGCTTGATCACCGTGCTGTTACTGATCGGAACGCCGGTTTTCTTGACTTCTGCCCACGGTGACGACACCGCGGTACCGCCCTCGGAAACGAAAGCGCAGGTGCCCGTCGCTGTGCCAATCCCGCCCGTTCGCGCGAGGCATCCGGCGCCAGCGGTTCGCGAGACTCGGGTTTATCGCCTGTCGAACTCCGCAGCCGGGAAAGTGGCCGAGGCGATGGAACTGTTTCTGCAAGTGAAATACCACGTCGATGGAACGCGCGAGGAAGGCGACGCCGCTCCTTGGACCATCGTCGCCGAGAAGGTCAGCAACAGCATCCTTGCCAGCGCCGAGCCGCCGATCCAGGGCGAGATCGAGCGCTTGATCCGGGAACTCGATGCGCCGCGAACGCAGATCGAGATCCAGGCCAAGATCAGCGTAACGGGGCTCGACGGTAAGGCCGACATCCATTCCGAGCCGCGCATCATGACGCTCAACGGCCAGCGGGCGACGGTCGTTATCGAGAGGAGCGACGGCACGAAACTGCAGGTCGAATTGACACCGCGAGTTGTCGAGCCGACCAAGAGCGAATAGAATCTCAGGTAATGGATTCCGCTGCCCAAACCCGTTGCACACGTCCTGGTCTCGCCGATCGCGGCGGTTTTCAATCGCCGCACGCGGTGGCATTGTCCCTTTGCCTGACGATGGCGGCGATGCTGATCGCTCCGGCCGCGCATGCCCGCGCCCAGGAACGCACGGCCGAAGAGACCGCGGCGATCGCGGCCATCAAGAAGCTGGGCGGCAGGATCACTTTGGAAGACGCGACGCCGGACACGTCGGTCGTCGAGGTGAACCTCGTCGGCGAGCAGTTCGACGACGAGGTGCTGGCCGAGCTCGAACTGTCGCTCCGCGATCTTCCCAAGCTGGGCACTCTGGGCATCGTGAGTTCGCGCGTGACGGATGCGGGAATCGAGCACCTGGCGGAACTGATGGCGCTGACTCACCTGCGGCTGAACGCACACGTCACGGGCAAGGGGCTAGAGTCGCTCGAAGGGATGATGAGCCTGCGCGAGTTGGAATTCATCTGCAGCGGTGAGTTGACCGACGAAGGGCTGGCCTGCCTGAAGCAATTCAGCAATCTCCGCCTACTGCGTTTGGTCGGGGCACCGCACGTCACGGACGCGACGATCAACAATCTGCGCGACCTGAAAGGACTCGAGGAGCTGCACATTCGCTACACCGGGGTCACCGACGTCGGGCTTGTCTCCTTGACGGGGTTCAAAAGCCTGCGCAAGCTCTATCTCACTCCCGCGCTAAACAGCCAATTCAGCGTGCCGACGCTTCGGGCGTTGCAGGATGCGTTGCCCGATTGCGAGATTCACTTCTAGGCGACGCCGCGTTCTACGTGACGCCGCTGCTCGACGGGCAAACTCGCGGCATCCGCCCCTCTTTTATGTTTCCGCCCGGGTTCCGCCCGAGGAAAACGCGGTGGGAATGGCCTTCGTGGGGCACCGGGCGGCGCGTATAATCCCCGCCCCGTCGGGCCGTTGCCATTCGACCGACGGGGTATTCCTGTGCGCCGTCCCGGAGCGATTGCGTGGATCAGCCCAAGCAAGCACTTCCAAACCGACAAGTGCGGCGTGCCTTCTGGTGGTCGGTCGCACTCTGTTCATTCTTGGCGCTATCGGGCTGTGGTCTTGCGTGGCCCAGCTTCTATCAGCCAGGGGATCTCGAACACCAGCGCGAACGAGCCGTTCTGCACGACCCGTACCCGGACAGCGACGCGGGGCCGGAGGTGGTCGGCGGACGTCCTCCCGATTTTCGCGCGCCGCTGAGCGAGCCGGTGCGCAGTCGCTGGCTGCGCGACAGTTGGTGGTATCGGTAGCGGCTGTCACCACGGGCATCTCCTGTGACGCGCGGCGCCGAGCGGCTATCATGAACTGCGTGGGGCACGTTGCCCCGCTTGCGGTTTCGCGATTCCGACGGCTGTCCGTGTCATGTCCAATTCTCACCCCTTGTCGAGTAAATCGCCGTCGGACGAAGCGCCGAACGGTTCCGCATCGAACACACAACGATCTCCCGACGCACCCCACGCGGACAGCAATCGCGGCGAACGGCTTCAGAAGGTGCTGGCGTCCGCCGGCATCGGCAGCCGCCGGCAGTGCGAGGAGCTGATCGCCCAGGGACGCGTCGAGGTCGATCATCGCGTGGTGACCGAGCTGGGCACGCGGGTCGACGCCGCAAGGCAAGTCATCTCAGTCGACGGCACGCGCGTCAACGCCCGAAAACCTTCGTACTACGTGGTGAATAAGCCGCCTGGGTTCGTGTCGACCAATCGCGACCCGCAGGGAAGGCCGCGGGTGATCGACCTGGCGCCCCGCGACGAGCGGCTGTTTGCCGTCGGCCGACTCGACCGATCGAGCGAGGGGTTGATCCTGGTGACCAACGACGGCGAGCTGGCCCACCGCCTGACGCATCCCCGTTTCGGCGTGCCGAAGACGTACCTCGCGATGGTTGCCGGCTCGCCGCAACCCGAGCAGCTCAAGAAGCTCGTGCAGGGGGTACACCTGGCTGAGGGCGTTGCTCGCGTGGCCGCCGTGCGTGTGCGCAAGCGGCACAAAGGGGGCACGGAGCTGGAGATCGTGCTCCGCGAGGGGATCAACCGCGAAATTCGTCGCCTGCTGGCCCGTATCGGGCACAAGGTGCTCAAGCTGAAGCGCGTGGCGATCGGACCGATTCGGCTTGCTGGGCTACCCGCCGGGGCCTGCCGGCGCCTTACGCATGACGAGGTCAAGCAGCTTCGGGCCCTCGTCCGCCGCGGACGGCGTGAGCCGACGGCCGCACAAGGGAAACCTCCGCGATCCGCGCAAGGCGTCAAATCAGACGATGGGCGCGAAGGACAGCCGCGTGAGATTCGCACCACAGGCAAAGTGCGGACGGCGCGGGCTCATGGTGCGAATCAGTCGGGCGCAAGCGTGGCGCCGCGCACCGGCACCGTGATACTGCCCGACGACGTGGCACCGGAAAAAGCGACTGGTGAGCGTGGTGCGCGACGTCCGCGCGGCAAGGGCGCTGCGCCAAAGAGCAGCGGAGAGCGCAAGAAGCGGCGCCCGGTCGCATCGGGTAGCAAGTCGCGGTTCCGGCCGCCGCGCAATAAGCCACCGCGCCGCAAAGGCCGCCGATGACCAATCCCCTGCACGCCGACTTCTACGCCGATAACGCCCTGCAGGCGACCGTCGAGGTGGTCGAGAACGTGCCGCTGGCCCAGGACACGCTCCGCGTGCGGTTCGTCTGTCCCGAAATGGCGCAGCGCATCGTGCCGGGGCAGTTCCTCATGATGCGGATCGACGGCTGCGAAGATCCGCTCATCGGGCGACCGCTGGCACTGTACGACACAGCGCCCGGCAACTCAGGCGATCCCGAAGCAATCGACGTGGTCTACCTGGTGAAGGGCAAGTTCACGCGCCGCTTGGCGCGGCATCGTGCGGGGGAGCGGGTCGTGGTGTGGGGGCCGTTGGGAAACGGTTTTCCGCCCGGTCCGCCGGCCGAACATTGGATCTTCGTGGCCGGCGGCATCGGGCAGACGCCGTTTCTGGCTCTGGCGCAGGAGAAGCTGGGGCAGCGCCAGTACGGCGCGCCACGGCGCAGCGCTTCGGTGTGCCGTAAGGTCACGCTCTGCTACGGTGCTCGCTCGGCCGATCTCTTGGCCGGTGTCGAAGACTTCGAGCGCGTGGGAATCGACGTGCGGCTGTCCACCGACGACGGCACGCGAGGACACCACGGCCTGGTGAGCGACTTGCTCGAAGAACTACTGGCCGACGACGAGCCGTCTCTCTGCGTGGCCTGCTGCGGACCCGAGCCGATGATGGAAGCGGTGGCCGGAATCTGCGCGGCGGCCGGAGTCGAATGCCAAGTGTCGCTCGAAACGCCGATGGCCTGTGGCGTGGGCATCTGCTTCAGTTGCGTGGCCCGCGTGCGCGATTCAAGCGGCGGCTGGGACTACCAGCGCACCTGCGTCGAGGGGCCGGTGTTCGACGCGGCGCGCATCGTGTGGTGAACGAGTCGAGAGTCGAGAGTCCAGAGCCGGAATTGGCAATCGTTATTGGTTTTGGCTCGGCGAGCGACAGACAACCAACTACCGACAACCAACAACCGGCATCCGCCGCTTTCAGCTTTCCGCTTTCGGCTGTTGCTGCTTTTGCTGCTCTTGCTGCTGCTTCAATGCCTGCTCGAAGCGCTGATAGACTTCCACGGGCGACAAGTCTTCGATGTGCGTGGAGATGGTCCACAGGTGGCCGAAGGGATCGACCAGCATGCCGGCCCGGTCGCCGTAGAATTGATCTTGGATGGGTCGCATCTCCCGGGCGCCTGCGGCGATCGCCTGGGCAAAGACCGCGTCGACGTCTTCGACGTAAAGGAGGATGCACGATGGCGAGCCACCGATCGAGAGTGGGCCGTGGACTCCCATTTCAGGATACTCGTCGGCCAACATCAGCCGCGAGTCGCCGATCTGTATCTCAGCATGCACAATGAGGCCCGTCGGGCTGGGCAAACGCGTGATCTCCGTCGCGCCGAACGCTTCGGTATAGAAGTCAATGGCCTTGGCCGCCCCATCGATGAACAGGTAGGGCGTGAGGGAGTGGTAATCGTGGGGAACTGGTTTTACGGTCACGAGATCGGCCTCCCGGTGGGGCAGGCTTTCCAGCCTGCCAGGTCATCGGCCCGTGGGTTTGTCGCTCGCTGGGAAACGGCAGACAGGAATGTCTGCCCCACTTATTCCCTTTTTCGCGCGATTACAGCTTCCACCACGTGATCGATTCGAGCGAGGCGGCGCCGCCCTCGGCGAAGAACTGCACGCCCAGGTCGCTCTCGCCTGGGTGTATCACGCGGGTCCAGCACTGGCCGTTGGCGTACACTTCTACTACCGAGCGGTCCATCAGCACGTGCAGCTTGAGTGGCTTATCGTCGGTCAGCGGCAGCGGGCCACTAGCGCCGTCGACGTTCAGGTTCTTTCCATCGTAGCGGATGACGATGCCGCGCGAGCCGTCGTCCGAAGCGCGTAGTTTCAGGCCGACTGATTTGGCGGTGCCCCGGTCGATCTCGGCCACGAACTCCAACATGTCGCCGCGCAAATCGGGAATCGTTCTGGTTGCGTCGACGAGATCCATCTTGGCCCCCTCGGCAACGGCGCCACGGTAGGCTTGGAGCTCGGGAGCCGGCTCTTGCCGTAATCGGCCCTCCTCGTCGAGCGAGAGGACGCGGGGAAATGTGAAACATCCGTTCCAGCCGCGGCCGTCGGGAAACCCCCGCACCCAGCCCCACATGATGCGGCGGCCTTTGTCATCCTTTAGGCAGTTGGGGGCGTAGTAGTGGTCGCTATGATCGAGCACGCCGTGCTGCTCGGGCGTGAACTTGCACGCCGCCACGTCGAGCTTCCCCACGTAATACCGCACCAGCGAATGGGGCGAGTAAACCAGCACCCAGCGGTCGCCGAGGCGGAACAGATTCGGGCACTCCCAGTTCCCCTCCTCGCCTTCAAAGGGAATGCCCAGGAACTTCCATTTCACCAGGTCGTCGGAGGAATAAAGGGAGATGCAACCCTTGCCCCCCTCGCGATGTCCACCCAGCACCACGTACCACTTGCCGTCTTCCTTGAACACAAACGGATCGCGCCAGTCGAGTATTCTTAGCTTGTCGCCGTGCAGTTTGTCGGTCAGCAGCGGGTTGCCCGGGTGCTTGTGCCACGTAATGAGGTCCTTGTCTCCCACCGCTCCCCATTGCTCGGCCGAGTCGCCCGCCCGGCGCTCGGGCCCGATGCTCGTATAAATGATCGTGGGCGTGCCGTCGTCGGCGATGACGCAGCAGCCGGAGAAGCAATGGTCCTCGCCTCGATCGCGCGAAGGCCAGAGGGCAATGGGCAGATGCTCCCAATGCACGAGG
>Ga0315553_10002575_pt1 | contig 14484 bp, 17 predicted proteins | sample SalMarSW160140MG_FD_203099 | JGI IMG/M metagenome (GOLD analysis project Ga0315553, IMG submission 203099) | Salt marsh sediment microbial communities from the Plum Island Ecosystem LTER, Massachusetts, United States - Salt Marsh Sediment SW1601-40 ... | reverse complement strand
GTGTGACATTTGCTTTCTGCTCATTAGGTTTTTGGATTTTGTGTTATATGTGTTGTGAATTCTGAATTTAAATCCAAAATCACAAGCTATACGCAAGCAGATAGTTAAGAGCAAAACCAAAATCGAAGCTCTAAGTTACAGTTTAAACACAAACTTGAAAGCTGAAAGAGATTCCTGTTTTCCGACAAGTTAGCGTGTGGAGCCAAAAAAAACTTAAACTGCTAGCCTTTTCCTGTTAGCTGTATGAAGAGGTAAACGGGAATGAGGAAGCTTTCGGTGGCAAAATTCGGCGGGAGCCTCTTGAGTGATGAGGGCGAAAAAATACCTGCGATTTTGGATTGCATAAAATCACTGAGGGATCAGGATGATTTGGGTCCGGTGGTTGTTTTTTCTGCGCCAAACGGCTTCACGGATGAGCTCATTAGAATAGGCGAATCTTACACCCATTCTAGACCTCTCCCGATAGATTCTATCTTCAACACGTACGAGAGAATAGCAGAAACCTATGTCAAAGGCAAGTATCTGAAGCAGGTTATTCATGAATTGCAAGAATATCGGCAGCAGATGGATGAAGCTGTCTCTTTAATCAATAAGCGTTTTCGGGGAACCGTTAAAGCAAAAGTTCTAACCAATGGCGGAGAATTGCCAACATCTGTTCTCATGGAATACATCATGAAAAGCAGCGGTTTAGATTCCTGCCACATTCCCAAAGAGCAATGGCCTATTGTAACAGATGACAACTTCGAAAATGCCACCCCAGATTACGAGCTGAGCAAAAACAGGATTAACCCCCTCGCTCAGTCACTGGAAGGCGGAAACGTGGTTGTGCAAGCAGGCTTCCTAGGCATCACAAGTGACGGGCTGGAAACAATGCTTGGAAGAGGCGGCTCTGATCTTACAGCAGTTTTTGTTTCGTGCCTATTGACGGAAAGATATAACGTTGAAACGGTTTTGTTCAAAGAAGTGTCTGTTCAAAGTGCTGATCCATCTATAGTTAAAGACCAGAAAACAGAGCATCTGGCATCTCTCAGCTACAATGAAGCCCACAAAGCATCTAAGATGGGAATGAAGATTGTTCAAGGCGAAGCCATCTCGATGGCAAAACAGTTCAAACAACCCATAAAGGTGACACCAATCTCTAGACCCGAAGAATACACGATAATTCGGTCTGAAAGCAATGGCGACCAAACCGTGAAGTGTGTAACAGGAAAAACAGGATGCGCAATTCTTACAATGGATGACCAGAACAGCCGATCATTGGAGGATGCTTTGAGGATTTGGGAAAACCGCAACGACTTCCTTGATTTGGGAATCGAGACACTTGAGACAGGGAAGAGAATTCGAGATTTTCTGTTTCTCGATTCAGAGTTTCTGAGAAAAAATGAGGAACGGCTCAGAGGCTTTGATGAAGATTTAACAATCGAAGATGGCGTTGGCGTAGTCACCCTCATTGGAGACGGAATGAAATATTCGTCTGGAGTTGCCTCAATCGCCATAGGAGCCATACCGGAAATCAACATAAAACGGGGCATCTTTGCGCCGCATACATCACAGATAATGTTGGTGGTTGATGAAAGCAATGTTGGCGCCACCGTTGCGGCAATCCACGCTAAGAGACCTGAAATGAACAAACAGCACTAGGCGTTATTTCTGCGAAGTAAATCGAAAGGTAGATGAGAGGCATCTTCTATTTTTGGTCAGCAGATTCGGCAACAGTGTTGAGAGGAACAATCTATGAAGATTTTAGCCATAGACATAGGTGCTGGAACTGAAGACATCCTGCTTTATGATGACCAAAAACGGAGTGTCGAGAACTGCATAAAGATGGTTCTGCCATCCCCATCTCTAGTTTTTGCAGCGAAAGTGAAAACCGCAACTCGCCAAGGTAAGGACCTTTTTGTTAAGGGAGACATAATAGGTGGAGGAGCCTTTTCGCATGCTCTGAAGCAACATGTTGAAGCTGGACTTGGAGTGTTTATGACAGAAAATGCGGCGTACACTGTAAGAAATAATCTGGATCAAGTCAGAGAACTGGGGATAGAAATCGTCCACGATTCTGGACCAGAAAACTTCGAGGGAGAAACAATAGTTCTTGAAGAAGTAAACATCGGGAAACTACGTGGCTTATTGAAGTTTTTTGGGGAACCCTTTTCGGACATAGATTTTGTTGCCGTTGCAGTTCAGGACCACGGAGTTTTCCCAGAGGAAATGAGCAACAGACGGTTCCGCATCAACAAAATCAGGGAACTGCTGAAAAAGAATCCGAAGCCTGAAGCATTCGCCTTCAGGGAAAACGAAATTCCCCCATATTATCCACGAATGAAGTCCGCTGTGCATGCCTCGAAAAGACAGCTGCCGAATGCACAGGTGGTGGTTATGGATACTTCTCCGGATGCGATACTTGGGTGTCTAATGGACCCGGCGGTAGAGAATGCTGATCCGATTCTGGCGGTTAATGTGGGCAATGGGCACACCATGGCTGCAATAATAGCAAGGGGCGAAGTCACCGCAGTATTGGAGCATCATACGCGACTGTTGAATCCGCAGAAGATGGAGAGGCTTCTAAGGGATTTTGCAGACGGAAAGCTCTGCGATGAAGAAGTTTTTGAAGACAATGGACACGGCATGTTCTATCTGAAAAAACCGCCCGGATTCTCTGAAATCGAAAAAGTGGTGGTGACCGGACCAAACAGGAAGGTCTTAGCCAAAACAAATCTCCCTGTTCATTTCGCAACTCCCGCGGGCGACGTGATGATGACTGGACCCATCGGCTTGGTTGAAGCAACCAAAAGAAAACTGTTGTAGATATAGACTGTCCTATGGTTTGTAGCCGTTTAGGTTGTTGAGAGCTAACACTGCCTCGGTTATGTCCGCTGTTGTTCCTGGGCTCAGGTTGTGTTCTGGGTTTCTGAGTTTGCTGTCAAGCTTTTGGAGCAGATTTCTTCCCAAAGGCGTTGCTAAACCCTCCTCCATTAAGACCCGTCCAGCCTCGGCTGAGATGCTTTCCGCCTTAGCTTGACCAGCCTTTCGGGCGATGAAGGTATCCGGGACTTCTGCGAGAATCTTCAGGAAAGCGTGGACAGTAGCCGTGTTGATGTCTCCTGTCTCTTCAAGCTGCTTAACGAAATATGGGTAACCAAGATCAAAGGTGAGTGGGTAATTGTGAACCCACTCAGAGGCTACAGAATCATACGAAGAAGCAATCTTAAACGTGTCAAGGAGAGTTACGCCTTCATCCAGAATCCTCTTCTTTGATTCTGGGTCAGTCACATCCAGTTTCTTGACCTTGTTCAATCCCCCAGGATTAAGGAGGGCTATCGCATCGTAAACAGCCACTGCATCCTCCGGAGTTGTCGACTCAACAACCACCTTAATGTTTTCTCTAAGCTTAGGCAAAGAGAACCTGTTACTGATCATACCCGCCGCAGCCGCTATGGGCGCAAGCAAAATTATCGCACCCAACAGAGTGTTGCCGCCACTCTGGCTCCACCTCATTCTGTCAACAGCGTCTTTGATTATGTTTCCGACACCCACCTCTGAGGGAACGATTTTTTCCTCAGAAACTTTGATTCCCTGCTCAGCCGCCCTCCTAAACGAAGGCGCTATCGCAACTGCCGACGCCAAAAAATGTTCATATCTGGTTTCTGGAAAGTCTGCCGTTCTGTGAACGTTTCCGGGCTTCGGATATCCGCTAACCTCCAGGAGAATAGCGAGTTCTAGGCATCTGGAAATGTGATCAGACTTTTCTGCGAGTGGGATATGATTCATGATAGCATACCTTTGATTGCTGTTTGCTGTCACAGTGTCAGCGTGATTTAATTAGTTTACGTAAAAACTTGAACACAAAAAAAGGGCACAACATATTAGGAGCCTAATGGAAGTACATTGTTGAAAACAGTGTTTTTTCTGTTTTTCCAAGCAAGATGATTATTTGTTGTCCAAATCCGCCAGCATATTAGGAGACTAATAACAGAAGATTGTTGAAAAACAGCTTTTTTCAGGAAAAAGGGACAGCAAGAATTAATATTGCATATCAAATAGGAAAAGAGGAAGGCACAAAGATGAACAGCGGATTTAGAGAAGGCGACCTCATAGAATCGAGGGGCAGCATCGTTTTTGACGTTAAGGGGTTAGTTCATCCTCCGAACCGTGTGGTAGCCTTCATCCGCTACGTTCCAGACCCAAACGGCAGCAGAGAAAGAGATGGAACAAGATACAGCAAATTCTACAGCCTCTCCGAACGCTACGCCCTGCTGAAACAGAAATATCCACAGTATCTAGTGAACGACCCAGTCTTCAACACGCTGCTCTGCGAAGTCCCACTTGAGGACATAAAACAGCATTACCAGCCGGCTCAGGGTTTACAGAACCTCCGAAACAGAGACAACTTGGACGATGCAGAAAAAGCGGCTTTACAGTTTATGGAAATCCTCAAAGAAAACGCGGGGGTTCCATGGAGCAAACTGGGCGTTTCAGGGTCCATCCTAGTCAACCTTCATGAAGCATCCTCCGACATCGACCTCATCGTCTACGGGACAGAAACAGGCTACAGGGTACAGGCGGCAATGAAGGAGATGCTGGAGGACAAGGGCAGCCCATTCGAAGCGTACGACCTAGACGGGTTGAGAGAGCTGTTCGATTTCCGTTCGAAGGACACCAACGTATCTTTCGAAGATTTTGTTCGAACCGACTCCCGAAAGGTTTCCCACGGCAAATTCATGGGAAAACACTTCTTCATCCGCTTCGTGAAAGACCTGAACGAGATCAGTGAACAATACGGCAGCATCATCTACAATCCGGAGGGCAACGCAAGAATCAAAGCCACAGTGGTGGATGATTCAGAATCGCTCTTCACGCCATGCACATACAAGCTTGCCAACGTGGAAATCCTTGAAGGCACAAAAGCTGAGCCTGTTGAGGAGATCGTGTCCTTTCGAGGAAGATTCTGTGAACATGCAAGAAGTGGCGAAGCCGTGATTGCGGAAGGCAAAGTTGAAAGAGTGCAGCAACAAGGAAAACGTGACCACTTCAGGTTGCTGCTGGGGAGCAAACCCGCGGATCACATGATTCTGGTTCAGTGATTGGCTCTTTTTGTTTGTATCTTACTGATTTGCGAGAACCCGAAGCCTCTTCACTGCATTAAGTTTCTCTTTGCCGCCAACCTTGGCTTGCTTAACCGCGTTTTCTAATATCTCAATGGTCTCATCGTAGGTCGCCCTGTCCACGGGGTAGGGAACCCCATCTTTTCCTCCCACACAGAAGCTGTATTTCACCGGGTCCTCCCAGCATGGCTTCTCCCCGTAGACCAAGTCAGAGACCAAAGCTAAGGCTCTGACTGTTGCAGGACCTACTCCCCTGATGCCAATCAGCTCCTCATAATTTTTGGGCTGAAAATCATACGCCCGTTTAACTGCATTCCAGTTAAGGCTTCGAGGCAGAGAGAAAGCATCGATCGCGTACTCTTTCCCTAGAGGCGCTGGAATCCACTCCTGCAGAGACTTCTGATGAACAGGACGAATGGACAGAAGCAGGTTCCTCAACTTTTTCGGTTCCTCCTTGGCGATGTCAGTTGAAGCTTTTCGGCAGCCTTCACTCTCTCTTGCAGTCATATCCAGCACAGCATCCTTTTTCGTGTCTCCAACCACGGCGTCGTGAGGCTCAACCACAAAATCTTTCACGTTCTCAGACAGCCAATGATACCGCCGCGCCGACTTGTCCTCAGTGTTTATTCCCTGCTGAACCACAGCCCATTCCCCCCGTTCCGTGACAAAGAAGGCATGATGATACAGCGGATAACCCGCCTGAACTGCGGTGGTGTCAACTTTGGCGCTCATTCGACTGGCATACAGCAGACTGTCGAGTTTGCTTGACGAAAAACCATACTTTTCTCCCAGCTGATCGATTTCCGCAGGTGTTTTCCGGGAGGTTTTGCCCTTCCCGCCGCAGATAGTCAATCCAAGCTCCGTCTGGTTTACTGCACTTTTCAGAACACCCGTTAACACGGTGGTCACGCCGGATGAGTGCCAGTCATATCCCAAGACGCAGCCTAAAGCCTGAAACCAGAATGGGTCGGAGACTCTTTTCAGGAACGTGTCCACGCCATACTCGTCCACGATTATTGTGACCATTTCTTTGGCGAGTTTCTGCATTCGGAAAACAAGCCATCTCGGCGCCTTGCCGTAATGAAGCGGAAGCCGCGCAACCCCTGTTCTCTTCAAGGCATCAACCACGTCTCTAACTAAAATACATGCAAAAGAGGCTTAAAACAGTCCCCTATTTTGCAGAGGCAAACTAGAGCAGACGCCCTTCCCTGTCTATTTCTTCGAACCAGATGCGGGTGGATGAGATGGGATAATGGTCTTCAGAGAGAACCATACTCACGGTTACGATCGGTAAGGGCGCCATTCCCATGCTCTTCCGTTTTTCGTTAATTTGGCGAGCCCGCGGCTCCGTTTCCTCACTCACAACTATGGCGTCAATCCGTTTATCTGACAAGGTGATCCCGTAAGCATCATCTAAGGGGACAATCTCCGCCCTATCCAAAAACCCCCTCTTTTTCAACAACTTTTTCAGCTCCTCAAGGCGCCTAGCGTAGGATGCGATTCCATGAGGCTTCCCCATTTTCTTCACGAAATCGTCTGAGCAGAGACCGATAAGAACACGGTTGCCAACCTCGAAAGCCTTCATCAGTAGAACGCGGTGACCGCTGTGAAACAGGTCAAAGGTCCCGCCCACAGCCACGGTCTCAAACCTTTTCGCCATGATTACCTCATCACCCGATCATACGTGCGCCTTGAAGGTCAACGTTAGCTACTATAATCTTTTCCGCAGGTAAAACTTTCTTGAAAGCCTCGTGAACACTTCCCATCTTGTCAACTGTAACCAAGGCATGAACCGCCTCACCCAGCATATTCTGTGCAGCGCCAATGGCTCCCGCCTTTTCAGACAGTTCCATCAACTTTTGGACACGCTCTGTAGCAAAACCTGTCCCCACAGCAAATTGTTTACAGGCTCCCATAAAGTTCTCGAGGGATGGTTCTGCAAGGATTTTCTGGAGGGTTTTCCGTCCCCACTCGTTAATTATTTCTCTTTTTTCTTGGGAAGAAAGCATTTCTTTGGTTGGGTATGGTCTGAAGGTGCCTGCGATTACTCTGTGATCAGGAGAAACAGGGATGCGATCTAAACGAGCAAGTCCGGGTGCTCCGGGTTCAAGGGTTAATCCGCAGCCTCCAAACAATAATGGACCAACCGTTCCTAAGCCTGTTCGGCACTTCACCTCAGCCACGTGCGCTACTCTACCCAACTGATTGTATGTCAAATGGAGACCCAAAACTTTGCTGAGAGCCAAAGCAGCGCCTAGAGCACCAGCGGCGCTAGACCCGAAACCCGCTCCAATGGGCACCTCAACGCTATGATTAACTTTTATGTCATAGTTTGCGGAAACTTTCGCAGTCAGCATTTCAACAACAGATTTCGTTGTTTCAGCCTCTGGACAAAATATTCCGTTGATGAACACTTGAACCCTTTTTTCTTCAGCCTCAGCCACGATAACTTCAGTTGAAACCCCCTTGTTTAATGCAAATCCCCCACCCCGGGCGCCAATCCGCTCAGGATCAGCAATCAATTTGCCGTCAGGAGATCGGTCACAGATTTCAAAAAAGCTGGAAACCCCCGCAGGACAGAAGGCTCTAGCGCGTTTGAGCAACTCTATTGCCTCTTATTTTTCAGGTTTTGGAGCCAACAACGGAAAGGCTTTGTAGCATGCTTCCAGAATAGGCGGTCCTAATATTATGAGAAAGGGTATTTCTGTTGCGAAAGTCCACAGAAACAATATCAAAGCTGCATAATATGGCAACTGGAAAGCCTGATTGTATGCTGCGGGCATGGAGAATACTTGGCTGTACGCCAAGATTCCAACGCCTATTATGGCACTCCCTGCGAGGAGTCCTATTATTGAAGCAATTCCATAGCTTCTCCATTTAGGTTTCAGGAAACCAACAGCTAACACCAACGCGTAACTGAAGACAAGAACCCCAACGATTACGTTGATACCCTGTAGAACTGCCGAAACGGTCATATCAGGAGCGCCAAGACGCGCATAATAGTCCACAACCAGCTTTGGGTCAATAATCAGGTATACGGCAACAAGGAAAACCGCGCATCCCACACCCAAACTGATAACTGTCTTTTTCCAGTTCAGATTCTTTTTGGACAATAAACCAACAAGATAGAATCCAACAAAGTTCGATGGAACACCAACAGTTAAGCTTAGAATGGGGTCGCCGTGTATCAATACATCACTTACGAATATGCCTAGCGCAGCACTAGTTCCTCCAGCCAAAGGACCAAAAAGAACTGCAACAACTGCAGGGATGAACACAACAGGCCAGAACCTGACAATCCCCACGGTAGGTGCAAAAACGGGAAAAACTGCAAATGCGATATATCCGACGGCTGCGTAGAGTGCAGCACCAACACCAATCATTACAAGCTCTAAACTCCTCATTTGTCTTGCCTCAACGGTTTAGATCTTGATTTTGCAACTGTAACTTGTTTAATAATGGTTTCGTATGGATTCTCTGAACTCGTATAGATAAGTAGAACAATCTAAACAACGAATTATTTTAGGAACATTGTCAGCTAGCAACTGTTTTTTTATGTCTCTTGGTTTTCCTGAAAAAACACTGTTTTCAACAATGTACCTTTATTAGTCTCCTAATATGCGGGAGACGTTCTAACCGCATCTTTTCTGTGTCTTCCAAGTTTTGCGTGTGTACCTATTTGCTTCACCAAAGCGGTGATTAAGTCGTCACTTTTTGGCTGTAAAGGGTGTCGAACAGGTTTTTGTGTTATCACGTGATGAAGTCTGATAACAAATCTTAATTGTTTAATTGTCAAACTTTGCTAACATGGGGTGGTGAGTCTAGGTGAAGTATAAGATTGAGATCGAACGTGGGGGATGCATCGCCTGCGGTACGTGCTACAGCGTAGATACATCTCATTTCGAACCTGACGACGAAGGAAAGTCAACCGTGATAGGGGGAGAAACCGATGCCAACGCATCCTTGGGGGTCTTCGATGATGAGGAGATTGAGAACGCCAGAGAGGCAGAAGATTCCTGTCCCACATCCGTAATTACTGTAACCGAGTTATAGTCATTTAATTATAAAGGAAATCGTGGTTCCATTTTTTTCTAACACGTAAAATATGGTTAAAATAGCGTAAAGTTTAAGGGTTTGCAGACGGTTTTTCCTCTGAATACTTGTCTAGCTTGAGGAATGGATAGTTGAGTTCTAAAGAAACATTGGTAGAGAAGAAAAGTAAGGTTCTCATAAAACTTCGCGGTTACAAGATAGTCAAAAAGGAAGAGATGAAGAATGCCATCAGCTTCAAGATCAAAATGAAAGATGGGAAGAAAGCGATTCTGTGGGCTGTTACCACCGATGGAACAGTTGGGGTCGCATACATTACACAACTTAAGAAAGCCATGGACGATGCCAAAGTTGAAAAAGGAATCATCACCACCATCGGAAAGTACACCCACACCGCCAAGACACGCTCCAAAAAACATGGAATAGAATTGATTCCCCAAAACTTTCCGTCATTCCAAATTTTCGATCACGACTTCGTGTCGAAACATGAACTTCTCACACCCGAAGAAAAAGAAAAATTTCTGGAAGACCACAAAGTGCTACCTTACCAGTTGCCTCGAATCAACGCTTACGACCCAGCCATCATAGCTGTGGGCGGCAAACCAGGAGAGATAGTTAGGGTTATTAGAAAAAGTCAGACTGCGGGAAAATACGTCGCCTACCGATATATAGTCTAGAACAAAAGTTTTCGACTTTGTAAAAAAGAACTTTTGCCATTCATAAACCACAATGGCGGTTATTAAACCTGATATTAGTGGCAACAATAGGCGAAGGGTATATTGTACATTTGACATCTTAGCTCAGAAATCTTTTTAGATTAATGAATAGTAGAGTTCAACAACTCTCTGTTTAATCAAGGAAAGGATCAACATAAACGCAAAAAAAGTTGCAGCATACATTTGCGTTCTGCTAGTAACTCTGAGTATATTAGCAATAATTCTTGAAAACACGGTATATAACAACAGCAACGCCAACTTAATCCGTGTTGCATGTATCGGCGACAGCATAACAGAACTACCTTACTACCCAAATGAACTGCAGACTCTTCTAGGAACCAACTACACAGTGGGAAACTTCGGCGCCGGCGGATCAACAGTTTTGCTCGACACAGACAAACCCTACATCGATCAGGTTGAATTTGTCTACGCAAAAAACTTTCTACCTGACATTGCCATTATCATGCTTGGAACCAACGATGCCCGCACAGACCATTTCAAATCAATTGACAATTTTGTTCCTGACTACATGAAACTGATCAACGAAATCCAAGCGCTGGAAAGTAATCCGAAAATTTTTCTCGTGAAACCGCCCCCACTTTTCGATAATGACCATGAACTGAAAAACGTAAACTTGTTGGAGGGGATAATCCCTCGGATTGAGCAGATAGCAAACGAGGAAGGGTTGCTCATTATTGATGTTTACGCCGCATTAGAAAATCACCCAGAATATTTCTGGAACGACGGTGTACATCCCAGCAGCGAAGGTGCAACAGTCATAGCCAGCGAGGTTTACGCGGCAATCATTCTTTCCACTGAAAGCTCTTGACTTTCACAATGCTTTTTAGTATACGCTTAGCCAATAAGCGTCCTCAAAACAGGCACTTTTTTCATGAGAAGAATTAATCCGAACGTAATGAAAAGGGTAACTACCGTCATAACAGGGATTCCAATAACCGGGTTCATGACTGTAAGACTTAATTTAAACCCTAAGTAGCCTCTTTGAAGTGTTTCCATAACAATTAAATGGAACATGTATATCGGCAAAGTGTTTTTGCCGATTGCATGCACAACCCTGGTGACAAGAGGGTGAATGTTTCTTGACCAATTGACTGTTAACTTGCTCAAAAGCAGGAACATAGTGACTGATGCCAGCATCACATTCATAGACAGATAACCGAAAAAGAAGTAATTTTGACCTATAGACTGAAAATGGAAGTGCAAAAACCAAGTGCTAGCTATTGTAAAAATGAAACTTAAGAAGAAGAGCACGTGCAAAATTGAAGAACGGACCTTTACCCTCTGCAAGTATACGCCCAGAACAAAGTAACCTATGAATCCGCCAACTACAAAAACAGTATCGTTCAGGGAATATCCTGTAATCAACTGGATGATGGGTACAACGGCTACGTCTATAAACCACAGGAGTATTAGGTACTTGAGAATTTTGGGGTCCTTAACTGATACTATTTTACGCAAAATAGGGGTAAGCAGGTATAGACCGGCTATGAGATAAAGAAACCAGAAATGATAGTAAGAGCCAGAAAATAAGCTGTAGAGCGCCCCCTCGACAACATTGTCCAAAGTGACCGGTGTCTGGGTAACTAGGAACGCCCACACCAGATAGACTGCACTCCAGAACAGGAAAGCTAAACCGATACGGTTAAACCGCTTTTTCAAAAAAACTCGGATAGGCTCGTTAGTTTTGGAGGGCTGAAGCAGCAAGGCGCCACTCAGAATAACGAACAGTGGAACGCAGGGCAGAGCAAAGGACTTGTAGATGGTAGATGACCACCAATACACCGGCGATTCAAGAGCGGTCTGCTGTATGGTAGTGTAGTATTCGTTGGATGCATGAAGTAACACTACCAAAATAATGCCGAAGGTGCGAATCAGGTCTACGGGAATGGAAAGACCGCTTCCAGTTTTATTGTCGACAGGTTCAGAGATTACGATAGTTACACACGATCCAAACGTGAATATCGACCTCGACTCGCTTTTCACTTATTAATATTGCTCTCAGTTAGCAAGGCTTCAATGTTTTTACGTTTAAGATTCTAGCTCAGAAATGTTTTTATGCGTATATTTATGCACAAACTACAACTCCAAAAGTGAAGACGAATGGACATAACAATACTGTTAATTGCTTTAGGATTGGCAATGGACTCGTTTTCGGTAGCTATAGCAAATGGATTGGCAACTAAAACATTCAAAACCTCTAACGCCCTCAAAATAGCTGCATTCTTTGGATTCTTTCAGGCAATCATGCTCATCATTGGATGGTATGCTGGCGTACATCTTCTAGATTTGATTTCAGATTATGATCATTGGGCAGCTTTTTTTCTTCTAACCTTTATTGGCTCCAGAATGATTTACGAGTCAATCCGAAAGGAATCCACTAGACTCGTCAGCTCGCTCAGCATCAAAGTACTGCTAATATTATCTATCGCCACCAGCATCGACGCTTTAGCCGTTGGTCTCAGCCTTTCTCTTCTCAACGTTTCAGCCACAATTCCTGCAATCACAACTGGAGTTGTTACCTTTTCCCTATCTTTTTTCGGCGTCTATATTGGCGGCAGATTTGGACGCGTTCTAAAAAACAGAGTGGAATCATTAGGCGGTCTAATTTTAATAGCTATAGGACTGAAAATACTCCTCGAACACCTGGCAATCATTTAGCAGATTCTGCACAAAAAGAGCAACGTTCCGTTGCGTCGAAGCGACCTGAATTAGATAGTTTTTGGCATATTCTTTTTTTCGTAATATGACCCCTAACGAAGCACAGTATTTTAACCATGAGAAGTATAGAAGAAAAATACTGAACTGAATTAGCGAGGAATTGTATTGATGAATAGTGATGTGCAAAAACTTTGGGATCGCAGAGACCGTCTACATATAATGGCGGAAATAATAGAAGCGACAAAGGAAAGCCAACTGAAGACCCGGATCATGTATAGTGCAAATTTGAGTTTCAGCCAAGTAAACGAGTATCTTTCCTTCCTAACTGAAAAGGGGTTCCTTAGAGTCCGCGTAGAGAATGGAAAGAAGCTTTACGAAGCAACTGCTAAAGGTAACCAATACATCGAAAATTACATGGAAATGTCAAACCTTCTGAGACAAAGAGAACCTGTTGAAACAAAAGCTTTACTGAGGTGAGTCCTCGTGGAAATCCCAAGACCAGAGGATTATAACATCTTTACGGCGTTGCTTGAAACCATCAATAAAAAAGACAGGGGAAGACTCCGGTTTGCTAAATGCCGAAGATGTGGACGGTTGACACCCTTCAGGCTAATTTCCATGAGCAACGTTACGGTTAAATGCAAAGAATGTGGAAACAGTGTTCCAATAAAAAAAGAAACTAATTCTGAAAAAAAGCAGAAGTGTCCTAAGATTACCGCCATTTAAAGAAAACACACCGTAACATTAGATCACCACTTAGATAAGAAATCACGGGAAACAGTTAACTTCATACAAAAAAAGCCAGCGCTCCTACTCAAGTGTATTAAATCGGTAATCGTTTTTAGATGATTGTACACAACTTTATAAGTAAGTTTAAGGTAAACATTTCAGAATTAGTGTTCTGACGAAACTAATTCCCTTAACGAATAGGAGGTGCGATCCGAATGTCTTATGGTAGACCAAGAGAAATGCACGATGCAGTCTGCGCTGAATGTGGACAAAAATGCCAAGTTCCATTCAAACCTGACCCAAGCAGACCCATCTACTGCCGAGAATGTTACGCCAAACGAAGACCCCCGAGAAGAGACAGATATTAAGCTAACCAGCTAACATCTATTCTCACCATTCAATCTTTTTTATATCCTTTTTTTGTCACACACCTGCATGCAGAATATGAAGTGGTTGTTTACAGCATCAAAAAAGAAGAGTTCAGCTGATTGTTTTTAACCAGCTTTCCCGTATTCTTTCCACCTCTTCCAAGGAAGGGCTGCTTTTCAACTCTCAAGCAGAAAATGGAATGGTACATTAGTTACTGCCGATTCGGTTTTGTCAGGTAATAGAAAAAAGATGGAGAGGTTAGTTTAGAATATCTTCTGTTTCTATTCCTCTTCTCCCTCTTTCGGAGGCCACTTCTCTTTCAGAAGTTTCGCTATTCCAGACGAATCCCTTGAACCTACTATAACATGCCAACCAGGCAAACCAACGTTCTTCAGTTCCTCTTCAGTCTCACCGCTTAGCCTAGCGGCCATGCCGGGTAGAATCAGGTACTTGTGCTTAATCTTCTCTGCCACTCCTGAGCTCTTAACAGCCTCTGCGATCTTTTCTGCTGTAAGATACCGCCCAGCTACGGCGCTTTCAACGCTGATTCCTTCGGTGTCAACTACGATTAGGTAATAGTTACCGCCGAAACTCTTGAGATCAGACTCAACCGTGAAGTAGGTTAGGGCATAATTTGTGGTCAGCATCACAGGCGACATCTCATCAGGCTTCCCAAATGCATACAATTGTGCATCAACCGAAACTGGTTTCCGAGGGTCAGTGTAAATGTTGAATCTCCATATGACGTTGGGTAATTGAACCCATCCATCGAGGCTACGCATAATCAGTATGTCAGCATATCTGGACATTAGCATAGAAGCAAGGTAAGCTTCTTTCCA
>Ga0315553_10002574_pt1 | contig 14485 bp, 22 predicted proteins | sample SalMarSW160140MG_FD_203099 | JGI IMG/M metagenome (GOLD analysis project Ga0315553, IMG submission 203099) | Salt marsh sediment microbial communities from the Plum Island Ecosystem LTER, Massachusetts, United States - Salt Marsh Sediment SW1601-40 ... | reverse complement strand
CTTATCTGAGTCTTCTTTATAACTAACCTCAACTAATCCTTTATGGGCCAAATTAATTGCCTCTGTAGCCCCAGAAGTAAAAAGAATCTCAGATGTCTTAGCCCCTAAAAAAACGGCAGCTTTTTCTCTAGCCTGTTCAATGGCTACTTTTGACTCTCGTCCCCACTGATGTGGTTCGGAAGGATTGCCAAAATGCTTTCTAAAATAAGGCTTCATTGTTTTTAAAACTTCAGCTGAAACCGCTGTTGTCGCAGCATGGTCAAGATAAATTCTTCTCATATTAAATCTTTTAATGTTTTTCCTTTCATTGTTTGGAGAATTTTTTCCCCAACTTCACTCCAAATATCTTTTTGACCACAAGAATTAGCCTTAGGACAACCAAAACAATGGCCTAATTGTATTGGGCCTTCTAAAGCCTCTATAATCTGTGCCACGGAAATTTTTCCTAGGCTTTTAGTTAAAAAATAACCTCCAGCCTTGCCTTTTTTAGCCTCAACCAAGCCGGCTAAACGCAAAAGAAAAGCTAACTGTTCCAAGAATTTGTAAGGTAACTTTTCTTGCTCAGCCACCTGCCTTAAAGATAAAGGGCCTTGATGATATTGTCTAGCTAAGGCAATCATTAATTGCAAACCGTATTCAGTTTTCTTATTAAGATCAAACATTTAACTCCTACTTATATTATAGGAGTTTAATCTTCTTCTTTATGTTTGTCAAGAAGTTTTTTTCCTTCTATAATTATCAACAATGAAGATTAACAAAAAAATCGCTCTCTTAATTCCAGCTTATAACGAAGAAAAGTATATCGGTCAGGTTATCGAAAATTGTCTTTCCTACTCTCTTGACATGATTGTCGTTGATGATGGTTCACTTGACCAAACAGCAACGATAATCAAAAAGCTGATGAAAAGTAAAAAATATCCACTGATTTTTCTGCAACATGAGAGAAACAAAGGTAAAGGTGCAGCTTTAAATACTGGCTTTAAATACGTTGGCAAGAATGGTTATCAAGGGGCTATCACCTTAGATGCTGATGCCCAACATGACACCAAAGAAATTAAAAAATTTCTCCAGATGGTAAAAAAAGAAAAGCCAGATTTAATCATTGGCAGCCGTTTCCAAAATATTCAAGGGATGCCTTTTCTCCGTCTGGCCACTAATTATTTCACTTCCTGGATTATTTCCAACTTAGCCAGGCAGAAGGTTGAAGATGTTCAGTCAGGCTTTCGTTACATTAGCCAAAGAGTTATTAAAAATATTGAATTGAAAACTAAAAACTTTGAAACCGAACCAGAACTAATCCTCAAAGCCTGTTGGTTGAATTATAAAGTCAAAAATTTACCTATTGCCACCATCTATCATGAAGATTTTGTCAGTGAAGTCAATAAATTTACCGATACCCTTAAATTTTTTAAATTGGTTTTAAAAAGTCTTATTTGGCGAAAAAGTCTTTGGCAACAGAAGGATAACGATTTTCAATAAAACTTTCAATTAAATTATTAAAATATTCCGGAGCTTCATAGGGAACAATATGCCCGGCGTCCTGAACAATTTCAACTTTTACCTCCGGTAAAAAATTATTAATTTTTCTAAGATGTCTTGCTTTAAGTCTCTTATCTTCTCGCCCACTAATAATCAGCATTTTTTCTTGATAATTCTTTAACCACCCCAGAGGTTCATCTTTTCGGAAAGTTTTCAAACCTAAACAAAATTCCAAAGAAGGTAATTTGTTATCCGCCAGAGCTTCTCTTATTTTCTCCACCGGGGTTTTTTTAGAAGCTAAAAAGCGTTTGGTTAAAAAAGGATTTTTAGGCACCAAACAGCAACGATAAATTGGTACTTGTAAAAATTTAGGCAAATTTAACAGTAACCTAAGTAACAAACCGACACCATAACCCAAGCCAAGACTAACGCTAACAAATTTCTCCACGCCATATTCCTTAAGATATCTCTGGGCAATTAAGCCACCGTAACTGTGAGCTACCAAAATAATTTTATTGGGGATATTTAAAACCTTCATGAGTTTTAAAAAATCATCATAGTGATCATCAAAGGTATAGCTTACAGCTTCATCTGATTGGCCACAACCGCGCCAATCATAAGCAATCGTTCGGTATTTCTCAGAAAAATAACTCAACTGATATTTCCAATTCAAAAGTGAACCTGTTCCCCCATGAATAAAGACCACGGTTAAATCTGTGGCATATTCTCTCTCTGCGCCAGAGTCAAAAACATTTAGCCTTAAATCTTTATTAATTTTAATTTTTTGGGTCCTCATTAATAAAAACTCCTTAACAAAGTATAGCAGAATTCATCTTTATTCAACAATTGAAGAAAATTTATTATGGAAGAATCTTCTTAAAATCTTTTTTGGTAATAAAATTAACCGCCAAAAAAGTAGTTATCGGCACAGCTGCTATTAAACCAACACTCCCTACTAAAGTTCTGATTATTTCTTCGGCAATAATTTCGTAGTTGATGACTTCAGTAAAGGGATGTGAATTAGTAATAAAAAGCAAGAGGAGAGGTAAAGCGGCTCCGGTGTAAACTAAAACCAAAGTGTTAACCATTGAGGCAATATGGTCTCGACCAACATCCATGGCTCGCCAAAATTGTTCCTTATAAGAAATTTTAGGATTGGCGGCTTTTAACTGTTGAACAATGGCTGATTGAGAAACGGTGATATCATCCAAAACTCCCAAAGTCCCAATGATAATCCCGGCTAAAACAAGACCTCTAATATTAACCATCCCTTCTTTGGCCAAATGTAAAAAACCTGCTTCTTCTGAAGCATAACCAGTTAATCTAGTTACTTCCACAAAAAATTTAGCCAGCAGACCGGTAATAATTAAGGCGATAAAAGTGCCGATGACGGCCACTGTTGTCTTTTTATTAAAACCATGGGAAAGATAAAAAGTAAAAGGGATAATCAATAAAGAACCAATAATGGCGATGAAAACTGGATCTCGACCAGCACAAATCTGCGGTAAAATAAAGACAAAGATAACCAAAAAGGAAATCCCTAAACCTAAAAGCGAACTTAAACCCCGCCATTTACCAATAGTTACAGTTAAAACCACAAAAATTAAGAAAAGCCAAAGCAAAGGCTGACGGCGAATAAAATCAGTAATATAAAAAACATCATCCCCAGTAAAATCTTTACTATAGCTAACTAAAATTTCATCGCCTGGTTTGTATTTTGGCTGGCCAACAATGGGAATATCTCCAACCTCAATAACCACCTCTTGATTAATTAATGAACCTTTAGTAATTAAAACCTTTAGTTTTTGATAAAGGTATTGCTGACCACCCTGAGTGATAACATCTTCTTTAATTGAAACTAAAATCTTTCCTTCAAGAATTTCTTCTTGAGACGGAGAGGAAGTCGCGTCAATTTTCGTCCCTAAAAAAGGGAGAGAGAACAAAAGGAATAAAACGATCAAAAATCCTTTTTTCATAAAATCTTCTTTAAGAAATTATTATAAATTTTTTTAATTTCTTTTTTAACTGGAAGATTAGTTTCCAAAATTGGTTTTAGTCGGGTAATGGCTTGAAAAATTCGCTGGTCATAAGAAATTTTACCTAAAAAATTATTCCCGGCCCAATTTTGGATTTTCCTGCTTTCGCCAGGATTGATATCCCATTTGTTAATCACTACCCCGTAAGGATTTTTGAAATGATCAACAACAGTTAAAACTCTTCTCAAATCTGAAAAAGCCGAAGGGGTTGGTTCAGTTATCAAAACAGCAAAATCGGTTCCATTTAAGGCAGCGATGATCGGACAACCTGTTCCTGCTGGACTATCTATAATCATCAGTTCATATTCAAATTCCTCTGCCTTCTGTTTAACCTGATCGACAATCTTTCCGGAACCAGTTTCACCAGAATAAAGCTGAGCAGAAATTAAAGGAAAACCATAAACATTTCTTTTAATTCTAATTTCTGCATTTTTAACTAATTCCATCTTAATCGCTTTGGCTGGACAAATAACTTCACAAGCCCCACAACCTTCACAAAAAAATTTATTAACAACTGGTTTCTTTTGAACCATCTTAATTGCTCCAAAAGCACACATTTGGGCACACTGACTACAACCAGTACATTTCTTAAAATCAATGACTGGTCTTTCGGAAACAGAAATTTTTTCTACTTTGTCCCAATCTTCTTTTTGCCCCAGCCAAAGATGTAAATTCGGAGCATCAACATCACAATCAACAGCAATTATTTTCTTCTTTGAAGAAAAAAGCATCGCTAAGCTAGAGGCAAACATGCTTTTGCCAACCCCACCTTTTCCTGAAACAACAGCAATCTTAAATTTTGTTTCCTGCATTTGAATTCTCCTTAAATCCAACCTAAAAACATAGCTATCCCTAATAAAAAGATTATCAAACCAGCCACTAAATGAAGATATCTTATATTTTTATCCTTCCAGCCAGCAACATCTTTAACTTTGGTCAAGCCAACATAAATGATAATCGTAATCGCTAACATTGGTAAAATAAAAATTAAATTATAGATAAATAAATAAGGAAATGTCTTTAAGATTGCCAAAACAGATAGAATTCCACCCGCAATCAAATAAGGACCAGCCGTACAAGGAAGTAAAAACAAAGTCACAAAAATGCCAATAACAAAAGCGCTCTTCGGTGACGTAATCCCCTTAATTATTCTTTGGGCTTTCGGCCGTAAAAACATCGGCATTTCCGTTAAAAATCCACCAGGTTTGTAGCAAAAAAAGTCTTTAATATTCAAAAGCCCCAAAAGAATAGCCACGCCAGCTAAAATCTTATAAAAAATGAGTCTGACACTACTTAGGGCTTGAATCACTTGGAAAAATCTAATGACAATCAGCCCATAAATTAAATACATCACAAAAATTGAACTGGTAAAAGCCAAACCCGCCAATAAAACTTTTCTCTTTTGGCTAGGATTAGCCGTCATAATGGCAATCAGCATTAAAGAGAGTACCGCCAAAGCACAAGGATTAACGGCATCAACAGCGGCCAAAGAAAAAATCTTAACCCAGTTAAAATTAACAGAAGAAGAAGAAGAATTCGGCAATTGCCTTTTTTCTTCCTCTTTAGACAATTCTTCCTTAGATAAAATCTCTTGAAGATAATTTTCAATCTCTTTACCAATTGTTTCTTTCCTAAAACCAAGAAAATATTTCTCTCCCACAAAAAACATTGGGACACCTAAAGGATCGGTTTTATATTCTTGGCAAAATTGAATAAAAAGTTTTTGATTTTCAGGATGAGTATAAATTTCATACTCTCCAATCTCCAAATTTGGGTAATTTTCCTTAAGACTTTCTAAGAAAATTCTAGCTTCGGCACAATGAGGGCAACCCTGACCATAGAAGAAATTAATTTCTAGCTTTGGCTGAGCTAAAACTACTTTGGTTGAAAAAAGAGTTAGAAGAAAAAAGGCAATAATGAGAGCGAAAAGTTTTTTCATAAGTTAAATTCTCCCAGTTTCCCTTTTGAATAAAATTCAACCAATTTTTTAGAATAAGGGATTTCAAAAGCAATTTTAACCCCAGATTTCTTGGCTAATTTATTGATTTCTTCCCGCTCTCCCAAATCAGCTTGATTTAAAACAATTTTTGAAGGAACCTTAAGAATTTTTAGCAATTTCAAAATCAAACCTAAATCATAAACTCCTAAAGGCGTCGGTTCGGTAACGGCATAAGCTAAATCACAACCCAGTAAAGCCCTTATGACTCCACAATGCATACCTACTGAGGTGTCATATAAAAGATAGTCAGCCCCTATTTTTTTGGCCAATTTTAAAAGATACTCCTTAGTTTTAGTCACAATTGGACCTGTTTCTTCAATGACCCCAATCGATTTGCCAGTAACTAAATAAAAATTGTTTTTAATTTTATTCTCAAAAACTTCACCAATGATTTTTTTCTCAATTTTAATGGCTTTGTTTGGGCAAAGATGCCAACATAGTCCACAACCAGAACAAAGGTCGTGAATAAAAATTGGGTAGTCATTGGGAGGTTGAAAAATCGCATGAGAGCGGCATTTTTCAACACAAAGTCCACATTTTTGACATTTTTTCTTATCAAGTTTAGGAAAATAGGCAAAAACCCTGCTAACAGGTTTCCCCAATTTTTTACCTAAGAGCAAATAATCATTAGGGCATTCAACATCACAATCGCCAATAACGACCTTTTTGCCTTCTTTTCTCAACTTATTGGCTAAAAGAATCGAGACGGTTGATTTTCCCGTCCCGCCTTTACCACCGGTAATACCAATTTGAACCATATTAAGCTTTTTCTTTAGTTGGTCTTTCTAACTGATTTAATTTACCAACAATAAAATAATCAATTGCCTCTTTAGCTGTTTTTCCTTTAGCTTGATATAAATCAATCAGATAATTGCGAAGAGCATAAAAAGAAATCTCACCAACCTCAGAGGTAATTAAAACATCACTTTTTTGTTTTGCAATTAATTTAACAACCGATAAACCCGCTCTCATTGACTTCTCTTTATAGAGATTTTTAAGAAGGTAAAATCCCTTTATTTTGCCTGCTTTAAGATTAAGAAAAAGAAAATAAGGTGAACGGCCAAAACGCTCGCTTATTAACGAATTCAAACCATGATTTTCTCTCACCGGAAGAGCTAAATGCTGCCAGTCGCTTTCAAAGGGTTCCACATGAATGCTAAGAGAATCTATTTGGGGGACTTTTTCCTTAACCGTTCTTTCAACTCTATCAGCCATCTCGTGAGCTCTTTTAACATCAACAAACTTTCTAATCCCCACCTTTGTTTCACCAAAAATAAAAGGACCTGCTTTCCTTAAACGTAAATCAAAAAATTCTTCAATCCCCGGGACTGATTGAATGGCTTTAGCTGCCTTTTCTTCAACCTCTTTACTCGGACTAACATCCATCAGGGCCAAAATCGACTCCCTGGTTGTTTCCAAGCCAATTTTCAAAATCAAAATAGCAATGCCAATGGTAATTACTCCCTCAAGATAAGGAATTTTAAACTGGGCAGATAAAATTCCGACAAAAACAGCCAATGAAGAAAAAACATGAGCTCTATTTTCTTTTCCTATCGCCCTTAAACTTTGAGCATTTATTGCCTTCCCAACTTTAATCTCGTAGTTACCAAAAAAATATAAAACCAGGGCATCAACTAAAGCAATAATTAAAGCTAAAATGGGAATCTTAATTGAAGAAATTAAAAACAATCTTTGATAACCTTCAGTAAATATCTCCCAAGCAACATAAAGGATAAAAACAGAAACCGCCAAAGTGGCTAAATTTTCTCCTTTATAAAATCCATAAGAAAAACGGCCTGTTGGTTTTCTTTGAGCAATTTTTAAGCCAAACCAAGAAGCAAAAATAGGTAAAAGGTCTGCTCCGCTATGTAAAGCATCGGAGATTAAAACAATACTCCCAGAAAAGAAACCGATAACGGCTTTCAAAATTGCCAAAAAAGCCACTAATAAAGCAGCCATTTTGGTTAATTTTTGTCCTTTTTTAAGTTTTTCTTCTTTATTGCTTATCATCTTCTTCCTCTTCCGCCACCAAAACCGCGAGCAAAATTTATGGTGCTGATTTTTACTTCTTCAAGCTTGCCGGCTTTATAAGCTTCAATCGCTTCTTTAACACTGGTTTCTATTCCAACCCTAAAAATTTTAATGCCTCCAGTCTGAAAAACATTCAAAGCGTTGGGGCCAAAATTACCAGCAATCACAACCTTAACTCCTTTATTAACAACCATTTGAGCCGCAGAAATGCCTGCTCCTCGAAAAGCCTGAGCCGCAGAATTTTCCACTATTTCAAACTTATCAATTTCGGTATCGATAATCAAAAAATAAGGACAACGTCCAAATCTAAAATCAACCGGACTCTCTAAATTTTTGCCTGATGAGGCAACTGCAATCTTCATTTTCTTCTTTTCACCCCCTTTCTTTATATTTTTCTAATCATCGGGCTACCACATTTAGGGCACTTCATTTGATAACAAGGGATGCCAGCCTGATGGGAAACTTCATTCTTGCATTCGGGATTAGTACAAATGCAAGTCCCGCCAGGGCCAGCCGAAAAAGAACCTCCCATTCGGCCTCTTCCGCCACCTCTACCAGCGCCTCTACCAAAACCAAAAGGCATTACTATTTCACCTCCTTTCACTTTAATTGCTTTGCCTTCAACTAAAGCCTGAGCAATTTTTTTACGAGCTAAACTTAAAATCCGCTGAAAAGTACTTTGGGAAACTTTCATTTTCCTGGCCGCTTTGACCTGATCAATCTCCTTCCAATCTGCCAATCTTATAGCCTCGAATTCATCAACAGAAAGATTAACTTCTTCAAGTTTACCTAAGGGAATCCCCCTCGGTTTAAAATAGGTTACTCCAGGTAAAAAACTAACGTATCGTTGTCTTTTTGGTCTAGCCATAACTTAAATAATTATGAATATATATTCATTATGTCATAATTAAATGAGGCTGTCAAGTGGTTTTTTATTTTCTTTTAAGAAATAATAATCCGCTACCGATAGCCCCAATTAAAAAGGCTATTGGGCAAACTAAAAGGCCAAGAATAAAGAAAACTGGTTCATCCCCCAACCCGGTTCTTTCCCAAAAATTTTCCCCAAAGAAAAATATGAAAAGACCATAGACTAAATTATGTAAAAGAATAAAAGGGAAAACTCCAACTGCTGAAGAACCAGTCAGCAACAAAAGTGCTTTCAACTTACCAGCTACTTTTCCTTTTAAAGTCAAAACGATTAAGGCTATCCCTAATGAAAAGAAAACTATGAATGGGATTGGGAAAAGAAACCATCTCATTAAAAACCTCAGACCGGGAATGGTCAATTGACAAATCAGAAAAACAAAAATCCCAACTAAAAACCAAAAAACAATGAGTAAAGGTTTTCTCACCATAAATTTACTGAAACGGTTTTAAAAGTAAATTTTAGCAAAAAGAACTAATAAAATTGTTATCACAATGAAGAAAATCAACCAAACAGCAGTATAACTAACCAATTTTAAAGCCGCTATTGTTTGTTTCTTTTTCCAAAAGAGGATAAAGGGATAACCTAGGGTCAATAAAGCCGCAACCAAAGCCGAAGTAGAAAAAAGAACGATAACCAGCAAAGGGCCCAAAAAACTCGGGGAAGGACCAAATAAATTCCCACCCCGCCAAAATAAAAGAGAAACTAAACCGCAGTAAACAATTAGACCTAAAGCCTGTAAAAAAGCAATCAACTTTAAAGAAAGTTCTCTGTTCTTCTTCACTACTATTATTTTAAAACAATAAACCTAAGTTTTCAAATTAAAAACCAATGTTATACTTTAAATGATGGTCTTCTTGCTTTACTTTTCCTTAATTTTTTTCTTAGCTCTTTGTTTTTCGTTTCTCATCTATCAATTCTATAGTCATGTTTTCCAGCCCGGAGCTATTTATTTCCCCACTAAACCTACCGTTGTTAATCGAATGTTAAAACTAGCCCAAGTTGGTCCTCAAGACACTCTTATCGATCTTGGTTCTGGTGATGGACGAATTCTCATTGCCGCCGCTCGTTGCGGGGCCAAGGCGATTGGTTATGAAATCAATCCCTTCTTAGTTCGGCGATCCCGCCGCCTCATCCGACAGTCTAAAGCTGATAAACTGGCTAAGGTTTACTGGAAAAGCTTCTGGAAAGCTGATTTTAGCCAAGCGACGATTATTAGCGTCTATCTTTTCCCTCATTTAATGAATCGCCTTCAACGATTACTTGAAAAAAAAGTCAATCATCCCCTTCGCTTAGTTGCCAATGATTATCCTTTTCCGCAACTCAAAGCTGACAAACGTCATCACAAAATTTACTTGTATCATTTTACTGATTCGAATTCTCACCAATCTGGATCTTCTGAAGCTAGCTCTTCACATCGTGGATGATGTTCGGACTAGTCTGAATTAATACTGAAAAAAAATCTTATTAATCCCAGTATTAAATTTATTCTTGGTACTCTCTCCATATATTTATTATAAGAAGAGCCAAATTTCTTAAGGCAAGATCTATCTTCATCCAAAACGGCTATATAAAAAATTATAATTAAAGGAATTGCTAAAACCAAAACTAACCAATGTTGAGATATTAATATAAAAGAAACACATAATAATATTCCTGCTAAATATTGAGGATGCCTAATAATCGAATAAATACCAGTTGTAACTAATTTGGTTGTCTTTACAAAACTATTGCCTTTCTTAACTCCGCCTTTTCTAGTAAAGATATAAATAGGAAGCCAACCTAAAACAGCTGATAAAACCCATAAAAACACCCCAAGTGTCTTCAGAAAAATATTTTGTCCATAATTGAAATAAAAAATAAAAGTACCAATTAAAACTGAACCAAAAACAAACAGTAAAATATGAAAAATTTGATGAATAACGCTTTTACTAAATTGATTTTCCATCCCTTTCATTCTACCACAAGAAAAAAGACCAATTTTATGGGCTTTCTGAGACTAGCTCGAAAGGTGGGACGCTTTTCGAACTTTAAGGATTAAGGGAGTTAGAATTTACTTTAAGTTGCTATTTTATTCTGCTGACCAAAATAAACCCAATTCCTGATAGGATTGAAGCAATGTCATATGTTAATACTCTTGCATCATCAACAATGTTACCAAATCCATTTAATAACAAAAGAACACCTATGATCAATAAGGCTATTTTTATAACTTTCTTCATATTTTGATTATATCACTATAATTAATCTGGTCAATTTTGAGGCTAAATCCTAAGCTCCCCATCGTAGACGATGTTCGAACTAGTTTAAAAATTCAATAAAGGATTTCAATACAGTTTTATCCCCCTATTTATTCTCCCTTAATCTTAAACTCCCCCTCCTTTCTTTTGCATGTAGCAATCTCTACAATAAACTGGTCTATCTCCACTTGGCTTAAAAGGAACTTCAGTTTGTTTCCCGCACTTAGCGCACTTTACGCTATAAAGCTGGCGACCCTGTTGATCAGTCCCTGCTGGCGTAGCCACATCATCTGTTGAGGCAGCTGAACCACTAGCAGACTCTTCAGCCTTTGGTTCTTCAACTGGCTTTACATCAACAACTGGTTTATCTTCAGCCTTTGGTTCTTCGGTTGGTTCTTCAACCACCGTCTTATCTTTAATATCTGTCATTAATAATCACCTCCTTCCTCTTTCTATACTACCACAAAACACAAAAAACCCTTAAAAATAGAGTTCTCTTGGTTCAACCCCCACCCATGGACGAAGTTCAAACTAGTTATCTATAATTTTTATCAAACCCTTGAAATATTTCCTTTAACTAAATACTTAACAACAGCTACTAAAATTTTCCAATCAATAATCACATGTAATAAAGTAATTCCTAAGGCGAAAAAACTTATCCATGTATGAAATTCCATCCAACCACTCTTGGTTAAACCAAAAAGAAGAATTGCTCTCCCTGACCGTTGACCTTCAGGGGCTAAATAAAGAATGAATCCGCTTAAAGCAGAAACTGCCCAGGAAAGTAATAAACCTATACTAACCAAACCACGAATTTTTTGTCTCATATTTTAATATTATAACAAAATCTACCCTTAAGATGACTTTCTTGAGAAAAAGGCAAGAAATAATTATTTAAGGATCAAAATCCTCTCTAACTACAGGCTTCTTAATGACTGTTTCTTTGGGCAAATAGTTGATCAAAGCCTTTTCTACCAGAGCAGTCAAGCTTAATTCATCAACAACAGCTTGAGCTTTAGCGTGCTTAGCAATAGCAGGATTAATAAAAAGAGTTAGTCGTTGTTTATTATTATTTGTCATACTTCATATAATACAACTAATTGTAGTTGTTGTCAAGCACCAATTTAAAGCTAATTTTAATCAGGATCTGCAAAAAGACTACTCTAGTGCAATCAAAAAAGCCCAATTTTATGGGCTTTCTGAAACTAGCTCCCCATCGTGGACGATGTTCGGACTAGTTCTATTTAGATATTTAGTTCTCCGAGCAACTGGTTTATGAATTACTCGAGTTCAGAAAGTTTGTCTACAAATTCTTTAGGATATTTAACCGTAAGTAGCTTTTCCGCCTCTAAAAGACTAAACCACCCAAATTCTGTATGTTCTTCACTAATTTTTATATTGGTTACATTACCCACATCACAAAGATATGATGATAGAATTAAGCCAACTGTTCCATTGTCAACAGGGATTCTAACGTTATTAGACAAAACCATAGAAAATGGCTTGAAACTTTGTATTGAAGTTATACCAGTTTCTTCTTCAACCTCTCTTTTCAGTGTTTCTTCAATACTACTGTTTTTATGAATTCTACCTCCAGGGATATCCCAATATGGTTCTCCTGAAAAACCCTTTAATGTTTGAGGGTTCGTTTTTAAAAGAAGTATTTTACCTTCATCATTACGAATAATGGCCTTTATACCTAAATGAAAATTATCCTCCATACAAATAGAATTGTAACAAAGAGGCGAAGTTTAATACAGAGGATACCAAAATTGAAGCTAAAAACCGTTGCTCCCCATCGTGGACGATGTTCGGACTAGTTGTCTTCAAATTTAGGCAAAATAAAACCTAGGGGGTTTGTGATTTAGGAAATCCCCTAGGTTTAGGTATACTTCAGGCTTAAGTAAAAAGATTTATGGCATATAGAAATCGCCAAAATCCGGATCTCTGAATGCTTCATTGTCTAAATAATCCAGAATACTTTTATGAAACTTAGCATATCTTTCAATTACACATGAATAAGCTCCGGTTAAAATACTTGAAAGATAGTTCTCAATGATAGAGTTTTGATAGAGACAATCTCCCATATTCTTGGATAAAGTTCTTCCATCATCATTCTTATCAGAACATACCTTAGCGCTATCAACCACAAAAAGATGGCTCAAAATAAAATCTAAGGCCCGAATCATTGAGTCTATCTCTTCTTTACCTTTTTGACCTTTAAACAAAATTTCCTTTTTTTGCAATTCCTTCAGTCTTCTTACAATTTTGCTACAGATTTCTATCGTTCTTTTATCCTTAGCTTCTTTTTTACATCTTTCTACTTTTTCTATGACACTTGGCGCTATTGATAAAAATTTATCTCTTAGCGTCGAAGTTTTTTTCTCTTCACCCATATCTAATTAACCTCCACTTAATTTATAATTTTGGAAAATTTATTTAAACTCTTTGCTATCAAAGGGCTAATAATAGAAATATAAAACAAAAAGAAGTAAAAGTCAACTTATAGGATGTTTGCTCCCCCTCGTGGACGATGTTCGGACTATTTGTCTTTAGTTTTCCAATTTACTTCAAAAGAAATAGAATGCTTGTTAGGAATATTCCAAGTAGAAAATCTTAAAAAAAGAAATTGAAATTTATTTTTAGCTACTTTACCTAAACCAAATCTATTTAATGTTAGTTCTATGTCTATGGTCATTAACAGGATTATAACAATTTAGAATTAATATGTCACCATTGGGGATGCTAGCTCGACAAATGGGACGCTTTTCGAACTTTTATCAATCTAAAATCTCAACATTCCATTCTTTAAAAAATTCCTTTAAATAATTTTTCATAAAAAGATGTCTTTTTTTGCCAATTTTTTTTGCAGTTTTAGTGTTAAGCATATCCTCTAATAGTAAAAGTTTTTCATAGAAATGATTTATCGATGAGCTTCGGTTATTCTTATATTCTTCAAATGTTTTATATGACCTTGGTTTTATCTTTGGATTATACAATTCTCTTTTTGTAAATCCTCCATAAGCAAGAGTTCTGGCAATACCCATAGCTCCCATAACATCTAACCTGTCAGCATCCTGAACAATCATACCCTCTTTCGTTTTTATGCCATTCTTTACCCTAGCACCCTTAAAAGAAACATTATCAATAATTTGACAGACCTGTTCTATCGATTTCTCATCAACATTAAATTTTTTTAATAAACTTCTTGCTGTTCTACCCCCTGCTTTATCGTCTCCATTATTAAACTTGTAATCAGCAACATCATGAAGCAAGGCAGCTAGTTCAATAATGAATAAATTACCGCCTTCTTTTTTAGCGATTTTTCTTGACATTTTCCAAACTCTACGAAAGTGCCACCAGTCATGGCCAGTTGGGTCAGCTCTAAAATTTTCCTTTAAGTATTTTTTAACTTCCTCAATGATTTTCTTTTTATCCATATACTTATTTTACCAGACTAAAAACCTTAGAGTTTATTGAAGTAGTTTGATATAGTTTTCTGAAGCTAAAAAATTTGCTCCCCATCGTGGACGATGTTCGGATTAGTCTAACTTTTCTAGAGAATAAATCCAGCCAAGTTGCCATTTCCTTTATTTGGATGTAAAACAATTCTTTATCCTTGTTAACCCAGCGAAACGATGAAGAATTTCATTATTTGGTTTATTAATCTTCTGCTTAAAGAGATACTACCAGAAATAATTATTCTAATTTATAGTCCTTTTCGCCAATAAAAATCATTTTGCTCGACTCCAAATCGTCTTCTTTAACCGAAAAT
>Ga0315553_10002572_pt1 | contig 14488 bp, 10 predicted proteins | sample SalMarSW160140MG_FD_203099 | JGI IMG/M metagenome (GOLD analysis project Ga0315553, IMG submission 203099) | Salt marsh sediment microbial communities from the Plum Island Ecosystem LTER, Massachusetts, United States - Salt Marsh Sediment SW1601-40 ... | reverse complement strand
ACCCCTGTGCACGGCGCTGCGGGCGGAAAAGACATCGCTCCGGCAGGACATCTGTTTCATCCTTGGCGAGAGCGCCGACCCGCGGGCCGCGCCCTACCTGCTCCGCGCCGCTAAATCCGATCCGGAGGAATCGGTGCGCGTGGTCGCCAACAACGCCCTGGCCCGGATGCGCGAGTATGTGGACGTGCCGGACCAGCCGCCACACGTCGCCCTGTTCAAGCACGCGCGGCTCTACTACTCCGGCGATCCGACCATCGAGCGGCCCAGCAGATACGGACACACTTCCTGGAACTGGTCCCCGGCGGACCCGGACCGGAAGCAGGAGGGCCGGCTGGTCATGCAGACGGTTCCCAGTTTCTTGTATAACGTCAGCATGGCCCGGGAGGTCGCCAGCGAGGCGCTCCTGTCGAACCCGGATTACGAGCCGGTGCTCCCGCTTCTCATCAGCGCGTACCACAAGGAGCTGCTGCTGATCCGCCGCCGGCTGGAGCTCAGCGCGTCAGCTCCCGAGAACAAGCTTTCCGAAATCGAGGAGCTGCAGCTCCGCACCCGCCTCGTCAAGTCCCAGAATATCCTGCTCACGCTGAGATCTGCCGGGGAAAAGCATTTCTATCGGGCGCTGAGCATGCAGCTTCGTGAGGGCGACCCGCAGCTCGCCGCGGCGGTCATCGAGGACCTCTCGCTGGTGGCGAGCCCGCGGCTCAACAACTACCCGGACCTCCCGGAGCTGGGGCAACGCGTCCGTCCGGCTGTCCTGCGCATGGCCGAGCCAAAGCCCAGGCCAAGCGCAGCGGCGCCCAAGGTCGCGCGGCTCGCGCCGGGCGCCGAGAAGGCGGCGGCCGGGCGGACGAAGATCGCGGCGCCCGACCCGCTGGCCCTGTTCGGTCTGAGCGTGAGGAAGGAGAAGGAACAGGCCGACGCCGCCGCGAAAGCGAAGCGGCCCAAGGGCCGACGCACCGTGCGGGAAGCCACGCCGGCAGAGCGTATCACGCTCGCCCAATTGCTGGCCGCCGCGACGCGGGCGCAGGACGAGCGGGACAAGCGGCGTGCCTTGGTCGAAGAGGAGAAGAAGCCGGAGAAAGTTGCCGCGGCCGCCGGTATCGAGTCGAACGCTCTGGTCCGGGCGCTCCAGAGCGCGGACAAGGGGGTCCGTTACGGAGCCGCCGCCGCGCTGGCGCGAATCCGGCCGCTGCGTGATTTCCCGGGCAGCCGGGCGGTCGTGGAGATCCTGGGCCAGGCGATCAGCGAAAAGGGCGTATCCACGATTCTGATCGTTACCGCCGACAACGAAGCTGCGAACCGGCTCCGGATCACCGTTCGCGAGGCAGGCCACGTTCCATACTCGGCGAGCTCCGCCGGAACGGCGCTGTCGGCGGCGCGTTCCCTGCCGCCCAAGGATCTCATCCTGCTCAAGGACGACATGAGAAGCGCCTTTGGCGCGCTGAAGAAGGACCCGACCGTGGCTGGCGTCCCGGTGATTGTGTTCGTGGCGGGGCTGGACACGTCGGCGGCGGAAAAGGAATACGGGGGCAGAATCGTCTCGGTCGTTTCCATGAAAGCGGGCGCCGACAAGATCAAGGCGGCGATATCGCGGGCCATTCTGGGCCGCCGGACCCTGTCCGAGGGGCTGAGACTGTCGGCTCAATACGCGCGGACGGGCGCCCGGGCGCTGTCTTCCATCCCGAAGACCGGCTCGCCGTTCTCGCGGCACCTGAGGGCAATCAAGGAAGCCCTGGTCAGCGCGTTGGATCGCGAAAGCCCGCAAGTGCGGATCAGTGCCATCGGTGCGCTGGGCAAGGCGAAGGTGAAGACGCTCATCCCCAGGCTGATCGATATCTGCCAGTCGGCCGAACGGCCGGAGCCCGAGCGCCTGGCGTGCATCGAGGCGATCGGGAACATGATGGAGCCCGGCGAGGCCGCTCCAGCCGAGGTCATCGGCCTGCTGGAAACGATCCACCGAAGCGGCGACAAGAGGCTTCGTCAGTTCGCGGTGGAGCGCCTCTCCGCGGCGGCCATCCCGCCCGCCAATTTGGAGAAGCTGGTCAACCAGGAGGAAGCGGCCCAGTGAAAAACGGGACGGGCGACGGTGTGCCGGTCCCGGTTCTTCACCCGCCTCAGCGTACCGAGCAAAAGGGGACGCGCACGAAACCCTCCCGGTGGTCTCGTGCGCGTCGGTGGGGTGGACGGGATGGGGGTCCCGTCACCGGAGTTTCCTGCCTGTCTAGTGTCCGGCCGAGGTCCTGGTCACCCGGGCCACATTGGCCAGGGCAAAGACAATCTCGACCCGGCGGTTCTTCTTCTTGCCTTCCTTGGTCTTGTTGCCGGCGATGGGCACATCCTGCCCGAAACTTCGGGTCACCAGGCGCTCCCTGGGCGCTCCCAGCTTGATGAGCTCCCGAGCCACGGCGTTGGCGCGGGCGGCGCCCAGGCCGTAGTTGTCGCCATACAGTTTTTTCGTGACCCGGAGCGGATCGGCATCGGTATGACCATCGACGAAGATGATCACCCCGGCGTCCGCGTTCTTCACGATCGCTGCGAGCTTGGCCAGGGTGGCCTTGGCCTCGGACCTTACGTCTGTCTTGCCCGAGCGGAACAGGAAGTCTCCGTTGATGCGGATCCCTCGGGCACCCTCCGGGGTGACGATCGGCGTGCCCAGCGCCCCCAGCGTCTTGGCCAGCTTCTCCAGCCTCGTATCCGCCGCTGGCCTCGGCGGAGTGGCGGTCCGCGTCTTCTCCCGCACGAGGTCCGTCTCAAGGCGCGTGATCTTCCCCTGCATCGTCTTTTGTTCGGTAACGGTGGAGACGAGGCGGGTCTGAAGCTCCTCGTTCCGAGAGGCCAGTTCCTTGTTGGTCTGCTGGAGCTTGCGAGCTAGGCGGCTGGCCCTCGACTCGAAGCCCATCTCACGCAGCGTCTGGCATCCGGTGACGGCCAGCAAGGCACCCCCACACACAACTAATGCACACCATCCAGTCCGTGACTTCATCCACCCTACCTCCTTGATTGGTTGGCCTGGGAACTCAAACGCCCAATGCTTACATAGGTTGTATCGACATGCGGGCGAGAATCCTTTAACGGAATTTTCCCGTTTGAGCGTCGCGCCTGACATCGTTCCCCGGGTCGGGTGTTCCGGGTCGCTTTGGAGGGCTGCAACGCGGCAAAATGGTGTGGCTGGAAGGGAAAGAGCGCCTACCTCAGCAGGAGCCCCAGGTCGTCGCCCTGAGCTTCGGGGTCGTTCCTGCTGGTCTGGAAGACTCCGTCCGGTCCCGCGGAGAGGATCCATCCGTAAGGGCTGCGAGGGGAGGCGAGTCCCTCAAGGACTATCACGTAGCGCTGGCCCCAGGGGTCTGGCCGCGATATGCTCATGTAGGGGCCCCGCCAATTCGGCACGGCCGGCTTGTTTGCGACGAGGAACTTCGAGACGTGCAGGGCGTCCGAATCACTGCCGATGGAGTCTGATTCGCCGATGGCAGGCGCCCCGTTGGTGAACGCGAAGGGCGCGCTGTTGGGCCATCGCCCCGTGTCTTTGTAGTAGTTGAGAATATCGGCCGCCATCTGTCTGAGGTCGCCGATGGCCTGCGCTTTGGCGGTGGCAACGACTTGGTTCTGGACGATGGGCACAGCCAGCCCCACCGCCAGAAGGACCACCGCCGCGATCACCACCAGCTCGATGGTCGCAATTCCACCCGTTCTCCGATATTTCCAGCCCCGCATCTCGAGCACCTCCAGCAGAGCAGCACAGCTTGCGCAGTCCCTCGCCCGCCGTCTGTGCAGCAATCCGCGTGCCAAGGGGCCCGCCTTTCCGATTTCAGCGAGGAATTCACGCCGCCCGAGCCGGCATCAAAACCTGTAACATAAGTCCGAAACAGCATTTACGCAGGGCTCCACCGCGCCTCGATGCGCCCAGGAAGGATATGAAAGGGGAACCATGCGGAGGCCACGGGCCACTGGAATCACGTGGCAATCCCACGGAGGGCGTGCGGCCCAGGCGCATAACTTCTACCCAGGGAACGTGTTACACACAAGAAACGCGGCCGGTGGGCCGGGCTACAAATGTTGTAGGATTGGCGGCCGTCTTACTTCTTCTTCGGCAGGGGGAGGTCCAACTCCGCCATGATCCTCTGCACATCCTCCCACGACTTGCGCTTCTCTCCCGGCGACCGCAGCAGATACGCCGGGTGGTAGGTCGGCATCAGCTTGAGCCCTTCCCAGTGGATGAACTTGCCGCGCATTCGGCTGATCGACGCTCGCGGGTCACGCAGCAGCCCCTTCAAGGCCGTCGCTCCCAGTGCACAGACGATCTCCGGCTGGATGATCCTGATCTGCTGCATGATGTAGGGCAGGCAGACCGCCATCTCGGCGAGGGTAGGCGTTCGAGAGTCATCGCCTTGATCATCCGGGTCAGCAGTTCGCCGGCACGGCCGACGAACGGTCTGCCTTGCCGGTCTTCCTCTCGGCCGGGCGCCTCGCCCACAAACATGAGCCGGGCGTCCGCTCGGCCTTCACCGAAGACGAACTTGTTGCGCGTCTCGCCCAGCGGACAGCGGTGGCATTCCTCGATGGCCAGACGCAACTCCTCCAGCTCTTGCCGCTTCTCCGCGTCCTCTCCGGGATGGCCTGCGGCGGCCCCGGCGACGGGTCTGCTCCGCGCCGGCGTGGATGCTTCCTCCGCCGAACGGCATACGTCGGCGCCGAACCACTGCTCCATTTCGACGTGGGCCTTCAATTCCGAAATGAGCTGCTCGCGCCCGTCGATGTGCTGGTCAGCGTGGCTCATCCGCCGCCTCTCGCAGGAGCTTGTCCGCCTTGTCTTTTCCGCCGCGCTTCTCTGCCTCGCGCTTCCGCAAGAGCTCGATCCCGTGCTTCCTCCACCACCTCATCCAATCCCGGCGAAGCACGCCCAGGTCCTGCCCGGTGAGCCGTTTCAGCGCGTCTTCCGCTGCCTGGTTGTGGTAATACCTCTCGGGTTCGGCCGGCACCGATTCAGCGTCGCCGATGCCGAGGGTCGTGCCGCTCTGCGTGATGTCCACCGCCAGCGGGCCGCCGCTCGAGCGCATTATGCCAAACGTCCCCACGCCCGACATGTTGCTGCTGACCGTGCGCCCCTCGATCTCGATCTTGGGATAGAGGATTTCCGCCAGGAAGGGGACCGAGCGGACGTCGCCGATGGCGTCCAGCGCCAGCGCGATGCGGCGGTACAGCCGCTTGGCCGCCCGCTGGTCGGCGCGGCTCTTGATGCGCGTGAGCCTGAGATCCGATATCATCTCGTACAAGGCGTCGAGCGCCCGGCTGTGGTCCAGCTTGAGCATGGCGTCCAGCGCCGCCACCCGTACGGATTCCTTGGAGTCCATCAGTGCGTGGCGCACCAGGCGGGGCACCGCGTCGTGATGTTTCATTTTGGCGAGCGAGGCACAAGCCGCCCTTCGCACTCCCGTGACGTCGTGGCTCAGAAGGCTGAGGATCTTCCAGGCCAGCGCCGGGTTGTCGAAATTGGCGAGGTTCTCCTCCGACTGCTTGCGCCGGGACTTCGTTGAGGAGCGGATGCTGTACACCACCCGATTGATCGCCAGGACCAGCCGCTTGTTCGCCTCTTGTTCCTCCAGCTTTTCCGCCTGCTCCTTGGTGACCCACCGGCCGTTGACCAGCACCATCCCCTTGGCCCGCATCGCCTCTTCGCGAGTGAGCCAGCCTTTGTCGGTCTTCACGTAACCCAGCGCCTGCCAGGCGCGCTCGTGCTGGGGATCGATCTTCAACGCCTTGACGAGCTCGTCCAGCGCCTCGTCCCTGAGGTCCCGATCACGGCACCACATCGCCAGGGCGTAGTGGCCTTCCGCGTGGCCCGGCTTGATCTTCTCGGCCATGATGTTGTACACGTCGCGGGCGGTCCTGCGCTTCTCGACGGCGACGATGTCTGCTTCGTCGTGAATCGAGACGATGCCGGACGTGGTCTTGATGTGGACGCGGCCGTCGGCCCGCTTGATGACCTTCCCTTCGAGCGGGCCACCGTTCTTCAGGTGGAAGATGTCAGCACGTACCGCCGGCGCAGAAGCCGTCAAGAGCAGGAGGACGAAAAAACAGGAGGGATGTGGAATACATTTCTTCATCATGCTGACAATGCAAAGTGGCTGAAGCGTTGCGTCTCTTCAATAGATTATACAGCAGGTTTGGTGATGCTGCAATCAGTACGCACCGGGCCTCCTACATGTCAATCGGCTTGCCGCCCTGCTTTTCGAGGAAGTCGGCGTGGTGGGCGCGGCCGGTCTCGCGCAGGCGCTTGCAGTACATCTCCAGGTTGTCCCGCGTGTGGTACGGGCCGCCCTCCCGGATCACGTTCCACATCGGGTCGATGTTGTAGTCGGACGTCTGCATCATTTCGTCGTGCCATCTCTCGAGGAGCGCGAGCCCGCGATTCGCCAGATCCGCCTGCTCCTGGGCCAGGTTGTGCTGCAGGTGCGGGTCGGCCTCGACGTCGAACAGCATTGCCCGAGGGAACTGTTTGAGCCCGGTGTCGTACGTGCGGATCAGCGCATATCTGTCCCAGCGGACCATCCGCTGGCACGACCAGCAGTTTTGGCTGCTCACCAAGTAGTTGCGGCCGGCGTGCTCGCCCCTTTTCAGTGCGCCGGCGAAGCTCCGGCCGTCCCACGCACCGGGAGCCTGCATGTCCCACAGTTCGAGGACCGTCGCCGCCACGTCCGACTGGTAGCAGAGGCCGTGCGTCACGCTCGGCGCGAAGCCCGGCCACTTGAGGATGCAGGGGACGCGCGAGGTGATGGTGTCCGCCGTGTGGTGATCGGCGTAGACGTTCAACTCGCCCTGGTTTTCGCCGTGGTCCGAGCTGACCAGGATCGCCGTGTCGTCCGCGATGCCCAGTTCTTCCAGCTTCTCCATCAGCTTGCCGACGTACATGTCTGCGTAGTGAATGCCCGTGTCGTAACCGTCGATCCACTTCTTGAAATCGGCGACGGTCCGCAATTGTCTCGGCATGCGCGGCCAAGTTCCATCGGGCGGGCCGTAGCCGGCGGCTTCCTGCGGACTGTGTGGGCCGTAGCCGTTCCAGTGCCGGTCCAGGACCTCCTGCGTGATCCACTCGGGCGGCGGGTCGTTTTCGAACGGGTTGCCATACTCCATCGGCGTGCGGTAGTGAGCGTGCGGGTCCCAGCAGTTGACGTGGAGGAACCAGTCGTCTTTCTTTCCGCCGCGGTCGAGCCAGTCGAGCGCGGTGGGGAAGACCTGGTCGGCGGTTTCTTGGCCGGAGTGGCCGGTGTTGTACATCTCGCGGAACCCGGCATAGAACCACCAGGCGCTGTGCCGCTCGGCGAACGGGCCGACCGAGACGGTGTAGATGCCGTTCTTCGACATGACCATCGGCCAATGGTCGTACCGGGGCGAGCGCTTGAACCCGCGGTCACGGCCCTCGCGCATCGGGTCGGCGTCTGTGCCGCCGTGGTTGATGACTCCGGTGTGAATGCCGTGCCGGCCCATCCACATCCCCGCCCGCGAGGGCAGGCACGGGGCGTCGGAGTTGAAGCAGTTCTCGAAGCGTACGCCCTGCTCGGCGAGCCGGTCGATGTTGGGCGAGGTGTCGCGGCGATACCCGTAGCAGCCCAGATGATCCGCCCGCAGCGTGTCGATGTCGATATAGACCAGTCTCATTCGCAATCTCCATTCACCAGATTCAGCGGATGGTTCGGAACAATGCATGTCGAGTGTATGGAGAGGCGGCGAGTAGTCAAGCCCTTTCCGCTCCAATCTTACTTCCGGAGCATGACTGAGGATCAGATCGTGCCGTGTGGGCCGAAAAGAAGGTGCTGACACCTTCTGCCATCAACGCCGGGACACGACGCGGGCATGAGAAAAGGGCGGCCGAATGGCCGCCCTTTGGAGTGTCGGTGTGTCGCTCATTTTCTCCGACGGCGACGCAGAACCAGGGCGCCGATGGAACCGAGCAGCAGGAGGCCCGTCGCCGGCTCCGGCGCCGGAGCGCGGAGGATCAGGTCGACGTCGGTCTTCAGGTATTCAAACTCACCCAGGGGATTGAGCCCGAACTTGAACATCATGTGGCCGCCCATCACGCCGAGGTACCGGTGAGACATCGGGTTGGCCCCGGTCGTGCTGTAGTACCAGTCGTACAGGCGGCCGTCCGTCACTTCCACGTCGAAGTTACCCTCGGTGACCATTGCCGTGTAGCCCCACTGGCCGCCGTACAGGTGCAGGAACGTCACTAGGTAAAGGCTCTTGATTTCGCCGATGAGGAGGGGATCGCTGAAGCCGTTGATGTCGTGGATGTTGGGGTCGCACTCGGCCGTGCCGTCGGGGCCCTCCACGTCGTCTCCGCGGGGGCCGGTGGCAGCATCGGCGTCCACGGGGGCATACGGGTTGCCGACCCACAGGTTGTCCGTCTTGCTGCCGCAGGTGTCGCTGTCACAGTTCGTCGCCGGCGGGTTGGTCAGGTCGAGCCGCTGGCCGTTCTCGCTCTCGTAAATCGCGATGAAGGGCCGGTCGCTCTTGTCGTAATCTGAGGAGGAGCTGGAGCTGAGTTTGGCGTCGTGGATTTCTCCGTCCCGGTTGTAGTCATAGTACTGATCGGCACCCTCAACCACGTTGAAGTCGAAATACGTCTTGTACATAATGATGCCGTCCTGGTTGGTGTCCTCGAATCGGCTCGCCGGGACGACCAGGTTGGCGCCGGTCAGGCTGTCGACTGCGTTTGCTGTTCCCTGCACTTCCGTGTCGCCGGGGCTGATCAGCTCGACTTTCGAGACCGCCAGGTTGCCCACCGCCATTTTCAGGGTGGTGTCGAGCGGCAGGTATTTCCGGACGTTGTTGGTACCGTAGGTGATGTTCACCTCGTCCAGGTTGCCGGCGCCATAAAAGACCGTACGGTCCAGCGCGTCCGTCTCGGTCGTGCTCGGATGGCTCCCGACGGTTCCCACGGTCATGTATCCTCCCTTGGCATTGTCGAAATAGGACCCGGCCCCCGATTCGATCAGGTCCGTTGTGACGAATGTGTCCTGATGCAACGCCGCGCTCCAAGCGAATGAGATCTCCGGCGGCGTGCTCAGGTTCTTGGCGACTATCTCGCCGATCAAGTCCCCGTTCCCATAGGCCGCGTTCATCACGCCGACCGATACGAACAACGCCAGGCAACTGACGAGCACCGCTCTTCCTGTCTTCGCCATTTTCTTCGCCCTCACTAGGTTTGCGTTTGCCATTTTTTCCCACTTCCTTGCCGGGCCTCATTCCCGGCTGCCTTTCTCGCCTTGCCCTTAGAGCAACCAGCGTGCCAAAGCAGAAGAATTTCTTCGGGTTTTGATTTGACCGGCGTTAACTCGTTGTCTGGCGGTGAGTTAGTGTTGGACCTCAAGTGTCGGTCCGCCGTCGTCCGGGCTTGTCTGTGTTCCTTTTCGGAAACACAGCGCGTGGGAAGATGAGCCTCGTGGAAGCCCAGCGCAGCGTAAGCCTGTGCGACGCAATGGGTTATGCTATGTTTCCCAAAAGCCGCAAGGTGCGGCAACATTGCGCAAAAGCAACATGAGGAGCTGTTTCTGTATTTGCTTGAACTGGAGGCACTTATGACGCCGCCTCACCTTGCCAGGCTTCCCGGGCCATCGCGTGCGCATTCGCCCCGGAGAGCCCGTGGTGGCGCAGTGTAGCACTCTAATAGCAGGGGTGCCGGGCGCCACAGCTTGTGCATCCCGAGAGCCGCCGTGACGCTTCCCAGTGCCGGGCACCGGGACCGCCTTCCGCCGCCTATATATCGGCATGATGCGCGGTCAACCCAAGACCTTTTCCGATACGATGTGCCGCTTCGCTGGATCAGCCCGGTTCGCTTGCAGGGCGGGGAGGTTTGCGGTAGAATACGCGGGTCCAACTCAAGGGAACGCGATGAGACGAACCAGCTCTGTCATTATTCTGGCCTACAACAAGGCAGGGCACACAGCCCGATGCCTCGGCGCGCTGGCCGAGACGCTTTGGCGGCCGCTGGAGGTCATCCTCGTCAACAACGGCTCGACCGACGGTACGCCGGGGCTCCTCGCCGAGTTTGAGGCCCGCGCCGCCGGCCTTGATATCTCTGTGAAGCGGATCGACAACGAGACGAACGTCGGGGCGGCGACAGGGCGTAATCAGGCCCTAAAGCTCGCCTCAGGGCGTTTTGTCGCGTTTATGGACAATGACGTGGTCCTTCGCTCGCGTGACTGGCTGGAGACGCTTGCAGGCGTTCTGGAGGCGAATGAGCGTGCGGGCATCGCGGGGCCGAAACTCATCTATCCCTTCCCACCTCACCTGATCCAGTGCGCCGGCGCCGCGGTTTCCCGGTCGGGACGCGTCTTTTTTCGTGGCCGTGGAGAGCCGCGTGACGCTGCGGAGTTCGGCCGGGTTGAGGAGGTCCAATGCCTCATCAGCGCCTGCTGGCTGATGCGGCGCGAGGTCTACGAAGACACTGGCCCGCTCGACGAGGCCTACAATCCGGTCCAGTTCGAGGACATAGATTACTGCTACAAGGCTCGGGAGCGGGGCTGGCGGGTGTTCTACGCCCCGGGCGCCGAGATGTACCATTTCGAGAATGTCACGACATCGGGCTCCCAGACGATTAACAGCCCCTACCAGATTGTGAAGAATGGCCTGCTGTTTAAGCGGCGCTGGCGCCACGTGTTCGGCCACGAGGATGGCCCTGAGGAGAAGGATTGGCACTGGGCGGAAATTCCGACGGTCCGGCTCGATTCCGTTGGTAAACTGGAGCTGCGTGGCGGAGACAACTGACGGCATGGTAAGAACTTACGCTGGATCTGCCCCCTCGTCGAGCCGCTCCAATTCCGCTCAAGTCTGTCCGCCAAACGGACGATATAATAAGAGAAGGCTCCGGAGGCAGGCAGGCCGGTAGGCCGGATGGGCTTTGTAGGAGTATGAGGAACTTGGCCGCGTCGAAGCGGAACACCGCCAGGACAGGCAAACGACCTCGCGCCGTCGCCCGCGAGGGGGATAAGTCGGGCTCAACGAAGGGAGTTCGCCGCGGCAAAGGAGCACGCAAGTTGCGGATCGAGAGAATACGGGAAGAGATCAAGAACGGTACCTACGAAACGGAAGGCAAGCTCAGAATCGCGATCTCACGCCTGATAGACGACGTCCTGGCCAAATCCCGCAAGGGGCGGGGTTGAGCCCTCCTGGTGAGCGACTACCGCAGCCATCCTGAGCCGTTCGTTCTCCGTACACGTCGCGGTTTCGTCGACCCGGCGACGTGCGCCGCTCAAAGCGCTTTCATTTCGCCGAACCAGCCAATACACTGGCTGCGGGAATTCGTCCAACAATGACCACTGGAGTTCTCCGATGGGAGGTGTAATTCCGCAGGATTGGGGCGTGATGATTTTCCGCTTGGTCGCGGCCGGGGTCTGTGGCGCGGTCGTGGGCTGGGAGCGCGAGGTCCGCGAAAAGGGGGCGGGGCTGCGCACACACACGCTGATCTGTATCGGGTCGTGCCTGTTCACGCTGGTCGTTCTTCAGATGCACGAGAAATTCCCCGCCACTGACATAATGCGGCTGGTGCAGGGACTGCTGCTCGGCATCGGCTTTGTGGCAGGCGGGGTGGTCTTTACGCAGCGGGGCTCCGTCAAGGGCCTGACAACGGCGGCCGGCCTGTGGGTGTTGACCGCGGTCGGCCTCGCCGCCGGGCTCGGCTGCTACTTCCTCGCCGGGCTGGGCACGCTGTTCACGCTCCTCATCACGGCTGGCCTCAAGCAGATCGAACGTCGCATGCACGACAGAGCAGAGGCCGAGGGAACCGAGGACGCGCGGGACGGTTCCTAGTCCAATGCGAGCGCTTCGAGCGGCATCCTCCGCGCGGAGGCACTGTTCCTCGCCTCCTGGATGTCGTCACACAGATGGAGGTCGCTCGATGTCTCGGCGCTCCTTGGATCCGTTGAACCAGGTTCCGCTGCATGACCGGCCGGGGTTGAAACACCCGCCGAAACGTTACGGGCACTTCGACCCGGCCAACCGCGAATACGTCATCACCCGCCCCGATACGCCGCAGCCTTGGCACAACTACATCACCAACGGGACGTTCACCGGCTACGTCTCGCACACCGGCGGCGGGACATGCTTCTGCGGCGACCCGAAGGAGCGGCGCATCCTGCGGGCGCACCTGCACGGCCGCCCGGCGGACCAGCCCGGACGTTGGATCTACATACGGGACCGCGACACGGGCAAGTTCCACTCGGCGACCTGGGCACCGGTGCGCACCCCGCTCGACCGCTTCAAATACGAGACGCGCGTCGGCGTTGGTTACACGGGTATCGCCGCGCGTTACAACGGCATCCTGTCCCGAGTGACCTACTTCGTTCTGCCGGACGTGAACGCTGAGCTGTGGTGGCTCGTCGTCACCAACGTCGGAGAGCGGACCCGACGCCTCGACGTGTTCCCCTACGCCGAGTTCTTCCAGTGGTCGCTCGACCGCGACAACAACCTCGACGCCGCGTTCAAGTGCACCGACGTGGCCGCCTTCGGCCGCGTCATCGTACATCGCAGTTACTACGACTTTGGCAAGGAGCGTGGCGGCTGGCAGCGCCAGTTCGCCTACTTTGCGTCATCCGAAGAGCCGAAGTCGTTCGACGCCAGCATCGAGGCGTTTGTGGGTGTGCACCAGGGCTACGACCGGCCGCGGGCGGTCGTCGCGGGGAAGTGCAGCAACTTCGAGAACCGCGGCGGCGAACCGGTTGCCGCAATGCAGTTCCCGATGACGCTGCGGCCCGGACAGTCGCGAACGCTCGTGTTCGCCGTCGGCTGTGCGGCGAGTGAGGCCGCCGCGAAGCGCGACGGACGCCGCGTCACCCAAGTCGCCTTCGCAAGGCGCCAATTCAACAAGATGCGGCGGAACTGGGAGCACTACCTGGCGCGCTTCCAGGCCGACACGGGGGAGGCGGCCTTCGACGTCTCGTTCAACACCTGGGCTCCGTATCAGAGCGCGATGACGTTCCTGCTCTCGCGCAGCATCTCACCCTACCAGCTCAGCGGGTCGCGCGGCTTGGGCTTCCGCGATTCGAACCAGGACGCGCTCGGCGCCATGCCGTATCAGCCGTTCCAGGCGAGCAGCGAACTCATCGCCAAGCTGCTCTCGGTACAGCTTCCGAGCGGCGAGGCCAGCCACGACTTCCAGCCCGGCCCCGGCATCGGCGTCGGCTCCGGGTGCTGCGACGATCACCTCTGGCCGGCGCTCTCGGTCGAGTGGTATGTGAAGGAGTCGGGCGATCTGGCATTCCTCGACTGCCTGCTTTCGTACCAAGGGAGCGGCCAGCAGACCCCCGTGATGGAGCACCTGGAGCGGGCGCTGCGGTTCACCGAGCGGCACCTCGGCGCCAACGGGCTGCCGCTTTTGGGCCGGGCCGACTGGAACGACTGCCTCAACGCGTTCGAGGGCGCCGAGAGTCTGTTTACGGCTGGCCTGTACTGTGCGGCGGCAAAGTCGATCGAGTCGCTGCATCTTGCCCGCGATGACAATCGGGCCGCCCGCCGCGCCGCCCGCCGACATGCCGCGATGGCAGAACGAATCAACCGGGTCGGATGGGACGGCAAGTGGTACGTCCGGCTGATCACGCGCGATGGCGACCGAGTCGGCTCGAAGCAGAATCGTCATGGCAAAATCTTCATCGAGTCGAACGTGTGGGCCGTCCTCGGGGGCGCGGCTCCGCTCGGTCGCGCCCGCACGGCGCTGGACAGCGTCCGCAAGTATCTTGGCACGCCGTTCGGGCACCGCATCTGCTGGCCGCCTTACCCGGATTACGATCCGGCGGTCGGCACGTTGGGGATCTTTGCGCCGGGCTACAAGGAGAACGGTTCGGTCTTCTGCCACTGCAACCCTTGGCTGGTTTTGGCCGAGACGACGCTGGGCCGCGGTGAGCGGGCCTTCGATGTCTACCGCCGCGTGTCTGCGTGGGAGAAGGACCGCATCCAGTCGGTCCACTGCGCTGAGCCCTACGTGGTCAGCCAGATGATCATCATGCCGCCGAATCTGGAAGCCGGGCGGGCGCGTAACCCGTGGCTGACCGGCACGGCCTCGTGGATGATCGCGTCGATGGGGCGGGGCATCCTGGGGGTCCGGCCGGACTTCGACGGGCTGATCGTCGATCCCTGCGTCCCGCGATGGAAAGGGTTCCGCATTCACCGCATCTTTCGCGGCATCACGTTCGACATCCGAGTGACCAACCCGGAGCGCGTCGAGCGCGGCGTGCGCGCAATCCGCATAGGGGACAAGACGATCGCGGGCACCGTCATCCCGCTCTCGGCGGTCGGCCGGAGGCGAAAGGTCCGCGTCGAGGTGCGAATGGGTTAGCGGGCTCTTCGCTCCGGCAACAGCGGGTCACATCTCGGTGCGGCTTGACTTTGTACGGGCACTCGGCATAATACCCGCGACGAGACTTCGTGTTGATTCAGGAGGAACCCGATGGCGGTCCGGTGCGAGAACACAAAGAGCAATTTACAGAATTGCAACTGCACG
>Ga0315553_10002571_pt1 | contig 14503 bp, 10 predicted proteins | sample SalMarSW160140MG_FD_203099 | JGI IMG/M metagenome (GOLD analysis project Ga0315553, IMG submission 203099) | Salt marsh sediment microbial communities from the Plum Island Ecosystem LTER, Massachusetts, United States - Salt Marsh Sediment SW1601-40 ... | reverse complement strand
TCATTGAACAGCCATCGCGATGGACACGAGAACCGACGCCGAGCTGGTGGGCGAGGCGCTCGCCGGAGCCAGGGACGCCTTCGCCGCTCTGGTCCGGCGCTGCCAGGACCACGCCTACGGCACGGCCGCCGGAGTGCTCTCCGACTTCGACCCTGGCCCGCGACGTGGTCCAGGAGGCGTTCCTGGCCGTGTACGGCGGTCTGAGGAAGTGCCGCGAGCGCGACCGCTTCGCCGGCTGGCTGCACGGGATCGTGCGGAACCTGGCGCTCCGCGCCCTGCGCGAACGGATGCAGGTGCGGGCGCTGGCGGAGGCGGCCGGCCACATGGTCGCGATGGTTGACCCCTCGCCCGGGCCGGACGAATCCGCCGAGGATGCCGAGGTCCGCACGCTCGTGCTGAGGGCGCTCGACCGGCTGAGCGGGACACACCGCGAGGTCGTCGGCCTGCATTACGTCGACGGCTTGTCCTACACGGACATCGCTGGCTTCCTCGGCGTGACCGAGGCCGCCGTGCAAGGGCGGCTGCAGCGAGGACGGGAAGCATTGCGAAGGAAACTGAAGATGGTCAAGGACACGTTCGACAAGCACAAGTTGCCTGAAGACTTCTCGGCGGAGATCAGTCGTCTGCTCGATGCCGCGGCACAGCACGGCTGGGAGTACCAGGTCGCCGTCAATCGCCTGGCAGAGATGGGTGCCCCGGCGGTTGGGCCATTGTGCGAGGCGCTGGCCGATCCACGTGTCGCCGTGCGCCGGGCGGCGGCCTATGCCCTGTGCAAGATCGGCGACGAACGCGCCCTGGGCCCCATCCTCGGCCTGATCCGCGCCAGGGACTCGTGGCGCCACCATAAGCTGTTCTCGCGCGGGCGGGTGCTCGCCATCCCGGGCATGCGGGAGGAGCTGCTTCGCATTCTTGACCAGGCCGAGGGCGACGAGCGGTGGTGGGCGATCCACATTCTCGCCAACGCCCCGGGCGACGAAGAGGTCTACGGCCGGTTGCTGGCTCTGTTCCGGAATGCGGCTCAGCCGTACGGCATCCGCGCTCAGGCGCTCGCGGCGGTCTGCCGCCTGCGCAAGGAGGGCGGCGAGCAGTTCGTCGCCGCGGCCCTTGACGATCCCGCCATCCGGCGCCACAGCGGATGGGCGTGGTGGGTTGCGGCGCGGAACGGCTACGTGCTGCCGATTGAGACGTGCGTGGCGGGCCTCGCACGCGACGTCGCGCCAAACAGCCGGCGCATGGCCGGTGAGATACTGCGGCGGCACGGCGACGAGGGCCGCACCGCGCTGGACGAGCTGCTCCGCGCGGGCACGCCGGACGAGCGCGCCGCGGCCGCGCTCGCCCTGGAGCGCGAACACCGCGCCGACGTCTTCGACGCGCTGATGACGGAGTTGCTCGACGGGTACCAGCACCGGAAGTGGCAGCGGATCATCGCCCACTCCGTGGTCCGATACTATCCGGACGAGCTGTGCGGGTGGGCGGACGCGGAGCGGGTGCCGGCCGACCGGCCGCAGGTCGCGTGGGCGCTGGCGAAGGTCCGGCTCGCATCGGGCCGCGGCACGCCGGACGACCTGCTCCGGCATGGCACGCCGTCGAGCCGGATGGCCGCGGTGCGGACGCTCGCCCGCGAAAGGGGCGCGGCGTTCATCCCCGAGCTGCGGCGCTGTCTGCGTGAGGGCAGGCCGCGTAAGGTCGCCCAGGAGGCATTCTGGCAAATGCACCGCCTCGGCGATGATGCCATCCCGGCTGCCGAAGGGATGCTCGAGTCCGAGCACTGGCCCGAGCGGAAAGCGGCGGTGTGCCTGTTGCGCCGGTGGCGGAAACTCACACCCGAGCAGAAGGCGCACGCGGAAGCCGACGAGCACGTCGCCGTTCGTCACGCCGCCAACTGGCATCCCGACTACGTCGAGGCGGCGGCGACCCATCCCAAGTGGCGCCGCAAGCTCGGCCCCGACGCCTGATCTCCATCCCTCGACGTTCGCACTTGGCTTGCGCCGGCGAACCGGCTATAATCCCGCCTTCTGTGGAACGTCCGTTATCATCAGATGGAGACGACGATGGACATCAGTGCTGCCGTCAAGGCGAACATGGACGCGTTGCGGGCGAACGTCTATCCCGGGCGCGGGATCGTAATCGGGCAGACGCCCGACGGCTCGAAGATGGTACAGGTCTACTGGATCATGGGCCGAAGCGAGAACAGCCGGAACCGCGTGTTCGTCCGGGAGGGCGACGTGGTGCGCACCGCGCCGTTCGACGAGTCCAAGGTCGCGGACCCGTCGCTGATCATCTACAACTGCACGCGCGTGCTCGACCGCATCCACATCGTGAGCAACGGGGATCAGACCGACACGATCTACGACGCGATCCGGAATGGCGAGACGTTCGAGGCCGCGCTGTACACGCGGACGTTCGAGCCCGACGAACCGAACTACACGCCGCGCATCGCGGGCGTCATCGACCCGGACGACGTCCACGCCTACAAACTCGGCATCTTGAAGACCATCGGCAACGACCCCGGGCGCCCCGTCCGGCACATCTACAGCTTCGAGAGCGCGATCCCCGGCGTGGGACACTTCATCGCCACCTACAGCGGCGACGGCAGCCCGCTCCCCGCGTTCGACGGCGAGCCACAGATGCTCGAACTCCTGGATGACATCGACGCCACGCTCGACCTGTATTGGGGCGCTTTGAACGACGGCAACAAAGTCTCGCTCCTGGTCAAGTCCATCGATCCAGCGACCGACGCGACGGACATCCGGATCGTGAACAAGAACCAGGCATAGGCGGATTCACCGCGGAGCCACGGGGGGGCGCGGAAAAGAGCGGCGGCCCGCTTCACAGTTCGCGGCCGTAGATCCGATACCGCTTGTACAGGCGCGGCTGGAAGGCGGACTGAAGGGTGCGCACGGACTGGAGGTTGTCATCGGCCACCCACGAAAGCTCGGCCTCCGGGCAGCCCCAACGAAGCCCGTTGCGGATAAAACGGTCGAACAGGAGAGCCGTCACACCGAGGCCGCGGTATTCAGGCAGGCATGCGACCCCGAAGACCCGCAAGCGGCGGATGCGGCGCTTGCCCCACAGGAAACGGGCCCATCCGAACGGGAACAGCCGCCCATTGAGCTTCTGCAGCAGCGGGTTGATGTCGGGCAGCGAGATCAAGCAGCCCACAGGTTTGCCGCGAAGCTCGGCAATGAGGATCAGGTCGGGCAGAGCAATGGGCTTCATCTCCCGGGCCATTAGTTGGAGCTCGGCGTCGGTCGTGGGGACGTAACCCCAGTTGTCCCGGCGTGCGGCGTTGAACACCTCGCCCAGAGCGGCGACCTCGGCCTTGTACCGGGCCATCGCGAGGGAGCGGACGGTGATCTCGGGGTGGCGCCGTTGAACGGCGCGGGCGATTCGCTCGAGGCGCTGCCGGGTCCCCTGGTCGCCGGCAACCTGCTCGGCAAAGAGAACATACGCGTAAAGCTCTTTGATGGGGCGATGGCCGGCCTGCTCGACAAACTCGGGATAGTACGGCGGGTTATAGGGCATCAGGATGGCGGGTGGCCGGTCGAAGCCCTCGACGAGGAGGCCGCATTCGGCGTTGGTGGATGGATTGAAGGGCCCGCGCATCTCGGTCATGCCGCAGCCACGCAGGTCGTCAGCCGCGCGGTCAAGGAGAGCGCGCGCGACACCGGGATCGGGCTCCGTCTCGAAGAAACCCCAGAACCCGGTTGTCTCGCCGTGATACGAGTTGTGCAGGTGATTGACGATCGCGACGACACGCCCGACGGGCCGGGCGCCGCGCCAGGCGAGGTAGAGGCGGGCCTCGGCGTGTTTGAAAAAAGGGTGGCGCCGCGGGTCGAGCTGCTTATTCACGGCGCCCAACAGGGGCGGGACCCAGAGGGGATCCGACTCGTATAGACGCCAGGGCAGCCGGAGAAAGAGCTTGCGTTCCCGGCGATCAGCTACCTGATGAACCTCGACGTCTGCCCGTGAGTTGCTGGTTGCCGCTTGCCGATTCCCGTCGGCCATGTCCTCACCGTATCAAGCCGATGAGCCAGAGGGGGCCCGCGCCGGCCCGTGTCGCGCTTCGGCAGACGCTCACTCGGACCCGGCCGCCCCTTTCTGTTCGACGGAAGCCGCGCCGGCAGAAGGCGCCTCCGCATCTTTGCTGACTTCTACGCTGCATTCGTCGAGAGCGGACATGAGTGAGTCCACCAGATAGGTGACGTGTTCCTCGGTGTGCAGCGCGGTGGGGATGGCACGAAGGATGGACCCGCCGCGACGGACCGCCGGGTAAACGACGGGTGAGATCCAGACGCCGTACTTGCGGCGGAGGACGTCGGCCACCTGGAGGGTGTTGTTACCGCCGAAGCTGATCGGGGTGATGGGCGTCTGCGTCGCGCCCACGTCGATGCCCCGCTTGCGCAGCATGGACTGGAGTTGGCGGGCGTTGGCCCAGGCTTTCTTGCGGCGGTCATGGGCCTTGCGGACCAGCTCGAGTGACTTGAGCGTTGCGGCGACTACGCAGGCGGGCGCCGCCTTCGTGAACAGGATGGTCGGGGCCAGGCAGCGGATGTAGAAGATCACCTCCCGTGGCCCGGCGACAAAACCGCCGTACGTGCCGAACGCCTTGCTGAAGGTGCCGGCGTGGACGTCGATGCGGCCCTCCACGCCAAGCATCTCGGCCGCGCCGCGTCCGTTCTCGCCGCAGATGCCGTTGCCGTGGGCATCATCCACGAACAGGCGGGCGCCATAACGTTCGCACAGGTCGCAGATCTCGGGCAGTGGAGCGATGTCGCCGTTCATGCTGTAGACCCCGTCCACGACGACAAGCTTGGCCTGGTCCGGGTCGGTCGATTCGAGGGCTCGTTCGAGGCTCGGGGGGTCGTTGTGGCGGAAGTACTTGCTGCCCGCGCCCGAGATCTTGCCCCCGCACACCAGGCTGGCGTGGGCGAGCTGGTCGAAAATGAGCAGGTCCCCCGGCCGGGCCAGACAGGCGATGGCGCCCATCATCGCACCGGCGCCCATCGAGAAGGTGAGCGAGGCTTCGGTGCCCTTGAAGTCGGCGATCTGCTCCTCGAGCTCCAGATGCAAGCCGATCGTGCCGGTCAGCGGCCGGGCGCCCATGGGCGAGCCGATGCCGTAGCGCGTCACGTAGTCGGCGGCCGCGGCGCGGACCTCGGGGTGCACGCTCATTCCCAGGTAGTCGTTGGTGCTGAACTGGAGGCCCTGGCGACCGTTCAACTCGATCACCGGCCCCGCGTTCTCAATGGGGGACTCGTCGAAGAGCACGCGCCTCGCGACGGGCAGCTCTTCGCGCGTGGCAATGCGCTGCTCGCTGAGGAAGTGAATACACCTATCGAAAATATCAGCCAAGGTCCTCTCCCTTCCTGGCCGAGAGCCGCATCCCGCAGGGCCCCGGCTCGGTGGTTCCGCTCTCCGCCTGTTGCAACTACAGGCAGCCTTGGTATCATAACATCGCGCCCGAATCCCCACGGACCCGGGACCGCCATATTATGAACATGTTACGCTGGATAATCAAGAAGGCGGTTTATTTGCGCCTCCGTCAAGTTCAAGCGGCCGTCCGGGACCCCGCCGCCACCCAGGAGCGGCTCCTGCTCCGGCTGGTCCGCTACGCCAAGAACACCGAATGGGGCCGCGACCACGACTACCACCGCATCCGCTCCGCGCGGGATTACCAGCAGGCCGTGCCCATCGCCTGCTACGAAGATCTCGCCCCACTGTGGCACCGTGCGTTCGACGGCGCCCGCGATGTGACGTGGCCGGGACACATCAAGTACTTCGCTCTGTCCTCTGGCACCACAACGGCCGAGTGCAAGGCCCTGCCCGTCTCGCGCCAGGCGATTCGCGCCAATTTCCGCTCCGGCGCCACCCTGCTGGGCCTGTGTGAACGACTGGCCCCCGGCTCCGCCCTGGCCGCCGGCAAGACCCTGTACCTCGGCGGCTCCACCCGGCTCCAGCGCCGCGGGGCCTGCTGGGAAGGGGACTCCAGCGGCATCAACGCGGCCCGGATGCCCGGGTTTACGTGGCGCTATCGCCTGCCGGAACGTGACGTGGCCGCCATCGCCGATTGGGAGGCCCGGATCGACGCCATCTGCCATCGATACCTCCGCAGCCCCGTCCGCGTCATCGTCGGGCTGCCGTCCTGGACGCTGATCCTTTTCCGACGCCTGATCGACGCGGCCCGCGAACAGCGGAGCGAATCGATCACGTCCGTTGACGACGTGTGGCCGGAGCTGAGGGTGTTCGTAAGCTTCGGCATGGCGTTCGAGCCCTACCGTGAGCAGTTCAACGAGCTGATGGGCCGCCGCATCCCGGTCATCAACTCCTATTCCTCCTCCGAAGGCGGCTTCAGCGCCATCCAGACCGACCCGGCCGACCCCGGAATGCAACTCGAGCTGGACACCTGTGCCTTCTTCGAGTTCGTCCCCGCCGAGGAACTCGAACGGCCCGATCCGCCGCGGCTTACCCTCGAGCAGGTCGAGACGGGGGTGGACTATGCTCTGCTGGTGAGCACGCCCGCAGGGATCTGGGCCTACGACGTGGGAGATGTGATCCGGTTCACGTCGCTGCGTCCGCCGAAGATCGTGGTTGTCGGCCGCACGCATCTCACGCTCAATACCTTCGGAGAACACGTCATCCAGGAGGAGCTCGAGCAGGCACTGGTTGGGGCGTGCAACGCCCTGCGCACCAGAGCTAGCGACTTCACCGTGTTCCCGGTCCCGCCCACGGCCCAGGACCCTCGGGGCCGGCACCTGTGGCTCATCGAGTTTGACGGCCCCGAACCGGCGCCGGCCGCGTTCGCCGAGAGACTCGACGCCGGCCTGACGGAACAGGGCCTCGACTATCGGACCCTCCGCAACCACGACGTCAGCATGCTCAGCCCGCTCGTGGTCCCGCTGGCGCCGGGCACCTTCTACGAATGGGCCCGCCGTTACGATGCGCTCGGCGGCCAGCACAAGGTGCCGCGCGTCGCCCGTTCCCAGGAGATGGTCGATGAGCTTCAGGAATTGTCAAAGAGCCTGCGGCAGCCGCCGCGTCCCTAGACGGCAATGCGCACGGAGGACCTATCTCGGGCCGCGGCCCGCGACCGAGCCCCCGCGCTTCTTCAGCGGCCTGATCCAGCCCCGGCTGGCGTACCATTTCAAGGCCTGCCGCATTCCCTCATCCAGCGGCACGCGAGGCCGGTAGCCGAGGTCGCGCTCGGCCTTGGCCCAAGAGCACGTCCAGCGCTCCTGAAGCATGTCCCGGATCTTCCGGCGCGAGATGACCTGGGGCTTGCGCGTCAGCGTCCACTTCAACTCGCCGATCTCGCCGATGAGGCGAGCGACGACCCTCGGAATCCGCACTCGGCGAAGGCGGTGTCCAAAGGCTGCCTCCAGCGCGTCGGTGATCCGAGCCCAGGTGTGGGTCCCGCTGCCCACGAAGTACACCTCTCCCCTGGCGGCCTCGCCGGCCGCCGCCAGCCAGAGGCATTCCACGAGGTCGGCGACGTGGACCAGCGAAAGCTCCTTGCCCGGGCTGCCGATAACGGGCGCCAGGCGGAACCGCTGCGCCATCTTGAAGAGCGACAGAAACGATTCGTCCCGCGGGCCGTACACCGCCGGGGGCCGGACTACGGTGACTGGGAGGCGATCCCTTGCGTCAAGGACGACCCGTTCGGCGGCAAGCTTGCTGGAGCCGTAGTGGCTGATCGGCCGGGCCTCGGCCATCTCGTCCAGCGGCTCGACGCCGGGACACGGCCCGGCCGCCGCCAGGCTGCTCACGTAGACGAACCGCTGTAAGTTCGGGCACGACCGCTCGACCGCCCGGAGCAGGTGACGAGTCCCCTCGACGTTGACGGCGGCATATGCCTCGGCCGTTCGCGCCCGCAGGAGCGCGGCGACGTGAAACACGTGGTCCACGCCCGCCGCCGCCCGGGCCACGGCATCCGCGTCCCGCAGGTCCGCAGTTCGGAACTCGACATCGAGGCCCTCGAGCCACACCCGGCGGCTCGTCGCTCGGACTTGGCATACGACCTCGGCGCCTTCGGCGAGCAGCCGCTCGGCCAGATGACTGCCCACGAAACCGCTGGCTCCGGTGACCAGTGCCTTCACGCTCTTCCAGCCTCTGTTGTGAGCCGGTGTGTCTGGTAAGCGCCCATAGTGAAGCACCCGCCGCACCCCAAGTCAAGAATATGCGCCGGCCTCGGCAGTTCCTGACTTGACGGGCGAGCACGCAGCGCCTACATTCTGTGCGTCTTTGCCAAGTACTGTGGAGATGGGGGCTGCCGTGCGCCGAGCAGTGCACATCAGCATAATGATCGCCCTCTCGGCCGGGATCCTGGTGGCGATTGTCTTCGCCGTCGGGTTCGAGCGGACGGCGAAGGCCGTCGCCGACGCGGGGGTGCCGGCCTTTGCCGTCGTGGGAGGACTGACCCTGGCCTTCCTGCTGATCCAGGCCGTCGCGTGGGCCATCCTCAATCGCCCTATCAAGCACCACGTCCCGTTCCTCACGTTGCTCAAGGGCTCGATCGTCGGCGTGGCGGGCAACATCCTGACGCCGTCGACCTACGTGGGCGGCGAGCCGCTGAAGATCCTCTACGTCGCCCGGGCCGCGCGTTTGCCCTACCACGAGGTGGCGGGCACAGTACTGTTGAGCAAGTACCTCGAGGCGGTCAGTTTCATCCTGCTGCTGAGCTTCAGCACCGTCGTCGCGATGGTGAGCTACCGCGAGTCGCTGTTCGGCCCGTATCTCGGTGCGGGCGTAGCGATTGCCGTCTTCACGACGGCGCTGCTGGCGTTGTGCGTGGCGATGTGGTTCTCGCTGTCGCGGCGATGGCGCCCGCTGACGCGCTTGCTGCGCACGCTGGCCCGTCTGCCGGTTCTGCGACAGCGGCTGCCGGGTCTCCTGCGCCGGACCCGTGACATGGAGGACCAAGTGTCGCGCGTCGTCCGTGAGGAGAAGGCGGCAGCGTCGCAGACGTTCGGCGTCCATGTGCTCGGGCATGTGGCCATTTTCCTGAAGCCGGCTCTGTTCTTCTACCTGGGCGCCGGCATGGGCCTGACCCTGGGGCAGTTGTGCCTCCTCTTCGTCGTGGGCCAGGCCCTGCTCGCCGTGCAGCTCACGCCCTCGGGCGCGGGCGTGCTGGATACGGGCCTCATCGGCGCCTTCGCCTTGATGGGCCTGACCGAGGAACACCATTTGGCGAAGTGCATGGCGTTCCTGCTCTGCCTCCGCTTCTGGGATATCCTCATCGTCGGAGCCGGCGCCTGGCTGGCCAGCCGCGCGGGCGCCCGTGTGCTGTTCCCGAAGCCCGGCCATATCGTCCCCCCCGAGTTGCCCGAGGACGAACTGCGCGACAGAACCAATGACCACTCCTCATCAGTTCGCAACACTTCAGGGAAGTGAAGCAGAGGCGGATGAACTTGTCGTCTGCGGGTGGGACGAGGTTTTCATTCTGCACCTGAAACGCGAGCACCGGCAGACGCCCGCGAAGGTCTGGAGCTGGAAGGCACAAGACCGAACGGATCTTCCCGCCCATTCGAGGGAGCTTTTCAAGACGACGGACGAATGCAAGCCCGTCCGGGGCGGCGGGGTCCTCATCACCTCCTCCACCAGCGGCGTGGCGCTGGCCGAGCGGGAAACGGGGAACGTCCTGTTCCACGCGGTTGTCCCGAACGCACATTCGGCGGAGTTGCTGCCGGCCGGGCGGGCGGTCGTGGCGAGCTCCGGCGCCGAGGAGGGGAACCGCCTGGTGGTGTTCAATCTGAACGGCCCGCCGGAGCCGGTCTGCACGGACGAGATGTCCTGGGCGCACGGGGTCGTGTGGGATGCGCAAAGAGAGGTCCTGTGGGCGCTGGGCCGCGACGAGCTGCGGGCCTATGAACTGCGCGACTGGGCGTCGCCTGACCCGTCCTTGTCGCGCGTGGCCACGTTTGACCTGCCGGACCCCGGCGGGCACGACCTCTCCCCCGTGCCGCACACGCCGCTGCTGGTGGTAACCGCCCAGGAGCACGTGTACCAGTTCGACCGCGACGAGCGGCGCTTTGCCCCGCACCCTCTGCTCGGGAACGTGCCGTGCGTCAAGGGTGTGTCCGTTCATCCCGCCAGCGGGCAGATCGCCTACGTCCAGGCGGAAGGGGAACACTGGTGGGCGGAGACAATCCGCTTCCTGGAGCCGGAAGGCGTCCTCCACGAGCCGGATGCGCATTTCTACAAAGCGCGTTGGGACGCCGCCGCTCAGGAGGAGCCCGAAGGGGCGGGGAGGGTAAGCAGAAAGCAGGCGCCGTCCTTTACGGTCTCGTCGAGGCGGAGGTCGCCGCCCATGCTGCGGGCCAGGCGGCGGCTGAGCGCCAGGCCCAGGCCGACGCCGGGGGCGGAGTTGGCTGCGTCGCGTGCCGACTTGCGGAACGGCCGGAACAGGTTCGGCGCGTCCTTCCGCAATACTCCCGGGCCATGATCTCGGACGCGCAAAGCCACCGCCCCGTCCGTGCGGCCGGCCTCGACGTGAATGAGCCGCTCCCCGGCCGACGCGGCGTACTTGCACGCGTTGTCCACCAGGTTGAGCAGGATCTGCTCGACGGCTGACGCGTCGGTTTGCGCGCAGACATCCAGCACCTCGTCATCCGCCTCGACGACCAGCTTCATGTCGGCCTCTTCTGCCCGACGGGCGAGCCGCTCCTTCATCTGATCGAGGAGGCCGTGCACGGTGACGCTCTCGGTGCGGCCCTTTGTCCGGCCGCGCTCCAGCCGGGCATAAGCCAGGACGTTCTCGACCAGGTGGCTCAGGCGCTCGGCCTCCGTGCGCAGCGTGCCCAGATAGTAGCGCCGCTTATCCTCATCCCGCACCATGCCCTGATCGAGCATTTCGGTGTACATCCGGAACGTGGTGAGTGGGGTGCGCATCTCGTGCGTCACGGCCGAGACGAAGGCGCCGCGCCGCTCGCTCAGAACCACCGCCCCGCGCAGGAGCACGGCCACCGCCGTCGCCGCCAGCAGCACACAGACCCACGCGATAATGAGCGACAGCCGGATCGGCGAGAACGGACCATCGGACAGAAGGTCGACCGCGCCCGGCACAAGTCGGACGGGAAGGGCGGCCAGCATCCGGGTCTGCCCGTCAGGGCGACCGTTTTTCAGCGGTTCGAGGCGAGCGGCGGGAAGCAGTTCCCGGGCCTCTGCAATGAGGCGCTTCTGTATCGCGGGCCAGTCGAGCCAGCAGCCCTGGACGTAGTCCTTGCCACCGATCGAAATCCGCCGGGCGAGCACCAGGGCCTCGCCGCGCCAGATCGGCTTCAAGAGGCCCTCAAGCACTTCGTCCGCCCTCGGCAGGTCGGCGGCGATACCCTGGGCCTGCTGGGGCGCCTGCTCGGCAAGCTTCGAGATGGTCTGGCGCCGCGCCCGCCATTCGGCCTGGCTGCGGCCCTGTTGTCGCGCGATCGCCTTGTTGTTGATGAGTTGGGTGATTTGAGGCGGGATGGGGGCGGCCGGCCGGCGCTGTCCCCGGGGGAGCGCGGCCAGCAGGGCCTCTCTACTGACGAAGGCCTTCAATTGACCCAGCCGGCGTTCCGACGCGAGGATCGTCTCGTGCGTGGCATAGCCCAGTTCCGCGAGGTCGCGCATGTTGCCGGTCGGCACCTGCGGCGACGTCAGCTCGCCCGCCGGGCCGAACTGGAAATGCAGGAGGATGTACGGCGAGACCTGGGTCAGCAGCGGCGACGGGGTGAGGACCTCGCCCTTGCCGATCTTGGCGAACATCGCCGTGTAGGCGCGCTGGACGGGATAGAATGGGGTGTATGCGAAATACGGCCGGGCGTTTTCCTGCGCGACGAGCGGCGACAGCGCCGAGTCCATCCGCCACAGCGCGAGGCGGACGCTCTCTTCGAGCTCCGCCTGGCCGCGTGCGTCGCGCTCGGCGCGGTCCAGCCGGAGCGCGGTCACGCTGACCCATCCCATCGCCGCCAGCAGGACGGCCAGGCACAGCGCAAACAGAACCCAGATGTGCCAAGGACGTTTCATTCGGCCTTGTCCCTATTGTACGGCTTTGCTCTTGGTTATGTCCACGGGGGCTCGCGTCCGAAGGCGGTTGAGCCCCCGAGCCAGGAACTCAAGCTTGTACTCGTCAACGGGGAATCGGGCCGGCAGAAAGAGACCGGGAACGAACATCTGTCCTGCCGGCGCGGGGTTCAGACCATCGTCGAGCCACGCGCCCCGCCACTGGCTGTGGGTGCGCCACACGCCGCCGGACACCGGGAATTCTTCGAACTGCCACACGATCTCTTTCCGCTTGTGGCTCACGTAGTGGGCGACGGGATCAAGGAACCGCGCCCGCACGACACCGAGGCTGGTGGGGCCCGGCCGGTTCGACCACGCCGCGGTGATCTGGAAACGAATGCCGCGGGGCAGACGCATCAACGCCGCACGTAGCGAGACGCTCCGCTGGAAGAGACCACGGCCCCGCCTGTCGTTCCCGCGCTTGCCCTTCTTCTTCGAGGGGCCGGTCCCCTGGAGCTTGTTGGTGACGGGGCGACAGGCGAACGGCGCCGCCTGCTGCCGAAGGACCGCTTCGACGAACGCGACATTCGCCTTCGTGTGCGGCAGGCGCACATGGGCGTGGGCGCCCGCCTTGGCGGCGCCCACGACGAACCGGTCGCCGATCTTCTCCTTCCCGTAGTAGCCGTGGCCGCCGCCGTACACCAGGCCGGGGCCCAACCCCATCAGCAGCGGAAAGGCCGGCCCTGGCGCTGGGGGCGGTGTCGCGGGAGCCTTGCCGCGCAGCACCCGTGTCGAATGGTAGGCGAGATGCACGCCCCCCAGCCCGCTGATCTCACCTGCCCGACTGCTGACCTTCACCTCGGCCACGAGCGGGGCGCGGAAGAACCGCCAGGCCAGCGCAAGCCGCTGCATGGCATCATGCTCGGCCCGAAGCGTCTTCTGGAGGTCGCCCAGAGGATCGGCCTGCAACTCCTTCTTGATACGAGCGACATCCTGGTCGGTCACCCGCTCCAGGCTGCGCAGTGCGACGGTGGTGACCTTGCCGTCCTTCGACGGCCAAACGGAGTCGACCGCCAAGACGAACTTGGCCCGTCCCGGCGTCAGTGGCCGAGCTTTGGGGTAAGCTCGCCGCCAATACACGATCTCGGTACGGGGGCGTTCGCCGCGCAGCGCTTCGTCCGCGACGAAGAACAACTTGACCATGCCATTGGTCTTCTCTCGCCGGGCCAGGCGCGCCACCAGCACGATTGGGGACAGCTTCCAACCGGGCACCGTCCATTCTCGGAAATCGTGGCGGTGGCCCGCGCTGTCGGGCAGAATCTCCAGGACCCTTGCGGACAGATGGCTCCCCGTTGCGTCGAACGCCACGAGCCAGCGGCTGCCCGCGGGGTAACGCCGAAGGTCCTCGCCCATCAGGCCCCAGAGAACGATCGTCTTCGGGGCGTGACGGCCGCCGAATACCTCCACGACGCGGACCGGCAAGCCACCCGGCATGCGATAAGGCTTCGCCGCTTCCGGGGACAGAACTTCGACGAGCGCGACCGTGGGCGCCAGCATGCAGCACAACTTCGTGTACTGGACCTCGGGTGGCAGCTTCGAGTCCGGCCCGTAGAGCGGCTCCAGGAGGTCGAGCGGGTCCGCCGCACGAGCCGCCGCGGGCGGCGACGCCCCCAGGGCAACGGTGAAGCACAGCGCAAACAGAACCCAGATGTGCCAGGGGCGTTTCATCAATCTCATTCCATCGTCTTACTTCGCCGCTGAGACGGCCTGTTTGCCCCGGTTACGGATCGCCTCGAGAGCGTAGCCGCAGTTCCGCACCATCGCCGGGTCCTTGTCGCGGCGGGCCTTGTCAAGCGCCGCCTCCAGCGGCGGGATGCATTCGTCGTTCGGCATATGGCCCATCCGGCCGGCGCGGGCGCGCTCGTTGAGGCTGTTAGCGGCGGCCCGCCGGACGTCCGCGTGTTTGTCTGTCAGCCGCGCGATGAGCGCCCGGGCGACAGCTTCGCGGTCCGTCCACCGGAAATAGAACTGCCAGCTCGTGCCCGAGAGTTGCGTCGCCGCGATCCGGCGAATCCAGAAGCGCGGGTCGTCGAGCGCCGCCAGCATGACCATCGGCGAGCGCCGAGCGACCTTGGCCGGGTCCCGCGTGAACTTGTCCGCCGGGCCCGCCTTGCCCGCCGCCTCGACGATCCACTCGGCGAACGGATACATGTCGGGTGGCTCTCTCCTGGGCGGCGCGGCCCTGTAGGCGGCAAGCAGCGCCCGAGGGTCGTGGCCGGATATGATGTCCCGGTACCGCCAGACGCCGGCGGGCAGCGAAGCCTCCGGCGGCAGGGCCGGATAGACGATCTTCTTCGGGTTCCTCGGCGGCTGCCGAGTTCGCCATACGTTGAACGCTTTGACCACCAGCGCGGGGCCGTCGAGCCGGTTCCGGTCTTTACACAATTCCAGGCCAATGGCCATTGCTGCGGCGCACGCGTGCTTCGCGAGCAGCCCTTCGTGCTTGAGCAGTAGGGACACCGCTTGG
>Ga0315553_10002569_pt1 | contig 14505 bp, 8 predicted proteins | sample SalMarSW160140MG_FD_203099 | JGI IMG/M metagenome (GOLD analysis project Ga0315553, IMG submission 203099) | Salt marsh sediment microbial communities from the Plum Island Ecosystem LTER, Massachusetts, United States - Salt Marsh Sediment SW1601-40 ... | reverse complement strand
TAATCAGCTTTTTGGGAACGTTAACATCAATTTGAAATTACACCCTAAAAGGTAACTTAACGATATACCTTGGTCAAGAAGATATTTTCTATATATGTATCAGAGGTCTGAGCAAACCGCCAGCCTGAAATAGCCCCTCTGTAAGTAGCGCATTTGTATTGAATTAAAAACCCCCCTTAGAAAAAAATCTCTTGCGGGTTTTGCGGTTTCATATTTTTCATGCAAGAATGAGCCCTCAGAGGGTATCGTTATGCCACAAAGCAGCTTTACCGGGCCGGGCTGGGGGAGTCGAGCACGTATTCAGTTGATAGAAAACGGTACCATGACAAGGCTATTGGTAAATGGACAGCCCTACATGAGATGGCCTTCGGAGGATGATCTCAGCCCTCGATTGGCGATTGCACAATTATCGGAATTGGGCTTTGGTAGCTACGAGGAGATCGCAAAAGCATTTAGGATTCACGAAAAATCAGTGTACAATTACAGTCACAACTTTTCTGAACAAGGAGCTTATGGTCTTGTCCCGGAAAAGAGCGGGCCCAAAGGAAGGTGGAAACTGAATGCACGGGCGCGAGGCGAAATATTATTTGTGGCTTTGAATCGAGGGATTCTCGAACCCAAAGAGATCAAAAAGCAGTTGGATAAATTGGGCTCCGATGTGAGCATCCCAAGCATTCGTCACGTTTTGTTGGAAAATGGAATTGTTGAGGGGATGAGTGTTGCGGATGAAACGATACAGCAAGCGGAGCTTTTCGATGCTGAGGATGAAAAGCAGATGTATCTGGATTTTGCCTTAGGCAGGGAATTACCGAAACCAGCTACAAAAGGAGGCAATCAAAACAGAGAAGGAAAACCTCGGGACGAGGGCAAAATCAGAAATGATTCAGGGGGTATGAGAAAAGACAGGAGTTACTATTCGCAGGCGCAGCGTATCTATTTGGATCAGTTAGAGCAAGGAGCCTTCAACGCATACGCGGGAGGACTCCTGTTTGCCCCTTTGGTACAACGGTACTCCTTGCTTCCGACACTCCGGCAGATAATCGCTATTGACACCTATGAAGGCTATAGCTTGGGGGAGCTCTGTCTGACCCTTTTTTATCTCGACAGTTTCGGATTCCGCTCGATGGAGGATTTCAAGCGCGTGTATCCGGAAGAGTTCGGCGCCTTGATCGGGCGCTCCTATAGTCCCAGCCGCTTTACCTTGAGACGCTTTTTGCACAAGGTGAGGCAGCTCAAAAAAAGTGAACCGCTCATAGATGAGTTTGCCTATGAATATCTGAAATCGGGGGTCGCCCGCTGGGGAGTGTTGTATATTGATGGACATTTCCTTCCTTACTATGGGATGGTTCCGATAACCAAAGGATGGCATGGGGTACAACAGAGAGCGATGAAGGGAAGCTACAACTTTCTTGGGGTGGATGAGAACTTCACGCCGTGGATATTCATGGTTCGCTCCTCCTCGGAAGACCTGTTGCAGAAGATCCCCGAAATCACAGAGAAGGCGAAGGAGGCGGCGAAGCGAGCCGGGATGAGCCGGCAGCAGCTGGATGATTTAATCGTGATATTTGACCGGGAAGGATACAGTGCCGAACTGTACCGCTTTCTTGATGGAAGAGACCGGGATGACAAGAAACCTCGAGCCGTATTCATCAGTTGGGCAAAATATGCAGACAAATGGGTACACGATATTCCGGCCGAAGCTTTTAAGCACACGGTGAAGGTTACCTATGAGATCCAGAAACCCGAAGAGGTGAAATATCTTCAGACAGAAAGAACGATGAGTAAGTACGGAAAGATCCGCACTGTTGTGATCGAAAGCGCAGCGGATGGAAAGCGCGCAGCCATTTACACGAACGGGAGTGAAGATAAGATCGGCAGTGATACGGTTGTCCGCTTGATCTGCCGCCGGTGGGGAGAGGAAAACAAGATCAAAGAGTTGATGAGAAGGCATTTCATCGACTACACCCCGGGATATGTCAAAGAGCCGCTGGCGCAGCAGCCCCTTGTGAACAATCCGAAAGTAAAACGACTGAAGAAAGAGAAGGCCCGGCTGACAAGCGATCTATACAAGCTGAAGGTCCAATTGACGGACAAGGTGCTTGAAACGGCTCGGGATGAGATGAATTGGGAGCAGATCAAGAAAAACCAGATTGATTTGCTGGCAGAGATCGTCAAGGGCAACAACGAAGTATTTTTCTTGGAACAGGAACTTGAGAAATTACCTGCAAAGATTCCCTTCGACCAGGCGCATGGCGGGAAGAGATTGCTCAAGCTCAATTTCGAAAAGAAACGATTTTGGGACTGCATCAAGTTATTCTCCTGCAATATGCAGGAGCAGATGTGCGAGATTCTGCTGAACTACTACGACAAGCCGAAAGAGCTCATGCCGGCGCTGGCGATGATCCTGAACAGAGGCGGATACCTAAAGTTAGAGCATGGTAAACTGAAAGTTAGTCTGAGAAGATTCAGAAACAACGAGATTGACTATGCCGCCCGGCGGCTGTGCGAGGACCTGAATGCGATGGCCCCAAGGACTCTAGATAAGTTTCACTTGCCTATAATCTATGAGGTGTTGTAGCAACCTGCAAAAGATTTTTTTCAATTCTCCGAAAATCTGGCGGTTTGCTCAGACCTCTGAGGATATAGTTCTTGCAATCCTGCTTGCGGCTCGATCCGAGTCCGTGTATACTAGTATAGCTAAATGAACGTTCATTCAGCTATACGGTTATTCAGATATTCAGTTTTCAGTGCGAGGCGACAAGACTAATGGCTCGACCCAAAGATGAGAGGATGCGCGAGGGGATTCTCACAGCGGCGTTCCATATGTTCGGAGAGCGGGGCTTCGGCGCTACCACCATCAAGGACCTCGCCCGCAGCCTGGATATCTCTCCAGGGTCCGTATACACCTACTTCACAGGCAAGGAAGATCTGTTTCGCTGCACGGTTGAGGAGGGATGGCAGCGCTTTCTGGTTGAAATACGCAGGATCGTGACCGCGCCGAAACAGCTGAAGGAGCGCTTCGACAGCATTTTGGACTACTGTTTCGAATCGTTGAGGGAAGCCCTTCCATTGCTGCGGGGAATGCTCTTCGACTCCAGACAGAGGCAGCTGCTGCAGCAGAACCTGCAGCTGTTGTGTGGGTTGTTGGAGAGTTTGATCCGGGAAGGACAGAAACAGGGACTGATTCGCGTTGTTCTGGCGGAGGAGCATGTTCGGGTCCAGGTTCGGATCTACGTCTTTGGGGTCCTCTCCTCCGTTGCTCTGGCCCAGGATGAGAAGCTGGAACAGGAAATCGCGGCTGTGAAATCCGCAGTAAAACACCTCCTCTACCAGAGGCTGAAGTTGGAGGGTAACCCGTGAAGAAACGCTGGTGGCTGTTCATCGTTCTGATTGGAGTTGCAGCCGCCCTGTTCTGGGTGGTTGCTCGGTGGATCACTGCTCCAGATAGTAGAGTTTCAGAGCCGGAGCAGAGGGTAACGGTCCGAGTTGAGCTTCCTCGCATCGGCACCATTGAGCGAGTGTTGAGCACCTCCGGTACCCTGACCGCCGGAAGCACGATCAACATTACATCGAAGATCTCGGGACGGATCGAGAAGATTCCCGTCCGAGAGGGGTATGCGGTGGCTGAGGGCGAGCTGCTCGTGCAGATCGATGAGCAAACCCCCCGGCTGCAGCTCGAGCAGGCCTATGCTGCCTGGCAGGCCGCCCAGGCGCAGTACGAAAAAGCGCTGAAAGGGCCTCGCCCGGAGGAGTTGGAGAACGCCCATGCACTGTACGAGAAGGCCGAGAAGGATTTAACCACGTCGGAGGAAAACTTCGCCCGATCGGAACAGCTGTACGACAGCGGTGCCATCCCGAAGGCTCAATTCGAACAGGTCGAGTCTACCCTCCGCGGGGCTCGGACAGAGCTGGAGAACGCCGCTCGAAGTCTGCGGATGCTGGAGGAAGGAGCGACTCCCGAGGAAAGGCGGATGGCCCAGGCCCAGGCGGAGGCGGCCAAGGCAGGCTACGAACTGGCCCGTCTCCAATTGGAAAACACCAGGATTCGCGCCCCAGAAGCAGCCGTGGTCGCCAGGGTGCTCCAGGATGAGGGGAATATCGTAGGGACTTCAACCCCGATTTTGATTTTGGTACAGGATGACCGAATCCAAGTCAAGATCGAGTTGGCGGAAAAGTACTACGGGCAGACGTTGAGAGGCGGCGAGTCCCTGGAGGCACGGATATTCCCCCAGGCCTATCCCGGAACAGACGCTTTCCAGGGACGTATCTTCACGGTGGCCCCAACCATCAATCCCGGGAGCCGTACCTTTACCGTTACTCTGGATATCGCAGATCCCCGGGATCTGCTGCGTCCGGGTATGTACGCGGAGATCGAGCTGGTTCTGCAACGCATAGCCGATGCCCTGCTGTTACCCGCCTCCGCGGTGCTGGACCGAGCCGAAGAGCGGTTCGTATTCGTAGTCGAAGGATCCGGACAGACCGCGGTGGCCTCTGCCCGGACAGTGGTACCGGGTCTGTCCAACGCCGCCGAGGTGCAGATCTTGTCCGGGATCGATCCGCAAGACCGGGTGATCGTAGAAGGCAATTCCTTCTTGGAAGAGGGACAACGCATCGAGGTTCTGGAAGGGCAATGAAGCTACCCGACCTGTCCGTCAAGCACCCGGTTACCACTACCATGGTGTTCCTGGCCCTGCTGATCCTCGGGCTGGTATCCCTGTCCCAGCTTGGATTGGAGCTGCTGCCGGATATCTCCTTTCCCACGGCGGTGGTTTTTACTCGCTATCCCGGGGTGGGACCGGAGGAGATCGAGTCCAGTCTCACAGAACCCATCGAGGATGCGGTTTCCACACTCAATGGCGTGGAGCGAATTTCCTCCGTGTCCAGCGAAGGGGTATCGATGGTGGTTATCAATTTCACCTGGCGAACGAACATGGATACGATCGTTTCGGAGATCAGGGAAAATGTGACCGCCATCGAGGATGATCTTCCCGCAACTGCCGAACGTCCTTCAATCGTGCGCTTCAATCCGGAGTTCCTGCCCTCCATCGTGCTCAACGTTTCTTCGCCGACCGCCGGTCTGGACCTGCGCCGGCTGGCTGAACAGAGCATCGTTCCACAGCTGGAGAAGATCGAGGGAGTAGCCACCGTTCAGGTGTTCGGCGGCAAGATCGCCGCGGTCACCTGCACGCTGGATCTGAACAGCATTCGCAAGCTGGATATCCCGATCTTGAACATCCAACGGGCGTTCGAAGGGGAGAATGTGAATCTTCCGGCCGGTTCGATCAGCGTCGGCGATCGTTATATCGTTCTGCGGGCCCTGGGGGAGTTCAGCTCCTTGAGAGATATTGAAAATGTCCTGATCGGCTACAGGGAAACGGTCCCGATCTATTTGAAAGATGTGGCGGAGGTAGATCTCGGGCATCTGCCGCGGGAACAGTTCTTTCGAACCGAAAGTGGTGAGGGAGTCCAGCTGGCGGTGCGCAAGCAGCCGGGGCACAATACCGTGGACATCAACCGGGAGGTAAAAGATCAGGTTCGTCGGCTTCAACAGAAACTGCCCCCTTCGGTGGAGGTGAAAATTCAGTCCGATCAATCCACGCAGATTCTCAACTCCATCGGCAGTGTAGCCCGGGCAGCCTGGCAGGGTGGGTTGCTGGCCGTTTTGGTGCTGTTGTTTTTCCTACGCAGCATCCCCTCCACGCTGATCATCTCCATAGCCATACCTGTGTCCGTGGTCGCAACCTTCTCCCTGATGAACTTCGCCGGGATCAGCATGAACATAGTCTCCCTGATGGGGATTACCTTGGGCGTGGGAATGTTCGTGGACAACTCTATCGTGGTTCTGGAATCCAACTTTCGCAAGACCTTGGCCGGGATGTCGCCCAGAGAAGCAGCCGTGGCCGGTACATCAGAGGTTGGCACCGCCATCAGCGCCTCTACGCTCACCACCCTGGTCGTGTTCTTTCCTCTGGTTTTCGTCCGGGATTTTGCAGGATTGATCTTCCAGGACCTTGCCTACACCGTCGCCTTCGCCCTGTTCATCTCTCTGGTCATGGCTTTGACCCTGGTGCCTGTGCTCTGCTCTCGTTTCCTCAAGCTGCCCGAGACGCACCGAGTGAGAAACGGCGCTGCGGCTGCAGACCCGGAGCAGTTTCTGGATCTGGATGTGAGTCTGGCGGATATCGAGGTACACACCGGAAACAGAGTCATCGATGGAATAACCGGAAGGATTCAAATCTGGCTGCGCCGCCTGGACGAGCTGTACGAACGGGCTATCGGTTGGGCGTTGCAGCACACCACCGCGGTGATCCTCTCAAGCGTATTTCTCCTGCTGATCAGTCTCGCCTCACTTTCCCTGTTGGGGATGGAGTTCATGCCGGAAAGCGATGAAGGTCAGTTTGCAATTTCCATGGAGACCCGGGTCGGATCCTCCTTCGAGAAAACCGAAGAGAAGGTTTTGGAGGCGGAGCGGATCATTCGCGAGCTGGCCGACGAGGAGCTCACCTCCATATCCACGAGCATCGGCCGCGGAGGAACCATGCAGGGGGCTGCTGAAACGGGCAGCCACCTGAGCGTGCTGGAGATCCGCCTGGTGGACAAGGACAGGCGGGGGCGCACGGTTTGGCGGATGATCAATGAACTGTCCAAAAGGCTATCCAGAGGTGTAATGGACAGCCGCTTCCGTTTCAGCCTGCAGGGAGTTGGAGCACTGGCAACAACGGTTACCGGCGACAGTGAACCGATCGTCGTGGGGATCAGCGGAGAGGACCTGGTTCAAAGCTACGCCTATGCCAAGAGAATCGCCGGTCGAATGAAACAGGTGCCGGGGGTTCGGGATGTTGAGCTCTCCTATAAAACGGGCAAGCCGGAGCTTCAGTTTCGTATCAAGCGCCAAGAAGCAGCCGGCCTGGGATTGAGCCCGTTAGAGATTGCAGCCACCCTGCGTACCGCCTACAAGGGAAGCAAGGTTTCCACCTTTCGTGGCTTGGAGGATAAGTACGACGTGTATGTGATTCTCAAAGAGGGAGACAGGAACTCCCTGCAGGGAGTACAGAAGCTGTTCTTTGTCAGTCCCCTGGGGGAGATGATCCCCCTGGAGAATGTCGTGGAGGTGGTGCAGGGAAGCGGACCGCTGACGATCGAGCGGGAAAACAGGACGCGGATCATCGAGGTCACTGGAGCCCTGACCGGTGAACGGCCCCTGAATCGGATCATGGAAGAGCTGCAGGAAGCGGTATCCGGATTGGGTCCGGTTCCCCCCGGACTGGAACTCTCCTACGCCGGCTCCTACCAGCAGATGCAGGAATCCTTCCGCAGCCTGTTCTTTGTCCTGATCCTGGCCGTCGCCCTGGTATATATGGTATTGGCCTCCCAGTTCGAAAGTCTTCTCCATCCGTTGATCATCATGTTTTCAGTGCCCTTCTGCATCATCGGGCTGGTTGGCGCTCTGGTGGTGACTGGAACGACCTTCAGCCTGATGAGCTTCATCGGCGCGATCCTTCTTGTGGGGATCGTGGTCAACAACGCCATTGTCCTGATCGATTACATGAATCGGCTCCAGGCCCGGGGTCTCTCTGTCAGGGAGGCGATCATCCGGGGGGGAAAGACCCGTCTCAAACCGATTCTGATGACCAGCTTCACCACGATCTTCGGTCTGCTTCCCATGGCCATCGGTGTGGGGGCCGGTTCGGAGCTGAGGGCTCCGCTGGGACGGGCGGTGGTGGGGGGACTGCTGACCTCCAGCTTCGTGACCCTGATCCTCATCCCCACGATCTATTGGCTGGTGGAATCCCGCATCCGGAAGCGAACGCCATGAGGGTCGCAATGCGGTCGGTCCTTCTGGGCCTGTGTCTCTACACAGGTTTGTTCTGGACGTCGATGGGTGTCGGGGCCGAGGACTTGAGCTTCGCGAAGGCTCTGGAATTGGCCGAGGAGCACAGTGAAATCCTGATGCTCCAGGCAAGCACTGTGAAAAGAGCCGGCCTGGCTGTGGCCGAGGCTCGAAGCCGCATGGGTCCCGAGCTGACCTTTGAAGCGGTGGGGGGTTATATGGCTCACCCTCCGCTAACAATAACGGTACAACCCGGAGATATTTCGAAATCGCCACCCATACCTGCCACTCCACTGACGTTTCCTGAGGATCAGCCCAGCGGCTACTTCGAGCTCTCCCTGCAGCTGAGCCAGCCCCTCTACACCTGGGCCAAGCTCAAGAGCTCCGTGCAGCTGGCCGGCCTGGAGCTGGAAACATCCAGGGCGGAGTTTACCGAGCGACAACGGCAGATGCAGCAGGATCTGCATGCAGCCTACTTTTCGGGCGTGCTGGCCGGGGATTCGCTGGGCCCGTTGCAGCAGATTCTGGACATTCTCGGAGAGATCGAAGAGGATAGAAAGAGAGCCTTCGAGCTGGGAACCGTGAACCGGCTGTCGGTTTTGGAGATCCAGGCTCAAATATCAGGGATGAAGCGGCGGATCGTCCAGGCCGAGCAGGCATACGCGACCGCTTTGGAAACGATTGCCGTGTACACGGGTCTGGATCCGGAGAATCTCGAGCTGAGCTCGGGGTTTCGAAGTGAACATCCCGGAATCTCCGAAACGGAGCTGAAGGAAAATGCTCTGGAAAGCTCACCATCCCTGAAAAAGGCGAGGCTGAATCGGGAAGAGGCCCGGGCGAATCTCAAGCTTATCCAAGGCGGAGTAAACTTTCGTCCGGACCTGTCTATCAATCTTTCCTTCGAGCTTTCCGGGCAGACGATCCCTCTGAGCGAACCCCGTTGGGCAGACGCCTGGAATCTCAATCTGTTAGCAGGGGTGGGCACTCAAGGCTCGCTATTCGATGCCGGCCGTTCGGGGCACAAGATTCGCCAGGCCGAGGAGGCGCTGAGCGCCAGTCAGCTTGCCATAGACCTATTGAGCAAGCAGATCCGTCTGCAAGCCAGGCAGGCCGTTGAAGCGCTCGAGCTACGATGGGCCGAGCTGCAGGAGACCAGAGCAGCAGCGGCCCAGGCCGAGGAAGAGGAAAAAAACGCCGGCCGAGCATTCGAGCAGGAGCTGCTGATTCGGGAGCAGTGGGGTATGGCCCGGATCGCCCTGCTGTTAAAACGACTGGCGCTGTCGGAGCGGGAGTATTCCTTTGAGCTTGCCTTGTATGAGCTGGAATCCCTTGTGGGTTTTCCCTAGTCCCCGGAGGTGTCTCTGCCGATCAAATAACTAGAGGAGGATGAGGCACATTTCCAAGGCCAAGGGCAAAACAACGTTTCTCTGTACCGTCTGTCAGCACGAGGAACCGAAATGGCTGGGTCGCTGCCCGGAATGCGGAAGCTGGAACAGCTTCCAGGAGTCGCTGCAGAGCTCCTCCGGCAGGAAGAGCAGGGAGCGGGCCGACAGCTTTCCCCAGCCCCTGTCCTCCATAGAGACCAAAGAAGCCCTGCGGCTGGACTCCGGGCTGGGGGAGGTGAACCGGGTTCTGGGCGGGGGGATCATGAAGGGTTCGGTGGCACTGCTGGCCGGAGAGCCGGGGATCGGCAAATCGACGCTGATGCTGCAGCTGGCGGCGGGGATCCAGAGCGGGGGGCGCGTTCTCTACATCTCCGGGGAGGAATCCCCGGCGCAGATCCGTCTGCGGGCCGACCGGCTGGGAGTCCAGAGTGACAGGATTGAGATATTCTCGGAAACCGAGCTCTCCGCCCTGCTGCGGGTCTGCCAGAACGTCAAGCCGATCGTGGTGATCCTGGATTCGATCCAGACCGTGTATTCCGAGGATATCGGCAGCGTGCCCGGGACGGTGAATCAGATCAAGCTCTGTGCCCAGGAGTTGATCGACTGGGCGAAGTCACACGGAGCAGCCCTGTTCCTGGTGGGGCACGTGACCAAGGAGGGCTACATAGCGGGGCCCAAGGTCGTGGAGCACATCGTGGACACGGTCCTGTACTTCGATTCCGGCAGCGCCGAAATCCGCATTCTCCACTGCGCGAAAAACCGCTTCGGGTCTGTTGATGAGATCGGAATCTTCGAGATGGGGGATAAGGGGCTGCATCAGGTAGAAAATCCGGCATCGGTTTTTCTCTCCAATCGGGTAGGAGAGCAGCCGCCCGGGACAGCCGTGGCGCCGGTGTACGAAGGATCCCGAATCCTCCTGGTGGAGATCCAGAGTCTGGTCGTGCCGGCCAAGGGCGGTGTCTCAAGGGTTTTTTCAGAACGAATCGACTCGGCAAGGGTTTCCCGCATGGCCGCGGTGCTGGAAAAGCACCTGAAGGTTCGCTTGTCCGATCAGGATATCTACGTCAACGTCGGGGGCGGGATACGTATCAGCGAAGTCGGGGTCGATCTGTCCCTCTGTCTTTCCCTGTACTCGGCCCGAATCAGTCAGCCGATTCCTTCGCTTACAGCCATTGTCGGGGAGATCAGCCTGGCCGGGGAGGTGCATCCCGTGGGGCATCTGGATCGACGCATCAAAGCTGTGCAGGAAATGGGTTTTTCCCGGCTAATTTCTCCTCCTCCGAAAGAAAAAAATGTGAAGCTCCCCGGCTTCTGCTTCCCGGTTTCTTCCCTGGCAGAGGCGGCCAGAACCGGATTTCAGTCATGACATTACGCATTGGTAAAGACAAATTATCCTTTTTGCTCCCGGCCTTTGTTCTCCTTGCACTGTTTGTCTTTGGACCGTTGGCATCCGTGTTCGCCGAGTTGGATGAACCTCCCAGGGGGACAGAACCGGTGGTAACGCAGCGGTCGGAGGCGACTGCGCAGCGCGATGGAAACACGATCCAGATACGGAGCGCGGCTGGCCAGGGCGGTCTGGACCTGAGGGGAAGCGATCGGGAAACCGTCATCATGGATAATCTCCGACGGGGAGTTCTCGTATCTGTTTCCTGGATTTTTCTCGTCGTGGGTTTGACCCTGGTAGCCATGACCTTGGGGAAAATCTATAACTGGCTGAAGGCGGTGCAGAGAACCAAAATGCCGCCGACCCGATACTTCAACCTCCAGCTTCAGGTCCGTGGCCGGGATGGAGATCTGGGTCTGCACAATTTCGACTACTACCCGGTGGTAGTGGCAGCTGCCGGGCGCGCCGATCTGCTGCTCCCCGATGTTGCGGACTCCCGGGCACGATTCCGCGTCGATTACCATCAGGGCCAGGCCCATCTGCATTCGGATTCATCGATCATCGTCAACGGTGTGCCCAGACAGCAGAAGCTGCTGAAACAGGATGATCGGATCATTTTCGGACCTTACAGGCTCATGTTCAAGGATGCTTCGATCCGGGAGCAATCATCCCCGATTCCGGGAAAGCCTGTCTTTGTCTGGCAGTTTCCCATCGTGGCATTATTGCTGGCCCTCTCGATCCTCTTCAAACAGGCCGGTGTTGTGGTTCCGGAAGACAAGATGCTGTTGGCCAAGGCCGCAGAGCTGCAGAGCGCCGGTCAACACGGTTCGGTGCTGACAAGCACAGAGCAGAGCAGCGAGCAGCCGGACAGCGGTTTAGCCGCAGAGCTTTCACCGGAACGGATTACACTAAACCAGAGGCTTCGCAGGCTCTTCAGCGGGCCGAGCGCGGAGGAGGTCCGGCTGGAAGAGGCCGAGACTGTAGTCCGGGAGCAGCGGATCGTGGATGTTGCAGCGCAAGAGCCGGTAGTTCCGGAACCTGCGCCTCCACAGGGCAGGTCAGTGGCGGTTTCGCTTGAGCGGCCGGCGATCCGGGAGTCCGCAGCCCCGAAACAGAAGCCCGTGGTGCAGAGGCCTCAGCCACAGAAACCTCAGCAGCTGAAGCCCACGGAAGTCGCGATCGCGAAGGCGGCTTACTCTACCAGGCAAACGACCAGTCAAACGACCCCGACCGAACGAATCAGTCCCCGAACCGCGGCGGCGATCGAAAGCTCTGTCCCCACCAGGACGGAAATTCAACGTCCGCCGAATGTAAGTGAAGATTGGAACCCTTCCGGCCGGAAAGTCGCGGTCTCTCAGCCGATGCCCGCCAGAAAAACGGTTCCGGCCAGCGAACCGTCGGTCCAGACAACCGCGCAGGTTCCTGTGCCACGGTCAGTCGATGCCGCTCCGGTCAGGGAGGAAGCATCGACACTGGCCCAACACCGCGCCAGCCAACAGCCGCCTGTACTCCAGGCTTCCGTTCTCGCAAACCTTGTCCCGGCGACGATGCGGAACAATGGGATCAACCCTCTGGAAGGCCTGAGTTTTACCACAGCCAGATCCGTACCGGAGATCCGCAGAGTCAAGGTCCGGGTTATTCCTCCCGGTCGCCCGCCCGAGTATTTCAGGGCGGATATCCTGTTCATCCATGCCCATCCGGACGATGAGAGCCTCGATTTCGGTTCCCTGATGGCCAGGGCTTCCCGATCGAACAAGCGGATCGTCACTCTGCTGTTTACCGACGGAGAATCGGGATTGGATCTGTATCCGCAGAGAAAGGTGGGAGACATCTATCCGGCTCGGGATCTCACCGGCGGGGCGCTGTCCCAGGTACGGGTGGTGGAAGCTACCCGGGCCCTGTCGGTTCTGGGCTCGGAGATGTACATCCGTTGGGGTCTGGAGAATCGACCCTACAACACGAAGAGAGACGAAGTTCCCCCAGAAGAAGTCATCCGCGGCTGGGGCGGGGAGGATCAGCTGGTTGAAAGACTGATCGAAGTTTTGGAAGGATTCAGCCCCACGATCGTGGTTTCTCCGGACCGACATTCCAAGGCCTATGAGCATTTCGAACACGAGGCGGTTGGACAGCTGGTCCAGACGGCGCTTCAGTGTCTTCGTCAAAGCGGAAAATCCTTCGTGAAGGGGTATCTCGTATCGATCGATCCCTATCAGGTGGATCGCTACAGCGGAGTTACCGAAGTGGATGCCCAGGCTCTGGATGGTGAATCCGGATTGGCCTACAGATCGATCCAGGCAATTGCCCTGAAGGAACACGTCACCCAGCGGGACGCCTCGGTGATCGGTGTGAGCCGGTTGTCCCACCTGCCCCAGGAGTTCTATAAGACCATGTACTGGGATCTGGACCTATCCCTGGAAGAGTACCTGAAGTAGTGTGTCTTTGAACGGGGGCGTTTGATTCGAGTCCACATTTTATGAAAACAGCGCGGCGATACCCTGCTCCGTGGCGGCACAGATCCCTCGCTCGGTAATGAGTCCCGTTACCAGGCGGGAGGGGGTAACGTCGAAGGCGAAGTTCGCCGCCGGGGTGTTCCGGGGCAGGATGCCTACTTCGGTGATCTCCCCACCTTCCTTCAGCGCACCCGCCACGAAACCGACCTCCCGGGGATTCCGTTCCTCGATGGGGATCTCGGTGATCCCGTCGCGGAGCTCCCAGTCGATTGTCGAGGAGGGCAGGGCAACGTAGAAGGGAATACCGTTGTCCAGGGCCGCCAGAGCCTTGAGGTAGGTGCCGATCTTGTTGGCCACGTCCCCGGTGCGGGTGGTGCGGTCCGAGCCCACGATCACCAGGTCCACCCGACCGTGCTGCATCAGGTGACCGCCGGCGTTGTCCACGACCACCGTATGGGGAACGCCGGCCCGGGCCAATTCCCAGGCAGTCAGGCGAGCGCCCTGGTTCCGGGGCCGGGTTTCGTCCACCCAGACGTGAAGCGGTATGCCCCGACGGTGCGCTTCATAGATCGGAGCCGTAGCCGTTCCGTGGCGTACGCAGGCCAGCCAGCCGGCGTTACAGTGGGTCAGCATATTGACGGTCTTCACTTTTGCTTTGTGGATTTCCTCGATCAGAGCGACCCCGTGTTCTCCGATCCGACGGCAACTGTCGATATCTTCCCCTTCGATTTTCCGGGCGGTAGTCAGTGCCCGGGGGATCCGCTGCCTCGGGTCGTCGATGATCCGTAAGGCTTTCAGCTGGCGTTCCACCGCCCAGGCCAGATTGACCGCGGTGGGGCGGGTGGCCAAAAGTAGCGCGGCCGCCGCCTCCAAACTATCTGCGGTTCCGGCGCCTTCGGCCTGGCGGCAGGCCAGGTACATACCGTATGCGGCGGCTACGCCGATCAGCGGCGCCCCCCGCAGATGCATCTCCCGGATCGCGGTACACATCCGCTGGAGATCGTCTATCTCCTCGATCACCAGCCGGTGGGGGAGGTGGCGTTGATCGATTATATTCACCGTCTCGCTCTGTTCCGAGAACCAGATGGATTGCAGATCCGATGTCTCTGACACGCTTTCCCCTATTATTCGAAAAAGATTCGGGGTTTGATTGACTCGTGACAAATCAAGGCCCCCAAGTATAGCCGAAGTTCCCTCTGTTGATAAGCGTGCCCTCTTGCATGTATCCTGCAAGGGTTATGCGCACTCTGGTATGGATCGAGTTGGATCGGGAAGCTCCGGAACACAACCTGAGGGAGCTGCGTGGGGGATTGAAAAGAGATACGACCCTCTGTGCCGTGGTCAAGGCCAACGCCTATGGCCACGGTGTGAAGCAGATGGTTCCATTGTTTCGTTCTGCGGACTGGTTTGCCGTCAATTCTCTTGAAGAGGGAGTCCAGCTGCGGGAGCTCGGGG
>Ga0315553_10002567_pt1 | contig 14508 bp, 10 predicted proteins | sample SalMarSW160140MG_FD_203099 | JGI IMG/M metagenome (GOLD analysis project Ga0315553, IMG submission 203099) | Salt marsh sediment microbial communities from the Plum Island Ecosystem LTER, Massachusetts, United States - Salt Marsh Sediment SW1601-40 ... | reverse complement strand
GTACCATTTCTGGACCGCCTTCAGGATATCCTCCGGGGAATCGAAGACCCGTAGCAAGTCGAAATTCTCTTCGGAAATGTTGCCGTGCGCCAGCACGGTGTCCTTCAGCCAATCGAGAAGACCTCTCCAGTATTTACCGGAATACAATATCACCGGGAATGGCTTTATCTTCTCCGTCTGTATCAGGGTCAGGACTTCGGTAACTTCATCCAGAGTCCCCAGCCCTCCCGGCATGATGACAAAAGCGGTGGCGTATTTCACCAGCATTACCTTCCGCACGAAGAAATGATGGAAGGTTATCGAACGGTTGGCGTAATCGTTGCAGACTTGCTCCCGGGGCAGTTTGATGTTCAGGCCGATGGATTTGACGCCGGCTTCATGAGCGCCCTTGTTGGCGGCTTCCATTACGCCCGGTCCGCCGCCGGTCATGATATTGAATCCCGCTTTACCGAGTAAAAAAGCGATTTTCTCTGTCTGAGCATACAGCTCGGTGTCGGGCTGAAGACGGGCGGAACCGTATATCGTTATGGTCGGCTCGATATCCGCCAGGCTATCGAATCCCTCTACAAGTTCGCCGATGATGCGGAACATCCGCCAGGAATCCTCTTTGGCCATCTGGTTTATTTCATAATCGTTTTGCATTTTTCCACCTCTTATTGATGAATAATAAATGAATTTGCCCCGCCGGGTCAAAAATATAGCCGCGGGTATTGCTTTGTGAACGTGCATACGTTATAATCCACTCCTGACCACGAGATATTGCCGGTAATAACGGTGCGCTTATTTTAGTAATGGAGAAGAAATGAATAATACGAACAAATTCCCGCAACTGGAGACGGACAGGCTTATTCTCCGGGAACTGACGTACGAAGATATTCCCGTGGTTTTTACACATTTCTCAAATGAAGAGATAGCCAGGTACCAAGACGCTCTTCCCGCCAAAAATACGGAGGAAGCCAAAGAGATAATAGATTGGGGCAAGAATCTTGTAAAACAAAAAACGGGGGCGCTGTGGGGGATATTTCTGAAAGATGAGGGAGACTTTCTAGGGCAGGTGAACTGCGTCTTCCGGTCTGATAATAACTTCACCATGCAGGTACACCGCGCCGAGCTCGGCTATGATTTAACCCCGCCGTACTGGGGCAAGGGTTACATGTCCGAGGCGGTAGCAAGTGTTATTCCCTACATATTTACCGCTACGAAGATAGACAGAATAGAGGCGATCATTCACCTGGGAAATACCCGGTCGCACAGCCTCGTCAAAAGGGCGGGATTCCACAAAGAAGGTATCCTGCGTCATTACGTGCTGTGGGAAGGCGAACTCTGGGACATGGTGCTTTTTTCGCTGCTGAAGCAGGATTGGAAAACTAAATCCCGGTGATAAAACCCTGCGAAGAATCTACTCCAGCCTTACCCGGCTGTTATAAGTCGGGACTGAGGCCCGGCAGCCGGTTTTCTCCGTGACGAATTTAAGGAACTTCTCCGCGGCTTTTACCTCGCCGTGGGTGATAAAAATCTGTTTGGGATTAACCTCGAGTCGGGAAAGCCACCTCAATAATTCGTGTTGGTCGGCGTGGGCTGAAAAGCCCCTGATCTGCTCTATCCGGGCCCGTACGCTTCGCGGCTGCCCGAATATCCTGACGCTCTTAGCGCCGTTGATGATATGCCGGCCCAGCGTGCCTTCCGCCTGGTAACCGATAAACAGGATGGTGCTTTCCGGTCGGGAAATGTTGTTCACCAGGTGATGCTTTATCCGGCCGCCGGTGCACATCCCGGAACCGGCAATAATCATGGCCGGTTCGGTGAGGTAATTCAGCTTCTTGGACTCGTCGGCGGTTTCCACCATGGTCAGACCCGGAAAATCGAAGGGCGAACGGTGTTCTTTCAGCAGGGCTTTCATCTCGCGGTCAAAGAGCTCGTTATAGCGCTTGAATACCCCGGTAATCCGAATCGCCATGGGACTATCCAGGTAAACCTTGATATCGGGGATACGGTCTTCCATCTGGAGGATATTCAGGTAGTATAAAATTTCCTGGGCGCGCTGTAAGGCAAAGCTGGGAACGACGATGTTGCCCCCGGCGTTGCAGGTAGAGTTGATGATATCCGCCAGGCTGTCACCGATTTCCAATGATTCTCCGTGCTCCCTGTCTCCGTAGGTGGATTCCATAACGATGTAGTCCGTATGCCGGAAAGTTTTCGGGTCCTTCAGCATCGGCCGGTCCCATCTCCCCAGGTCGCCGGAAAAAACGATACTCCTCTTTTCCTCCCCCTGCTTTATCACCACCCTTATCATCGAAGAGCCCAGAACGTGGCCGGCATCATAGAACGTAGCCTCTACACCGTCACTGATGTTTACGGGCTGGTCGTATTCGACGGTTTCGAAAAACGGCAGGGTGGCTTCGGCGTCGGCAACGGTATAAAGCGGAATCTCCGGGTAAGGACCTTTTCTACCCTCTCTCAGATGGCGTTTCTTTTTATAGGCGGCGTCTTCTTCCTGGATTTTACCGGCGTCAAGGAGGATGATACGGGTGATATCTGCCGTGGCGGCGGTGCAGATGATCCTGCCTTTGAAACCTTCCTTAACCAGCTTGGGCAGCAGTCCGCAGTGGTCGAGATGGGCGTGGGTCAACAGCACGGCATCAATCTCTTCAGGGGGTACCTGGAAAGGTTCCCAGTTACGGTATAAAAATTCCCTTTCCTGGTACATCCCGCAATCAACCAGCAGTTTGATTTGATTAGTCTCTACCAGGTAGCGGGAACCGGTTACGTTGCGGGCGGCGCCTAAAAAGCTGAGGTTTATATCCACTTGATACCCCCTTATCGTCCAACATGATAGCACCTGTAGCCCACGATGTGCCAGTTTAAGATTCTGTTTGCTTATGGTTGTTTTTACATACTCACCCCCTTTGTCTCTCTCTCAAACAAGTTCATCCACCGGGCTCGTGAATATTTGGTTTGAGAGGGGGAGAGAATTAAAGAGGGGTAGGGGATATTTTTACCGGACAGGCAGTTGATGATAAAGGGTGGCCGGGTGTTAAAAGATATTTTTCAAGAGGGGATAAATGACAAGCCGAACACTTTACATAAAGAGTCAGCTGGATATTGGGGATTATAATATCTGGCCGTCATGGTTCCCGGTCAGGGCGTTCGGGTGATTCGGTGTTTCCCCCGTCTCGGACGCCGAAACCACCCATCATACCGAAGCTGCCGCCGTTGCCGCTGCCGTCACCGGAACCGGAAGGCCGGAGACCGGCCATCTGTTCACTCACGGACTTGTGCCGTTCCTTGATAAACGCAATCAGGCCGACATCCAGTCCGAACGTGGGCATGCCCGGCATCATTACGGGGTTGTCCAGAATCTGATAGACTAAATCCAGGTCTTCAATGGACAGGTTGGCTTTCAGCAGTTCCATTTCTTTATCATCGAGGCCGCGCCTTATTTTCTGGCTGAATTTCAAGATCGTAAAAGTCTCCCCGATAAAATCCAGGCCTTCCTGGGAAATATCTGACAGGCCGGGCGCCGCGCCGGGCATCTGAGGGGTAGAACTATCCGGACGACTCGTCATTTCCTTGTAGATTCCCCGCTCGAATTGCCGGTTGGTAAAGAATTTATGCTCATCGGCTTCTACGTAGGGACGGATTAATTCGGCCAGTTCGTTAATTCGATTTGTCATGGTATCTACGGAGAAAGGGCCTTCCAGCAGCTCTTCCAGATAGTCGTGGTAGATTTCGAGATAGGGTGGGTGTGACAGAAGGCGGTCGATTAAGGGCCGGCCCTCCATGGCGCCACCGCTGGGTTCGTCTATGTAGTAATTGATCAGCCGGTCGGTATTAAGTCCGTAGTTGAAAGAGCCGAAGGCCATATTCAGGTCCCAGGGAAGAATCAGGAATTTGCCTTTGTTTTCATAGAGATAGAAGTTATGCCCCATGGCGATGTAGTTATCCAGGTGTACGATGAGAGCGGACACAGCCAGGTAACGCAGCGTCTCGTCTACATCGAGGATCTTTTCGATTTCTTCCTCGAATGTTGCGTCGGGTTCGTTGTTAAGCACTTCGAGCAATCTGAATAAATTAGTGTGGTCCGGCTTATTCTCGTTGGTTTTCAACCCCATTAATTCCACCATGTCGTTGCCCATAAAACCCGGCATCTGGAGTCCGGCGCCGAACTGGAAACCGAAGCCGCCGGGCGATGGGGGCTCTTCCTCCTCTTCAGTTTCCAGGGCCTGTATAATCTCAGACAGCCGGCCGCCGCCCAGGTTAATATCCAGCGGGTCAATCTCCTCTTCTTCATCGGAGGCACCCTCTCCGGCGAGATATTCATCATAATCCTCTTCGGTCCAGTCCAGGTAAGACGCCGGCATCTCCGGTTTATAGAGGTTACCGTTTTTATCGGAAAAGTGATTGTCTATAAAAGTCTTGTCGATGGCCTCTACCATCGTGTACAGACCCAGGTGAGTGTCATTCATCCAGAGGTCGACGAACGATGCCCGGGGGGCGGCGATGCCCATCTGAGCGAAAATCTCATAAGCGATTATCTCGCGCATGAAGGTAGGGTCGCTGAAGCCGTTGTTGAAACAGAGTTTCTTGACGCCGTCCAGGTTACGGGCGGAATTAAAGAAATTCAGGTCTACTTTGAGACTGTACCGGATGGACCCGGAACTCGCGGTGGTCATCAGCGAAGAGTTACCCTTGGTCCTGACGGCTACATCCGGTATCAGCTCCCCGTCGTACCAGAGGTCGGCCGGGACATACTCCTCGGCCAGCGGTTTATCCTGCATAAATTCCCAGTTTTCTTCGGTGGTGACCAGGCGCACCTCGACCACGCGGTCGGTATAAAACGGGGTATCGTTACGGGCATAGATAGACGGACCGCCCTCGCTGCTGCATCCTGATGCCAGCGGCATCAGGACGATGATAAGTAATATCAGGGATGCTATAATCCAGGCACTTTTACTCTGCATAACAATTATCCGCTTTACTTAGTATACCATCGATGCTAATGCTGGAAAGATAATAACGGAAAATTGTTAAATTTTTATTAGTGCCACTGTTCTGAAAAGAAAAACAGATGGGGTTTGGCGGATTACCCTTAAGCTAGTTGTTCTCCAAATACGCGGCCGTAGTCCTGGCAGGCGTGCATCCCTTCCGAGGTATCGACTTTATCTTCCAGCAGGTTGAACGGCCCCAGTTCTAAAGGCTCCATCTTAAAGACGTATTGCATGGTATTCAGTATCATTTCCGGGGCGTTTCCGTCATGGGTATAGGAACCGAAAGAACCGGCCAGTTTACCTTCCAGTGCGGCCTGACGGGCCAGGAATAAGAAGGTTTTCATCGGCCCGGCCATTTCCCGGTGGTAGGTAGGGCTGGCGAAGATATAGCCGTCGTACCCGTTGATTTCTTCGGAATCCTTGATATCGGCAGCCTTTTTCAGGGTAATCTCCTGCCCGCTGATGCGCACGCCCTCAGCGACGTATCCCGCCATTTTCTGCGTCATGCCGGTCAGGCTGAAATACACAATAAGCACTTTTTTCATGGTCAGTCTCCTTCCGTTAAGTACCGGCTATTAAATGTTTACGGCCACTAAATCCCAGTTTACCAGGTTCCAGAAAGCTTCGAGGTATTTCGGCCGGGCGTTCCGGTAGTCGATGTAATAGGCGTGCTCCCAAACGTCACAGGTAAGCAGTGGTGTCTTTCCCTGCTGCAGCGGATTGCCGGCGTTACCGGTAGCCTCTATCGCCAGGCTGCCGTCGGTGTTTTTTACCAGCCAGGCCCATCCTGAGCCGAACTGGGTAACCGCCGCCTTGGTAAACTGCTCCTTGAAGTCGGCAAAAGAGCCGAAGGCTTTATTAATCGCTTCGGACAGCTTTCCGGTCGGTTCGCCGCCGCCCTTCGGCGAAAGACAGTTCCAGTAGAAGGTATGGTTCCATACCTGGGCGGCGTTATTGTAGATGCCGCCGGAGGCTTTCTTGATGATTTCTTCCAGTGAGGAATTCTCGTACTCCGTTCCGGGTATCAGATTATTAAGGTTGGTCACGTAGGCCTGGTGGTGTTTGCCGTAATGATACTCGATTGTTTCCGCCGAAATATGAGGAGCCAGGGCGTTTCCGGCATAGGGTAATGGCGGTAATTTGTGTTCCATAATGTCCTCCTTATCTCTTCTGGTGGTGATTGCTATTATAGTCCAAATTTATTAAAAATCAAATACTAAAGAAGCTCGGCTATCATGTATCGTTTTGTGAATACATGTCTAATCATACGGTAGCGCCGTCAGCTTGTATGTGACTTTTATCCCGGTGGGTAAATTCTTGACTATGATAACGTCGTTTGATAAGCTTTGGGCGAAGGTTTTTTAAGGTTTTAATATCAACTATATAAACCCCGAATTAGTTGGTAAATATGGAAAGGAGTATCCCCATGGTTATAAAGAAAGAATACGAGCACCTGATAAAACCAATACTGGTGAAGGGCCCGCCCAAGGGACTATATACCGAAAAGCGTATTTGGATGGAAGCCAGGGATATGGAGGGGTTCGAAGCCCAGTTTTCCTTCGGGTTCGTCAAGAAACCCTCGGTGTTTCATCCGCTGGAGGGACAGGTGGTCCATCCCTACGATGAACTGTTGGTCTTTGAAGGGACCGACCTCAGTAACATGCTGCATCTGGGGGCGGAAATCTCCGTAGAAATGGGCGAAGAGCGGGAGGAGCACGTTTTTACCGACCCGACGGTGGTCCTCGTTCCTAAAGGAACGCCCCACGGCCCGGTGAAGGTCAGGAAACTGGACCGTACCATCGTGCATTATACCATCGGTCTGGCGACGGATTATGCCGCCGAGGTGGTGAACCCTAAAGCATCTACACCCACCACCGGCACGAAATACGGCCGGTTTATCAAGAAAATGGCAACGACCTTACCCCCGGAGGTTGAAGCCCCGGCCGCCGAAAACCGCATGCCCTCGGTCATTGGTAAAGACGGTATTATGCGACCGGCCGATGCGGGAGTGGGACCGGGCAACGGCGATCAGGTTGTCTGGCTTTACGGCGACGACCTCGAAGGGTTCGAAGTCAATTTCACCTGGGGTTTTTACAGTCGATGCGGCAAGTGGCACCGCGGCGGGGAGGCCCACACCCACCCCGAGGCGGAGATATTGTGCTTCCTGGGGCTGGACGAGGACAACCTGGACTACCTCGGGGCTGAGCTGGAGCTGGGCATGGGACCGGACTACGAGCGGCATATTTTCAATACGCCCACTGTGTGCATTTGCCCGGCTGGTTTTCCCCATCTCCCGCTGATAACCCGGTGGGTCGATAAGCCCTACGCCTTTATCGTCGTCTGCCTCAGCGGCGAACATGCTTCACCCTGGGTGGAAGCGTAAGCGGGTACAACACAGAATAATGGAATTCAAGCGAGGGTACGCGTAGACTCATTTCCGGATACGCGCCCTCGCTGTCATTAGGAGGCTTTTTATTAGATACCGTAAATTCGGCGGGATGGACTGGAATGTATCCGCACTGGCCTTGGGTACGGCGTTTTTACCTTTGGTTGATGCTGAAGCGATAGCGATGGTACGGTACGCCATCGACCGCGGTGTAAACTACCTGGATATAAGATATACTCCAGATATTCAACGACGTGAAAGCATCAGCCGTTTGGTCGGCCGGGCATTGCAGGATGGCTACCGGGAGAAGATAAAGATTGCGCTCGCGCTACCGTCGCGCAACATCAATTCCACCGCCGACCTTGATGATTATCTTCAACAGCAGCTGGATTGGCTGCAGGTAGCCAGCGCGGACTTCTGCCTGCCGGGCTGGCTGGATAGGCAGATCTGGCCCGGATTAAAGGAAAAGGGCATCCTGGACTGGGGAGAATCGGTCCTGGCCGGCGGTAGGGCGAACCACCTGGGCTTCTGTTTCCATGACGACTATCAGACCCTGCGGACTATCCTGGACGCCTACGATAACTGGACGTTATGTCAAATCCAGTACAGCTACACGGACGTCGACCACCACCCCGGCATCGGCGGCATCCGGTACGCGGCGGACAAAGGGCTGGCGGTGGTCGTGGCGGAACCACTGAAGAGCGGACGCCTGACCCGCAATGTCCCCCATTCGGTGGCGGAGGTCTGGGGAGAAAAACTTAATGAGCGCTCACCGGCGGAATGGGGACTGCGCGCGGTGTGGCACCACCCGGAAGTGGCTACGGTCGTTAGCGATGTCGGAACGCTGGAACAATTACAGGAAAACATCAATCTAGCCGATATAGCCTCTGAGGATACCCTGACTGTTCAGGAACAGATACTGGTCAACCGGGTGAGAGACGCCTACCGGGCGTTGGAACCGATTAACTGTACCGCCTGCCGCGGCTGTATGCCCTGTCCCCAGGACGTTGACGCTCCCCGTATCTTCGAGCTGTTTAACGATGCCGTTATCTATGATGATGTCGGGATACCGCAGGCCATTTATCGAGAAGAAGGACATGAAATCGATAAATGTGACCAGTGCGGCAGATGCGAGGAGGCCTGCGGTCGGAATATTACTATCTGCGACTGGCTAGAAAAAGCGCAGGAAATCTTTAAAAATTGATTTATATTGGGTAGTCTCCGAAATTAAAAGCAAAAAACCAGATAAGACTTATGACAAACCAAAAAACTGACCAGACTATCCCGAAAATAAGCAGTTTATTAGCCATCGAACGGTCACTTTCTTTGACGGACAGATAGCCAAACAGTCCTCCCAGCCAGCAAAGGAATATCGGGAACAACCACCATGCCCAGGAAGTTTGTTTAGGTGCTGATTTTTCCTCTATATCAGCTTGTGCATCCAGCCCGGTAGGTGGCGTAAGGGCGGCCAGTCCAGTTCCGCAGGTTTCACAGAAAGCACTGCCGGCGGGATTCACCTGACCGCAAATATGGCAGGCATTTTGCCCGGCAACTCTTTGATGCTTGGAATCCATAACTAAACAATTCCCACCGCAGCTACAGACTTAACATAACACCTGAAACAATTCATGCCTGATAAATCCCTTCCCACCCTCGAATTGTTTCCCCCGGAATTTTTTGAGCCTTGTCCGTTTTGAGGCTATTCTTTTCCCCCGAGCCAGGTTGTATCGTGTTCAGTGTTCAGGCTGATGGCGCTGAAGCTGTAAGGCTTGTCTACCCTCTTGGTTATCAGCGGACAGTGTACCAGTCCCTTGGGAGCGATGACTACCGTGGGAGTATCGAAGACGTGTATTTCCTTATCATCGCCGTCACCCATGGCAATCTCCATTTTAGCGCCCAGGTAGTCCGGGTTATCCGGATCGCAACCGACGAAAAGCAGGGCTTCATCGGCGGGATGTACGTGCGGGTCACGCTCGTGCCAGGCTCCCAGTCCGGTATGGAAAGCCCAGGTGAAATTGAGGTTAAATCCCTCGATATCTTTGCCGCTCCACCAGTCGAAAAAGTCGGCATTGCCGCCTTTAGTGCGCTTGAGATCGCGCATGTTCAGCTTTTTCACCAGGCTTTCGTATTTCCGACCCGTTGAAGCCGGCGCATCGGCGACGGGTATCTCGGACAGCGCGTGCTCACCGGAAAGAGAAATAGCCAGAAAGCCGTAAGGTTTATCAACCCGGTTAGTGGTCAGCGGACTATGGGGCAGTCCGGGAGGTAGTATCACCACGGTAGGTGAATCGATGACGTATTTTTCATCATTTTCGCCCAGGTTTAATTCAATCTCCGCCGGGAATGAATTGGGATTATCGTAATCCAGCCCGGTAAATACCAGGCATTCGCCGTAAGGATGCGTATGTTTGATACCGCCTTCGGCGCCCCAGGGGCCTAACCCGCGGCGGTATCCCCAGGCGAAACTCAGGTCAATCCCTTCCAGGTCGGCGCCCCTGGGCATCGTCATGTACTCGCCACTAACTTCTTCGTATTTAAGCTTCTTCAACAGGTGTCCGTACTTGGTATCGGCCATTTTCCCAGTCTCCTTCACATTGGTTTCGGCCCTGCCGGATTCAGTCCACGTAGCCGCTCGGGCCATCGCCGGTGTGACCCCACGGTCGTACGACAGCGAATATCCAGGGTCTGTCCTGCTTGGTAACGATTACCGGGCAATGAGCGATCCCTTTCGGCTGGATGGCTACCGTCGGCGTGGTGACGACATGTTTCTCCATTTCCTTACCCATGTAAACCTCTACTTCCGCCCCGAGGTCGCTGAGGTCGTCGGTGTCGGCTCCCATGAAAAGCAGGAACTCGGTGTAGGGGTGGACGTGGGGTTTATCGGGGACCGGGCCGAACCGGTAGGGTGCCTTATTCATGCTTTCGTAGGACATGTGGAATTCAAAATCTTTACCGCGGATATCGGTGATAGCCCCCTCGTGGGTATCCGGGTTGAGCGGGCCGTAATGCCAGGGGCCGTTGCGCGTGAAAGCCAGGGACTGTACATTCTCCTGGTAGATGGAGCGCATAAATTGGGCGTACTGGGGCGGCGAATTGTCTAGTGTCACCGGCGTGGAGATCAGTTCCGGGGCCAGGGAGACGGTCATGTAGATAAAACGGTCATCCATGCGGGTGATGTCCGCCGGCATGTGCGTCGTGCCCCTGGGGACCGCCACCGCGGTAGCCGTGGTGACCCGGTGCATTTCCTTCTCGTCGCCCAGGCTCAATTCTATCTCGGCGCCCAGGTAACCCATGTCGTAGCAGTCCGTGCCCATGAAAATCAATACTTGGTCGAAATCGTGGGTTTCGGCCTGCCCCATTTTCCCCGCGGACCAGTAGGCTCCGTACTGAATATTCACATCGTAGCCGAGGAATTCTCCGTTCATTTCGGTCCCCTGCCGGGTGTTACCCTGGCCGTTGTCCTGAAAAGTCAGTTCTTTTATCAGATGTCCGTGCTTGGTGCTTGCCATGATAAGACCTCTCCTTTTATATGTTTCTAGAAAGTATAGCTTTTCATACCGCTATCTGCAACGACGTTCGGAATAACTGAAAAATTGCGTCCATACGTATTCACATGGGCGGGAATTCCGTATATAATGACCGGGGAGTACCATGTTAAGCGTCGTCAATATTGCTAAGTCATATAATGCCAGCTACCTGTTCCGCGATATCAGCTTTAATGTGGGCATGAAGGACCGCATCGCGATTATCGGCCAGAACGGCACGGGCAAGACGACACTGTTCGAGATTATCGTCGGTAATATCATCCCGGACAGCGGCAGCGTCACGATGCGCCGCGGTACCGTCGTCGGCTACCTGAAGCAGGATATCATGCCCACTTCCGAGAAATGCCTGCTGGACGAGGTGGTCGGCTCTTCTGTCAATATCAATAAAATGGCGCATAAGATAGAGCTACTGCACGAGGAGCTGGCCGATGAAAAGGACGAGGCTGCCGTGGCCGCGCTGCTGGAAGAGCTCGGGGAACTCCAGCACGAGTTCGAGGTAAGCGGCGGCTATGATATAGAGCACGAGGCCAGGATTATCCTTTCCGGGCTGGGATTCGCCGAGGCCGATTTTTCACGCAGCCTGGCCGAATTCAGCGGCGGCTGGCTCACCCGCGTGGAGTTGGCCAAGCTGCTTTTCCTCAATCCGGATATATTGATACTGGATGAGCCTACCAATCACCTCGATCTTGAAGCTATCAAATGGTTTGAAGGATACCTCGCCGGCTATCACGGGGCGATACTGGTGACCTCGCACGACCGGGCTTTCCTTAACAAAGTGGCGAAAAAGGTCGTCTCTTTCGAGCGGGACGAGGTCGTCCTGTTCAACGGGACCTATGACGACTATGTCCTGGCCCGGGAGAAAGACCTGGAAACCCGGCGCGCCACTGCTAAAAAGCAGGAGTTAATCATAAGAAAAGAAACACGCTTCATCGAAAGGTTCCGCGCCAAGAACACCAAGGCCACCCAGGTACAGAGCCGCATCAAGAAGCTGGACAAGATGGAAAGGGTCGTTGTGCCGAGGTCTACCAGGAAAATGAAGTTTTCTTTTCCGGAGCCGAAACGGAGCGGCCACGTGGTCATTACGCTGGATAAAATCGCCAAGTCCTACGATTCCAAGCAGGTGTATAAAAATCTTAACCTGGTACTAAATCGCGGGGATAAAGTGGCGCTGGTGGGACCCAACGGCGCCGGCAAGACCACACTGCTCAGGATTCTGGCGGGGGTGTTGCCCTTTGAAAAAGGCGAACGTATCCCGGGGCATAAGGTCGCTACGTCTTACTTCGCCCAGTATTATATCGAGCTGCTCAATCCCCGCAATACTATCCTGGAAGAGCTATGGCAGGTGGCGCCGGACGAACCGGAACAGCGATTACGGGGAATGCTGGGGGCGTTCCTCTTCAGCGGCGATGATGTCCAGAAAAAGATAAGCGTGCTTTCCGGCGGCGAGAAGACCCGGGTGGCTATCGCCCGGATGCTGACCCGGCCGGCCAACTTCCTGCTGCTGGACGAACCCACCAATCACCTCGATATACCCTCGCGGGAAATCCTGGCGGATGCCCTGGAAGCCTATAAGGGTACCCTCTGTTTCATCACCCACGACCGCACTCTTATCCGGGAGACGGCTAATAAAATTATCGAAGTATCCGACGGCCGGCTTCACATTTACCCGGGGGATTACGACGATTACCTCTACCGCAAGGAGTCGCCTCCCCGGGATATCAGCGAAACGGTGAGTCTGCTAAGAGCCGGTGCGAAGGCGTCAACACCCGATTCGAGACAGCGGCGCCAGCGGAAAGCAATCGAGGGGGAACTGAGGAATCAGCATTACCGGGAAACGGCGCCGATGAAAGACCGGCTGGACGAAATCGAGAAGGAAACCGCCGGGCTGACGGCGCGCCGGCAGGAAATCGAAGCCTTGCTGGCCGACCCTGAGCATTACAAGGACAGCCGGAAGGTGGTGGAAATCAACCGGGAATACGGGGATATCCGGGATAATATCAAATCGCTGGATGCCGAAAGGGAACGTATTACCGCTGAAGTCGAGCGACTTAGAAAGGAACACGAAGCACGTCTGAAGAATCTGTAGCCAGGCGGTTATCCGGGGTTATATTCGTCGAATATTTTAAACACGTTCGCTTCTCGGATGCGGGTAAGCCGTTGGTTGATTGTTTGGCTTTCCTGAACTCGGTTTTTCAGAAGTTCCCGGAGTCGGCTGTTTATTTTACCGGCATCTAGGGGATTGCGACAATCGAAGTAGTAATCGATCTGCCTGAAATCCTCCAAAAGTTCCTGGTACTTGTTCGACCAGCCGATAACCAGCGCCGGGACGGCGTTGCGGTAGGCGTGAACGATGGCGTGGTATCGCGAGGCTATGATAAAGTCGAAACGCCTGATGATGTTCTCCAGCTGGATGGCGTTCAAGTCGCCCGTAATAAGTATTACTCTATTGTTGTCGTAGAACCGGCTTTTTATCCGGGTGCATATCTCCAGGTCCTCAGCGGAGTGACGCAATACGTACACCGTCTTTCGGGCGTTTAGGAGAGGATTAATTAACGTTTCGTATATTCTCATTAATTGACCGGTGTCAGCACGCTCAAAAACCCTGATATTGGGTATTATCCCCACAGAACTCTCTTTTACTTTGATATCTTCAAGTTCCGGGTCACCGTTGAAGATGCGAGATATTTCATAGTTTTCGCTTTGCAATACGATGTCTGGGTATTTCACAATATTTCCTTTGATGTATCTTTTCAGCGAATTAACACCCGCCTCCTCCCTTGGGAATATCTGTTCCGGGTACTTAAGAAACATCCTGACTATAGCAGAGAGCAGGAAACGGTATTTCCGGGGATAGTTAAACGGCCCGAGCGATTGGGGCAAGATGTAATAGGGCACCGCGTATTTCTTGGCAATCATGATATTCTGCAGATAATTCCAGGAAGTCAGAACCCCCAGTTCCGAGGAAAGCGCGAAGCCGCTGATATCGATGAAACAACAGGTGTCCCGGATAATTTTTTCGGTCTCCTTCTCTTCACGCCACTCATTTCCCCTGTGTACCAGCCATCTGCCCAGGAAGCCCGATAGTCTGAAGGCGGTGAATATATCCCAGGGGAGGAATTTGAAGGCGTATTTCTCCTTTTCCCTGTCCGGTTGCCGGAAATCGGGAGTCGAGAAAAGATAGATTTTTTTATCTGGGAACCGTCTTTTCATCTGGTCAACGACGGTAAAGGTCATTGCCTGGCCGCCTTTATTGGATAGCCCCCCACCCACGATGATGATATTCTGTCTGACTTTAGTCGCCGCGTCTATCTTAGCTTTCCTGAATGCGTTACAGAGAAGATATTCGGAGAAAGCCAATCCAGCGGCTATTATCTGGCCGGCGTAAAATGCGACCGACTTTATCCTCTGTATTCGTAAAGCCAGTTTTATTCGCCATTTCTTGTATTTCATACCCCAGCGGATGTGTGTTTGCAGTCTCAATAATCTTTTGGATATATCGTCTGTAATTGTCTCTACATGGCGAGTACCGGGATATATTCCCTGAGCTTCGATAAGATATCTGGCATTTTCCAAGTTTTCCAGTCTGTTG
>Ga0315553_10002565_pt1 | contig 14511 bp, 8 predicted proteins | sample SalMarSW160140MG_FD_203099 | JGI IMG/M metagenome (GOLD analysis project Ga0315553, IMG submission 203099) | Salt marsh sediment microbial communities from the Plum Island Ecosystem LTER, Massachusetts, United States - Salt Marsh Sediment SW1601-40 ... | reverse complement strand
GTACGCGGTACGCAGGATCGGCCGCGACCTCGCGCGGCGTCCGCCCGTCGAGCGACGGCAGTGGCAGGTCGGGCCAGCGCTCCGAGAGCGTCATCTCCGTATGCTCAGCATAGAGCCGGGCCTGCACGTCGGGGGGCGTGTCCGAGGGGAGTCGCCAATTCGCGCCCAGGGCGACGCTTACGGCGGGAATCTGATCGACCACCTCCTCGTTGGCCGGCTGCTCGGCGAGGTCGGCCAGGATTTCACCCAGTACCGTCTTCGCGGCCGCGAGGTCGTCGGTCCGGCGTGTCACGAGTTCGACGCGGGCTGCGCGATCGGTCTGCCGTCCATATACGAAGAATGTGCCCAACGCGTTAGGAATGTCGCGTACGGAAAGAGCCGCGGCCGACGCAGGGAGCGGCCGATCCAGCAAAGTGAGGGCTGCCTTGGGGCGAGGCTCCTCTTCTTCTGGGGGGAAGTGCCCGATCTCCTCCGAAACAAAGCGGCGGTCCGACAGCATGCGCTCCAGCGCCTGCCCGGCATCGGTAATGGGCTGGACCACGCGGACCACGTCGATCAGGCGGTCGTCGCGCGCCGGCTCGAGCAACTGCGCAATCGCTTCGGCCTCGACCGATTCGTCGAGTGCGAGCCCCGCGCAGGCCGCATAACGGCGCCAGGCCTCCGCGGCTCCCTCGTCGAGCCAGCTCTTCAGGATAGCGAGGTTCTTGAGCAGGGTTGGATCTTCGACATTGCTGCCAGCCGCCGATTCGAGCTTCGCCGCGGCCGCCGCCCAGGCACCGCGCCACGCCAGTTGGCGCGCGGCCTCGAAGTCGTCGGCCCAGCGACTTTCTTCCGGCGGAGGCGACAGGCTGCCGGGGTAACCCCAACCTTTGAGCAGCAGCGGCACGTCTTTCGAGCGGTGGATCTGGGCCACGATCTGGGCACTTTGCGACTCCTGCCCCTGCGAAATGGTGAGCTGAAGGAGCAGGTAGGCCAAACCGGCCGGAACGCTTCCCGCCGTCACCAGAGCCCGGCCGACCAGCCCGATAGCCTCGAACACGATCGAGTGCATGGCCTCGGTGCTGTGCTCGAGGGCCTTTTGCATCTCGGCCGCGGCTGCCTTCCCATCGCTTTGAGTCACGGCCACAATCGCCGCCGCTGCCGCTGCGACCGGATTGTCCGGCGCCTGCTGCTGGAACGTGGCAACTGTCTCGGCGGCTCCCTTCAGATCGCCCGTTTGCAATTGCGCCGTGCACTTGAGAGCCAGCAGCGCGGGGCGCGGTCCATGCTTGGCCAGGAAACGATCGAGCAGATCGAGTCCCGCCTTCCGCTGATCGCCTTCGAGGGCGCGGGTGGCCTGGTCGAGATCGCTCACGATATCCTTCGAGCAGCAGAACTTGAGCTTCTTTCCGCTGCCGCAGGGGCAGTAGGCGTAGCCGTCCTTTGACATGGCGCTGGGCTCCTTCGACGGCCGCACAGGAAAGCAGCGATGCACGGCCGTGAACGCCGAATCCCTCCGACAGGGAATGCTATCGCCGGTCGCACGACGTTACGCGCGGCACTCGGCGCAAGCTATAGATGGTAACAGATTGTGGGTGTGCCGACGAGGCGGCGCACCTGGTTCAAAAGCCCGATAGCCGCCACATTCATGTGGCGTTCGGCGTGCGCGTCATCTCGACGCTGCCATGGCGGGGGTTCTCGCATTGAGCTGATCGAGCAATCCCTGCACCGCCTCTTCCATCGTGCGCGTGAGCCGCTCGACGGCGCCGCGACGATCTTCGCCGCACTGCACTTCGATGGGCTCGCCCATCAGAATCTCGACGCGTCGTCGCCCGCGGACTCGCGGCAGATCGCGGCCCAGAATGTCCTCTTCAAACTTGTCGAGCGTTTCGGCGATGCGCTCGATGCTGGAATTGCCCAACAGGTAGTCGCCGGGATAACTGTAGAGCTGCATCACAAAGAACAGATCGTCCATTTCGCCCGCCAGCGTTCGCAATCGGGACGCAGCGTCGTTAGGGGCGTCATCCTCGTCGCGCGTCGAACGCGCCTCAGCCCCCACACGTTTGTTCGTTGCCGCGCCATCGCCGGTTGCCGCGCCATCGCCGGTTGCCGCGCCATCGTTCGTTGCGGTCGTGATGTCGGCCCGTTTGCGGATGATGCTCTGCCGCAGGGCCTTGACGCGTTCGGGCGTGGTGCCGCCGTTGTCCTTGATTCTGTGTCGACTTTCGAGCCGCGAGAGGATCGCTTGCGACAGGGCCTGCGAGCGCTCTTTCACGCTGCCCGTGAATGTGCGGCCCAGGTGGTCGATTTCCTTCAGCGCCAGAATGCACTCGGCCAGGCGGTAGAGACGCTCGGGCAGAGGGCGGTCGGGCATCGGACGCAGCAGGATCCGCTCTTCCAGCTCGAGGGCCGCCTTGGCAAGCTGCGCGCTGGGGTCGTCGACGTAGCGAAACTTGATGCCGCAAGGAATGACGACGATCGGCCGCTCGCCGCGCTTGGCCGCCGACAGGGCAATGGCCGCGGCTCCTTCGCGAAACGACGTGACGCGATCCGAAACGTGGTACACGTCCCCCTCGGGAAAGATCACCAGCGGGTAGGGCTCGCTCCGTAGCACCGCAACGCCCTGCTTGAAGGCCTGGCGGTCGTTGCTTTCGCGGTCGACGCTGAACGCGCCGAGGCGCTGCATGATCCATTGCTCGAAACGGTTGACCATGGCGAACACCTGCCAGGCCGTCATGTAATAGGCCGGCTGGCCGATGCGGTCGAACGACGTATAAAACGCGGCCGCATCGTAGTGGACCGAGTGATTGGGCGTGATCAGCACGCCCTTTCCTTCGGCTAGAGCGCGGTGGAGATGTTCATAGCCCCGGATTTCGACGCCGGTCAACCGCTGGACGGTGCGTAGTCGCCACCAGCGGTACCAAGCGGTGAGGCGCATGAAGACGGGAGTCAGCCGTGGTTCCCACCAGCGGGGTGGATTGCCGTACGGTTGCCGATTCATGGCGGATGTGCCGCAAAGTTACCGTGCGCGCTCAATCGTAGCTGAATTCGCAAGAATTCAGTCCTGCCGTGGCCGGATCGCGCTTCGCCCGCTCGTCGGAATTCTTGCGAATCCCGCTACAACCTGTAGAAGCGCGGTCAATCCGCAGCAGTATAACCGGTCGCGTGCCGACTGTCGGCGCCGGCCGTCATACGCGCGCCATCCGCTTTTCAGCGATCAGGGTAAGGAGGGCTTTCTGCGGGTCGGCGAACTTGCGAACCCCCTCGTCCATCAGCACGTCGTGCAGCCTGGCCATGTCGACCTTTTGGTCGATCTCCGCTAGCACGCCGGGGGGCGGGAGTTGATCGACCTGCCGCGTAAATGCCAGCGTGCTGCCGGCGACTGCATCGTTGGTGGCCGGGGGATTCGTCTGGATGTCGGAGCCCGCCAACGCGGCGACGTACTTCCAGGGAGCCTCTTTCGGGTCCTTGGTGCCCGTGCTGGCGAAGACAATTTCCTGGGCCAGCGGCAGCTTCTTGTCGCGCCAGAATGCCTGGTTGTCGGCCCACATCCGCTTGGCGTTGACGATGCCCACCGCGCCTTGGGCTTCAGGCGACAATTGCGGCACGTGTTTGGCCGTATACACGTCGACCCGAGAGATAAAGATGCTGTAGACGCTTTTGAATTGGGACAGGTCTTTCCGACGCTGCGCTCCCCGCCAAACCGCATCGCGGGCCTCGCGGTACTGATCGAGCGTGAAGATCAACGTCACGTTGAGCCGCACGCCGGCGGCGGTCAGCTCTTCCAGCGCAGCGATTCCCGCGCTCGTGGCGGGCACCTTGATGAGCCGATTCTCGTGGCCACGCGACCATTGCTTACCCAGTTCAATGTACCGGGCCACGCGCTCCTCGTGCGGCGGCGCGAGTTCCGCGTCTTCCAGCAGCGGATCGAGTTCGAAGCTCACGTAGCCATCGTTGCCGCGCGTTTCGCGCCACACCGGCAGGAACACCTCCTGCGCTTGCCGCACGAGCCGATCGGTCATTTGCCACGCCGTCGGCTCGTCGTCGAGTCCCTCGTCGAAGCAGCGATCCAGTTCGTCGTCGAATCGGCCGGTGCGAACAAGATCGGCCACAATAATCGGGTTCGACGTGGCCCCCGTTGCCCCCGAAGAAAAATTCTCCCGCACCAAGTCGGGATCGACCGAATCGAGCCACAGCTTGGTGCCCGTTTGTAATAGCGATTCAAGCGGCGAAGCCACGGCCTTCCTTCCCTGATGTAAGCGGGACTGCTACGCAATGATCTCTCGGATCGGCTCGCCGTAATCGATGTCGAGGCGGCGGCGGCCCGGCACTTCCAGCCGACGTGCATTCAGCCCCAACTGCTGCATCACGGTGGCGTGGATGTCGGTCACATAGTGCGGATTCTCGACGGCGTAGAAACCCAGTTCGTCGGTCGCGCCGTGGGCCACGCCCCCTTTGATTCCCCCTCCCGCCAGCCATGCGCTGAAGCCCTGGGGATGGTGGTCGCGGCCGTCCCCTTGCGCACCGGGCGAGCGGCCGAACTCGGTGCCCCACACCACGAGCGTTTCGTCGAGCATGCCGCGCCGCTTCAGGTCGCATAGCAGACCGGCGATCGGCAGATCAACCTGGGCCGCCAGCGAGGAGTGATTTCCCTTGATGCCCGAGTGGGCGTCCCACGCTCCTCCTCCGCCACCGCCGTGGAACAACTGAATGAACCGCACGCCGCGCTCGGCCAGCCGCCGGGCCGAAAGGCACAGCCGGCCGAACGACCGCGTGACGTCGTTGTCGAGCCCATACAGGTGGTGCGTCGAAGCGGTTTCGCCGTCGATGGCCATTACCTCCGGCACCGCCGTTTGCATGCCGAACGCCAGCTCGTAGCTTTTGATGCGGGCTTGCAGGTCGGGGTCGTCGGGATACTCGATGCCAGCCAGGCGGTTGAGCTGACCGATCAGACTGAACTGTGAAGCCTGCTCTTCGGGAAGAACGCCTTCACCGGCCGGCGCAACGAACGACAGCGGCGCGCCCCCTTCGGTCTTCAGCCGCACGCCGCCGTACTCCGGTCCCAGGTAGCCGCTGCCGTGCGTCCACGATCCGCCGCAACAGTCGCCCGTCGGTTCGCCCATCACCACGTACTCGGGCAAGTTGTCGTTGAGCGAGCCGAGCCCGTAGTTGATCCACGACCCGATGGTGGGATATTCGCCTTCGCGCGGGTGGCGACCGGTGTGCCAGGTGAGCTGCGTGCCGTGGTCGTTGTGGCAAGTCCAGAGCGAGCGGACGACGGCCAGGTCGTCGGCACAGCGGCCGATGTTCGCGAACCAGTCTCCCACCTCCAGCCCCGACTGCCCGTATTTGGTGTAGCCGGAGTTGAGGCCCATCAGCGTCTTCCGTCCGCCGTGCGCGGGGTTAATGCCGACGAGGTTTTTGTTCGCCCGCTCGGGATTGAGCACATCCTTGTGCGGCGTATCTTCGATCGACTTGCCGGCGTAGGTGTTGAGGGCGGGCTTGGGGTCGAAGCTCTCCATGTGGCTCACGCCGCCGCACAGAAAAATCCAGATGACCGAGCGGGCCTTGGGTGCGAAGTGGGGCCCGACGTCGGGACCGCCGTGCTCTGTGCTTTGCGGCTCGCCAGCCCGTGCCACGCCGTCGCGGAAGAGCATGGAACCCAGCGCAAGGCCGGTCAGCCCCATGCCGGTGTCGGCCAGAAACGTGCGCCGCGACACACCGGTACAGCCACAGCGGCGTTTTCGGTTAGTATCAGCGCGATGCGACATAAGCCACCCTCAGCGTATCGTGACAAAATCATTGTGGTTGAACAATACGTGTACCAGGTTCTCGCGGGCACGAAGGCGCGGATCGCCCGACGGCCGCGACAGATCGGCCCCGTCCGCCGTCGCGCCGGTCAGCCGCGCGGCGTTGTCGCGGAAAAATGCCTGCTGCTCGTCGAGGAAACGGACGCAAGTCGCGATTTCCTCGGGCGTGGCTCGGCGGCTGAGCACCTGCTCGAATGTGGCGGCGACGAAAGCTCTGTCGGCGTCGCCAGCGTCTTCTGACTCGACTGCTTCGCCGGCCAGGGTCCGTGCCAGACGGCGCGATTGCTGTAGCACCAAAGCGCTATTCGCCAGCGCCAGCGCCTGCTGCGGCATCACGCTTTCCTTGCGGCGATAGCACTCGGTCGGCGCCGCGGCGTCGAACAGTTTCAGAAACTCCATCTGCTTTTCGGGTGCGTGGCGGAAGTACATGCTGCGCCGCGCGATCGTCATGCCCTGGTTCTGGTCGAGGTCGGGGCCGCCGCGGGTCGTGTCGAGCGCCCCCGACGCGCTCAGCACGCTGTCGCGCACCACCTCGGCTTCCATCCGTCGCGGTGCCATTCGCCACAAGTACACGTTGTCGGGATCGGCATGCAGGCTCGCCTGATCGGCCGTCGAGGCCATACGGTATGTGCTCGAAGTCACGATCAAGCGATGCAGGTGCTTCATGCTCCAAGGTTGTGCGGACTCGTCGCTCGGTTCCACTAGCTCGGCCGCCAGCCAGTCGAGCAGCGCCGGGTGCGTGGGCGGAGTGCCGTTTCGGCCGAAGTCCGACACGCTCGCCACGAGCGGCTGCCCGAAATGCCGCATCCAAATCTGATTGGCGGCCACTCGCGCCGTCAGCGGGTTTTCCTTGGCGGTGATCCACTGCGCGAGCGCAAGTCGGCGGCCGGTCGACTCCTGCGGGTACGCCGTTCCCACCGACGTGTACGATTCGCCGGGCGATTGGGCGGCCATGCGTTTGGCGTCGAGGTCGGCTCGGGCGTCGGCCAGCTTCTTTTCCGCTTCGGGAAGTTTCTTTTGCGCTTCCTCGCCCGCCGCGCGCACCTGAGCAACCTCGCGATCCGCCTGCAAAACGGCGAGCTCCGCGGCCGCAACGTCAGCTTGTCGTTCTGCCATGGCAGCCGCCTGCGCCAATTCGCCGGCATTCTCCGCTTGCGGTTTCGCGAACTTCGCCACGTCGGCGGCGATTCGCGCTTCCAGCGAAGCCAGCTTGGCCCGCGACACCGCAAGCTGCGCCTCGATCTCGCGGACTGCGGCTTCCTTCGCGGCGTCGGGATGATCGTGTGCCTCGCGCGTCGCGGCAAGCTGCTGCTCCTTGGCCGTCACGTCGGCACGTGTGGCCGCCAGCAGCTCGCTCCGCACGAACTGGCGCAGGTCGGGATAGTACGACGGCACGTCCAGCTCCTCGCGCACCGGCTCATACTTGCCCAACGACGCAAACACGCGCGGCACGCCGGGTGCGAGCGGATGGTCCTTGTCCGGGTTGCGATCGTCACCCCGCACGTACAGGTACGTGGCGACCGCCAAGTCGGCGTCATAAACCCGCGGCAGCCCGTCGAGCTTCGTGTCGAGCTGACCCGGCACGCGATCGATCCGCACCTGGTGTGGCTCGAAGATCGCCCGCCAGCGGTAGTAGTCCTCCTGCAGAATGGGGTCGTACATGTGGTCGTGGCAACGGGCACAGTTGAGCGTCAGCCCCAGGAAGGCCTTGGCCGTGTGCTCGACCGTATCCTGCATCCAGATCTCACGGCTGAGCATCTTATAGTTGCGGACCAGGAAGCCGGTCGCCGCCAGGGCGTCGGGATCCGCCGGCTCCAGCTCATCCGCCGCCAGCATTTCGACCACCATGCGGTCGTACGGCTTGTCGGCGTTGAGCGAATCGACGATCCAATCGCGCCAACGCCAAATGTGCGGCTGGCTGTCGCGAATCTGTCCGCCGTCGGTCCAGCCCGCCCAATCGCTGTAGCGCCACACGTCCATCCAGTGCCGACCCCAGCGCTCGCCGTACTGCGGGCTGGCCAGCAGTCGTTCGACGGCGCGCTCGTACGCGTCGCTCGACGTGTCGTCGAGAAACGTTTGCAACTCCTCGCGCGTCGGCGGCAGTCCGATCAGGTCGAGGTACACCCGCCGCAACAGCACGTGCCGCGGCGCCTCGGGCTGATGGGCAAGTCCGCGCTGGTCGCGCTGGGCGGCCACGAAGTTGTCGATTGGATTTCGGACCCAACTCGCGTCGGCCACGTGGGGCACTTCGGGGCGGACTACGGATCGGAACGACCAGTGGTCGAGCGGGTCGGCGGGCACATCGTTCCCCGGTGCCACGGCTCCCTGGTCGATCCACGCGCGGATGACGGCGACCTCGTCGGGAGAAAGAGGCGGCCCCTGCTTGGGCATCTGGAAGCCCGCGTCCCCCATGATCGCGCCGAGCAGCAGGCTGTCGGCCGGCTTTCCCGGCGCCAGGGCAGTTCCGCTGTCGCCGCCGGTGATCATGGCGGCGACCGTGTCAAGCCGCAGTCCCTGCTCTTGCTTCAAGGGGCCATGGCAGCGGTAGCAGCTTCGGGCCAGAATCGGCCTCACGTGCTGCATGTAATCGACCGTCGCGGGTGATGCATCATCGGCGGTTGCGCGAGCAGTTGTGAGTGCAACGCACAGCGATGCGAGCGCGATGGCGGCGGTTTGGCGGAGCGTGAAACCGCAAGCGAGCGACGTACCCGTGGGGAGGCAACGCGGTCTGGTCCGGATCGCTGTGGGGTAATGCGACATGCAGCACCTCAATCGTCGCGGCGAAAATCGTCGCCGGGGAGATTCCACGCAACGATTGATCGTAACGGGAATGCCGCGCGATGGCAAATGGCTTGCGGCGCGGCAGAGAGAAGGCAACTTGCCGGGGGGAGTGCATCCCGGGCCGAATTACCGCGGGGGCTGAACCGCGCGAACGATCTCTTCGTTGGTATCGAGTTGCGAGTGTCGCGCAACCGACGCAACCAACTGCGCCAGAGAATTGGCTTGCATCTTCCGCATGATGTTGCTGCGATGCACCTCGACCGTCTTGATCGAGATGTCGAGTCGCTTGGCGATCTCCTTCGAGAGCAGCCCCTCGACCACCAAATCGAGTACCTGGTGTTCGCGGGGAGTCAACGACTCGAGGCGCGATTGCACGGCGGTCGTTTTGGCCTGCTTTCGCCGCTGTATCTGGTCGAGGTAAAGCGCGCGCGATACGGCGTCGGCGAGTTGTTCCCGGTCGACCGGCTTCATCAGATAGTCGACGGCGCCCAGTTGCGTGGCTCGCACGGCCATCGTGACATCGGGCCATCCCGATACAATCACGAATGGCTGGCGGCACCCTTTCAAGACCAGCCGCCGACGGAGCTCCGTGCCGCTCATTTCGGGCATCGAAAGGTCGAGCAGCATGCACCCGGGCCAATCCGGTTGACAAGCGAGTAGAAACTTGTTGGGCTCCACGAAACACTCGACGGCAAGACTCGTGGAGCGAAGCATCAGCGCCACCAGCTTACAGAAGTGCGGGTCGTCGTCGACGACAAAAACGGTGGGCCGGTTATCGAGAGGCGACGTGGAAGACGAGGCATTACAAGAGGTCGCAGGAGAAGGGGGCCCAGAGGAAGCTGTGGCAAGAGGGTGGGCTGCGTTGGCGAGTTCTTGATCCATCTTACTCTGTCGCGTCGTGGCCATACGGCGGCTCGCTTAAATTTCGCATCGGCTGTCGACCACAGGGAGGGCGTGCGGCCGGCCCGGGGCGATGCCTAGGTATCCCCCGGGGCCGATAGCCAGAACTGGAATTCGCGCGGCGCAGCACGCGGAGCGACGTCACTCGACCTGGCACGACGAAACAATTGCGAAGCGCGGAAGTGTGCGATGAGCAAGGATCGACATGCATGAGTGCGGGCGGTTCCGATTGGTGCGGATGACGCGCTGGCGTTTGGTTTGTCGGCCAGCGGACAAAGCGTATAGCCGATGTGCATGACACGGCGAAACTCACATCGACAGGAGCTTCGTCCCCTGCCTATTACGTCGGACATCGAGGGTTTCGCGGTTGATAAGGGTTTCCCGTGGTTCCATTGCCCAAGCCCGGCGAAGGGGGCCGCTGGGGGCGTCTGGAAGAACGGGCCGATGCTCGCGTCAGGAAGCATTCAGGAGGCTTCGGCGATATGTAGCGAAGCCTCGCGTGGTAATTGGGTGCCGGTCGTGCCCGGATCATTCCCCTACTTCCGAGGGGTTAGCAGACGAGAATGTGCTGCACGTCGAGCGTGAGGGGCGCGTGCGGCAGCTTGCAGTCACGCGAGCTAGCAAGTGATGGGACGACGAGGGCATTCGTTCTCATGGTGTCAACAGTCTGTCACCGGCGTCGCGCAATTCAGCTTCACGTATCAAACCACCCATTTGGGTGGGATCGCTCGTTGAAAACGTTGCCGCGCGCGGAATGGCAGCCCGCCCGTCGGGGGGTATGAACTCTGCTGCTCGCTGTTGCCAAGAGCAACGGTGACACGCTTGTTAGTTGATCGCACGTCGCGCTCCCTGTCGCGCCAATCGCCTCGCGCCGCTACACGTCAGCCCCCTAAGCGCGACAGAACGGTTGGCGCAGCGTTGAAAAGCTGCCTATACGTGCCGCGGCGGGTTTACCCCTATAGACCGTCGCCCCCGACAACGTACTAGTTGAGCGACGCCGCGTTTCTTCGCATATCGCGAATCGCATATCGCATATTGCAGATCGCGGGAACTACCGCCGATCGATCCGTGTTCGTAATGCGGCTTCCGATCCGCCGGATCCATTATCTTCGCAGGCACCGATTATGCGGCTGCATCCCAAGTTGAAGGTGACAAGATCGAAGTCGACGCTGTCCGATCGAGAAGTGCTTCTCGACGACAATCCGTCATCCGACGAAGCCCAAGCGAGGCAGCAAGGTACCGGCTCGCACCGTGAGTCAAACAGCCGAACGAGCGCTGCGAGCAGGCGGCGCGAAGGCGCGGCCACTCCACGTGCCCGGCCGATCAGTTCGCAGTTCCATTCGCCGTCTCAGCCGCCCGGTTCGCCCGACGTAAGCGATTTGGGTCACGCCAATGAATCGTCTGACGCGGAGATCATTGCTCCCCTCGACAATGGGTCGTGCCCCGACGCCTTGGTGCAGGACGCCTTCCACGGTACCGAAACGCTCGGCGTACTGCTGCTGGAAGATAGCCCTACCGATGCCGCGCTGATCGAACGTGCCCTAGCTGAAGGAGCGGCGAACTATACGTTGCACCGCGTCTCGCGGTTGCGCGACGCAGTGCAACTGCTGCGCGACATGCCGGCGAGCTTTGGCGTGATTCTGGCCGACCTCAGCCTGCCCGACAGTTTCGGCCTCGATACGGTTCGCCGGCTCAGGCATGAAGCGCCCGACATGGCGATCGTCGTGCTCACGTCGCAGGACAGCGACGAGGTCGCCATGCAGTCGCTGTACCACGGGGCGCAGGACTTCCTGGTGAAGGACTGCCTGACGTTCGACATGCTCGACCGGGCCATGCGGTACGCCGTCCAGCGGCAGATGAACGGTCAGATGCGGCTGCTTTTGGGCCGCGTACGCGACAGCGAGCGGCTGTTAGAGCGAAAGAACCGGCGGTTGCAGCGGTTGTACCACACGGCCCACCGCTTCGTCGACAACGTATCGCACGAGTTCCGCACGCCGCTCACCGTGATGAAGGAGTACGTATCGCTGATCAACGAGGGGCTGGTGGGGCCGCTCAACGCAGAGCAGTCGTCGATGCTCGACGTTGTCAGCGATCGAACCGACGACCTGAACAACATGGTTGACGACCTGTTGGACGTGAGCAAGCTCAATGCGGGCATACTCGGCGCCTCTCGGCGATATTGCCAATTGTCGCGGATCATCGAGCACGTGATCCCCAGTCTGGAACGCAAGGCGCGCGTCAAGCAGGTGTCCCTCGAAATGGCCATTGACCCCGATCTGCCCGAGGTCTACTGCGATCCGGACAAGGTCGTTCGCGTGATCGTGAACCTGTCGATCAACGCCACCAAGTTCTGCGGCGAGCCCGGGCTGGTGCGGCTTTGGGCCCGGCTCGGCGCAGGCGGCCGCGACGTCGAGATTGGCGTCACGGACAACGGTGCGGGTATCGAGCAACAGTCGTTGCAAGTCATCTTCCGGCGGTTCAAGCAATTGCGCGACAATCCCCGCGGCAGCACCAAGGGCGTGGGGCTGGGGCTGAACATTGTCAAAGAGCTGGTGAACTTGAATCTCGGCAGCGTGTACGTCGACAGCACGCCGGGCGAAGGGAGCACGTTTTCCTTTACGGTGCCCACGGCCGATCCGCAGCACATCGTGCAGTGCTACCTGCGTCACCTGAAGCGGCGCTCGAAACGCACGCGACGCCGTATCGCGCTGGTCGTGGCCCGGGTCGACGACGAGGCCGCCATCTGTGCCGACGACGCGAATGCCTTCTTGACGTACCTATTGCGTCGCGACGATCTGCTCTTGCGGATCGATCCGCTGCGCTGGCTTTTGGTGATGCCGTGCACGGTTGCGGGCCTCAAGCAGTTCCTCGAGCGCGCCGAGAGCGTTTGGGTGAAGGCCAATCGAAATCGCCCCTACGGCCCTCTCCCGGCTGTTACGTACGAGCGTGTGGGCGCCTGGCACCTGCACGACGAGCGCGACGAGCTGTTGGACTACGCCCGACAGTTGTTCTCGCCCGAGGAGGTCGTTCATGCCTGATCGCACAACTCTGCCAAGCGGTGGTCGGACCAGGCCTGTTGAGATCAACGAGGACGTCTCGTGTCGGCGTCCGCGGCAGGGGAAGGGAGTGTCTCCTGTCGCGGTGGGTGGGGGTGAAACGGCCGCTTTCACCCCCACCCCTCTTTCCTCGTTCCTCGCCAGACGCGGAGACGCGGGGACACGGGGAGGCGGGGACACGGAGACGCAGCGACGCGGGGAATCGTCCATGAGCGCAACGGCTGCCAACCACGTGCTTTTGATCGACGATGACCAGGACGTGCTCCGCGGTGCTTGCCTGCGATTGGGCGCAGCCGGCTACCAGCCCACCACGGCTCGCGATGGCCGGCAGGGGATCGACCGGGCCATGGAGGACCACCCCGACGCCATTGTGCTCGACGTACGCATGCCGCACATGGACGGCTTGCAGGTGCTTACTACACTTCGGCAGCGTGCGGAAACACGAGCCATTCCGGTCATCATGCTGTCGGCGAGCCTGGTCGATCAGGAGGCGGCGCTGGAAGCCGGTGCCCGGTTCTTTCTCACCAAGCCTTACCAAAGCAAAGCGCTACTGGCAGCATTGAGTGCGGCGCTGAGGGAAGCCGGCGGCGGTAACGCGCGCGGGTCATGCGATACCGTCGCCGGCGGCGCCCACTCACTCCCAAGAACGATGTTCGCGCAAGATACAGGCGCGATAGGTGGCGGATGATAGAGGTCGTTGCCACATGAATACCGCGACGATGATGTTGCATGTGCCGCCGCTCGTCCTGGCAGTGGCTCTGGGGGCCCTGCTGCTGGCAGTCGCCTGTTTCACGCTCCGGTGGATCGTGTGCCGCCGTCAAACAAGGAACGGTTGTGCCCACAGAGTCGGCGAGAAGGCGGCACGATCGGCCGTAAAGTCCCGTGTTCTGTCTCTGGCGCGCCCCCATTCGCGAATCGGCGAGCCGCCGCCCGTCACACAGGAGACACGGCAACCGGCCCGACCCAATACATGGCTGCGGCAAATGACGCTACCCAGTAACGACAAGCCGCTGGCGTCGGTTCTCGTGGCCGACGACGACGTTTACGTGAACCACTGGCTCTCGCTGCGGCTGGGCGAGTTGGGCCTGGACGTCGTCGCTACCACCGATGCGGTGAACGCCCTGTTGGGCGCCGAGCGGTTTCACCCCGACCTGATCGTGCTGGACATCAACATGCCGACAGGCAGCGGCGCCGCCGTGTGCGAGCTGCTGGCGACCAACGAAGAGCTGCGCGGTATACCCGTCATCATGTACACGGGCGTTGCCGACGCGAAGATCCGTTACCGCTGCCAGAGCCTAGGCGCGCGGTACGTGATGAAGGAACCCGGTTCGTGGAACTGCTTGCGGAGCCACGTGTGCGAGTTGCTGGGGCTCCCGCCCGCTCACGAATCGGCTGCGAACCATGCGCAGCGGTTGCCGCGTGCGATCCCGGACGACGAACGCCGTTCGCGAGGCGCAGTTGCGACGCACGCCGCCTTGCCCGGCGCGTAGCCGACCGACGCGGGGCTCCGTTTTGTTTTCCCTGTCCCAACGGTCATCCCGACATCCGGGTTGGCTACCCCACGAAACGTCGAATCACCATTGTCCTGTCACTTTCGAGATGGCGATCGCACCATGACGACCAAAACTATCTTCATCGCCGACGACGATGCCGACCTGCTTCACACGCTCACGCTCCGCTGCCAGTCGCTGGGTCTGAACGTGCGCACCGCCAGCGACGCCCGCGCCGCGCTCAACTCGATCTGCGACCAACGGCCCGACATCGCCTGTCTCGACGTGCGAATGCCCGCGGGAAACGGCCTGGGCGTGTGCGAAATGATCGCCGGCGAGTCGGAGTTGGCCGGGATGCCGGTGATCATTCTGACCGGCAACGGCGACAACGAAACGATCCGCCGCTGCCACGACCTTTGCGCGTACTACGTGCCGAAAGGACCGGGCATGTGGGAGCGGATGCGACCACTCTTGGTCGAGTTGCTTCCCGAGTTG